>Ga0194134_10000657_pt1 | contig 52654 bp, 37 predicted proteins | sample TA2KigOff0mmetaG_FD_148602 | JGI IMG/M metagenome (GOLD analysis project Ga0194134, IMG submission 148602) | Freshwater microbial communities from Lake Tanganyika, Tanzania - TA2015056 Kigoma Offshore 0m | ecosystem: Environmental > Aquatic > Freshwater > Lake | place: Tanzania: Lake Tanganyika... | reverse complement strand
CTCTTCTCTTTGCTCGATCACACAAGTCTCTTTCCAGGCCATCGGGTGCTTCCCCCTCCAGCCAAAAGTGTTACCTATGTGCCCGGTTTATTCCGTTACCCATGTGCCCGGTTCGGACCACAGGCTCTTGACCGCTGGTGCCAAACTCGAAACCCATTTTGCCAATGCTCGAAACCAATCGGTTTGAGATTAACAGCTGCGAATCTAGAAGAGATCCATTGGATGATGAGACTGGGGTCTCCATAAATGGACCACTATCCACCAGTCCATTTCCGATAGCCCGATTCAGCAGAAAAGTTTGTCGAGCGTCTGAGCATGACTCTTCCGTTGGGTTTGAAATGGTGCAAAAAAAGTCTGGCTAACTGTAGGAGCCCGGGCGACTAAAATCAATTGCAGTGCTGGAATCTCCAGGTGAGCAGTCGAGAGGCTCTGCGGCATGAATAGCCACATTACTATAAAGAAACACTAACGCAAAAGAGCAAAAAAATACTGTTTTTTCAAACTTCAGTGAACTCGACACATTGGATAGGATAATTGAGTCAGATAATTTGTCAAGGTAATTCCATTTAGATCACGTTTTCTCACTGCAAGGACTGAGGCAGGAGTAGAAGGGTGGCGATTTGCTTGGCGAGCGCCGCCCCGAAGGCTGACCAGCTTTCAGGGCTAGGGCGCTCGTCAAGTTTTTTGCTGTTGGCTATGCGAAGCTCCATGAGCATGGCTTCGACCTTGTGAGTGCCGCAGAGCCATTGGATGACGTTGGCGCGGCCCGGGGCATCGATCTTCATGCGCGAGAAGTAGTCGCGGTCCGGATCGAACTGGGTTCGTTCCTTGAGGACAGCGAAGAGTTCTTTGCCGAGGCGGCTGTCGGGTGGGCCTTCGAGGTACTCGCCTGTTTCCGTGTTGTGCAGGGTGAGAAAGAGATCGATCTTGTTGCCTTTGGCGAGCCAGGCCTCGATCGCGGATTTCTGGGCAAGAATCTCTGGGCGGGCAGCAACGTCGTTGGGTGAGTCCCAATTTCTGTTCAGGTCGAAGCCGCGCTTGTTGAATCGGACGCCGCCTTCTTCGACGCCGTCCGGGTCGCACCAGGGGAAGATCTTCCAGACGACACCGGGCAAGAGGTTCCGCAGAAAGCCGTCTCCGGCCCAACTGGTGCCCGATTCCCAAGCGTGCTGGCGGAACATCATCCAGACGACGGGAGCCTTTGGGTTGCCACCGGAGAGATCGATGGTCCAGAGTTCCATAGGGCGGGCGCCGATCGACTTGCCAACCACGGCGACTTTGGGCTTGACCGTCTTGCGCACCGCATCGAGTTGCTTGCGCGTGTATGGCGGAATGTGAGCCAGCAGAAACGTCGATTTGCGGGGCCGGATACGGAGTCGCCACTTTGGCTCATGCGAATCGTAGTCACCGAGAGCTTGTTGCCACTTGAACTTCTTGCCGTCTTCACGCCAGTAAGGACGCGTTTCTGCGGTGATGGCGCCGCGATTGGGTTTGTAGTTGTATTCGCCCGGAAGGTCGACAAGGTCGATGATGACTTCGGCTTTCCTTGGCACGCCCGAGACTCGGAAGGAATACCAACTGGCCTGACGATTGCGACCGTCCTGATCGGACTGGCCCTTGACGCCGATGCGAAGATGCAGTGGACCCACCCTTGAAACTGGGCCGAGACTGCCATTGGGAAAGTTGGCCGAAACCTTCAATTCGGCCTGGGCGACGGCAAAAGCAAGCAGAAAGCCCAGGAAAGTTTTCAGAATCAAAGTTAAGTTCCTCGTTCCTGATTTTCGTTCATTTTCCTGTCATGAAATCGGGATATGCTCAGGCTCATGCGATTGCTCTCTCTCCTTATCGTCGGCGGAAGCTTGTTTGCGCAGATTCCTGCGGCAGCACCTGGTGGTGCCTATGACTTGCCGAATGGTTGGCGGCTGACGCCTGCGGGCAAGCAGATTCGAACCGAAGATATGGTGCTCGGACTGAGCAAGACGCCGGATGGCAAGGCGGTGATTGCGTTGCATTCGGGATTCAATCCGCATGGGTTGGTGGTGGTCGATGCCAAGACCGAGGAGCCGACGCAGCGGGTGCAATTGAAGTCGGCCTGGATGGGGCTGGCCTGGGCTCCGGACGGCAAGCGCATGTTTGCCTCGGGTGGAAACGGGGTGTCGCGCAAGGACCCGAGCGTGGCACCGATCTACGTTTTCGATTACACGGACGGGCGGATCTCGACCAAGCCAGCGATGGAGTTGAAGGGACCGTGGAGGATGAACGAGACGTACTGGTCGGGGTTATTACATCACCCGGCGAAGCCGATCTTGTATGCGGCAAACCGGGGGACTGGAAATCTGGCCGGTTATGTTGCGATGTTCGATTCGGGTACGGGAAAGTACCTGGGCAAGATTGCTGTCGAGGTGAACCCTTATGAGTTGTTGCTGAGCCAGGATTTGAAAACTTTGTTTGTTTCCAATTGGGCCAGCAACTCGGTGAGCGTGGTGGACCTCGCGACAAACAAGGTCGTCCGGAGCATTGCGGTGGGGGCGAACCCGAACGATATGTTCCTGGCCAAAGACGGAAGGCTCTATGTCTCTTGCGGTAATTCCAATTCGGTATGGGTGATCGATACCGCAAAGATGAGGGCGGTGCATCAGATCAACACAGCGATGTACCCGAATGCACTGCTCGGTTCAACACCGAACGCCTTGATCGCGGACCGCGACGAGAAGATGCTGTTTGTGGCGAATGCGGATAACAATACGGTGGCGGTGGTGAACATCGGCGAGGCGGAAGAGTACAACGTGATGGGGTTCATTCCGACGGGTTGGTATCCGTCATCGCTCGAACTGTCGGCTGACGGCAAGAAGCTGTATATCGGCAATAGCAAGGGCTTGGGCGGTTATTCGAATGTGCGTGGGCCTAACTCCCCGCTCGCGAACGATGGTTCGACAGAGGGCAAGGGCAGCGTGAAGCAGTTGATGAAGGGGACGATCGAGATCGTGGACTTGTCGAATCTGAAGACGGAGATTCGCCAGTACACGCAACAGGCCATGCTGAATAGCCCTTACCGGGATGAGCAGCGGACCATGGCGGTGGCCCCTCGGGCAGAGGTGAAGAGCGTTGTACCACGCGAGGTAGGTGTGGGGTCACCGATCAAGCATGTGATCTACATCATTCGTGAGAACCGGACCTATGATCAGGTGTTGGGCGATATGCCAAAGGGCAATGGCGACCCGCGGATTACGATTTTTGGCAAGAAGGTGACGCCGAATGCACACAAGATTGCAGAGCAGTTTGTGCTGCTCGATAACTTGTATTGCGATGGCGAGGTGAGTGTCGATGGGCACTCGTGGTCGAACTCAGCCTATGCGACGGATTTCAACGAGAAGCTCTGGCCTGTGACGTATGGCGGCCACAGCCAGGCGCGGCCATCGGCGGCGTACGTGCCGAGCGCCGGGCACTTGTGGGATCTCGCGCAAAGAAAAGGTTTGACGTATCGCAGCTATGGCGAATATGCGACGCGGGCGAGCGACGGGACCACAATGGAGGCTTCGCCGGGTGTGGGTGGTTTGCTGGGGCATGTCTCGCCGAAGTTCAAGATGCCTGGGATGCGTGATACGGAGAACGTGAAGGTGTTTTTCGATGAGTTTGCGGAGTACGAGAAGGAATTTGATTCGGTGGACCCGCTGAAGCGATTGCCCAATTATGTGGTGATGAGCCTGGGTGAAGATCATACGCAGGGTACGCGCCCGGGAGTGCCGACGCCGGTGGCTGCGGTGGCCAATAACGACTGGGCGATCGGGCAGTTGGTGGAGCGCGTAACAAAGTCGAAGTATTGGCCGGAGACAGCGATCTTCATCATTGAAGACGATGCTCAGGACGGAGCGGACCACGTGGATGCCCGGCGGACGGTCGGACTCGTGATCAGCCCATATACAAAGCGGGGCGCGCTCGATTCGACGCTCTACACGACGAGTTCGTTCTTGCGGACGATGGAGTTGCTGTTGGGACTGCCTCCGATGACGCAGTATGATGCTGCAGCGACCCCTCTCTACAACAGCTTCATGGATCAGCCGGATTTGACACCCTATACGGCCGAGGCGCCGCAGGTGGATGTGAACGCGAAGAACACAATGACAGCGTGGGGGGCGCGGCAATCGCTGGCGATGGACTTCAGCGAGTATGACCGCACGCCGATGTTCGAGCTGAACGAGATTGTTTGGAAGAGCGTGAAGGGCGCGAAGTCTGAGATGCCGCTGCCGGTGCGGCGCTTCCACTTTAGGCCTTAGGGCCACTGGTGTTTGGGATAGCGGCGACTGAGCGCGGACTTGAGTTCAGGATAGAGCTTGGCCCAGAAGGAGCCGAGATCCTGCGTCATCTGGACGGGGCGGCGATTGGGGGCCAGCAAGTGAACGAGGACGGCGATCTTGCCATCGGCGATCTTCGGAGTTTCCTTCATTCCCCAGAAGTCCTGGAGGCGGCTCTCGATCCACGGAATCTGACCGGGGACGTAGTTGACCTTGACGCTCATCTTGCCATGGAGCGGGATGGTCTTGGGTGCAACGCGATCCAGCAGATAGTGATCGAGTTGAGGTGCCCACTCGCCGTTCTTGATCGCGTCGCGGATTTGATCGAAACCGCTGCGGCCCTCGGCGAGAGCGGCGAGTTGGTCGAGCAGTCGGGGCTCATCGAAGTTGACGTCAATTCCCTGCTCCTTGGAGAAGGCGACGCGGGCGAGTAAGGCCTCTGTTTGTTCGACATCAAGGAAGCGACGCCAGCCGGCTTCGCGGATCTTGGCGGCCAGCAAACTGGCGGCTTCCGGCGTAGCGGGGCGGGGGTTGACGCTCGATTCAATGGCGAGGCCATGGAAGACGAGAGCGCTTTCCTGCTCGAAGCGTTCTTTCTCGCGGGACCAGAGGTAACGGTCGACGGCTTCGACGGGGTAGTCGAGGAGCCAGTCGGGCTCGATGGGGCAGGCAGCGCGGATCATGACGGTGGAGCGCTCGCTCATCTCGTCGAGGTCAACGGCGACGATCCATTCACTGGGCTTGGGAAGAGGCGAGGAGAGCTTGGCGGAGATGCCGCCGGCAACGGTGTACTCTTCGGATTTGCGTCGCTTGGCGACGCGGTCGGGGTAGGCGGCGAGGATCGATTCGGCGAGGCCGCGCTCCCAGTGATGGGTTTCATTCCGCGCATTTCGCTCCAGTTGGCGAGCAATCTTCTCTGCGTAAGGACTCAAGGGTCGCTCGGCGGCGTGGATGAGGTCCGGGGTTTGAACTCGATCCCCGCTCGATAGCAGTGCGGCGACGCGAGCCGCTTTGCGGACCACATTGCGCTGATTGGCTTCGATCATCATGCGGGCGAGGCGCGGGTGGACGGGCATGTCGGCCATTCGTTTTGCTACGTCGCCTTTGGCCCCGAGTTCGTCGAGCAGGGTCTCAGCACGCTGGAGGTCGGCGGGAGGCGGAGGAGTCATCCAGGGCAGCGAGTTGGTTTGCTCGATGCCCATGGCGCGAAGTTGCAGGACGAGGCCGCTCAGTTCACGGCTGATGATTTCGGGGGTTCCGCGCTCGGCACGACTGAGGAAGTCCTGTTCGGTGTAGAGGCGAATGCAGGTGCCAGGGGCAGTACGGGCGGCGCGGCCGGCGCGCTGGATGGCGGAGGCGCGAGAGATCTTGCCAAGGCTGAGCTGAGGAAGGCCGGTAGTTTTAGAATCGCTGGCGACTCGGGCGAGGCCGCTATCGATCACTGCGGTGACGCCATCGATGGTGATGGAGCTTTCGGCGATGTTGGTCGCGAAGATTGCTTTGCGTTGGGAGGTCTTTTCGACTGCGCGGTCCTGCTCTTCGGGACTGAGGTCGCCGTAGAGAGGAAGGAGGAGCATGTCGTGACGGCGGCAGGCGTCGATCGCGCGGCGGATCTCAGCTGCGCCGGGGAGGAAGACGAGGACATCGCCCGTAGTTTTGTCGAGAGCGGCGGCGACGCGATCTTCGAGCTTGAGGGCGCTCTCGGGTGTGTAGCGGATGTCGAGAGGAAAGAGGCGGCCTTCGCTGCGCAGGATGGGGCAGCCGCCGAGGTGGGCGGCGATGGGTGCGGCATCAAGAGTGGCGGACATGACGACGATGCGGAGGTCTTTGCGGCGTTGTCGCTGCAGGTCAAGGAGGAGAGCGAGGGCGAGGTCGCCTTCGAGGTGGCGCTCGTGGAATTCGTCGAGGATGACAGTGCTGACGCTGCGGAGGGTGGGGTCTGTGGCGATGCGGCGATTGAGGACCCCTTCGGTCATGTAGCGGAGGCGCGTCTTGGGGCCTGTGAAGTCTTCAAAGCGAACCTGGTAGCCGACGGAATCGCCGATGCGCTCGCGCCGTTCTGAGGCGACGCGGCGAGCGGCAAGGCGTGCGGCGAGGCGTCTCGGCTCGAGCACGATGATCTCGCCATCGATGCGATCCATGAGGTACGCGGGGACGCGCGTAGTTTTGCCGGCGCCGGGCGCGGCCTCGATTACAGTGTTGCCTTCGAGGGGAAGGCTGGGGAGGAGTTCATCAATCGGTAGAATCAAAGCTATGCTTTCCACTCTAAATCCACCCAAGCGACTTCTCTTTGGACCTGGACCGTCCATGGTTGAGCCGCGCGTCTATGACGCCATGTCCAAGCCTATCGTCGGTCACCTCGACCCTTTCTTTTTCGAGGTAACGCAAGCAGTAAAGACGGGGCTGAACGCATGCTTTGGGACTGCAAATGAATTCACGGTGGCAATGTCGGCTACCGGTTCGGGTGGGATGGAAACGGCAGTCGCAAACTTCGTCGAACCCGGTTCGAAGTTTTTGATTTTCGCCAATGGCTATTTTTGCGACCGTTTGACCGAAATGGGCAAGCGGCAGCAAGCCAATGTCATCCGTATTGAAAAGCCCTGGGGCGAAACCTGGACCCCCGAGGAAGCGCGCGAGGCGATCCTTCGCGAGAAGCCCAACACCGTAGCTTACGTGGCCGCCGAAACCTCCACCGGCTGCTGGACCGATGGCAAGACCATCTGCGATGCAGCACATGAAGTTGGCGCATTGGTCATTGCCGATTGCGTGACGGCACTGGGATCGATGCCGATCGAGTTCGACAAGACCGGGATCGATATTGCTTATAGCTGTTCACAAAAGGGCATGGGGTGTCCGCCGGGATTGTCACCGTTTACGGTGAGCCCGCGGGCGCTGAAGTGGTTGACCGAAGATCGCAAGAGCGTGATCCCGACCTGGTATCTCGACATCAAGTTGTTGAGCGAGTACTTTGGCGGGGCCAAGCGGTATCACCACACGGCACCGATCACGGCTTTTTATGCACTGCATGAAGGGCTGTCTGTGATTGCCGACGAAGGACTCGAGGCCCGTTTTACACGGCACTGGAAGAACCGCAACGCGTTTGTGGCCGGTATCGAAGCGATGGGCATGGAGATGCATGTGGCCAAGGGTCACCGGCTATGGAACCTGATGACGCCGAAAGTACCGGCGGGGATCAGCGACATGGGCGTGCGCAAGCATCTGATGGACAACTATGGTGTCGAGATCCTGGGCGGCTTTGGCGAATTGGCAGGGAAGGTGTTCCGCATCGGTTTGATGGGAGTCCTGGCGACCGAGAAGGATACGCTGTTCCTGCTTGAGAAGTTCGAAGAGGCGCTGAAGGCGCAGGGTTTTGTGCCGAAGGCGAGCGCGGTCGAGGCGGCCAAAGCAGTCTACAAGGCGGCGTAATGTTGCTGCTGCAATTGCTTCAAGTTGCGGCATTGATTCAACCTTGTCCGGCTGGGGAACCTGTGGTGCCCCAGCCGGATACTCCTGCGGCAGTGAAGAATCGTGTCATGCAAGAAGTTCCGTAGCTTGCTCGAAAAGCAGGTCTTTTGAGGGCAACGATTGGGTTGGCTTTTGTTGTGGACGTCAATGGGAAGCCTTGCGACATCGACGTTTTGAGTCCAAGTGAATTTAGTGTCGGCGAGGCGGCAGTAAAGGCGCTCAAGCAATGGCAATTTACTCCGGCAACCAAGGCTCGGCTCCCGGTGCGGACCCAAACTTACGCGCAATTCAATTTCATTACGAATCCTGATGTGCTCGATCAAAAGGAATCTAGGCAGTTTGATTTAGTATATCGAGGCGTTCACAGCAGTGATCCGAACCTGAGACGAAAGAGCATCGAAGAAATGGTGAATTTGGAGAAACACAAGTTTCCCATGGCGATTGCTGTTAGGGCGAACCTGCGATCCAAAGGGAAGGGAGTCCCCAAAGATGAGGTTGCCGCACTAAAGGCGCTTCAAGGGCTGAATCTTGAAAAAGCACATTTTGGCTATTACGCATTGGGACTGCTTTACGAAGAGGGGATTGCAGTTCCTCGCGATGAGGCCAAGGCGATTCAGCTCTACACCGCCGGAGCGTTTCGAGGAAACCAATCTGCGCAGATTCAGTTGGCGAATGTCTACCTGAAGAAAGGACTTCGGGCAGAGGCAATTCGCTTGTTCCGGCTCTGTGGAATCGAGAACGTCGGATGCGAGGCGAAGGCGAATCAATTGATAGCCGAAGAACCTTCAACTCGTTGATCTGTGGAAGCAGCGTCTAACGCTAGCTTGGCGGGACCGTGAACCGATATTTGGTTGTGAGCGGTGCGGTGATCGCCTCGCCCCTGCGCTCAGCGCTTCTGCATGCGTTTGGAAGATTAGTGTCGAAAACTCCTGCAAGGAAGCTCCGTGGTTCAATTGTTGGATGCTGCTGCTTCAATTGCTGCTAATTGCTCAGGTGTTTCATCCTTGTCCGGGCGAAACCGGACAGATTGAAAAGCATCCTGAGAAGAAGGTCATTTTCCCAAAAGTTCTACGTAAGGTCGAGCCAGAGTTTACGCCTGAAGCCCAAAGAGCTAAGATCGCCCCGAGCTTGCTGCTTTTGGCTGTCACGGTTCCGACTGCAGGTCCTGTTTGCAATATTCGGGTTGTAAGTCCAATTGGATTCGGCCTCGACGAGGCAGCTGTTGCCGCAGTGCGGCAATGGGACATGAAGCCTGCAACAGTGGATGGGAAGCGGGTCGCCATTGAAGCGACAATTGAGGTCAAATTCTCATATCAGGGCGAAGTGCCAGATCGCGATGAAAAGCGCCGGGCTGCATTCAATAGGGCACTCGATTTGATACAGGAAGGGGATGCGGCGAAGGTACAAAAAGGTATCCAGATGATGCAGGCCCTTAGCGAAAAAAAGTATCCGACGGCCAACGCATTCATGGCGCTTGCCTACTTCGAGGGGACACTTGTCAGAGGAGACTTGGTAACGGCTTTCGAATTGGCAAAGAGAGCGGACGAGCGCAATGAGCCTCTCGGCATGTATGTGCTCGCACTGATCTATCTCGACGGGAGAATCGTTACGAAGGATGAAGTGAAAGGGCAGAAGCTAATGAAGGAGGCAGCAATCGCGGGTCGTGCGGAGGCGCGTTTGTGGCTTGGAGATCGCCTGAGAGAAGAAGGAAAGCTCGAAGAGGCGCGCAGAGAATATCGGCAGTGTGCGGGAACTTTCAAGCTTTGTGCAACTCGACTTGCGCAAAGCACATCCGAGAAAAAACCATGAAACAACAAGAGAATTGATTCTGCTCCGAGCGAACAAATCTCCAATTGGAAATTTGTGCTTCATCCAGAATTGAGGGGCGGGGCATCCAGCCTTTCGGCTGTTTACCGAAACCGATGTCTAAAGTTTCGAAAAGACTGAGAGTCTCTTTCCCAATTCACTCGGGCATTTGTTTCCGCAAGAGCTCGAGAATCTCATTGTTCATTTGCTTTTGATAGGCAGCTCTATCAAAACCTGCTGGATCGGTTGCTGGCGCAAAGCCTGGCCGTTTCATCGAATCTTGAAACGGTGCTTCAAAAGAAAAGTGACCCGCGTTCGGGACAACTCGATGATCGAGGAGTGTCTTGTCTGACAGGCCGTTCCGCACATTGTCCGCATGCCAGCATCCTGTGATGTCATCCTTTTCGCCGGTCAACATCAAGATCGGCACGCGAACCTCTTGCAGGGATTTCGGATCGCGATACCAAGGCGTCGCTGGGGCCAGCAAGACAGCCGCCTTCACACGCTCATCTGATTTCACTGGAACCGGATGCTCTTTGTGGTCCTCAGTCTCTCGCGAAAACGCAACCGGTTTGCCGCCAATCACAGCGAGAGCCGTATAGCCGCCCATCGAGTGGCCGATCACACAACAACGATTGGGATCAACACTGAGTCTTGGATCTTCTGCCAACACATTGATCGTTTTGCGGATCGTCTTCGGACGTTCGATCAAGTTCTCGCATCGATTCTCCCAAGTGTTGTCGTTTCGATTGTTGAAGGGATGTTCCGGTTGCGCGACTACAAAGCCGTTGCGGGCGAGAAAAGCGGCAGTTTCGCGATACACCAAATGCGATCCGCCCGTTCCATGAGAGATCACCGCGAGCGGAAACTTGCCCGGTGCAATTGCCGCATCTGCTGCAGCCGAAATCGTATAAGGACCAAAGGAAATCGTCGTTTCTTCGGCGATCGTTGGATAGAAAAATATGCGTTGGAATTTCGAGCGTTCAATCGACGTCGCTGATGCGCAAATTGAGCGACCCGCAGTTCATTTGGAAAGATACCCCCAAGCTACACTTCATCCAGTGGCCGAGTGGCGTCTCCGAAGCGGGGGAGGCGGACGTCCATCTTGTCCATCAGTGAGAGGAAGAGGCGGCACATCTGGCGGTCTGGTTTCTCACGGTAGTCGATGACGCGGCCGCCCTGGATGCGACCGCCTCCGCCGCCTAGGACCACTACGGGGAGTTGCCGCGCTTCGTGGTTGCCTGTGAGCATGCTCGAACAAAACAGCAACATCGTGTTGTCGAGTAATGTGCGTTCGCCTTCGCGGACTGAGTCCAATTTGCGGGCGAGATAGGCCAACTGCTCGAGGAAGAATTGATTCACCTTGAGCCAGTCCGGGGTGTCGGCGTGCGACAGCAGGTGGTGAATCATGTAGTCGACGCCGAGATTGGGGAAGCGTAAGGAGCTATGGTCGTTGTTTAGTTTGAGCGTGGCAATGCGGGTCGTGTCCGTCTGGAAGCCCAAGACTACGATGTCCGTCATCAAACGCATATGCTCGGCGATGTCCTGCGGAATTCCGTCGGCGGGGCGTGGGATGTTTGGCTTGTCGAGGGTCGGCCGCCAGCCTTCGAACTGCCCGCGCTTGCCTGCGTTCGCGATGCGCTGCTCAACGTCGCGAATCGACTCGAGATACTCATCGAGCTTGCGCTGGTCGCCGGTGCTGATGTCGCGGCGGAGGTCCCTGGCATCCGATAGGACGGCGTCGAGCACGCTCTGGTCGGCCTTGGAGGCTTCGTCCTTGAACAAACGATCGAAGGCCAGAGCAGGAAAGATCTCGAGAGGGGTCGGCGTCGTGGGTGAACTCCAGGAAATGTGCGAGCTATAGAGCATCGAGTAGTTCTTGTGGACCGACGGGTTCGACTTCTCGCAGCCCAGAACGAGGCTCGGCACTTTGGTCGAGTTGCCGTAGCGTTGAGCCAGCACCTGATCGAAGCTGGCGCCGGAGCGGATCTCACCACCCGAAGCGAGAGGCGCGCCCGAGAGGAGGTTGCCCGTTTGCGAGCTGTGAATGTTGCCCTTCAGCGCCTCTTCGTTGTAGAGGCCGCGGACGAACAGCATCTTCTGGCAGAAGTCCTGCAGGGGTGCCAGCACCTGGCCGAGTTCCATAGCGGCGCCTTCGCCCTTCGCCCACCACTCCTTGCTGTGGAATCCATTGCCCGCGAACAGCACGCCCAAGCGCACGGGCGCTTCGCTACCGGGCTTGCGCTCGCCAGGTGCGCCCCATACTGGAAGCGATTCGAGCCAGGGGAGCGCCATCGTGACGCCCACGCCGCGCAGGAACAGCCTGCGCGAATCGAGATGTTTTCGTGTCATTGCGCTGTCTCCTCCTCGATCACTGTGTTCCGGCCCCGGATCTGACGGAACTGGCGGCTCTCCACGATCATCAAGATCGCTTGTTCCACAGAATAACTCTTCGTTGCGAGTTGCGACTCCATGCGGTCCAGCAGCGGCTCATCCGACAGTTGCAGCCCGCGCGCGAGGGCGAATCCAAGCAGCTTGCGGCAGAACTGCCGCACGAAGTCTTGCTTCTTTTTTGTGAGCAGATATTGGCGGAGCCCTTCGAGACCCTCGATCGCAGTGCCATCCAACAGCTTCGTGGCGGTATGGATGGGGCGGCCGCCGAGATCCTTTTCGCGAGCTCGTCCGATGGCGTCGAAGCGTTCGAGCGAGTAGCCATAGGGGTCGATGCGGCGATGGCAACTGCTGCAGCGAGCGTCCGAGGTGTGTTTCTCGGTGAGCTCCCGCATCGTCAGCTGAAGGCCAGCTTCGTCTTCCGGCAGTTGGGGCACGTCCTTCGGAGGGCGCGGCAGCTTATCGCCGAGCAGCACTTCAGCGACCCAGTTGCCGCGGAGGATCGGGCTTGTGCGAGACGCGCCGGATTGCTTTGCCAGCGTGGTCGCTTGCCCGAGCACGCCGCCGCGGCCGCGCGCCTTCATGCCGGTGACGCGCTGCCAAGAGTCGCCCTTGATCCCATCCACACCATAGTGTCTAGCCAGTGATTTGTTGAGGAACGTGTGGTCGGCATCGAGCAAACTGAGGATGGAACGCCCGTTCGCGAAAAAGTCGGTGAAGAATCGCAGAGTTTCTTCGTACATCGCGCCACGCAGAGAGGCGAACTCCGGGAAGTGGCGTTCACTCTTTTCGTCGAGCGAATCGAAACCGTAGACGTGCAGCCACGCCGCGCCGAACTCGCTCGACAGGCGGGCGGCCTTGGGATCCTTCAGCATGCGGCGCAGCTGTGTGGCGAGGCCGACCGGGGTTCGCAGGGTGCCCGCAGCGGCAGCCTTGCGTAGCGCTTCGTCCGGCTGGGACGACCACAGGAAATAACTCAAGCGCGTGGCTAGTTCCCAATCGGAGACAGGCGCGGCTGTGGAGCCCACGGGCGATTTCTCCGTGCGGTAGAGAAACGCGGGACCGGTGAGCACGCGCACGAGCGTTAGGCGAATCGCTTCTTCGTGCGGTAGTTCCTGCTGGCGTAGCCGCGCGTAAAGCGACCTCAGTCCTTGATCTTCCTGTTTCGTAATTGGCCTGCGGTAGGCACGGTCGGCAAAGCGGATTACCGCGTCGAGATGCTTCGGCTCAGCGGCAACCAACTGTTGCCGGAAAAGAATCGCGTCGTCTTGGATTGGCTTGCGCAGGGGCTCGAAGGCAGAGGGGTCAGCATCCTGTGTCGCGTACTGCCACAACTGCTCGAAGGCATCGACGGTGAGCAGCGGGGCACGGCTTGCGAAGCGCAGTCTCGACCACAAGCCGTCCAAATGCTTCTGCTCCGATGGCGTGAGCATCAGCCGCGCGAGGTGCTCGTCCTCGCGGTGGTAGAGGGTCATGGTGACTACTTCGTCCACCGGCACGATCCGCGTGTAGCAGATCGAGGCTGGGAACAATTGCCGGTACTCCTCGAACATGGCGTCGAAACGGGAGCGTGCGGCAGAGCCTGCGACAACGGGATGCGCAACGGTGAGGACCTGATTGTTCGAACTCCATGTTCCATCATTGGTTTTCACCGCCGCAAAGCTGGGGCGCAGACCGGGCTCAATAGAAGGCTTGGTAGTGGATACCTGCAATTGCACGGCAGCATCAGCGGCAGCAACCGTGCCGGAGACAACGAACTCCGCATCCGCAACGAGGTCCGAGGGTAGTGAAAACTCAAGTAGCGAAGGTGCGGTTGCTGTGATGGGTTCTGTTTTCGAATCCATCGTCACGCCCGAAAACAGAGGCCCGGCCAGCGATCGTAATTGCTGGTGCAGGCGGGCGTCAGGCGTGGCGGAAGCGGGTGCGGGACCCTTGAGCAGTTGTTCGAGTTGGTCCGCCAGAAGTGCGCGTTGGGTTGCATCTTCGGAAGTGAACCAGCGGGCCAGCAGCGAGCCGGAAGGGATGGTGGTCCCGAGGCCGGGAGCCGCTACGGGTGCAGCAAAGAAGACCCACTGACCATTTGGATTCCCGCGTGAGACGTCGCCCGATACATCGCGCGACAGAGACCACTCTTTGCTTGGTGCGGCGATGGTCCAATCGACATCCGTGAGGTCGCATGAGGCGTTGCCATCTTTCGGGCCCACTAGCAGCGTGAGAAGGTCGCCTTGCCGCACGGCTAAAGTTACGTTGGCCTTGGATGCTCTTGTGGCTTCGGCCAACCCGACGCGTGTGACGCCTCGCCGAAGTTCGAGGGCCCACTCGATGCCATTGCCGCAGCCGACGTGAACGCTCTTGAGGGCGAGGTCCACTTGAATCATCCCGTTGACCGGGCTGCGCCATGCGACCCCCGCTTGAGAACTCGCCTTGGGAAGCACCGCTACTCCGCGGCCCTTCATCACGCCGGGGATCCTGACGGTTTGATCGGTTGAATTGGCCAGGACCGAGGCATCCTTGCCACCACCCCAACCACGAACGAAATCGAACTCAGCGGATTTCTCGATGCGGGTAGTGAGCAGTTGCAATTGGGTCTCGCCGCCACCGTTGAGGTAAGCGTCCCAGGCAGTGCGTGCTTGCTCGGGTGCAGGCTCGCCTTTGAGCACGGCTGCGGTGGAGCCGACCACAACCTCGCGCCGGCTTCGCAATTGTTCGACGAGGTTTGGCACCTGCTGCAGTGGCAATGCGGCCCTGCCGGGGATCAGTAAACGGGGCGAATTCCAAACGACGCCTGCGGTTCCGGCACCGACCTCTCTGGCGGCGAGGTAGAGCTTCAGGTCCTGCTGCGCTGCGGATGCCAACTTGAGCCGAAACTCCAGCTCGGCGACGAGGGGCGTTACCGTTTCCATCCAGGCTTTCGGCCCATCGACTTTACCGATATGGCCGACACTGCTGAACTTCCACAAGGATTCCTGCCACTGGCGGATGTCAGCGGCCATCGATGCTACGTCGCCTGCGCTCGCCTTTGCCCAGCGCTTGCGCATCGGATCGAGCAGTAGTGAAGGCGAGATGCTGCGCATCGCAGCGACGAAAGAGGAGAGATACTTCGCGCTGAGTCCACGGCGGCGCGCGACGCTTGGGGCCGCGAGGCCGTCGCGCACTTCAAGGGAGGCTGCCAGGTACTTCTCGAGAGGGATCCGCCCACCCTTGTTGCGGTCCAGCTCGACACCCTGTTGCTTGACGTTATCCACTCCGCCAGCCTCGGCGAAGCGCGCATAAAATGCGCGAATTTCTGCTAGCGTTTCGTCCGTCCAGTCCCGCGCGGAGGTGAACCGGGAAAAGCGGATTCCATCGGGCTCGAGCACAGCGTGTCGCGCGATTTGTTTGGCCGCATCCATATACTTGGTAACCAGCGATGGCGACATGACGAGCGAGTTACCCGTGTTGGTAAAGCCTTCACCGGCTGCTCCGTCGGCTGGGAACTCGCGAGCCGGGTCGAGCGTGGCGACGCCCGTGAGGTCTCGAAGTGTATACGTGTATTCCGCGTTGTTGAGCCGCCGCAACACGACGGGCCCTGGATCGCCGGCACGCGCCAGGGCTGCTTTTTTGAGTTCGGCCCGGATGGTGGCGATGAGACTGAGACGTTCTTCCGCGGAAAGCTGCGGCATGCCCTTGGGCGGCATCTCGCCCAGAGACAATTGCTCAACCACCTTCTGCCAGGTTCTGGCGTGGCCAGATACCGCTTCGCCCGCGAGTTTCTCGAGATCGACATCGCCAGCAGGCCGCGCCATGCCGTGACAGCCTACGCAGTACTTGTTCACTACCGGCGCAACTGCGTCATTGGCCCACATCCACTGCGCCAGACAGGCGGCCAGGAATAACTCGCGCAGCCTCATCTTTGTCTAACCAAGTCTAACAAAGTCTGAAGCTCTGGCCCTTCTATTGACCCAGGCGACGACGGTAGAGCTCGCGATGCAAGCCTTGGGCGGCGTTGACCATCTCCGGGTAGGGGGCGTCGACGACGTTGAGGAAGCCGATGTTGTAGTTCTCGCCGTCGCGGGGCCGGCCGGTGATGGCCTGATCCGCCAGCTGAAACCAGTGAGCGCCAACAAAGTTTGGATGATCGGCCACGCTACGCAGCTAGCGGCGGAAAGCTTCACCGCGAGCTTCTTGGGAAGATGCAGACTAGAGGCCAGTTGAGAACATGCCGCGATCCAGGGCACCGAAATGGAACTCACCGATGATCGCTGGGCGATCCACACGTTCGAGCTGAGTCCAGCCTGCGGGTGCGATTGCCGCCTGATACACATCGAAGCTCAGCACATCGACTTCGGGGGCGGCACCGGCAATGACATCGGGATTTACCTGATGGATGCGGCTGCCCAGGTATAGGTGATTCGGGTCAATGCGGCGGAGTTCTTCGCGCACAACGCGGTAGTACTCGCGGGCGAAAGCCGAGGTCAACTCCGACAGATCCGCACGCATGCCGGCGGTGATTGTCGCCGGGGCTGCAAGCGCGGACCAACTGGCAAACTGGGTGCCCCACTGGGTGTTGAGATTTTCGATGGTCGTGTAGCGCTTCTCGAGTAGAGCGCCGAGTGCGCGCCGTGCCGCCGAATTCGCCGGATTCTGACTGAGAGCGCCCAGCGCCACGCCATATCTTGCACGCTCGTTGCCCGGAGATCCCCAGTTCATTTCGTTATCGACGAAGTGGCCGAGGCAGTAAGGATCGCTGATGGCCGGAGTGAGCACTGGTAGCAAACGCTCGCGGACACTGGTGGCAAAACGGGTGTCGAACGGATCGGGCAAGCGATCCGTTCCCTGCCCCGCATTGGGAACCGTATTGTAGTTTCCAAAGAGGGTGGTGGTGACATAGGGCAGTCCGCGGCGATGCAGACCGTTGTCGGACCATTTGCCGATCGTGTTGAAGCCCCAGGCTTTCATGCGGGCCAAAGAGAGAGATCGCCAGGCTGCAACGTAATCCGCGCCATGTTTGCGTTCGAGGTTCGCGGCATGGAAGTTGAAGGTAGTGCCGGTGCGGATCAGGCCGGAGACGGCGGTCGCAGTAGAGAAGTGCTTTGTGAGAGGATCTTCGTCGGAAGGCAGCCAGGTAAACATATCTTCGCGGCCGGTCGTGAATGTTGTTTGCGCGAGGCCCATCGAGTTGAAGCCGCTCGAGAAGAATAAGTAGCCTTCTGGATCCACCAACCACCAGCGGCCTTCGTGCTTTGCGGTGCGGAAGTAGCCCGTTGCCTCGAGTTGCGGCCCTGCAGTGAATCCGCCGAATTCGGATCGATCGTCGAAGCGCTCCACGTCCGAGAGCGATTCCGCCTCGGCATTCTTTTGGAGTTCGAGTTCTTCTTCGGTTTCGATCTTCCCAGGCCAGGTGTTCCCCGTGAATTGGCCGAAGCGATCCACGATTCCGGCGAGCGGGTAGGGCGGGCGCAGCCGCACGTTGTCGACGATCACAGTGAAGTTTTCGGCTGGGGAGCCAAGGAAGATCTGCATCTGCGCGATGTTGCCTGTGTTGAGGACATGCGTGCCGGTGCTGCCGAGATTGCGCGCCCCCGGCCAAACGGGAAGGCCGCGCAATCCCCAATTCATGGAGTCGCGATTGACGAGCGGAAACGCGAAGGTCGCAGTCGCGCCCGGTTCGATCGTTGCTGAGCCGGTGCGCCAGGCGACGACGGAGTCAGTGCGGATGTCGTCATCGACGCGGACGCTGAATCGAATGGCGGTGGTGCCTGGGTTGGTGATGTCGTAGGCGATCTCACCCCACTCGCGAAGATCCCAAGGTGCCGGAGGGCGCAGGAACAAGGCTGGCCATTGCACCTGCCGGAACTCGATGGCCAAGGCGCGCTGGCCATGAGTCACGCCATCGGAAGTCAATCGAAATGTAGTGTCGCGAGGAGCGACGATGGACATCTCTGTGTCGGATTCAAAGGAGTTGAGAACGCGTTCTTCCTGGTTGGAGGCAACGGTGGAATTACGATCAACGCGCGCGGTTTCGGGGATCTTGCTGAGGCGCTTGGCGGGATGCGAGGCGGTTTGGGCGAAGAAGAGCAGGGCTAAAGCCAGGCCCGGGATGGAAGCAAGCACAAGGTTTCCTAAATGGAGAGGATATCGGACGCTGCGGAAGAAGCTCTCGTACTAGTTGAATCGTTACAGACAGCCGCGGGCAAGGCCGCTTTCGGTCGGCAAATCAAAAACTCAATTCTGCAAGTTCCTCATCAGCCTCGCCTACTCCGCTCGGCACATCCCTTCTCTTGTATAGAACCTCATGCGCGTATCCGAATCCATGCTCAGAAACGATTAGTAGGACGCCGTTGGGAATCGTCGAGAGAACTCACAAATCGAAAGCAGGAGAGCATGAAGCCGATTCCCGCGGTACTTCGTAAAGATTTGAAGGTCTTGAGCTAATGCGGGCCAAAGCTGCGCGTGAGTGATTGAGAGTCAATTGCGGACCACATGCAATGGCTCAAAAGCTCAAAGGACACTCCTCGCAATGAAACCCCTGATGTTCGCCGCTGTGTTTTGCGGCTTGATTTACGCGCAAGTGCCGCATAGCGACAAGCGGCTTGTCTTCTCCACCTTCCATGGCGGCGATCGCGACGACGATGCTCGAGCAGTGGCTGTAGATGACGAGGGCTTCATCTATGTCGCCGGGGAGACTGGATCGCGTGACCTTCAGGCCGATCCCGTCGGGGGCAAGCCGTTTACGGCGGCGCTGAATCGGTCTTACCTCACCAAGTACAAGCCAGGTGGCAAGGAAGTGGTTTGGCGGAAGCTGATCGGTGGCTCCGCGCTAGTGATTGCGCAAGCCATGGTCATCGATCGCGAGAACAATATCTGCATCACCGGCATGACAGGTGCCAAGGATCTGCCCATGTTGAAACCAATTCAATCGCAGCACTCGGGCAACAACATCGCGTTTGTGATGAAGCTCAGCCCCGCGGGCAATTTGCTGTTCTCGACCGACTTCGGTGGCAGGCTGCAGGAAGAAGGCCGGGCGATGGCGGTCGACTCCCAAAACAATCTCTACATCGGCGGCCGCTACACTTCCCCCGATTTGCCTGTGAAAGCGGCGATCCAAAGCAGGATCGGCGGGGGCGGAGCGGATGCGTTTATCGCCAAGTTCACTCCGGATCACCAGCTGGCTTATGCGACTTATTTTGGTGGGACCGCAGGCACCGACAACATTGCAGCCATGGCAGTGGGGCCGGATGATTCGCTTTACATCACTGGGGACAACATGTCGCCCGGAATGGCCACTAAAGATGCCTGGATGCAGACGCCGCAGGCTTACTCCGGCTATGTGGCGAAGCTCACTCCTGCCGGAGACGCGGTAACGTACTTCAGCTATGTGGGCTGGCGCTCGGGCATCACAACCGTGCGAGCGATTGCGGTGGACCGCGAGGGCCAGGCCTATCTGGCAGGCAATACATCAACGAAGGGGCTTCCAACGACCCAGGGAGTGTTGCAACCGGTATTTGCTGGCGGGGCTCGCGATGGGTTTCTGTTGCGGCTGAATGCGGAGGCAACACAGATCAACTACCTCACCTATCTGGGGGGCAGCGCACCCGGCACGCTCGATCCCAGTGAGACGGTGACGGCGATTGGCCTCGATTCGCATGGGCACGTCTATATGACCGGCGAGACGGCCTCACCTGACTTTCCGGGTCGGCGCGAGTTTCAGAAAACGAACGCAGGCTTGCAGGATTCGTTCCTGATGCGAATTGATCCAGCGACGAATGATGTCGTGTTTGCCACCTTCTGGGGTGGACGCAGGAAGGACGCGGCAACGGCACTGGCGCTGGGCCCGGGCGAGAACGCGACGATCGTCGGGGAATCGTTCTCTGAGGACTTCTCTACTTCGGCGGCGACGCAACCGAAGCTCGGCAGCGTGAACGATGCGTTTGTGGCTCAGTTCTGTGATCCGTGGCTGGGCGCGAACACGCCGGCGGGGTTCGAGTTTATGCGTGGAGGCGAAATGCCGGCCGTGCAGGAAATCGCGATTTGGTCGGGATGCAACCAGGCGTTCGAGGCGAGCGAAGTTGTATCGAGCGAGAGCTGGTTAAAGCTGACCCCCGATGGCAAGACGGTTGGGATGAAGCTGAAGCTGGAAATCGCACCGGAAGGGCTGGAGCCGAGCGAGTACCAGGCGGTGATTCGCGTGACGGTGCCGGAGGCGTTTGTCAGGACGATCGAGATTCCGGTGACGCTGCGGATGGTTGACCCGCCCGCGTTGCCGGAACCCGGAAGCGGGCGGGGCTGAGAAATGAACTCGAGTCGATCGATCAGCTAATATCCGATGATCGGTTCGAAGTTCGCGGCTAGCCAAGGTCAACTGTTTCGGGAGAAGAACTCGAAATTTGAGGGTGAGCTTCTTCAGATACTGGCCCCGGTCGCTGAATTTGAAATGGAAATCATCAAGGAGCGCACCCTACTTGGTGTCCGGGCGGCGAATGCGAAGGGCAAGGTTGTGGCCGTCCTATGCGTGTGTTCCGACGTGATCAGATCGTCAAGCTACGCGAACAGGGCATATCGTGGCGCGGGATCGCGGAGAGGCTAGGCGTGCCGTTGTCCACCGTCACTGACGCTTGCCGCCGAATTAGCGGATCAGCGGCATCGCGGGTGCTCGGAAAAGGTATCACCGGGAATTGCCCCGAATCGTTGCAAGATCGACTTACTTCGCGGTTCAGGAATGCCGTTCGGGAAGCGGTCAGTTTCCGGACCGTTCGATGGGTCAGCCCGCCAACAATACTGACATCCGTTGAAGCTGTTGGTCAAAATGAATATGCTCCACGAATGTTTCAAGCCCGTGCGCCACACATTCGAACGTGGAGTCATGAAACGTGAAGACATAGTGATGGAAGGCGTCGAACACGGCGGGCTGGTGGTATGGGTGGACCGCGTTCATGGCTTCCAACCGCCGAATCAGCGACGACGATTCCACTTCGTAGACGCTGTACGGCGCAAGCCCACACTTCGCTAACGGATGGCCGTCCAGCGCTTCATCGTTAGGTGGTCCGAACAAGTGAAAGTATGGCCCGTGGAATCGCACGAATGCGAACGGTGCCGTTGGGCCAGTATCGTAAGGCGGAACTTCCGGCAACCAATACGACACCACCAGCCGATTCTCTTCTGCTAACAGCATCGGGCACGGTGCACCCGGTTCCGGCTTCGGAACATTTTGTAACTCCACCAGCCGGTCCTCTTCGTCAATCGGATACATTCGACACTCCACGATGCCGTTGACGATGCCGCTCAATTTCTTCTCCAAGCATTCGGGCGGTCGGATTCAAGTCGGCTCTCAAAACCATAACTACATCGTTGTCTTCCAACAGCGGCTCAAACACAGCAACGCTCAACAATTCATCCAGCATGAGGGTGCTGCGATCAGGACTTCTTCTTTTCTTTGGCCCAGGTGTCGCGGAGTTCGACGGTGCGGTTGAAGACGAGCTTTTCTTTGGTGCTGGATTTGTCGGCGCAGAAGTAGGCGAGGCGCTCGAATTGGTAGCGGTCACCGGGTTGGGTTTCGGCGAGCGCGGGTTCGAGCCAGCCCTGGACTTTCACCAGAGACTTCGGGTTCAGGTTCGCGGTGAAGTCCTGACCTTCGGGGACGTCGTTCGGGTCTTCTTTGGTGAAGAGCTTGTCGTAGAGGCGGATCTCGGCGGCGACGGCGTGGGCTGCTGAAACCCAGTGGATGGTCGACTTCACTTTGCGGCCGTCGAGTGAGTTGCCGCCGCGTGAGGCGGGGTCGTAGGTGCAGTGGATGGCGGTGACGTTGCCGTCGGCGTCTTTGTCGAGGCTGACGCACTTGACGAAGAAGCCCCAACGGAGGCGGACTTCGTTGCCAGGGTAGAGGCGGAAGAAGCCTTTGGGTGGAGTCTCTTCAAAGTCGTCGCACTCGATCCAGAGTTCGCGGGTAAAGGGCACCTTGCGCAGGTCGGTTTCGTTGTCGGGATAGTTGCAGGCGTCGAGCCATTCCGTTTGACCTTCGGGGTAGTTGTCGATGATCAGCTTGAGGGGCTTGATGACCGCCATGGCGCGCCTGGCGGTTTTGTTCAGATCTTCGCGGATGAAGAATTCGAGCTTTTCGAATTCGGTGGTGCCGTTGGTTTTCGAGACGCCGAGGTTTTGAGCGAAGTTGCGCAGGCCCTGGGGGGAGTAGCCGCGGCGGCGCATGCCGGAGATGGTTGGCATGCGGGGGTCGTCCCAACTTTCGACCAGGTTCTGCTGGACCAACTGGAGCAGCTTGCGCTTGCTCATCATGGTGTAGGTGAGGTTGAGCCGGTCGAACTCGATCTGGCGCGGAGCGAAGATACCGAGGCGCTGGACGTACCAGTCGTAGAGCGGGCGGTGGTCTTCAAACTCGAGGGTGCAGATTGAGTGGGTAATGCGCTCGATCGAATCGGACTGACCGTGGGCCCAATCGTACATGGGGTAGATGCACCATTCGTTGCCGGTGCGATGGTGTTCGGCGTGAAGGATACGGTACATGACGGGGTCGCGGAAGTTGAGGTTCGCCGAAGCCATGTCGATTTTGGCGCGCAGGGTGCGGGAGCCGTCCGGGAACTCGCCGGCCTTCATGCGGGTGAAGAGATCGAGATTCTCTTCGATGCTGCGATCACGGTAGGGGCTGTTCTGGCCGGGTTCGGTGAGGGTGCCGCGCGAGAGGCGGACCTGCTCTGGGGTGAGATCGCAGACGTAGGCGTGGCCGTCGCGGATGAGCTGGCAGGACCAATCGTAGAGCTGGCCGAAGTAGTCGGAGGCGTAGTAGATGCGGTCACCGAAGTCGCCGCCAAGCCATTTGACATCTTCGATGATCGATTCGACGTATTCGAGTTCTTCCTTGGCGGGATTGGTGTCGTCGAAGCGAAGGTTGCACATGCCGCCGAACTCCGCGGCGAGGCCGAAGTTGATGGTGATGCTCTTGGCATGACCGACATGCAAATAACCGTTGGGCTCTGGAGGGAAGCGGGTCTGGACCCGCCCTGCATGTTTGCCGGACTCGTTGTCAGCCAGGATGATGTCCCGGATAAAGTTGGAAGTAGGTTCGCTCATTTAAAGAATTCCCAGGGCAATTTCGATGCGTTCGAGTACGGTGGCGCGGCCGAGGGCCTCGAGGGTTTCAAACAGAGGCGGGGCGTTTTTACGGCCACAGGCGGCGACACGAACGGGTTGGAACATTTGGCCAGCTTTGAGTTTGAGCTCGGCGGCGGCGGCGCGGAGGGCGGGATCGAGGGCGGCGACGTTGAAATCGGGCACCGCGGTCAGGACTTCGCGGGCCTTCTCCAGGGCGAGCCGGGCTGTCGAGCGATCTCCGTTTTGCGGCACAAGCAATTCGGAATCGTACGGCGGCAGCTTGTCGATGAAGAAGATGTCGGCGACGGCGGAGACATCAGGGAGGAGTTTGATGCGCTCCTGGATGAGGGGGGCGAGTTCGAGCAAGCGCGCCTCCGTGGCGGCTGGGCCGAAGGCCTTGGCGGCGAAGGGGGCAAGGGCTGCGGCGAGCGCGGCGTGAGGAAGGGCGTGGAGGTGGGCGGCGTTTAACCAGATCGACTTGGGATCGAAGGGGTCTTCTTCGGTGAAGTTGATGGTGGCGTTGGAGCGGTTGATGCCGTCAAGCGAGAAGAGTTCGATGAGTTGCTCGCGGGACATCTTTTCGAGGTCGTTCTTGGGGTTCCAGCCGAGCAGGCAGAGGAAGTTGATGAAGGCGTGCGGGAGGAAGCCGGCATCGCGATACGTAGTGACGCTGACGACTGGGCCGTGTTTGCGCTTGGAGAGCTTGGCGCCGTCGGGAGCCATGAGGAGCGGCAGGTGGGCAGTTTGCGGGACGGGGGCGCCGAGGGCCTCAAAAATGAGGACGTGCTTGAAGGTGTTGGCGAGGTGCTCTTGCCCGCGGAGGATGTGTGTGATGCGGAGGTCGGCATCGTCGGCGCAAGAGGCCATGTGATAGGTGGGGCCGCCGTTGCTGCGCAGGAGCGCGAAGTCTTCGAGATCGGCGGTGGCTTTGGTGACGGTGCCGTAGACGAGGTCGGGAACGATGACCTCGGTTCGGGTTTCGCGGGGGACTTTGTAGCGCAGCACGAAGGGTTCGCCTGCGGCGGCGCGGCGGTCGGACTCTTCGCGAGTAAGGTCGCGCATGCCGGGATTGAAGAGCCAGTGGGCTTCGGGGCTGGAGGAGTCGGCATCTTCGGCGGCGGAGGCGGGTGTGAAGTCGCGGTAGGCGAGACCTTTTTCGAAGATGGACCAGGCGGCTTTTTGATGGAGATCGAGACGGTCGGACTGGCGGTAGAATTCGTCCCAACCGAGGCCGAGCCACTCGAGGCCTTCCATGATGGAGTCGAGAGAGACCTGGGTGTTGCGCTCGACGTCGGTGTCGTCGATGCGGAGGATCATCGTGCCCGAGTTGTGGCGGGCGTAGAGCCAGTTGAAGATGAAGGTACGGGCGCCTCCGATGTGCAGGTAACCAGTGGGGGAGGGCGCAAAACGAACACGAATCATTGGAAGTTCTAGGATAGCGAATGCTGTGAGTTGTTAGCGGTTTGAACTGAAAGAGCCCCGCGTGGGAACGCGGGGCTCTTTCAAGTATGGGCTTGGCAGTCTAGAAGCTCAGACGGCCGGTGAACTGAACCTGGCGGGGACGCCAGTAGGACCGCTGCATCAACTGGATGCCGGTGCCGGAATCGGGGTTGACGAGGCCCTGGATGTTGAAGGCGTTGAAGGCGTCGACGTTGAAGCGGAGACGCCAGCGTTCGGTGATGGTGAACTCCTTGTAGATGGAGACGTCGGACTGGAAGTTCTTCGGCCCTTGCAGGACCATCGCGTTGTAGGGCTGAACGCCGGATGGGCCGGGGGAGAAACCGGTGAGGACGACCTGACCGTTGCGGAGCGTCTGGTTGACGTTGTTGGTGCCGAACTGGGCCGTGCCAGGGGTGTTGTTGATCGGGGCCAGGTAGGGCTTATAGTCGGCCGGAAGACCCGTAACGCCGCGGGTCGCCGCGTTGACAACGTTCGGGGGAATGTAGCCGTTGAACCAGAGGAAGCCGTCGCGGCAGACGCCGCTGCGGCAATCCTGGATCGCCTGCTTTCGCTTGTTGAGCGTGATCGGATTCGTTTCGCCGAAGTTGCCGGTGGCGACCTGGAAGGCCTGGGAGACGACGGTGCCGACGAAGGCCATCTGGTAGCCGCCGATCAGGGCATTGACGAAGCGGTTGGAATTGCCGGCGAAGCGGCGGCCTTTGCCGAAGGGGACATCGACGATGCCATTGAAGCTGATGCGATGGGTGGGGATGGCGGTGTCGATGCGGTAGTTTTGCCAGCGGTTGAATTCGCGGCTGGGCTCGAACGGAGTGCCAACGTCCATACCCTGCGGAATCGCGCCCGGGGCGTAGTTTGCAGCAGGATTGAGGGTGTTGTCGCGGAAGGTATTGCCCCCGACGCGGAAAGCGCGAGAGAAGACATAAAAGACCTGGAAGCCGACGCCCTTGCGATAAGGGCGCTGGTAGTTGATCTGCAACGCAGTGTTATTGGAAAAGCCGAACTTTGTCGACTGGGTGATGTTGCCCCAGGTGGTTTGATCGTAAGGCCGGGTTGCCACGCTGGCGAAGCGGCCGGTGGGCGGAATGGTGCCGGTTTTGGCCTGCCAGACGTAGGTGGACGGGGCGTTGTTGAACAGGAAATTCTGATCGAGGTTGGTGCCGTATGTGTAGACGTAAGAAGTGCGCAACACGGAGCCGTCGTTGAAGGGCTGCTCGATGGTGAAGTTGGCCTCACGCACTTTGGCGGGCGGATAGTCGGAAGCGAGAATGGTGCCGGGGCTGATGCCGGGCAGCAAAGCCGTGGTGGTGTTGGTGTCGACGACATTCTGCGTGTTGACGCCCGTGACGGCGCTGAGGGGACCGCGTAAGAGTCCATTCGGCAAGCCGTCGGGGGCCTGTGCGGCGGCGTTGTAGTTCATCGAATAGCCGGCGGTGAAAGGATAGCTGGCGGTGAGATAACGGATCGAGTTGCGAATCGGCACGGGGTAGATGTATTCGCCGTAACCGCCGCGGATGACCGTGCGATTGATGCCGAAGGAGGGAACCCAGGCAAAGCCGAAGCGAGGGAGGATGTTGGCGTTGTAGCCCTTGATGCCAGCCCTGCCAAGGCCAGCCTCTTTCAAGGTTTGGAACTTGACGCCGAGATCGCGCAGGTTCGTAAGCAATGCCTGGCTGGTGAGGCCCCTTTGCAGGTAGTAATCCATGTTGCGGGGCGTCGAAATCGCATTGTTTTTGGGGTCGAAGAAGACCAGATAGTCGTTCTTGACGGTGGGCGAGGGGTGAGCTTCCCAGCGGACGCCGGCGTTGATGGTGAGGTTTGGCGCGACCTTCCAGTTGTCCTGGAAGTAGCCGTCGTATTCGATCAGAAAGGATTCGTTGTAGGGAGCGTTGCGGTTCTGGCTGAAGCTGGAGGCCGCGCCGAGGAAGAAGTCGGCGTCCTGATAACCGGTGTTCGGCAACGCCTGGAAATTCGCGCCGGAGGCCGGATTATAGATCGCTGTCGCGAGGTTGGTATAGGCGATGGTGTTCGGCGAGCGGTCGGAGAGGTAGCCAAACTTCTCATGGCGGATGCGTCCGCCAAAGGCCAACTGGTGCTTGCCGGCGATCTTATTGAAGTTCTCGTCGAGGGTGACCACCCGCTGGCTCATCCCGTAGAACCATTGCGAGCCGCCATAGGGCATGAAGAGATTGGCGCCGATGGCCGGAAAGCCGATCTGCGAGAAGTTGTTGGGCAAGCCGAATTGCTTCTCGTAGTTCTGCATGGAGGCCGGGTTGCCTTCGACGTACATGCGCTGCCACTGCATGCTGAACACGGTCTCGGAAAAGAGCGTCGGGGAGAAGGTTTTGTTGTATCCCATGGCTCCGCTGATGGTTTGAACAGGGATGCGCTGGTAGCCGGTAGCGCCTTCGGGCAACTCGCTGGATTGAATGTTTGGCGGGGAGGCGGAAGGGAAGTTCCGGAGGGCCTGCTGTTGCTGGTCGATTTCGGTGAAGCGGAAGTAGCCGCGATTTTTGTCGTTGAAGACGTGGTCGAGACGGGTCGAGTAATTCGGGACAGTTTGCTGGGTTGGATTCTGACCGGTGAGGTTGAAGTTGATGATCGGATTGTCGCCGGAAGTGGGCGTGGGGGTGGCGGCGTAAAGTGTTCTCGCCAGCGGGCTGATGCGGGCGAGCGGGATCACGTTGCCGCTGAAGGGAGTGCGGACGTAGTTGTTGGCGCGGCTTTGGGTCGAGTTGGGGTCATAAAGAACCTGAAGCAGATTGGCGCCGTTGACCAGACCACTGAAATCGCCGGTGCGCATGGCCATGGTGGGAACGCGCATCAACTGCTGCTGACTGGAGCGAAGAGAGAAGCGTTCGAATGCGGCGAAGAAGAAGGAGCGATTTTTGCCGTTGTAGAGCTTGGGCAACAGGATCGGGCCGCCGATATTGATGCCGAACTCATTGCGGATCAATTTTGGTGCACGAAAATTGGAAGGATCCTGGCGGGCGCGGGCGATGCCGAAGTAGTTGTTGCGAGCGGTTTCAAACATCGAACCATGGAACTGGTTGGTGCCGGACTTGGTGGTGAGCAGCACGGTGGCGGGGGTGGCGAACTGGGCGCTCGAATTGAGGGTTTCAAAACGAACTTCCTGGACCGAGTCGGGGTCGGGCAGGATGGCTTGCGCGGTGTTGGCGGGGGAACCGAAGTTGCGATTGGTTTGAGGAGCACCGTCGAGAGAGTACTCCATGGCTTCGCCCATGAGGCCGTTGGCACGGGTACCGCCGGCTTCGAGGCCGGGGACAGTGTTCTGGGCGAGGCCGAGGACGTTGCGTCCGTTCTGGGGAAGCTGACTGATGCGTGCGGCGTCGAGTTGGGTATTGACGGTGCCGCTGTCGTAGGTGGCGAGCTGGATCGTTTCGCCGCTGACGGTGACTTTTTCGCTGACGTCGCCGAGAGTCATTTGGAGGTCGTAGACCATGACTTGACCGTTTTGGAGGGTGAGGTTGGCTTCGTGTTTCTTCATGCCGGCTGAAGTTACCGTGATGCGGTAGCCGCCAGCGAACAAACCACGGGCGGAATAGAAGCCGTTGGCACCGCAGGCTGCTTCGGTGGAGACTCCGGTGGCCTGGTTGAGCACCTGGATGGTACAGGTGGGGATGGGGGCGGACGATATGTCGGTGACAGTTCCCTGAATACTGCCAGCGCCGCTTTGGCCGAGGGCGGAAAGGGCGTAGGCGCATAGCGCTAAGCCGAGACGTTTTGAGATCATTGAGAGTTCCTCGCTGTTGTCGTGGAATCCTATCACATGAAGATCTGGTGGAGAATGATGGTCGTGGCGGCGTGGCTGGCGGGGGCAGCCCGTGGGGAGCCTTGCGCAGGGTGTCACCGGGAGATTGTGGAGAGCTACCAGAGCACGGGGATGGGCCGATCCTTCACGTTACCATCGGCGGCGACGGTTGGTTCGGGGGCTTATTATCACGCGCCTTCGGATAGTCACTTTCGAGTTTTCGAACGGGGAGGGCGGTACTTTCAGCGGCGGCATCAAGTGGATGCGGCAGGCCGCGAAGTGAATGTGCTGGAAAAGGTGATTGACTATGTGATGGGGTCCGGCAACAGCGCGAGAACATTTCTACATCGAACGCCGCAGAACAAGCTGATGGAACTGCCGCTGGGTTGGTATGCGGAGAAGGGTGGATTCTTCGCGATGAACCCGGGCTATGATCGCGAGGATCATGATGGTTTTCGCAGGCCGATTACGTATGACTGTATGTTCTGCCACAATGCCTATCCAAAGGTTGGCGCGGGGCATGAGAAGGCATTCGCCGAATCGGTGTATCCGGGCGAATTACCGATGGGCATTGATTGCGCGCGGTGTCATGGGCCCGGGGAGCGGCATAGCAAGAACGGGACGCGCGAGACGATTGTGAACCCGGCGCGGCTGAACCGGGAGCGGCAGATGGATGTCTGTATGGCGTGTCATCTCGAGTCGACGAGCTTCCCGTTGCCGAATGCGCTGTTGCATTATGAGCGTGGGCCGTTTTCGTTTGAACCTGGGCAGGCACTGGCGGGATACATATTGAACTTCGATCATGCGGCAGGAACGGGGCACGAGGATAAGTTTGAGATTGTGAGCTCGGCGTACCGGTTGCGCAAGTCAGCGTGCTTTACCAAGAGCGCGATGACGTGCACGACATGCCATAACCCGCACAAAGCGTTAAGAGGGGCGGAGGCGGAACGGCACTATAACGGCATGTGCCGGCAGTGCCATACGACGAAGTTTGAGCGGCAGGTGGCGGCGGGGAAGCACACGGGGTTATCGAACTGCATTGAGTGTCATATGCCGAAGCGGCGTACCGAGGATGTGATTCATGTTGCCGTGACCGATCACTTCATCCAGCGGTTGCGGCCGGTCGGCGATCTGCTGGCAGTGCGGGAGGAAAAGCGCGAGAATTATCGGGGGCCGGTGGTGCCTTATTATCCGGCCGTGTTGCCGCGGACGGCCGAGGGCGAGCTGTATCTGGCGGTGGCGCAGGTGAAGCAGGGCAGCAATCTGAAGGCGGGGATTGCGCAGCTTCGACGGGCGATTGAAATGTACAAGCCGGCGAGGGCCGAATGGTATATCGAATTGGGCGATGCGCTGGAGGCGGATGGACAGCGAGTTGCGGCGGTGGCTCAATATCGGGAAGCGGTGAGAAGGGATGCGGGTTCGGGATTTGCCTTGTTGCGGCTGGGGACCTCGCTGCGCAAGAGTGGGCGGACGGCGGAGGCGGTGAGTGTGTTGGGGCGGGCGACGACGATTGAGCCGGGGCGGGCTGTGGGGTGGCATGAGCTTGGGTTGGCGTATCAGGCGTTGGGACGGACTGTGGAGGCTGCGACAGCGATCCGGCGGGCGATTGAGAAGGATGGGGATCTGGCGGAAGCACATACGAACCTGGGGATTCTGCTGGCTGGGGCGGGAGATGCGAAGAGGGCGGAAATGTCGTTTCGGGAGGCGATCCGGCTTGAGCCCAGGGTGGTGGATGCAAGGGTGAATCTGGCGAATGTGTTGATGCCGGCGGGCAAGATTGCGGAGGCGGAGAGCGAGTTAGAGACGGCGCTGCGGCGCAAGCCGAATGATGCGGGGGCGCGGTATAGCCTAGCGATGGTGTTTGGCCGAACGGGGCGTTATGAGGATGCGGAGCGAGAGCTAGAGACGTGTTTGAAGATTGATGCAAGGTTTGCGGACGCGCATGCGCTGCTGGGGGATCTGATGATGGCGAAGGAACGGGCGGGGGAAGCGGCGGTTCACTACGCGGCGGTGTTGAAGCTTCGTCCGTCGGGGGAGGCGGAGTTGAACCTGGGGCTCGCGCTGTCGGCAAGCGGGGATCGGGCTGAGGCTTTGGTGCACTTGCGGCGGGTGGCGGCGGGTGGGGAGACGGAGTTGCGGCGGCGGGCGGTGGAGGCTCTGGCAAGAATGAATGCCCGCTAGGGGAACGGTTAGCGGTAGGCGTCCTTAAGATTCTGGACACGATTGATCCGAATGATATTGGGGCTGGGATATGGAAAACGAACGCGCCAGTCCCCGATGCGGAGCCGATATTCAGGTGGTTGGATACCCTGGAGTTTTTTGATGTCTTATGCGGGGCTTTGGGCCATTCTCTGAATGCCAGCAACCATTCGAAGAGCCGTAGAGTGATCCAGTGCGGCGAGATCGTTTTTAGCCTGGTCTGAATGAACCAGTTCTCTCAATCCGGCTCCTTGAAGTTGGAGACTTCCTCGATGGAGAAGCCGGGCTCCGTGATGGCCTGTTCAAATGGTGTTGCCTGATTTTATTCGCGGGAAGCTTCTATATCGCGGAGGTCTTGCACAGTGACCGGTTGATCGTCGAGCTCAGCGGATGCCAGCGACTGTTCGAAAGGATCAAGCCTGACTTGAAGTAACAAACGAGCCTTCTCTAACCTGGCAGGCAGCCATTGGTCCACCAGGTTATGCAGTTGTTGGAGTTCGTTCTGAAGATCGATGGCTCCTTTTATCTCCTACCAGCGGATCTGGTCTGGGAAGAACTCGGCGATTAAGTCGAGGTAGAAGGGCTTGAGCGCCTTTTCGTCGGGCTTGGCGTGGCCTTTCGAATAGAGATCGTAAGGGTTGAAGGTGCGGACCCACTCGAGCATCTTGCGGTCCTTGTCGTTGAGGAGGCGCTGGTAGGCCCCTTCGCGATGGATTGGGTAGCAGGAATGGTAGCGAATGATGTAGTGGGCTTCCTCAGGTAGATAGTCTTTGATGACGTGGTACATGTACTCGTCATGGCCGTAGCTGAGGTTCACTTTGTCGAGACCGCAACCGGGTTCGTAGACGCCACACTCGGTTTGGTATTCGGGGATGGAAGCGTCGGGGTTCCAGGCGAAGTAGTCGGGGAAGACGATGGATCGATCCCAGGCGCAGCCGGTCGGGAAGGTGTCCCCGACAACGGCCCATTGGGGTTCGCCGTAGCTGCAGAGGACTTTACCGCAGTCGTGGATCAAACCGGTTAGTTGCATCCAGCGGGGATGGCCATCGGCGCGGATCGCCTCGGCGGTTTGGAGGTTGTGTTCGATCTGGGAGAGGTCGGTGTCGGGATCGGAATCGTCGACGAGAGTGTTGAGGAATTCCATCATCTCCCAAACGCCACGCTTGCCCTTGTCGAGGGCTTCGTATTGAGCACGCTTGGCCTTGGCGACAGCGTGGGTTTGATGGCGATGGTTGAGAAGGTAGAAGTCCTTTACGCCTTGCGGCGAGGACTCATCGAAAACACGGAATTCTTCCTGCTTGCGGCCTTCCTGATAGCGGGCGCGGACATGGTCATCCCATTGATCGAGGGTCATCGCCTCTATTCTAACTAGATTGACCAGCGCCAGATGTTGGCACCGACCGTGAAGCCTGCGCCGACAGTGACAAAGAGAACCAGATCACCCTTGGTGAGTTTGCCTTGCTCGACGGCGTCACGCGTGGCGAGCGGGATAGTGCCGGCAGTGGTGTTGCCAAAGCGGTCGATGTTAATGATGACGCGATCCTCACCGAGACCGAGCCGTTCGGCAGTGGCCTTGATGATACGCATGTTGGCCTGGTGAGGGATCAGCACTTTGATGTCAGAGGGCTTAAGGCCAGCCTTCTCGATCACGGCCAGAGAAGCTTCTTCCATCTTGCGAACAGCATACTTGAAAACGGCCTGGCCTTCCTGCTTGACGAAGTGCTGGCGGTGGTCGATGGTTTCGTGGGAAGAGGGCAGGCGGCTGCCGCCGGCAGGCATCTTCAGATGTTCGCCGCCGGAGCCATCGATCTCGTTGTGGAAGGCAAGATAGCCGTCGCCTTCTTCAAGCAGAAATGCGCCCGCGCCATCGCCGAACAAAACGCAGGTCGTGCGGTCGGTGTAATCAATGATGCGCGACATGGTGTCGGCGCCGATGACGAGGACACGCTTGTGCGTGCCACCGCGGATGAGGTTGGCACCCACAGTCAGGCCGTAAACGAAAGAGGAGCAGGCCGCGCTAATGTCGAAACCCCAGGCACCGTGGGCGCCGAGACGGTCCTGAACAAGGCAGGCCGTGGAGGGGAAAAACATGTCGGGAGTGACGGTGGAGACCAGGATGGCATCGAGGTCCTTGGGGTCCATGCCGCGCTGGGCGAGGCAGACTTTTGCAGCCTCGACGGCAAGATCCGAGGTGGCCACCTCGGGGGCGGCAATGTGCCGGGTGTGAATCCCCGTGCGAGAAAGGATCCACTCGTCGTTTGTGTCGACCCTCTTTTCGAGGTCTTGGTTGGTGAGCACGCCCGGCGGTACGTAGCAGCCGAACGCTGATATCTTGGCGTTGATCAAGGCGGTGTCTCCTGATATGGTAGCCTGATCGACGAATGCCGGTACAAAGCGCGATCCTTTTTGAGACGATCGAGGAGATTTATGAGCGTGTTTTTCTGGATTTGAGGCCTTCGCTGGGGAGGCCTGGCATCTCGGTTCGATTTCATCCGTTCACAAATTTGACGAGCAATATCCGGCTGGTTCAAGGGCAATTGATCGTGAAGATCTCAGACTTGCTTGAGGGAGCACCCGCACCGGTGCAGGAGTCGCTGGCTTACATTCTCTTGTCGAAGCTGTTTCGGCAACGCCCCCCCAGGCAGATGATGGAAATCTACCGGTTGTATCTGGCCCGGCAGGATGTGCGGGGAAGATTGAATACGGTGAGGCAAGAGCGGGGACGAAAGATGTTGGCCGCAGCGGCGGGGCACGCGTTTGATCTTGAGGCGATGTTTGACGTCATCAACGCGAAGTACTTTGGGGAGCGCATGCTAAAGCCGAAGTTGGGCTGGAGCCTGCAGGCAAGCCGCACGATTCTGGGACACTATGATGCGTCGCATCAAGCAATTGCGATTTCGAAGATCCTGGATCGAGTGGAAGTTCCCGAATATGTCGTGCAGTATGTGCTGTACCACGAGATGTTGCACATTCAGCATCCGGTGGAGCACAAAGGCTCGACGCGCAGGATTCATACGGCCGCCTTCAAAAAAGATGAGAAGCAGTTTGAGCACTACGTGGAGGCGAAGGCGTTTTTAAAGAAGGGGTTACGATGAAGCGCAGAGTAATACTGTTGTTGCCTTTGGCATTGTGGGCCGAAGAAGACGGGTTGCAGCATTCGCTGACGAAGTATGTGACCGACGATGGGAAGGTGCGCTATGGAGCGCTGAAGGCGGATCTGGGGCCTCTCGAGAAGTACGTGGAGAAATTGAAGAGCCTTGAGGAAGGGCGAATGGGGCTAGCAGATTGGATCAACGCGTACAACGCGCTGATCCTTTGGAGTTTTGCCAAGGAGTATCCGCAAGAGAAGGACCGGCTGAAGAATCCGTTGCGAAGGGCCTCGTATTTTTACAGAAGGAAGTTTGTGGTGGCGGGCCGGGAGCGGTCTTTGGCGGACATTGAAAACAACTCAATCCGGAAGGCGTTTCGAGAACCGCGAATTCACTTTGCGATCGTGTGCGCAAGCGCCAGTTGTCCTTACCTCTCAAGGCGCGTTTATCGGGCAGCGGATCTAAAGGAGCGGTTGGAGCAAGATGCGGTGCGGTTCATCGAAGCAGACCGGAATGTGCTGGTAAATGCGGCAGAAAAAACGGTGACTGTGAGCGAAATTTTCAAGTGGTTTCGTGAAGACTTTGGGGGAAGCGAAAAAGCTGTGCTTGAGTTTTTGAGCCGGTACAAGAAAACAGCCCGGCTGAATGAGCCGGGCTGGAGAGTACGATATTCAAGCTACGACTGGTCGATTAACGACTTACCCTAAGCTGCCGCAGCACTGGTGGATGGGCGGAGCAGAAGGCACGCTTCGAGTTGTTCAAGCATTTGAACAAGCGGCTCGACGTCGACGCCAGCCCAGCCGAGGCGGAAGAGCACCAATTGGAATTCCACGCGAATCAATTGGAGTTGGAAATTGGTTTTGACCTGATTGAGGCGGGAGACGAGTTCTGCCTCATTTTGGGATGCAGCGAGCATGATGTAGCGAAGTTTGAACTCGATTCGATTGAAATCGAGCCGCACTTCGTTGAGGTAAGTACGGAAAGCGGCAATCCTGTCCGTGCGGAAGCGAGCAATGTCGCTGGGCTTCAGACCAGAAAGTGAACTGCAAGCTTCCATCTCCCGTGGATCGAGAATCCGGGTCATGGGGCGGTAATAATCTGAAAACGACTCGCGGTCAACGCCCATGGCTTCGCCATAAGCGTTTTCTTCGAACAAAGCGTTAGCGCGCCAGCGCGAATAGAGCGTGAGACCGAGTAGCAGGCCCAAAAAGGCCAAGGCGGACAAGACGGTTAAAACCGTGGGAGTACTCATAGAAGTACCGACAAGGTAAGCTTAGTGTCTTTCTGGAACAATTGCAATCATAATATTGGAAATAATCTCGAATTAGTGACTGGAATCAGCGAATCACTTTGGAGCGAGAACTGGAAAGGGATTGATTGAGTTCTTCGAGGCGTGACAGCAGGAGTTTGGCTTCTGCGGCGTCGAGCGGGCCGTGGGGCGTAGCCAAGCTCGAGCTATCCACAAACTTGATCCTTGCCAACCATGCCGCGAGCACAACAATGACACCAATTAAGCCGACGTAGTCCGCAATCCGCTGTTGTGTGGCAAATTTGCCGAGCTCAACAGAAAACCGAGATAAGGTGAGAGCAAGGAAATATCCCCCCATCAAGAATGCATGCTTCAAAATGTTGGTGGAAAGCGGAACCGGCATCCATGCAACGAAAGCAAGAAACAATAGAATGAAGAGAGTGAACCCGAGCGAAACGGCCTCTTGGTAACGGATGGCCGGCATTAGAAAAGCTAGTGTATTTTGAGATGGGGTTGAATTCAGGTAATAGAACCAGGTCCCACCAAAAGCAATTAGAATTCCCCAAAAAACGGTCAAAGTACGACCGGATGCCGCCTTAATTGCGGGAAATCGAATCAACGCGATGGTGCTCAGTTCACGAATCAAGAGAAACTCGAATAGGGAGCTGGTGTAGGTCCAAAACAGGAAGCAAAACCCGACATAGTTGGGATCGGTGAAGAGATTCTCAACAAGGGAAATAACAATGTTGGAGGCAGAAGAGAGGGCCATGTAAACGGCGAAAAAACGGAAGGAGTGGATGAGGTCCGAACGATAGATTTTCCAGGCGATCCACAATTGAATAGTGGTGCTAAGCCACCATAAGATTTGGATATCGAGCGGCTGACTCATAAGATTTTAGGGGGATATCTAAACAATTTAGTTACCCCTAAATCGTAGCATAATGAGGGGCTTTAGCGAATCTCGACCTTGCAGGGCAGGCAGTTGGGGATGGGGACAATCTCGTTGGTGACGACAGGGGAGGCAAACAGGGCAGTGGCGAGCAGGGCGAAGGCAAAAATCTTCTTAAGCATGAACCAAATCTCCTAAAGGGTTGATTTAAGCTCTAGAAAAACTAAGGTTTTTGTAGTAGCTACAGGACGTATAGTCCCGACAAAATTAGATTACAGACATTAGAGGGGCATAGCTGATATTCCCTAGAGATTTTCTTGTTTCAGAACAAGAGAAATAGAGAATATTCCGACAGCCAAGATTGTGTTGTATCAAGGTACTATGAGTGGCGAGGTGCGAAACTGGCAAAGAAGCGCGACTGAAGATCTCTGGGAGCGAACCCTGAACCAGATCGCGACCCGAATGGGCAGATTATCGTATTTGTCGCGATTGCGGAATCCTGAAACGGATCAGTACGAGCACCACGGGTTGAGCGCCGTCTTCGGGGAAGAGGCGGCAGAGGACGCTCTGCGACGCTCGCATGCCGAATCGCTGAGAAGCTTTCTGAATTTGGGGATTCTCGACCAGGTGAATGATGTGAAGGGCTACCTGGGTGGATTGCCGCAGTCGGCGCGGCGCTTGTTGACGAATTGGGAGAAGTTGAAGGGTTACGAAGCGATGCTTCCGCAATCGGCAAGCCTCGCACAAAAGGCGTTATTTAATGGGAATATGGCAATAATTATCCGGCATCTGAAGGCCGAACTCGTCGCCGGTGAGAAGCGTCCAGACTAAAGGCAACCCCGACAACTTGACCCAGGATTTCGATTTCCTTGGGATAGAGGAAAATTCTGGGAGGCTCGGCTGAGCTGGGGTGACTGAGAACCACAAGTCGGTCGCGGTCGAGATGACACCAGCCGCAGATATGGCCATCGCGGTGCTCAAAGAAGTAAATGGGGCGATCCCATTCGTCGGTCCAGCCGGAATTTACAACACGATTGGAATCGTTGATCACCAGAAGCGAACCGGGCTGCAGGATGGGATACATAGACCAATCTTCTGAGCCCATCAAAGCGTAACGTCGCTTCTTTGTGTCGATCGATTTCAGCAGATGAAGAGGCAAGGTACCCCAGCGGGTGATGACGCGGCTCAGAAAGGTTGTTTTCGTGAGATCAACGCCGGGATCAAGGCTGAGAGGAGCTTGGGGGTCGCCGAGGCCGGCGGTGCTGAAGTGTACCTGGTGAGTGTTTTGGAGCTCGTGAAGTTGCGCATCCCGGAACTGGTCCGCCAAGCTGATGCCGTACCAGGAAAGCACTTCGAGGAAGTCAATTCGATAGATGGTGGAAAGCGTGTAGAGACGGTAGACCGAAGGCACAACGCCTTTGTTCTCAATCTCACTCAGACGACTGAGCCCGATCGAGTATTCCTCGTTCGAGTGGCTATCAGCGATTTTCTGACTGGCAACTTCGACCTCGCGGAATTTCAATCCGAGCCGCTCTCTTGCCTTGCGCAGCCGTTGGCCTGCTTCGTCAGTGGTTATGGTGATCTTACCAGGTGCGGAAACACCCGCCATATGAGAAACTTCCCATAGATTTATTTCCGAGTATAAAGCAGAAAGAATGCGAAACGAGCAATAAAAGGTTGGGAGCTGTTCTGAAAACAGAACAATCAGGCCGTTGTGGCAGAAAGAGCAGGGGATGAAGCGCAGAATTGTGGTGGGGATGAGCGGAGCTTCGGGCAGCATTTATGGGTTGAGAATTCTGGAGAAATTGAAGAAGCGGGAAGAGGTGGAAACGCACCTGATCCTGACCCGGAGTGCGGAACGGACGATGTACCTGGAGACAAAGAAGCTGGCGGCTGAGGCAAAAGAGCTGGCCGATCATTCCTATCCGGTGGAGGATATTGGGTGCAAACTGGCGAGCGGGAGTTTTCCGGTAGAGGCGATGGTGGTGGCACCGTGTTCGATCCACACGATGTCGGCGATTGCGATGGGGATTTCGTCGAATCTGCTGGTGCGGGCGGCGGATGTGACATTAAAGGAGAGGCGCAAGCTGATTCTGATGGTGCGGGAGACGCCGTTGCACGTTGGACACCTGCGAACGATGGTGAGTTTGGCGGAGATGGGAGCCATCGTGGCTCCGCCGGTTGCCGCCTTTTATACAAATCCGATGACAGTTCTTGATATCGTGGATCATTCGGTGGATCGTGTCCTCGACCTGCTCGGTCTGCCGGCTGAGGATGCCAAGCGATGGGAACCATAGGCGGGATATGAAACAGAATAAGGAATTTGTGAGAGCCGGATTTCAGGGCGAACGCGGTGCGTTTAGCGAAATTGCCGTGCGGCAGTTGCTGGGCAGCGAAAGCGATCCGATTCCATTCGAGTGGTTTGACGGGGTGTTCGCGGCGCTGGTGGATAAGAAGATCGACGCGGCAGTGATTCCGATGGAGAACACGCTGCATGGCAGTGTGATTGAGAATTTCGATCACCTCTTGAATCACGATGTGGAAGTGGTGGGTGAGACCAGCGTTCGGATTGTGCATAACCTGATCGCGTTGCCGGGTGTCGCATTCAAGGACATCAAGGAAGTCTATTCGCATCCGGTGGCGTTGAATCAGTGTTTGAAGTTCTTGCAGCAAAACCCGCAGGTAGAGAAAAAGAGCTTTTACGATACGGCCGGAAGCGTAAAGATGCTGGCTGAGAAGAAGCGGCGGGATGCGGCAGCGATTGCCTCGAATCTATCGGCTGATATTTATGGTGCACGGATTTTGAAGCGGGGGATTGAGGACGACCGGGCGAACTTCACGCGGTTCTTTTTGCTGCAGCGCAAGGGCGGCAACGTCAAGGGCAAGATGCCGGTGGCGAGAAAGGTCTCGATCGTATTCTCAACAAAGAACGAGCCGGGCAGTTTGTTTCGGGCACTGGCAGCACTCGCGCTCAGGGATATCAGCCTGAACAAGATCGAAAGCCGGCCCCTGAAGGGCAAGCCTTGGGAGTACCTGTTCTATGTGGACTTTGAGGGGACGCTCAAAGATGTAAAGGTGCAGAATGCGATTCGGCACCTCGAAGAAGTAGCAGACTTCCTCAAGGTACTTGGCGGATATTAACGGCCGCCGGCGGGGCGGGTGGTTCCGCTGAGCTTGACGATGTCGGGGTCGCGAGTGGCGGGGATGGCGATCTCCATGAACCCTACGTTCATTTCTTCCCAGCTTTGGTCGCCCCAGGTGATCGTCTTTGTTGGATCTGGGTTGAAGCGGTTGTTGGGTGAGTTGTCGAACCAGGCGGTGCAGGACAGGACTGCACCCTTCTTGAGCGGAATCGGTTGCTTTAAGAAATAGGTGGTCTGCCAATTGAAGTCGTAGCTAGGGACGTTGAGAACCGTGGTTTGATCGAGATCGATGCGGTAGGCCTTGCCACGGAGGTGCATGTGGGGCTGGAGGCTGACAAGCTTTGCGTCATCGAGCATTGTGGCAGTGACATGAGACTGGTAGTTCGGTTCGCCGGGAGGGATGGCCAGATTCGAGTCGGCTGGGGAGATGGTGAGGACGCGCTCGATGGGCTTCGTTTTGGCGAAGTAGAGGCCCAGCTCAGAGGAGTCGACCGCGGATTTTCCGTTGGCGGTGTAGTGGATCTCGAAGACCATGTCAGAGCCGGCGCGGATGAGTTTGGCCCGGCCTTCGCCCCAGGTTTGCGGAACATAGCCAGGTTCGTAGCCGAGAAGGAGTTCACGGCGGTCGATTTCGCGTTCGTCTGTGCGTCGGGCGGCGCGCTCTTCGCGGGTAGCAACATACAGTTGGTCCAACGGCGCCTGTTTGACATAGCTTGAGCCGGGGGGACGGACGAAGGAATTGATGTGGTGGACGACCTGACGCTGGTCGATCTTCCATTCAGCTGCGGAGATCCATTGGTCCGCTGTGAGATTGAGCTTCGAAACCAGGAATGTGTATTGGAGGGTGCCTGAGGCGGGGATTTGGGCGGCTGGGATCTTGAGGATCACATCGGGCTTACCGAGTTGCCAGGTAGTGGGACTGGCTGGCGGCTTGAGATTAAAGGGCTGATCGGCGGGGGCACCCTTTTCGAGCCAGGAAAGCAGTGTGGCCTTGTCCTTGGGGTCTAAGGCGCGGACGCGAGCCAGGTGAGCCGAGGAAGGTTCGTCAGCATGCCATGGCGGCATCGAGCCCTTGAGGATACTGTTTTTCATCGCCTTCGCCCAGGGGCGAATCGACTGCGAGGACTCGAACGACATAGGCGCGATCCCACCCTGCTGATGGCAGTTAAGGCATTTAGATTCAACAACTCGCGCGGCATCGGGGACTACGGCAAGTAGCAGCCAGGGGAGCACCATGTGATCAAGATACCAAAATAGTGTAGTAAAGATAACGATAGTGTTATACTCTCTCTTGAGATTCTATTTTGGGGCGCGCTAAGTATATGAAAAATCATAGATTTCGCTACCAAAAATCAGAGGTGAAATGACAAAAACGAAATTAACCACGTTGGTTATCGGGCTCATGTTGAGCTGTGGTTTGGCCTTGGGCCAGGTTGCAGCGGGATCACTGAGCGGAACCATTACTGATGCGAACGGCGCTGCAGTGCCGGGTGCGAAACTAACCGCGACAAGTGCTGACAATGGATCGAAGATCGAGGCGACGAGCTCGGACGCTGGACTGTATGTATTTCCCGCAGTTCCGGCAGGCCGCTACTCGCTTGGGGTCGAAAAGACAGGCTTTAAGAAGCTGTCACGGACGAACATTGAAGTTCGCGTTGCGCAGCGCGTCGACTTGGATCTCAAGTTGGAAGTGGGCGATGTGCAACAGTCGATCGAAGTAACAGCGGAAACGCCGTTGCTTGAGACGTCGACCAGCGACAAGAGCACGAACTTCTCGCCGAAGTTCATGAACGAAGTGCCTCTCTTCACTGGCGCCATTCGTAACCCGCGTAACTTCATCAGCTATCTGCCCGGCGTGAACGCCGGGGCGGAGTTGAGCATCTCCGGATCGGGCGGTCGTGCACAGGAAGTGCAGATTGACGGCGCGTCGGCGATCATTCCTGAGTCGGGCGGCACCGTGTTCAACATGCCTTCCGCGGAAATGTTCCAGGAATTCAAGCTGACCACCGGTGGTTACTCGGCCGAGTATGGGCGCTTCGGCGGCGGCGTGGAAACGTACCTGACCAAGAGCGGCAGCAACTGGTATCACGGTACGGCGTTTTTGAACATGCGCCGCGATATCTGGAATGCGAACGCCTGGGCGCGCAACGCGAACCCGAACCCGGCACAGAATTTCCGGCCGAAAGAACGGCAGAACGAAGTCGGTGGCGCGGGCGGCGGTCCGGTTTACATCCCCAAGATTTATGACGGCCGCAACAAGAGCTTCTTCTATTACACCTACACGCAGCGATTGCTGCCGGCAAACATCGGCTTCCCGCTGAGCACGCTGCCGACCGCACAGATGAAGCAGGGAGACTTTTCGCAACTGGGAACGCAGCTGATTTACGACCCGGCGACAACTTCGGGCAACACGCGTACGCCTTTCCCTAACAACCGCATCCCGACGAATCGGTTCAGCAGCGTGGCGCGGAATCTGCTCCCGCTGATTCCGGATGCGAATCGGCCGACACTTTTGCAGAACTACGACTTCGTGAACCAACAGACGATTGAGCAGAAAATTTGGAGCATCAAGGCCGACCATGCGTTTTCAACGACGAACCGGCTCTCCTTCTTTTTGAGCAAGGAAAACGGCGGCAGCAACGACACCACCAACTTCAGTGGCCCGATCGGCAATGGATTGGGCTTTCAAGGACAGCTGCCCTGGAACATTCGCATCAATCACGATTACTCGTTTAGCCCGGCGTTGTTTATGCACACCACCTTTGGCTATTCAGCAACACGGCAGGTTTGGGACAACCCTGCACAGGCCGGATTCGGCTCGAAGTTGGGGATTCCCGGGTTGGCGGCTGAAGCCGATGCCATGCCTCGCATCCAATTCCGTGGACAGGCCGGACTATCGCCTTATGGCGTGCAGGATGGCAAAGTGGCCAATGGCGGCCAGGACAACGACACGCTCATGATCACCCAGGGCTGGACCTGGCTGAAGGGCAAGCATGAAATCAAGTTCGGTTGGGACTGGCGCAAGCTGACAACGTTTGGCTTCGATTTGGCTGGTTCGAACGGTTTGTACATTTTCAACCGTCTGCAAACGGCGGTGCCGAACTCCACCAGTGGCAGCGGCCACGAGTTCGCCAGCCTGTTGCTGGGCGCTGTGCAGGAAGCCGACAGGGTAGTGCTGCCTGTGCTGCTTGACCAGGTTCGATATGGCTACACCTCGGGTTTCTTCCAAGATAACTATCGCCTCACCAAGAAGCTGACTTTGAACCTTGGCATGCGTTATGAGGTGCCGATCGGCTGGCACATCGAGAGCGGGAACTTTTCAAGTCTGGACATGAGCCGGCCAAATCCCGGCGCGGGCAACTTGCCCGGTGCGCTCGTGTTCCATGGGAATGGTCCTGGCCGAACTGGGTTGAAGCGGCCTTACAAGACCGACTGGTCAAACATCGGACCGCGCCTGGGCTTTGCTTACCAGGTTGCGCCCAAGACCGTGATCCGTGGTGGCTGGGGAATCTTCTACCAGACCCTCGGCAACGGTGGTTGCGGGTGCCGTCAAGGCTTTGCAAACAGGATCACGCTGGTTGGTAACAGTGCGGATCCGGTCCTGAACTGGGATGGCGGAATTCCGACTCCCGCTGGCTTCCGTCCCCCGCCACTGCTCGATCCGACTCTTTCGAACTTTCAGAACATCGACTTCTTCTCTCCGAACTTTGGCAATGCTCCTCGCATTCACAACTGGAGCTTCAACATTCAGCACGAAGTGAAGGGTTTCCTTCTGGACGTTGCCTACATTGGCAACCGCGGCAATGGTCTGAACTCAACGATCAACCAGAACCAGTTGCCGACCAGCAACCTTTCGCGTGGCAGCCTGCTGACGCAACGGGCGAATTCAGCAGCTGCGCAGGCAGCCGGCATTCGCATCCCCTATGCGGGATACCCAGCCACTGCGACGGTGGCACAGTCCCTGCGGCCCTTCCCGCAGTTCCTGGACATCAACGGCCGCAACACGGGCCAGGGGCAAACCTGGTACGACAGCTTGCAGACCAAAGTGGAACGCCGGTTTGGCAACTTCCAGTTGCTGGCCAGCTACACCTGGTCGAAGTCGTTGGCCAATGCCCACTTCCGGCAGATCTTCAGCCAACAGTTCAACGTTGGTGCGCAAGATGCCTACAACCTGAACGACATGAAGAGCTTCCTGCCGTTCGACCAGCCGCATGTCCTCAATGTGGTTTGGACTTATGACATGCCGTTTGGCAAAGGCAAGAAGTTCCTTGGCACCTCGAACACGATCGTGAACAGCCTGGTGAGTGGTTGGGTGGTGAGTGGCGCGCAGCGCTACTACTCCGGCAACCTGATTCAGGTCGTCACGCCTGGCAACCCGCTGGGTCAGACGCTGTTCTCGACGGCAACCAAAGCCGTCCGCAACAACGTGGATATCCGGACTGGAGCCAAGTATGGCGATCTCGATCCGAACAATTCGAACGTGCGCTGGTTCAATGCAGCAGCGTTCAGCGCGGCAGCTCCGTTTACGCTTGGAAATGCGGCGCTGTACTACGATGACTTCCGTCAACCGGCAATCGCATTCGAGAACGTTGGTGTTTCGAAGCGGACCGTACTGTGGAACAACGAGAAGAACCCGGTGGTGCTGTCGTACCGCGCCGACGCGTTCAACCTGTTTAACCGCACTCGGTTTGGCGGCGTGAATGGTGTGATCGGCAACGCGGCGTTTGGCCGCCCGACCGGACCCCAAGTTGGCGCCCGTGCCATCACGATGGGCTTGCGGTTGACCTTCTAGGCTGAATCGCAGTTTCAATTCAAAGAGGGCTTCCCTGCGGGGAAGCCCTCTTTGCTATTTTATGGCCATGGTGACGCCGGATTGGGAATCGACGCCGCCGACGTTGACGATGACAGGGACTGCGGCTCCCGCCGGTGCATTGGAGGGGATCGAGAGGTTGATCTGTAAGAGGCCGGGAACGCTGAAGGGGGGCGAGACGGCACTGATGATGGAGGCGGCGATGCCGCCAACGGTAGCGCTGACAAGCCCGGAGGGAGTAATGACCGAGGAAGTGCCGGTCAAGGTGGATGCGGCCGTGGTTGGATTCGAGACGCTGGCGTTGGTGGCGCCAATTCCGCTGACGTAGAGTACCGCGATGCCGCCCTTGAGAGCAGGGTTAGCATTGGAGTTGAGCGTGTAGTCGTTGGTGGGGAGATTGTAGTTGAGAATCGCGCCCTGGCCGCGGCCAGAAGCATCGGTAGTGTAGACTCCTGGCGAGGTAGGCGCGACCGTGAGGGACACCGGCTGCGAGGCGAGGCCGTTGTAGCTGAGAATCAAGTCGGCAGAGGTACCGCTGATTCCATAAGGAACGATGCAGCTCACCTGATTGGCGCTCGTGTAGAGCACGGGCGCTGAGATGCCCCCGACCGTGATCGAAGTGGCAGGGCCGGTTGTTGGGAGTGCGTTCGGAATTTGCGGAGCCGGGGCCGCTGGATTAAACAGAGTAAGACTGGTTGGGCCGAGGCCGAGACCAAAGATGGTGATGATCTGGCCGGGCGAGATCGTGCCCTGGTTGTAGCTTGCAGAATCTACAACGGCGTTGACTTGTGGACGCGGGCCGTAAACCTGGAATTGCGCTTCGCTTGAGGTGCCTCCTCCAGGATTGGGTGTGGTGACCGCCATGCGGAGATACCCAGGATTGAGCAAGAAAGATGCGGGAACCGTGACAAGGATGGCGTTTTCTCCCACTTGTCGCGCAGTCAGGTTGCCCTGCAATCCGACAGAACCAGCGACACCCGTAATCGCTCCAGTCGTCGCGTTGATTGAAAGACCAGGAGGGAGCCCGGTTGCAGACCAGGTCACCGGGTTTGTATTGCCTACGACAGCTGCGTTGTTTCCGTTGGGGTAGGTGCTGCTCAGCGTGCCTGCCACCAATGCCGCGGTTGGACCCGTGACGCGAAGTGAGGCTGAGGACGTCGGCATGACGTTCATCTTGAATGGCATGTAGGCGCTGGCAGTGATCGGCGAAGTGGAGTCTTCTACTTGAAGGGTGAAGTAATAGGTGCCAGCGGCGGTTGGGGTGCCGACGATTTGATTGCCACTGAGCGTCAGGCCCGCAGGAAGTGCTCCGATCACTAGTGTCCATGTGTAGGGTGTCGTTCCACCGGCGGCAGACAGCGTGACTGCCGTGTACGCCGAACTCACGGTACCGGCGGGAAGCGGTGAGCCCATCGGGATGCGCAACGTGGAAGCGGTACTTGGATAGACAGGAATGTAGAACGATTCTGAAGCAGAAGTCAGACCTTCGGTCGCCGTAATCGTGGCCTCGGTGGTGAATCCCGTTGCAGCAACGGTGGAGTTGGCAAAGAAGCTCTCGCCGTAGAGAGTGACGAAGCTCTGAGTCGACTGCTGGATGACCCCAAGAGGCCAGGTGCTGAAAACATTGGGAGAGGCCGCAACCACGTTGAGAGTAATGGGCAGGGTAAGAGTGGGGTTTGCTGTGCCAGTGGATTTGATCGTGATGTTGGCGGTGTAAGAGCGCGGCGCGAGACCAATGGGATCGACACTGACCGTAATGGAGTTGAACAAGCCGGCCAAAGTGATGTTGCCTGTCGGAGTGACGCGAAGCCAGGGAGCGCTCTGGACGCTTAAAGTGGCCGGGGTAGCCGAGCCGGTGTTCGACAGGATAAAAGTGGAACTCAGTTGGGGATTACCCGTGACCGGTTGGCTTGTGGTGTAGCTGAAGGTGAGGGCGGTGGGCGAAACCGTAATCGTGGGTGGCGGCGTACCGATCACCAAAGTGACAACAACGGTCGCGACCGGTGGAGATAAGCCGGCAGTGGCAGTAAGGGTGATGGTCCCGGTGTAGCTGCCGGCGGCAAGGCCCGTGGGGTTGACCTGGACACTGAGAGTTTGTGGAGCCCGGCCGCTAGAGGCCGATACAAGCAGCCAGCCGGCGAAATGCGGGGCTGCTCCGGTGACAGCAACGGTAAATCCCTGACCCGGGGGAGCACTTTGGACGCTGACAGTTTGGGGAGCCGGTAACGCGGAGGCCCCAACGGTCGCCGTAAATCTTAGCGTGGCAGCATTTGTGGTGAGGGTTTGCGCCCAGACCGCCGGAATCAGTGCGAGGAAGGCGAAAACAAGTTTTGGCATCGAGACTTCTCCCCCAATTGATCGGCCCCGGAATTCCGCTCAGCATTGGCCATAGCGATTTTGTAGGAATAGGCCACTGGCATTAGAATGAAGAAATTACAATCCATGAGAGTTTATTGTCTGGCAATGGTTTGTCTTGGCGTCCCGGCGTTGGGATATGGACAAGCACATGACTTCAGCGGGACGGTGAAACCGCTACTCACGAAATCCTGTTCGCCGTGCCACAACGACCGGAATGCATCCGGGAGCGTCAACATTCTGCCTTTTACGGCGGCAGGATCCATTCACGAAGCTCGTGAAGACTGGGAACGGATTGTGAACAAGGTGCGCAGCGGTGAGATGCCACCAAAGGGGTTTCCGCGGCCGGAGCAAGCGCAGATTGAACAGTTGCTGAGCTTTGTGAAAGCGGAGTGGGACAAGGCAGATGCCAAGGTGCCTCAGGATCCGGGTCGCGTTACGGCACGGCGGCTGAATCGGGTGGAATATACGAACACGATCCGCGATTTATTTGGCGTTGAATTCCGCGCCGATCAGGACTTTCCGACCGATGACTCTGGTCATGGGTTCGACAACATCGGCGATGTGCTAACCATCTCGCCACTGCTGATGGAGAAGTATCTGAACGCCGCCGAGCGGATTTCTGCGCGGGCTTTAGGTCTTGATCCATTGCCCAAGAAGCCGATCGAAATCGAGCTGCACAGCAAAGACAAACGAATTCGCCGCGTCGCGCCGTCGTTGATCGAAGGTACGCACAGGGTGGAATGGGATGGCGAGTACGACATCGAAATCGGCCTTCCTGGCGAACGTGCAAGCGGCAAGCCGGTAGCCCTCGGCTTCTGGATGGACGGCAAGCTGTTGCACACTCAGCTCATCGAGACGAAGCCTTCAGGTCTGGTTTACTTCAACCCTTATTCAGCGGAACGCTTCCGGCTGTTCCTGCCAGCGGGCGAGCATCGTTTCCGGGCGGGCTTTATGGATGATGAGTTTCTGAAGACGCTGCCGCCGGAAGACCTGTACAAAGACAAGAAGAACAAGTTCCTGAACATGATCAAGCTGGTGGGGCCGTTTGCGACCAAGCAGGAGCCAGCCAGCCGAAAGGCGCTGCTCACTTGCGATCCGGCGAGCGGAACAGCCTGCATCGAGAAGATTCTGGGAGGCCTCGCGCGGCGTGCATGGCGAAGGCCGGTCACGACGGCCGAGGTGAAGAGCCTGGCGAAGTTTGTGGGCCTGGCCAAGGCCGAAGGCCAGACGGCGGAGCAGGGCTTGCAGGTGGCAATGACGGCCATGCTGGTGAGCCCCCACTTTTTGTTCCGCATCGAGCGCGACCTGTACCCGAAGGACCCGAGCCGCACACATGCGATTACGCAGTTTGAGATGGCGTCGCGGTTGAGCTACTTCTTGTGGTCTTCGATGCCGGACGAAGAGTTGCTCCGGTTGGCCGAGAAAGGGACGCTGAAGGATTCGCTCGATGCGCAGGTGAAGCGGATGCAGGCCGATGGAAGGTCGGCGGCGCTGGCGGCGAATTTCGCCGGGCAGTGGCTGGAGACGCGCAACCTGAACAGCGTCAAGCCGGACCCGAAGAAGTTTCCGGAGTGGAACCCTGAGTTGCGGGACGCCATGCAGGAAGAGACGCGATTGTTCTTTGAAGAGGTGTTGCGGAAGAATCTGACGGCCAGGACGTTTCTGGATGCGAACTTCACGTTTTTGAACGAGACGCTGGCCAAGCACTATCAGATTGAGGGCGTCAGCGGGCCCGACTTCCGGCGCGTGGATTTGAAAAGCAACCAACGCGGGGGCGTGTTGACGCATGCCAGCGTGTTGACCGTGTCGAGCTATCCGACGCGAACCTCGCCGGTGATTCGCGGCAAGTACATTCTGCAGAATATATTTGGGGCTCCACCTCCGCCGCCTCCTCCTGATGTGCCGCTATTGGACGAAGAGAAGGTTGGGAGCAACGGACCTTTGCGCAAACAGCTTGAACAGCACCGGACGAATGCGATGTGCGCGAGTTGCCACAACCGGATGGACACGCTGGGCTTTGCGCTCGAGAATTACGATGGCACTGGCAAGTGGCGCGAGAAGGATGGCGGATTCGATGTGGATGCCTCCGGGACGCTTCCGACAGGCAAGGCGTTTGCCAACCCTGCGGAATTGCGCATGGTGCTGGCAGGTGATATGACTGAGTTCGCGCAGAACCTGACCGAGAAGATGTTGACCTATGCGCTGGGCCGTGGCCTGGAACGGTTTGATCGCCGCACGGTGACGGGCTTGCGCGAGAAGTGGGCCGGGGACGACTACCGGTTTCAAACGTTGATCTTTGAAGTAGTGAAGAGCTTGCCGTTTCAGACAAAGCGAGCGGAATACAAGAAGCAAGAGGTGGCCAAGAAATGATGACCCGTAAAGCACTCTCACGGCGGACGATGTTGCGCGGCGCTGGCGCGGCGATTGCCCTCCCTGCGATGGATGCAATGGCACCCGCGTTGCGTGCCAGCCAACTGCCCGGCCCCAAGCCGGTGCGCATGGCGTTTGTCTATGTGCCAAACGGGATCGACATGCGCAATTGGACACCTGCTGCGGATGGACCACTGACGGCTGAGCTGCCAAGGATTCTGAAGCCTCTTGAGCCGTTCAAGAAGGACATCACCATTCTGTCGAACCTGACGCATAACGGCGGCAGAGCACTGCTCGACGGCGCCGGCGACCACGGTCGTTGCTGCGGCGGCTATCTGAGCGGCGTGCAGCCGCGAAAGACCTTTGTCGATATCAAGGCTGGCATTTCGATGGATCAGATTGTGGCCAATCAGATCGGGTCGAAGACGCGCTTTGCGAGCCTGGAACTCGGGCTTGAAGATGCACGGCAGGCGGGAGACTGCGATAGCGGTTACTCCTGCGCATACACGAACAACCTCGCTTGGCGCAGCGAAACGCAGCCGCTACCGCCGATCCTGGATCCGCGGGTGTTATTTGAAAGACTGTTTGGCACTGGCGCGGAGTTGAGCCCCGAGGCGCGGGCACAGCGGGCAAAGTATCGCCGGTCGATTCTTGATTTTGTGATGGGCGATACTCGCAAACTCGAAGCCGATCTGGGGCCGACCGACCGCCGCAAGCTCGACGAGTATTTATCGTCGATCCGCTCAATCGAACAACAACTGGAGCGGGCCGAAAAGGACAACTCGATCATCAATCCAGGCATGGACAAGCCGTACGGCGTGCCTGCCGACTTTGCCGAACACTTCAAGCTGATGACGAACATGATCACGGTGGCCTTCCAGGCGGATCTGTCGCGCGTAGTGACGTTTCTGGTGACACACGAGGGAACTTCGCGGCCCTATCGCGAGATTGGCATCGCCGACGGACACCATCCTCTAACGCACCACATGAACAAGCCGGAACTGATCGAGAAGGTAACGCAGATCAACACCTATCATGCGCAACAGTTCGCGGGCTGGGTGGAGAAGTTGAAGGCCGCCAAGGAAGGCGACTCGAATGTTCTTGAGAACTCGATGATCGTTTATGGCGCTGGGCTCAGCGACGGCAACCGCCACACCCACGAAGACCTGCCCACCTTGATCGCGGGCAATGGCGGCGGTTACATCAAGAGTGGCCGCAGAATCACGGCGCGGCGCGAGACGCCGATGTCGAATCTGTTCCTGACGATGATGGATCGGATGGGAGTTCAAGTGGATCACTTCGGTGATGCGACGGGGCGGCTGGCCGGCCTCGATCTGGCATAGTTGTGATGCAGACTGCAGGTGGGATGCGCCTCCCGATGGGCGTGGTGTTTGATGCCTCGTTCGGAGACAGCCTCGATGATCTCCTCGCGTTGAGTTTGCTGTATCTGCTCGATAGCAAGAATGAGTGCCGGGTGGCGGCGATGACGACCACCAAGCCGAACCTTGGGTCGGCGGGATTGTACGAGGTGTATCAAAAGCTCTATGGGGGAAGGCCCATGGCGATCGGGATGTGCACGTCGGGACAAGGTAAAGAGACGGGCTCATTGCTGGCTGCAGCCGTTGAAGGGCAGACGATCAGCGTCAAGAGCGAGATCGACACGGCTGAACCGCATGGCCTGATCCGCAATGTATTGCAGGCTTATCACGATGGCAATGCGGCGATTCTTTCAACAGGCCCGGGTGGCAATCTGAAAGACCTCCTGGGGTTGCCGACTGCACTTCCTGTGGTGAAGTCGAAGGTGAAAGTGTTGTACGCAGCGGACGCTCCCGCGAACTGGCCGACGCCGGTTGTTAAGGTGACGGCGGAGATGGGTGCTGGATTGAATTACCAGCCAAAGGCGGAAGACTTTGCCTGGGCCGAGAAGCACCCCGTGGCGCTGGCGCTGGCTAAGGAACCGAACGCGAAGCTGAACCGCGCTGCGATGGTTGCAGTGTTAAAGGTGGTGCGAGGTGCCGAGTTCCAGGTGACGGACGCAGTGCTGCAGGAGTTGGTGGCGGCCAAGCCCGCGCCCCGGCAGCGAATGCGCTTCTTCGGTGACTAGGCGCTGGAACCTGACCGCGTAAAGGCTGGGCTCGCGAGCAGGACGCGGAAGCGCCGCTCCCCTTCCCCGTCCTGGTAGGCACGATTGGTCGATCGGATACCGGCCAGTACATTGACGATGTAGTGCATGTAGCAATCCGCGATGCGTTCACCGGCACCGTTCGTATCGCCAGTATGAGAGGTGTTGAGCAATGCCTCAGCGTCAGGGGTATGGAGGCGCCGAACGAAACTAGTGACACCGAATGCGCGATCGACAAGATGGCCCAGCTCGTGGAGAAAGGTCTGATTCAGCGGGTCGTTTTCGCGGCTGGAAAAGATGTTTCGATTGAGGCGAATGGTACGCGTGGAAGGATCATGACCACCGCGGCGAGGATGACCACGGCGAGGCCTTGCCTCGATTAACCGCAGGCAGGCAAGGTGGCGGAAGGGAATCAGCTCGATGGTGCTGCTGAGGATCGCAATGTGTCCAGCAGTGGGCTGTTCGTCCTCATCGTCGGGCATAGTGAGCTGAAAGCCGTTGCACCAGATCATGGCCATATCAACAATGTAAGCCAGAATGGTTTGACATACTAGAGGGCAATTGAAATGACAACACGAAGGATGTTTCTGGGGAGCTCGGTGGCAGTAGCCTTCGGGCAGACAACGAAGCTGAATTGGAAAAACGCGCGAGAGTTGACCATCGAAGGTCAGGCTTGGACGGACACGAAAGCTGTTTATGACCGTCTGCCTGCGAGAGCGGAAGCGCTGGTACGGCCAGAAGTCTGGAATCTGAGCCGGCACTCGACAGGGATCCAGGTTCGTTTCCGGACAGATGCGACCGAGATCCACGCACGATGGAGCGTGACCGGAAAGACGCTGGCCTCGCCGAACACGGCCGGGATGGCGCATAGCGGGCTAGACCTATATGTTGTCAACGGGAAGCCACGATGGGTTGGGTTTGGGCCGCCAACGAAACACCCGACAAACGAAGTCGCACTGGTGAAAGGCATGGCCGCGGGGATGCGAGAGTACGTTCTCTATCTGCCATTGTTCAATGCGGTCGAGTCGCTGGAGGTTGGCGTGCCCGAGGGCAGTGTGATCGAAGCGACGCCGAAGCGAACCGCCAAGCCGATCTTGTTTTACGGGACCTCGATCACGCATGGTGCGGGAGCGTCGCGCGCAGGCATGACGCATGTCGCGATTCTGGGAAGACGGTTTGACCGGCCGGTGCTGAATCTGGGCTTTTCTGGCAATGGCCGGATGGAGATCGAGATTGCACAGCTGCTGACGGAACTCGACCCGGCTGTCTTCGTGATTGATTGCTTGCCGAACATTGTTGCCGAGCAGGTGACTGCGCGGACCGAGCCGCTGGTGAAGGAGTTGAGAAAGGCAAGGCCTGACACGCCGATCCTGCTGGTTGAAGATCGGACTTACCAGGATGCGTTTCTCGTGGAGAGCAAGCGGAAGCGCAACCTTGAGAGCCGGGTCGCGTTCCGGGCCGCCTTTGAGCGGATGCGCAAAGAGAAGATCAAGGGCCTGCACTATCTCACCGGAGAACAATTATTGGGAGCCGATGGGGAAGGGACCGTCGATAGTTCGCATCCAACTGATCTTGGGTACGTGCGACAGGCAGACGCTTTTGAGAAAGCGTTGCGGCCTTTGTTGAAAGGCCGCTAGTTCTCTCAGAGGATGATGCACGGAAAGAAGTGCGGCGAGATGTCGTTTGAGTTGCGAAAAGAAGTGGTCGGCAAGACGTTGGTGATTGCGTTTGATGGCGAGTTTGTCCTGGGCCCAAAGCTGCGACGTTGTTCCACCAACGTGCAAAACCTGGGGGAAGTCACAGGGATTGTGGTCGATTTGACAAGTTGCAAACGAGTGGACAGCGCAGGCCTTGGAGAGCTGCTGTTGTGGTACGGAATCGCGACCAAGGCTCATCAGCGGTTGCTGCTGGCTGGCGTTTCTGACGCCGTGAGAGCCACGATGCGAATCGCCCGAGTGGATGGAATTCTATTGAGTGCCGCGGATCGGGAGGCGGCAATTGCAGAACTGGCTTAGGCGTCGAGTTCCGCTCGAAGATTGAGATTGCGGATCTCCCGCTCCGCGATTTTGATGGACAGCTCCCTGGGACATTTCATAGAGAAAATGTTCGAAAGGAGATGTTCGATGTCGAGAGAAAACAAACACGATTCCGGGGCTGCG
>Ga0194134_10000625_pt1 | contig 54003 bp, 48 predicted proteins | sample TA2KigOff0mmetaG_FD_148602 | JGI IMG/M metagenome (GOLD analysis project Ga0194134, IMG submission 148602) | Freshwater microbial communities from Lake Tanganyika, Tanzania - TA2015056 Kigoma Offshore 0m | ecosystem: Environmental > Aquatic > Freshwater > Lake | place: Tanzania: Lake Tanganyika... | reverse complement strand
GGAGTCGGTGCGCATCCCCTGCTTTGTCTGGGGAGCGGGCGTACCGGCCGGTCGCCGGAGCGACGCCTTGGTCAGCTCGCTGGACCTTTATCCGACCCTCTTGGAGCTGGCGGGCGCCACCTCGCCGCCGACGGCGCCGGCCGGTCGCTCGCTCGTCCCCCTGTGGACCGAGTCTTCGCCTTGGCCCCGCCAAGTGGTCCACAGCGAGTGCGTGGGGGTGGGCGGCAAGCCCGGGCAGGGACACCGGATGGCGCGTGATCAGCGCTGGAAGCTCGTCCTGAGCGATGCGGACGAGGAGTTCCTCTTCGATCTCGCGACGGACCCCCACGAACTGCGCAATCTCCGCGGGGACGCCACGGCCACCCTGGAGCTGCGGCGCCTGCGGGGCGAACTCGCGGGCTGGATGCGGCAGCAACGCGATCGACCTTATCCCTCTATCCCCTGAACCGATGAAGCTCGACTCTGCCCCCCACCGACCCGGCTGCCCCGCGTATGTTACCCTGCTGCTCGCCTGTACGGCGATGGGGTACGGTCAAGCCGTGACGCCGCCGGCGACCGCGCCCGTGGCCCAGGCCGGCGACCCGATTGTGCTTTCCCCGTTCCAGGTGGGTTCGGAGACCGAACGCGGCTACCAATCCACGGCCATCCTGCAGGGGGGGCGCGGCCGCATCGACCTGGCGGACGTGGCGGGCCAGGTCCAGGTGTTCACCAAGGATTTCCTCGATGACATCGCGGCGAACACCACCGACGAGGCGTTTCTCTTCTCGGCGACCACGCAGACCTACTTTGACAATGTGAACGGCAACGGGGATTCCCGGCCGGGCTCCCGCAACATCGCCGATGACTCCGGCAATTCCCGCGGCTTGGGCAACGTGGACCGGACCCGGAATTACTTCCGGACCACCATTGAGACGGACGCCTACAACACGGAGCGCTTCAGCCTCGTGAGCGGCGCCAATGCGGTCCAGTTCGGGCTGGGCGGGGCGGCGGGCACGGCGGAAAGCAGCACCCTGCGGGCGAACCTCGCGCGCAGCCGCCTGCGGCTGCAGTTGCGGACCGACAGTCACGGTTCGGAGCGGGTGGTGCTCGATGCCAGCCAGGTGATCCTGCCGCGTCGGCTGGCCCTGCGGGTGGCGACGCTCCGGGAAAACCGGGAATTCTTCATCCAGCCCGGCTACGAGGACAACCGCCGCGCGTTCGTGACCCTGACCTACCAGCCCTTCAGCCGGACCACCCTCCGCGTCGAGGGGGAGTACGCCTATCGCCGGGACGCCCGGCCCACGACCGCCCTGCCGCGCGATGCGGGCTACCTGTATTGGCGGGATCAGCAACGCGCGGGCTCGCCGCAGGTGTACCTGAACCGGGCCGCCTCCGCCCCGACGGCAGGCCGCCCCCCGGCTCCGGCCTACGTGATGACCGATGGCACCTCACGCGCCTACGCCTACAATCCGAAGTCGTTGCTGTACGTTTTGCCCCAGAACTCGGTGCCCGGCTTCACCCAGTTCCAGGATGTGCGCAACTCCGTCTTCGTGAACATCGCGGACGGTGGCAGCACGGCCGGCAACACCCAGACGCTGATCGATCCGGGGCTGCCCCTGTACACCAACACGGCGGGCTGGGCCCGGTACAACTTCCGCCGCAGCCGGAATGTCACCGCCACGCTGGAGCAGCGGATCGCCGACCGCACCTTCCTTGAGTTCGGCGCCTCCTATGAGTTCTACCGGAACCAGACGGCCCAGCTGTTCGCGAACAACCAGTACGACATCCTCGTGGACATCAACCGGTTCCTGCCGGACGGCGCCACGCCCAACCCGTTGTACGGGAGGCCCTACCTTGAGGCGAATAATTCGACCGGGCAGGGCAACTGGGCGGACTTCTTCCTGTACCAATACCGGGCGGTCGCGACCCACGATCAGGACTTCTCACGGCACGCCGGCTGGACGCGCCATTTGGGCCGCCATCGGCTCGCTTTCTTCGCCAGTTACGAGGACTCCTCGACCTACACCTTGGCGCAGTTGCGCAACCTGATCATCGGCAAGCCAAGCTTCCTCTCGCCGGCCGCCCGCGACAACCCGCTGCACGTCGAACGGGTGCTGTATCTGCGGCAGTACCTGCCGGCGTTTGGCGCCAGCACGAATCCCCACGATTACGGCATCGCGGCCCTCACCCAATACGGGGATCTGATGGAGACGATGTGGTTCACCACCGCGGCCGGGGAGCGCTTCGGGGTCACCGCCTTCGAGAACCCTGTGGGCGGGGTGGGCACCGCTCCCTCCGCCAACCGCCTCCAGCGCGGCTCCCTGGCCTCCTCGACCTCCAGCAGCTTCTTCCGCAACCACTTGGTCGCGAACCTCGGCGTGCGCCACGACCGGGTCCGCAATTCCAACTTCGGTTCGTTCCAGCCGATCCTCTCCGACGGACCGCCCACGCCGCAGAACCCCTTGGGCACCGGTTTCCGGGCCTACGCGGACTTCCGCCAGAAGGAGCCGCCCTCGGTCTGGACCCCCTACCGGAACGCCACCCGCTTCAATTATGGCCTCGTGCTCCGGCCCCCCGGTGGCTTTGCCCGCTGGCTGTCGTTCGGCTATGACTACTCGCGGAACGCCTCCCTCAACGAGGTCGCGGTGGTCCGGGACGTGAACGGCACCGTGTTGGAGTCCCCCTATGGCGAGTCCCGGGAGTACAGCATCCGGCTCCGGCTGCTGGAGGATCGGCTGAACCTGAAGGTCAATTACTTCAATTCGCTCAACCGGAATATCACCCTCGCGGACAGCGGCCTCCGGCAGAACCTGATTCTCTTTGAGCAGCAGCTGTACCAGCTCGACGCCCGCTATCCCATCAACCCGCTCTTCGCCGAGACGCTCAACCCCCGGGTAGCGGACTTCCGCCTGCCGGGCGACCGCAACAGCCGCGGGATCGAGGCCGACCTCACCTTCAACCCGACGCGGGATTTCCGCCTGTTCTGGAACCTAGGCCGGACCTACACGCGACTCGACGACCTGTCCGCCCAGCCCTGGCTGGACTACCTCGCGGCCAAGCTGCAGGTCTGGCGGAATTTTGGCGGCAACTGGTCCACGACGCCCTACGACAACCTCCGCACCGTGGAGTCGGCGCACACCCAGCTGATCCAGGGCCCGCTCGACGACATCGCGGCGAGCCTCGGGGAGCAGGGCGGCAACGCGCAGACGTGGCGTTCCAGCTTGGTCGCGACCAAGAGCTTCTCGTCGGGGTGGCTGCAGGGCGCCGCCTTGAGTGCGAACTTCCGTTACCGCGGGGCCTCCATCATCGGGTTTCCCAACAAGATCGACGCCAAGGGCAGGGTGCGGACGGACCGGGACAATCCGTACCGGTCGGAAGCATACGTCCTTACGGGCCTGATGGCCAACTACCGGTTCCGGGCGGGTTATGGCACGGCGGCCCGGCTGCAATTGAACGTGAACAACGTCTTCAACACCGAACGGCTGTTCGTGACCCGGGCGTTCGCGGACGGCCGCCCGCGGAACTATGGCCGTCAGGCCGGCCGCGAATTCATCCTGTCGCTGGAACTCGAGCGCTGAACGTCCGGCTCCGCGCGAACCCGCTCCCGCAATCGCCTCGTTCTCCCCGATGCCCTCAATCCTTCGCAGCCTGTTGGCCACAATCGTGGGCGCGGCCGGATTGATCGCGGCCTCCCCGGCGCCCGGACCTCTGCCGCAAAGGCCCAACATCCTGCTGATCGTGACGGATGACCAGGGTTACGGCGACGCCTCGGGCTTTGCGCCGACCGACGTCGAGACACCGACGCTGGACCGCATTGCCCGGGCTGGGGTGCGCTTCACCCAGTTCCGGGTCAACCCCCTCTGTGCTCCGACACGCGCCTCCCTGTTGACCGGACTCGACTCGCTGGCGACGGGGATGTGGCGGGGGCCCTCGGAGCCGGGGCGCGCGGAGGCCCGCGGCAAGGCGAAGGCCACGGCCAAGGTGGGGCGCCGTCCTGCGACGGAGGACCCCGAAGACTCGACGCCTGACCGGGGCGAGCCGCGGCGGATTCGTGCCGGCATCCGCCTGTTGCCCGAGCTCCTGCGGGAGGCGGGCTACGCCACTGGACTCTTCGGCAAATGGCATCTGGGCTATGCCCCGGAGGAGTCGCCCAACGCCCGGGGCTTTGACGAGTTCGTGGGCTTTCTCGGCGGCGCCCATCCGTATTCGCTCCGCGCCAATTCGCGCCTGCGGGAGAACGGGGGCCCGTTGGCGGCGGAGGGCCACACCACGGACGTCTTCGCGGATCGTGCCGCCCGGTTCATCCGCCGCCAGCGGGATCAGCCCTTCTTCTGTTATGTGGCTTTCAATGCCGTCCACGGTCCGTTGCGGAGCAAGGAGCGGGAGGCGGACTCGGCCCTGCCACGTTGGCTGGAGCACTATGCGGGCAGGGGACTGTCGCCGGAGCGCCGCGACTACAACGCGGTGCTGTCCCACGCCGACCAGCGGATCGGAGGCCTGCTCGACCTGCTGGGGGAGCTGGGGCTGACCGAGCGGACGCTGGTCATTTGTCATTCGGACAACGGCGGCATCACGCATACCTATCCCGCCAACAACGGCCCGTTGCGCGGCGGCAAGGGGCAAACCTTCGAGGGGGGCATCCGCGTGCCCGCGGTCGCGCAATGGCCCGGGGTGATCCCGGCTGGCTGGACTTCCCGAGCGGATGCGGCGCATTACGACCTCTTCGCCACGATGCTGGCGGCGGCCGGCCTGACCGTGCCTGCCCGCAACGGCAGCCACGTGGTTCAGGGGATCGATCTTTTGCCCCACCTGCGCTCCGGAGGGCAGGCGGCCCTGCCGGAGCGGTACCAGTTTTGGGACCTGTATGGCCAATGCGGCGCCCTGCGCGGTCCTTGGAAGCTGGTCGGGACCATCGACAACCACCACGGCCGCTTCGGGCTCGCGGCGGACGCCGCGGAGCGCACGCCTTTCGTCCTGTTCAACCTCGAACAGGACTTGGGGGAAACCCGTGACCTCTCCGCTGAACAGCCCGTGATCTACGCGGACCTGAAGGCGCGCCACGTCGCCTGGCTGCGGCAGTACGCGGAGACTCCGCGGGCGCGCTGACGGCACGCCCGCGTTTCACCCCTGATCAGGGCTTCGCCGGGCGGGTGGGAGCGCTGAGCGGCGGGCCGGCAGGGGCGGGCGGCGTGGCGGCGGGGGCCGCGGCCTGCAGGGCGCTGAGCTTGCGGTCGATCTCCGCCATCTTGGAGACGAGGGTCTCCTCGACCTTCTTGCGGTCGCTGCTGCTGACGATGCTCAGGCTCGCGGCGTCCTTCACCACGTTCGCCGGCAGGCTCAGCAGCCGGGTGATGATGCCCTGGTCCTTGAACGAGCTCAGGTACAGCGCCGTGATCTCGTGCGAGAGCTTGAGCGCGTCCTGGGCAACCGCCTGCGTCTGCTGGAGGTTGTTGTTGAGCTGCTGGTTCTTCGCCAGCTCGGCGGTGAGGACGGAGCCGATCTGCTCGGACACGCGCTCGCTGTAGCGATTGATCGATTCGCGGGTCAGGTTCTGGTCACGGGCCATCTCCGAGAGGATGGGCTGGATGCGCTCGGCCATCCGGCCGGAGACCTTGTCGACCTGCTCGGTCTGCTGGCGTTCGGCCTCCTCCGGGGACTTCGGCAGCGGGTTGAAAGGCATCACCTTCTTGGCGATCGCCTCGGCAAGGGCGTTCATCCGCTCGGTGTTCAGCTTCTGGATCTCCTCGTCGGTGCGGAACATATCCGCCTCGCGCTTGGCCACGGCGTCGCGGAGCAGCTTGTTGGTGGTCTCGATCTGGCGGCGGTTCTCTTCGGAAGCGGCCTTCAGCGCGTCGTTGGCCTCGCGCAGCGGGGCCAGTTCGGCCTGCTGTTTGAGGGCCATCTGGGCCACCGTCTGCTGGTGCAGCCAGAAGGCGGCGCCGATGACGAGGAGGGCGGTCAAAATGATCGCCGGGATCTGCTCAGTGAATTTCTGCCACATATTCGAGGTCGGTTGAGGTTCGGGAAGGGGATCGGTGTTCATCGCGGGCGGGTGTTTTTCGGTTGTTTCAGCGTCCATCGGGGCCACGGTGGCGGCGATGAGCCTCAACCGGAGCGAACAGCTGCTTTTCGATCATCTGCAAGCGCATAAGGAGGAAAGACAGCACTGGCGGGAAAAGTTGCAGGCCGAGGCGGGAAAAGTTTCCGACCCGCACGCGTGGGCCGCGCGGCTCGACGGGGAGCTGCGTCGCTACGCCGCGGAGCGGGCGGCCCTGCGCCCGGCGGAGTTCCAACTTTCTCCCGGGCAGCCCCTTGCGAAGGTGAGCATGCGCAATTTGGCGGAACTGCTGCTCCGATTGTGGGGGCCACCCGTGGCGCCAAGGCGCCCGCCGGCCGACAATTGAGGAAAAATTGCGTCCGCGACTGGAACCCCGGCCGTAGAATCGGTACGAAGTCTGGCGCAAGACTTCCTCCTCCGCCTAGCGGGGGAGGTTTTGGGGTAAGTAAGAAAGCAATGGGCGGACCGCTTAGGGGTAGGCGGTCCGCCCTCTTTTTTGATCTCCATCAGGGATCCGACCCGTGCTTGCTCAGCGGGCGGCCTTCGCCTCGTGGAAGTCCTGGGGACGGCCCGTGGGGTTCACGTAGCCGGCGCGCACGGTGAAGTCGCCGAAGCGTTCACCCGGGGTGCGTTCCACCGCGTAGCGCCGGATGATCGGCCCCAGCAGGCCCAGCAACTCGGTTTCCGGGACATTCGCCCGGTAGAGGGCGTTCATCCGGCTGCCATCGAAAGCGGCGCCAAGGTAGAGGTTGTACTTGCCGGGCGACTTGCCGACCAGGCCGATCTCCGCGAGGAAGGGCCGGCCGCAGCCGTTGGGGCAGCCGGTGATGCGCAGGGTCACGGCATCCTGCGCCAGACCGGCGGCCGCGAACTCCTGCTCGAGCAGGCTGACCAGCTCCGGGAGGTAACGTTCGCTCTCGGCCAACGCGAGGCCGCAGGTCGGCAGGGCCACGCAGGAAAGGGCGTTCAACCGCAGGCCCGAGGCGTCGTTGGCAGTGGCCAAGCCGTGGCGGGCCAGCAGGGCCTCGATGCGCGGCCGATCCGCCGCCGCGACGTTGGCGATGATCAGGTTCTGATTCGCGGTGAGCCGCAGGTCCCCCTTGTGGGCGAGGGCGATTTCCCGGAGCGCGGTCTTGAGGCGGTAGCCCGGCTCGTCCTTCACGCGGCCGCTTAGGATGAACAGGGTAAAGTGGCTGCGGCCATCCTCCCCCGCGACCCAGCCGTAGCGGTCTCCGGTGTGGGTGAACTGCCACGGGCGCGGTGCGCCGAGGCGCTCGCCCAGCCGGGCCTCCACCTGCGTGCGGAACCAATCCAGCCCCCGGTCGGCGATCGTGTACTTCAGGCGGGCGTGCTTGCGGTCAGTGCGATCACCGAAGTCGCGCTGCACCGTCACGACGTGCTCCGCCAACGCAACCGCCTGTTCGGGCGTGCAGAAGCCGAGGACGTCGCCGAGGCGCGGGAAGGTCTCCAGCTGGTTGTGCGACATCCCGAGGCCGCCGCCCACGGTCACATTGAAGCCGGCCAAGCGGCCATCCGCCCCCGTGATGGCGATGTAGCCGAGATCCTGGGAGAACACGTCCACGTCGTTGCTGGGGGGCACGGCAACGCCGATCTTGAACTTCCGCGGCAGGTAAGTCCGGCCGTAGATGGGTTCCGCCTCGGGCTCGCCCCCGCCGACCAGCTCGTCCCCGACCCAGAGTTCGTGGTACGCGCGCGAGCGAGGCAGGAGGTGCTCGCTGATCGCGTTGGCCACCCGGTAGACCTCCGCGTGCAGGCCGGACTGTTCCGGGCTCGGGTTGCACATCACGTTCCGGTTGACGTCACCGCAGGCCGCGAGGGTATCGAGCAGAGCGCGATTCATCCCATTGATCGCGCGCCAGAGGTCACCCTTGAGGATGCCGTGGAACTGGAAGGCCTGGCGGGTGGTGAGCTTGAGGGTGCCATTGGCGCGCTGGTCGGCCAGCGTGTCGAGGGCGAGCCACTGGGCGGGGGTGCAGACGCCGCCGGGCAGGCGCACGCGGGCCATGAAGGAGAAGGCCTTCTCGCGGCCCTCGCGGCGGCGGGCATTGCGCTGGTCGCGATCGTCCTGGGCGTAGATGCCGTGGAATTTGGTGAGCTGGGCGCTCTCCTCGGTGATCCCGCCGGTCGAATGGTCCGCGAGGTCGCGGAGGATGTTGCCGCGGAGGAAATTGCTCTCGGCCTTCAGCTGTTCGTTCTTGTGCAGCGGGGCGGGGGCGGACGGAGTGCTCATAAGCGGGCTCAGGAAAGGAGGGAAGGGGAGGGCGTTGGGAGCGTGGCGGCAAGGGCCGCTAGTGCGAGCGGGTGGGTGCCGATCAGGCCGGTGCAGTGTGCGCGGGCCGGGGAGGCGGCGCAGATTTCCGCGATGTCCCCGCCCGGTCCGGCGTGACGCCCGGGCGAAAGGAAGAGCAGCCCCACGACGACGTCCCGGCCGGCGTGCCCGGGCTGGGCCAGGAGGTCCGCCAGCAGCGGGGGATGGTCGCCCTCCATCGAGGCCGCGACGGGCGGCGGGAAATCGGGCCCCAGCTCGGTCGCCACCGCCGCGGCGAGGCGGTCCCGCAAGGCCGCGGACGCCGGGGAAGGCCCGCCGTGATCCACGAGCACGACCGGAGGCGCGACGAGGCCCGCGGCCTGGGCGGTCTCGCGCACCCGGGCGGCCAAAATCCGCGGGATCACCCCCGCATCGGCCAAGCCCGAGCCAAAGTTGAATGTGAAAGGGCCGAGTTCGGCCTGCAGTTGCTCCAAATCGCGGCGCAGCGCGGAGCCGATCGCCCCCTGCGGGCTGATGAAGAACGGAACCAGGTGAAACGCGCGCTGGCCGCGGGCGAATTGCTCCCGGATGAAGGGGGCGAGCGTGCTGGCGGGCCGTCCGTAGAGCCGCTCCGCGGGAATGCGATCGCTGTGCTTCCACGAGACCGGGGTCACCGGGTGACCGGCGGCCTCCTCGAGCCCGGCGGCCACGCGGCGCAGGTTCAGGGTCGCGGCGGGCTCCAACGAGCCGTTGTCCACGAGCAGCATCACGGGAGCGCGAGTTCCGCGGCGGCGCGGGAGGAGAGTAATTCCGCCAGTCCGACCACTTCCCCGATGATGACAATCGCCGGCGCGGTGAATCCACCCTCTTCCGCCTCGCGCGCGATCCGGCCCAGCGAGGACGTCCAAACCCGCTGTCCGGGCGTGGTGGCCGCCTGCACGACCGCGGCCGGGGTCTCCGCCGACAAGCCACCGGCCAACAGTCGACGCGTGATGGGCTCGAGATTCTTCATTCCCATATAGACGCAGAGGGTGGCGCCCATCCGGGCGTACTCCTCCCACGGGACCGCGGACTCCGCCTTTCCGGGTTCCTCGTGGCCGGTGAGGAAAACCACTCCGGAAGCGAGGCGGCGGTGCGTCAGCGGGATGCCGGCTTCCGCGGCGGCGCCAAACGCAGACGTGACCCCGGGCACGACCGAGCACGGGATGCCAGCGGCGGCCAAGGCCTCGAGTTCCTCGCCACCGCGGCCAAAGATGAACGGATCCCCGCCCTTGAGTCGGACCACGTTGAGGCCTTGGCGGGCGAGTTCGACCAGGGTCTCTTCGATCCGGTGCTGCGGGCAGCAGAATCCGCCGCCTTTCTTGCCGACGAAGACCCGGCGGGTCGTGGCGGGGATCAGGGCGAGGATGGCCTCCGCCACCAAGTGGTCGTGCACGATGACATCGGCCTCCCGCAGGAGTCGCAATGCCTTGAGCGTCAGCAGTTCGGGGTCACCCGGCCCCGCGCCGACCAGATGCACCCGGCCACCGGGAGGGTGGGCCAGAGAAAACGATGATGCAGGGGAGAGCACAGGGTGTGGAAGACGCGTGGGAGTGGAGAGAAAGGAAGGATTGAAGGAAGCCTAAACGGCAAAAGCATATAAACTAACTAAAGTACTAATATTTAGCTTTACGCGGCTCGCTGCGCCGGACTTTGCTCACCCCTCACGCGATGAATTCGTCCGAACTGGAACGCTGGAATCAAGAACTCCGCTCGCAGTCCCCGAGCGCCATCGTGCGCTGGGCGCTCGCCCGGGCGGAGGGGCGAGCGGTCGTCTCGACCAACTTCCGGCCTTACGAGGCCGCATTGCTACATCTGGTGGTGCGCGAACAACCGGACCTGCCCGTGCTTTGGGTGGATCACGGTTACAACCGGCCGGCGACCTATCGTCACGCGGAGGACCTGCGCCTCCGCCTAGACCTGAACCTTAAGGCTTACCTGCCGCGGATGACGCCGGCGCACCGCGACGCGGTCCACGGCCCAGTGCCGACGCCGGAGGACGAGCCGGGCCTCAAACGATTCAGCGCCCTGATGAAGCTGGAGCCCTTTCAGCGCGGAATGCGGGAGCTGGCCCCGACCGTCTGGCTCACCGCGCTGCGCAAGGTGCAGAATCCGGGCCGCGCGGAGCTCGACATCGTCTCGCCGGACGGGAATTTCGCGACCCTGAAGGTCAGCCCCTTCTTTCACGCAACCGACGCCGAGATGGACGCATACCTCGCGAAGCACGGGCTGCCCAACGAATGGGACTACTTCGACCCGGCGAAGGCGGACGAGAAGCGGGAGTGCGGCCTCCACGCGGCATGGGGGCGCAACGCGGTTTCCAGCTGAAGTCGAGGGTTCCGAAGATGACGAACTATCACCTGGACCACCTGCAGCACCTTGAGACGGAGGCGATCCATATCCTGCGAGAGGTCGCCGGGGAGTTTGAACGGCCGGCTCTACTGTTCTCGGGGGGCAAGGATTCGATCTGCCTGCTGCGCCTCGCGGAGAAGGCGTTCCGCCCGGCGGAACTTCCGCTGCCCTTCCTCAACGTCGACACCGGGCACCATTTCCCGGAACTCAACGAGTTCCGCGACCGCCGCGCCGCGGAGCTGGGGGCCCGCCTGATCGTGCGCACGGTGGAGGACGCCCTCGCCCGCGGAATCGCCCAGGCGGCCCCGGGGGAGATCAGCCGCAACCGGCTGCAGATCCCGACCTTGCTGGCGGCCATCGAGGAATTCCGGTTCGACTGCTGCATCGGCGGCGCCCGCCGTGACGAGGAAAAGGCCCGGGCCAAGGAGCGTTTCTTCAGCTTCCGCGACGCCTTCGGCCAATGGGATCCGAAGAACCAGCGCCCGGAGATCTGGAACCTCTACAATGCCCGTCTGAACCAAGGCGAGAACATGCGGGTCTTTCCGCTGAGCAACTGGACCGAGATGGATGTCTGGGAGTACATCCGCCGGGAGCGGCTGGAGGTGCCTTCGATCTACTTCAGCCATCGTCGCCGCTGCGTGCGCCGCGGGGGACAATGGTTGCCCGCCAACGACCTCGTGCCGCCCAAGCCCGGGGAGGACGTGCGGGAACTCACGGTGCGCGTGCGCACCATCGGGGACATCATCAGCACGGGTTGCGTGGAGTCCCCGGCCAGCACGGTGGACGACATCATCGCGGAGATCGCCGCGGCGCGGGTCACCGAGCGGGGCTCGCGCGCGGACGACAAGGCATCCGAGGCCGCGATGGAGGACCGTAAGAAGGCGGGTTACTTTTAAGCGATGTCTTCCACCAACGATTCCCCGTCCGCGCCCGTGCCGGTCGACATCCTGCGCTTCAACACCTGCGGCAGCGTCGACGACGGTAAGTCCACGCTGATCGGCCGCCTTCTCTACGACTCAAAGTCGCTGATGGAGGACCAGATCGAGGCCCTGGAGCGTTCCGCCGACATCACCGGGGGAGGGCAGATCAACCTGGCAAACCTCACGGATGGCCTCCGCGCGGAGCGCGAGCAGGGCATCACGATCGACGTGGCCTACCGCTACTTCGCGACGCCCCAGCGGAAGTTCATCATCGCCGATACCCCGGGCCACGTGCAGTACACCCGCAACATGGTCACGGGGGCCTCGACGGCCAACCTGTCCATCGTGCTGGTGGACGCCCGCGCCGGCGTGATTGAGCAAAGCCGGCGGCATACGGCGATCGCGTCCCTTTTGCGCATCCCCCATCTGGTGGTGGCGGTGAACAAAATGGATCTGGTCGGCTGGAACGAGCAGCGCTTCCGGGAAATCCGCGCGCAGTTCGAGGAATTCCTGCCCCGTCTCGCGATCCAGGACGTTAAGTTTATTCCCCTGAGCGCCCTCAACGGAGACAACGTCGTCGACCCTTCGCCGCACACCCCGTGGTATGTGGGCCCGACACTCCTTGGCCATCTGGAGACGGTGCACATTGCCAGCGACTGGAATCTCCGCGGCTTTCGCCTGCCCATCCAGTGGGTCAATCGGCCTAACGCCCCCAAGGATCCCGCGCTGCACGATTTCCGGGGCTTCAGCGGCCAGATCGCCGGTGGCGTGGTGCGCCGCGGGCAGCGGGTGCTCGCCCTGCCCGCGGGCCTGCCGTCCACCGTGAAACAGATTTGGACCTACGATGGCTCGGTGGAGGAGGCGTTCTGCCCGCAATCGGTGACGGTGGTGCTCGAGGATGACATCGATGTGAGCCGCGGCAGTATGTTGGTCGGGCTGGAGGAACGGCCCGGTTTCGGCACCGATTTACGGGCCAACGTCTGCTGGATGCACGCCCGCCCGCTGCAGGCCGGCCGCAAGTACCTGCTCAAGCACACGAGCCACACCGTGCAGACGGTCGTCACCGAGGTCGTCTCGCGGCTCGATATGGGCACGCTCGAAGTTCAGCCCTCTCCCGCTCAGCTGGCGGTGAACGACATCGGGGAGATCCGGCTGCGCACGGCGCGGCCGTTGTTCCACGATGCCTACAGCGTCAACCGGCTCACGGGGTCATTCATCCTCATCGAGCCGGGCACCAACGCGACCGTCGCGGCCGGGATGCTCCAAGCCTCCAGTGAGACCGTCCGGCCCGAGGGGGCCGAGTACGAGATTTAAGTGCCGCCGACGGATGAAGATCTCCGCACAGCTGGATTACGCCTGCCGGGTGCTTGCTGAACTCGGCCGGCTCCACGGCCGCAGCGCTCCGGCCCGCGGGGAACATTTGGCCGAGGTAGAGGCGGTGCCGCCGCCCTTCCTCACGCAGATCCTGCAGAAGCTGCGTCACGCCGGTCTCATCGTCAGCCGCCGCGGGATACAGGGCGGCTACGCGCTCGCACGGCCTCCGGCCGAGATCACGGTGCTGGACATTCTGCTGGCCGTGGAAGGCCAGGCGCTGCAGCTGGGCGGCAATTCCGAGGGACGTAGTGGCCGTCGCGTGCGCCAGGTTTGGCTCGAGCTGGGCGCGGTAATCGAAGCGCGACTGCGGGCCACCACTTTGGACCAGCTCGTCGCGCGCGAGGCGGCCGCGATGTATTACATTTGAGTCCGGCGGCGCCCTTCAGACCAACTCCACCCGTCCGCTTCGGATCGAACGCTCCTCAGCCTCGCAGATTTCCACCGCGGAGAGCGCATCCGCCAAGGTGACCCGTTCCGGGGCTCGTCCCGCGCGCAGGCAACCCGCAAGGTAAGTCAGCTCGTGGATATAGCCGTCGCCAGGCTCCAGAGGCACAGTCCGCCCAGATTGGCCGGCTTCGAAGAGTCGCAGCGCCTCGGCCCCCCGGCTCAGGTCAAAATCGGCCGTGGCCCGCTCGAAAATCACCGTGTAAGCCATATTGAATCCGTGACCCGGGGTCATTATCCAGCTGCCTTCCGCACTGACCGTGGCTCCGGAGGCCACCTGATACTGCGTCACCACGTGATCGATGGCGCCACTGAATTGGCTGAAGCCTTGGGAGAAGACCGAACGTGGCCGGCCGAGGAGGAATTGGACGAAGTCCGTGTCGTGGATGTGCAGGTCCAGCAGCGCCCCGCCGGAGGCGCTGCCGTTGAAATAGGCCTCCTGGCCCCAGGCAGGAGGCTCGCCGACGCGGCGAAACCGCGCGGCGCGGATGGCGCCGTAGCGTCCGTCGGTCGCGGCCTCCCGCAGCCAGGCCCAGCCGGGCCAGAAGCGCAGGCACATCGCCGGCATAAAGTGACCACGAGCCGCTGCGGCCGCCGCCACCAGCTCCCGGGCCTGCGCCGAGGTTCGCGCGAGGGGCTTCTCGCACAGCACGTGCTTCCCCGCGCGCAGGGCCCGTACCGCCAAGGGCACGTGCGCCGGGGTGGGGACGCAAAGGTCCACCAGATCGATACCAGGATCGGACAACACCTCGTCCAAATCGCGCGCGATGCGGACGCCGGCCATATCCAGCTTGAAGGGCTGCCAGCCCGGAATGTTGCCGGTGACACCCGTGAAATCCCCGTCCGCCGGGGGCGGACGACGGCCGCCGCAGAGCGCGGCGATGCGCACCCCGGGGACCTGCAGGTAGGACTTCAAGTGGGTGACGCCCATAAAGCCCAGACCGACGACGGCGACGTTGAGCATAAGGGGAGGGATCAGGAAGCGAGGCGCTCCAGGTGCAGGCGGGCCGCGCGGATGTCCTCGATCCGCCGCTCCCCGGCCTCGCGCTCGATGCAGAGATCACCCTGGAACCCGAGCGCGTCGAGTTGGTTGAGAAAGGCGGTCCAGTCGACCTCGCCGGTGCCGACGGCCACCTCCTCGCCCCACGTGCCGGGCACCCGGGTCCGACGGGCGTCCTTGATGTGGCACTGCTTGAGCCAGGGCCCGAGCGTGCGCAGCGCGGCGATCGGATCGCCCTTGTCGTAGAGGATCATGTTCGCCGGATCGAAATTCACGCCCACCCGGGGGTCATTCAGCTGCCGCAGGAACGCCGCGAGGGTGTCGGCCGTCTCCTGGCCGGTCTCAAACCCGAGGTGGATGCCGCGGGAACCGAAGCACGCGGCGATCCGCGCGATCCGCTCGAGCAATTTGGGGAAATCCGGATCGGACTCCTCGTGGGGCAGAAAACCGGCGTGAAACGTGACGGTCCCCAGCCGCAGTTCGGCCGCAAGGTCGGCCACCGCCTGAATGTTCCGCCAGTTCCGCTCCCAGGTCGCGTCCGGGACGACGCCCCCGGTGCGCCGGATGGTCTCCAAGGTGCTGTAGTCCTCGCCGATCGTGCCGAACATCCCGGAGACAATCCGCAGCCCGTGGCGTGCCGCGAGCGCGGGAAATCCGCCCCAGACGGCGGGGGACTCGCGGAGCGGGTCGAGGGCGAGTTGCAGCCGCGTGAGTCCGGCGGCGGCGCAAGCGGCGATCAGGTCTTCCGGGGATTGGGGCCGGAGCGACCACGTGCAGACGGCGAGGCGGGAGGCGAGGGCGGCGGGCATCAGGGGATGGCTGAACCCAGCCGGGGCTTATCCAGCTGGCAAGGAGTTTGCGGACGGGATTGGGCATTGACCCCCGCCCGGCGCCCGCTTGCGTCGAGGCCGTTTCCCCAATGAAAAACCATCGTTTCGCCACCCAGGCTCTGCACGCCGGCCAGACCCCGGACCCCACCACCGGCTCCCGCGCCGTCCCGCTGTATCAGACGACGAGTTACGTCTTCCGCGACACGGAACACGCGGCGAACCTCTTCGCCCTGAAGGAGCTGGGGAACATCTACACGCGGATTATGAATCCGACGACGGATGTCTTTGAGCAGCGGCTGGCGGCGCTTGAGGGTGGGGTGGGGGCTCTGGCCCACGCCTCCGGGCAGGCGGCCATCACGGATGCGATCCTGAATCTGGCCGGGGCGGGCGATCATCTCGTGTCGGTGTCCCAGCTCTACGGTGGCACCTACAACCTGTTCCATCATACGCTGCCCAAGCTGGGGATCCAGGTGTCGTTCGTGGACGCGCAGGATCCCGATGCCTTCCGGCGCGCGCTGCGGCCCAACACGAAGGCCTTCTACGGCGAGGGCCTCGGCAATCCCGCCTTGAACATCTTCCCGTTCGCCGAGGTCGCGGCCATCGCCCGCGAGGCCGGGGTGCCGCTGATCATCGACAACACCGCGCTGTCACCGTACCTGAATCGGCCGATCGAGTGGGGGGCGAACATCGTCGTCCATTCGACCACCAAATACATCGGCGGCCACGGCACCTCGATCGGCGGGGTGGTCGTGGACGGCGGCAATTTCAACTGGGGCAATGGCCGGTTCCCCGGGTTCACGCAGCCCGACCCCAGCTACCACGGGCTCGTCCACTGGGAGGCCTTCAAGGCCTTCCCGCCCGCCGGCGGCGCCAACCTGGCTTACATCCTCAAGATGCGGCTGCAGTTGCTGCGGGACATCGGCGCGTGCATCTCGCCGTTCAATGCGTGGACCGGCCTGCAGGGACTCGAGACCCTCCACCTGCGGATGGAGCGGACCTGCGCGAACGCCCTCCGGACGGCGGAATACCTCGAGGCGCACGACAAGGTGGCGTGGGTCAATTATCCCGGCCTCAAGTCCAGCCCGAATCACGCGGCGGCCTGCAAGTATCTCCAAGGCGGTTTCGGGGGCCTGCTCGGCTTCGGGGTCAAGGGCGGCTACGAGGCGGGCCGCAAGCTCATCGAGGGGCTGAAGCTGTTCTCCCATCTGGCGAACATCGGCGATGCCAAGTCCCTCGCCATCCATCCCGCCAGCACCACGCACAGCCAGCTCACCGCCGAGGAGCAAAGCTCCACCGGGGTGGGTCCGGACTACGTGCGTCTTTCCATCGGGATCGAGGACTTCGCCGACATCCAGGACGACCTGGAGCAGGCGCTCGCGCGCCTGTGAGCTCCTGATGCCGGTCCTCCCTGCGGGGACCGGCATCGTCCGGTTCAGATCGAAAAGTCGGCCGCGGGGCCGCCGGCCTCAATTCGTCCCTCGAGGGCCTCGTGCTGGCGCCGTGAACGGACCACAAGCTGGTCGCCCTTGAAAGTGGCCACCGAGTTGGCGGGCACCGAGCGCAGCAGCCAGACATTGGAGCCGATGATGGCGTGATCCCCGATCCGGGTGTCGCCGCCCAGGATCGTTGCGTGCGCGTAGACGGTCACGTGGTCCCCGAGGTCGGGGTGACGCTTGACGCCCTTGATCGGCTTCCCCTCCTGGTCGAGGGCGAAGGACTTGGCCCCCAAGGTCACCCCCTGATAGAGCTTCACGTGGTTCCCGACCGTCGCGGTCTCGCCGATGACGACGCCGGTGGCGTGGTCGATGAAGAAATGAGTCCCGAGCCGGGCGCCCGGATGGATGTCACACCCCGTGCGCTCGTGGGCGTATTCTGTCAGCATCCGCGGGAGCAGCGGAACCCCGAGACGGTACAGCTCGTGCGCGAGCCGCTGCACCGAGATCACCAGTACGCAGGGGTAAGCCAGAACAATCTCTTCCAGGCTGCGGGCGGCCGGGTCGCCTGCATAGGCCGCCTCCACATCGGTGGCGACGATGCTGCGAACCTCGGGTAGCCTGCCTAGGAAGGATTCCGTGAGCGCCGCCGCCGCGGCGGCGGGGCCCTCCTGATGGGCGAAACGCAGGCACTTCTCGATCTCGGCGACCAGGCGGCGTTGGATCCGCTCCAGCAAGGTTTGAACGTGGACGGGCAACTCGGCCTCGGTCAGGGCGCGTTCCTCGAAGAAGCCCGGGAACAAGAGGTGCATGCAGTCCGCAGCGAGCCGGTTGACCGATTCCTGTGAGGGCAGATGCACGCCATCGAGGTGGTTGGTGCCCCCGTGGCTGCGATACGAGGCGAGCAGGGCGGACTTGATGGATTCCAGGGACATTCGCTGCCTCCAGTCAGCGCCCAGCGCCCGGCGGGGTCAAATCGCGAAAGGACGCGGCGTCCGACTCAGCGGGCGCCCCGGCGGAGCGAGGCCAGCGGAACCCGGTGGCGCAGGACCTCCTCGCCGTGGTCGAGATGGAGCGCGAGCGTCACGGCCGGGCCGTCCTTCGCCTCCCAATCCACCGAGATGAGACCGAAGTGATTGTAGGGCAGCAACGAGCCCAGCCGATGCCGGTTCAGCTCGTGGCGGAAAACCATCGCCTTGGGGGTGGTCGCCGCGAGTTGGCCCGCGAAGCTGGTCGGCGCGGAGCGGGTGAGGGCAGAGCTGGTCAGCTCGAGCAAGGGGTAACGCGGATCCAAATCCTTCCCCTCCGGCTCGCGCGTGGCGTCGAACTGGCTGAGCTCACCGGCGTGACGGTCGCCCGAGAGGATCACCACGCCGCCGTCGCCGGTGTTCGCCAGCAGCCGTAACAGTCGCCGGCGTTCCTGCGGGAAGTTGCCCCACTTCTCAAAGCGGTGGTCATCGGGGATCACCTGGATCGAACTGACGAGCAGCCGGACGTCTGCCGGCTCGCGCAGCACCGCCTCAAGCCAAGCCCACTGTTCCGCCCCGAGCAGGGTGGCGTTGGGGTCGCGGGAAGGCACGTAGGGACCGCGCCGCCCGTCCACCCAATCCGCCTCGCGGCTGTCCCCGCGGAGGAGCGGCGAGCGGAAATAGCGGGTGTCGAGCAGGATCACCTGGATGACACGCCCCGGCGGGCCAAAGCGGTAGGCCGCGTAGACGCCCGGTCGCCGCCGCCGGGGGCTGTCGGCGGGCTCCCCGTAGAAATCAAGGAAGTGCTGCTGCGCCTCCTCGCGGCCGATCCAGTCGGCACCGAGGTCGTTCATTCCGTAGTCGTGGTCGTCCCACGTCCCAAGGATGCGGGCCCGTTGGCGCAGCAGCGCGTAGCCGGGCAGCGCGAGCTGGCGGGCGTAAAGCTGCGGCAGGCGGTCCAGCGCGACCCGTGCGCGGGCCGCGGGCGTCGTTCCCTCCGGAGCCGGGGAGTCCGCGTACACGGTGTCCCCGAGCCAGATCCAGGCGTCCGGCCGGCGATGGTTCACGGACTCCCAGACGGCGGTCGCATCAAGGGGTGAGTTGCAGGAACCGAAGGCGATCCGACGCAGGAGGCGCTCGGGCTCGGGCGGAGCCTGATGGCCCGCCAAGGGAACGACGACCGCCGTGGCGAGGAGGGCAAGGAGGGGGGCGGGGAGACGCATCAGGACGGCACGTTTGGACCGCCTTGGGGTTGAGGCGAGCTTGGAGCGGGTGCCCCCGGCAACGGGAGTCGGATGCCAAAGTCGGAGCGTGCAGCCGGGCCTCGAGCCTGCGGCAGGGGTAGCCCGTCACATCCGGACGCAAAAAGGCGCGGACCGAGGTCCGCGCCTAGGGAAAGATTAGGTGGGACTCAGAGGGGCTTGGCGGCCGCACCACCGGCGGCGGCAGCGGGATTCACCACGACCAGATCCACACGGCGATCCCGGGCCATTGCGGCCTCATCGCCATTCTTGGCGGCATCGAGGCTGCCCTTGGAGAGCGTCTCCAGCCGGGCGGCCGGCACCCCGATCGACTGCAGGTACTTCCGAACGGCATTCGCGCGCCGATCCCCGAGGCCCAGGTTATATTCGGCCGTGCCGCGCCAGTCACAGTGCCCTTCAAGCAACAGGCGGTGGGTCGGGTTCTTGTCGAGGTATTCCTTCGCGACTTTGAGCTTCTCCCGCTCGGCGGCGCGCACATCGGACTTGTCGAAATCGAACAGCACCGCCTGAGCCTGCAGGGCCGTCCGGTTATGTCCGTTCGGATCGAAATCCGACCCGCGATCGGTCAGTCCGGTGGTTTCCTGGGCGAAGCTCGCGTCGACCGGGGCGGCAGGCCCGCCCTGGGCCCCGAGGACCGTGGATGCCGGGCTGGGGCGCATCGGCTGCTTCGAGCAGCCGGCAAGAAGGGCCGCCGCGGCTGCGGCAACGCAGAGGGAAGGCAAGAGTGAACGGTTCATTGGAAAGGCAGTAACTTGCTTGCGGTAATGAGCGAGGCCGGAGGAGGTGGGCAAGGCTTTTGCTCAGACCGTGACGCGGGACTCGATCAACCCAACCTCTAAGGCGTAGCGCGTGAGACTCGCCACGTCGTGCAAGTCGAGCTTGCGCATCAGATTGGTGCGGTGGTTATCGACCGTCTTCGCGCTAATGCCGAGCTTTGCGGCGATCTCCTTGGTGCTGTGGCTCTCGGCGACGAGTTGCAGGATCTCGCGCTCGCGGTCCGTGAGGAAATCCGGGGCACTACTGGAAGCCGGGTTCGCCACGACGTTCCGCAGGAGGGACGCGACGGCGGGGCCGAAATAATTGCCGCCATGGGCGACCGTATCAAGTCCGCGGCGGAACTCGGCGAGCCCGGCGGTCTTCTCGACAAACCCGTGCGCACCGGCCTCGAGCATTTCCCGGACCAGCACGGGGTTCTCATGGGCTGAAAATACGAGAACGCGCATCTGCGGCAACCGGCGGCTGGTCCGGCGCAGAATCTCCACCCCGTTCAGGCCCGGGACCTTGGCGTCGAGGATGCAGATGTCGGGCCCCTTGGCCAGGCACAGGTCGACCGCGGATTGGCCGTCGCCGGTCTGGCCGACGAGCTCGTAGCCTGGCTCCAGCCGCAAAATCTCAACCAGCATCTCGCGGATGGCGGTCTGGTCTTCGACGATGACGAGGCGCTTCATGACAGATTAGGTAAAAACCGACGACTGGTGGGTCGACTGGGATTCGAACCCAGAACCAACGACTTAAAAGGACGCTGCTCTACCATTGAGCTATCGACCCGGCAGTCGAGGCGGAGAACCCTGCGATCGCCCTTCCCGGGGTGGCAAGGCTTTTCGCCTCTCTGACGGGCCGGGTTGACGCGCCTCGGCGAGCGCGATTTACTGCCCTAAATCACGGCCCCGTGGGAACTTTCTCCGAACAGGCGAATCAGAGCGTTGCGCAACGTATGACCGCCAAAGCCCAGGAAGTCGCTCTTGACCGCCTCTTGGTCGACCGTTTCAAGGGCGGCGACGAAGCCGCCTTCGGGGAGATTGTCTCCCGCTATCGGGACCGGATCTACGCGATGGTCCTGCAGCTTTTACGCAACCGGGAGGATGCCGAGGAAGTCACCCAAGATGCCTTCATCCGCGCGCACCGTGGGCTCGCGCAGTTCCGCGGGGACTCCTCCTTTTCCACCTGGCTTTACCAGATCGCGACCAACCTAGCCCGGAATCGGTACTGGTATTGGTGGCGGCGAAAACGGGACTTCTCCGTGTCGTTCGACGCGCCGATCAACGGGGACACCGATCTGACGCTGGCGGATGTGATCCCGGCCGAGGTGCAGGCGCCGGACGACGTCACCGTGAATGCGGAGTTTGTCGGCCGGATCGCGGCGGGAATGGAGAAGCTTTCCAGCAAACATCGGGAAGTGCTGGTGCTCAGAAACGTGCGCAACCTCGCCTACGAGGATATCGCGCAGATCCTTGGGATCTCGGTGGGCACAGTGAAGAGCCGGATCGCCCGGGCGCGGGAAGCGCTGCGCGAGCAGCTGGGGGAGGATTTTTCATGAGCGAGCGAGAGTTCCTAGAACAATTGAATCTCTATCTGGATCGCGAGATCACGCCGGCCGACGCAGATCGGCTGGAAAAGGAGATCTGGTCCAATGCCGGCAGGCATCGGACTTACCTGCAGTACTGCCAGATGCAGCAGGCCGTGCGCGTGTTGGGCCGCTCCGAGGGTGTGCTCGAAGGGCACTGCTCCCCGGCCGTTTCGGACTCCGAGCCGGTCGTAATCCGCAACCGGTCAGGCTCCCGTTGGGTCTGGATCGGAGCGGTGGCCGCAGCCGCCGTCCTAGTTTTGGCGTTCGCCGTCCGCTGGGTGGAATCAGGGAGGACGTCCGCGGAGGACCGGCTCGCGGCCGGGACCGTGCGGCAAGATACGGTTGCCAGGGGCCAAGGCCCCTCGTTGAGTCTCAGCGGCGACGCTCTGCTGTTGTCCACTTTCCCAGCCAGCGGCTCTTCCCCCAAGGTTCACGAGGATCAGTTCAACTGGCTGCGGCAATTCCAGTTGATCTCGTTGGAGTCACGCCTCGGGGTCCAGCCGTTTTCCCCTGCCGCCGTAGGGCCCCATCCGGCGACCACGGCGCCGCCCCATCGTCGTGCGGGTGAGGACGCCTCGGAAACAGCGGCCTTCAAGTTCGTGAAGTGAAGGAGGCCTAACCGGCCAGAGCTTGCCGCACCAAGGCCTCCGTCGCCGCGGCCGGCCCCAGCCGGCCGGCGGCGCGAGCAACAGCCTTCTCAGCTTCCTCGACCTTGTATCCGAGGGCCAGCAAAGCCGCGACGGCATCTTGGCGCTGAGGGGCCACGCTAACGACGGGCGTCAGCGGCCCATCGACTGGCCCGGAGGGACCCAGTTTGCCGCGAAGCTCCAGCACCAGGCGCTCCGCGGTTTTCTTGCCGATGCCCTGGCACTTGGCCAGCACGGCCACATCTCCATTACGGATTGCGGCTTCGAGATTGGTTCGGGGCAACCGGCTGAGCAGGGTCAGCGCTAACTTGGGTCCGACCCCGGAGACCTGCTCGATCAAAAGCCGAAAGAAATCGCGGTCTTCTGGAGCGAGAAACCCATAGAGCGTCTGCGAGTCCTCCCGGTAGACGACGCAGGTGTGGAGTCGGACCTTGGCGCCGGGTGCGGGCAACCGCTCCGCCGTGGTGGCGGGCACGTGGGCCTCGTACGTGACCCCCTGCACGTCTATTTCCGCCCGAAGGGCAGAGCTGGCCATGAGCGTACCGGCAAGGGAGGAGATCATCAGTTCACTTCAAGCCCAGCACATCCTGCATGTCGTAAAGACCAGGCGGTTGCGCGACCACCCACCGCGCGGCGCGAATCGCGCCGCGCGCGAAGATACCCCGGTCCGACGCCTTATGGACGAGTTCCAGCCGCTCCCCTAGCGCCGCGAAGACCACCGTGTGATCCCCCACCACATCGCCACCGCGTAGAGCGTGCACGCCGATCTCGCCGCGCGGGCGCGCACCCGTGATACCGTGACGCCCGTGTCGGAGCGCGTTCTCATCTCGCCCGCGTTCCTCCAGAATGATCTCGAGCAGCCGGGCGGCGGTGCCACTGGGCGCGTCCTGCTTGAAACGATGGTGCATCTCGAACAGCTCGGCATCGTAGTCCTCGCCCAGCACGGCGGCCGCCCGCCGGGTGAGGGCGAACAGGAGGTTGACCCCGACGGAAAAATTGCCGGCCCAGACGCAGGGAACGTGGGCCGCGAGCGCGGCCAATTCCCGCCGCTCGGTGGCGGAGTGCCCGGTGGTCCCAATGACGAGAGGTCGCCCCGCCCGCACCGCGGCCTCGATCACGCCTCGCGTGGCCCCGTGGACGCTGAAATCGATGATGGCCTCGGCGCCACCCATCGCGGCCTCAAGGTTGTCTCCGGCGTCGAGGGCCGCCGCGACCGGGAGCCCCTCCTCGGCGGCTGCGACGAGCAGCGCCTGGCCCATCCGTCCACGCGCCCCATTGATGAGCAGGGAGGGGGTCATCGGGAGAAACGCACCATTCCGGCCAACGCGCCCTCGACCACCTGCACGGAGGCCGCGCCGAGGGGGCTCAGAGGGGAGCGGACCTCGGCGGAGCTGATCTTGCCCGCGCGCGCCAAGGCGTACTTCACCGGCACGGGGTTGGGTTCAACAAAGAGGGCCCGGAACGCCGGATAGAGTTTACGATGCAGCCGGGCGGCCGCCGCGAAGTCATTGGCGGCCGCGAACCGCACCAATCGGCAAACCTCCCGGGGCAGGATATTGGAAGCGACGGAGATGACCCCCTCCGCGCCGACGGCCATAAAGGGCAGCGTGAGCGAGTCGTCGCCGCTGAGCACCGTGAGGTCACGCCCCAGCGCCTGCTTCAATTGGTCGACGCGATCGACGGATCCGCCGGCCTCCTTGATCCACGCGACGTGGCGGTAACGAGTGCGCAAGCGCACGACCACGTCCACCCCGATCTCGATGCCACAGCGGCCAGGAATCGAATAAAGGACGATCGGCCGGTCCGTGGCGTCGGCCACCGCGCAGAAGTGCTGGAAGAGCCCCTCCTGGCTGGGCTTGTTGTAGTAGGGAGCCACGACGAGCATGGCGTCGGATCCTGCCTCGTGCGCCTGCCGGGTGAACAGGACCGCCTCCCGCGTGGAATTGGACCCGGTCCCAGCTACCACGGGAACGCGACCGCGTGCCGCGGCGATGACGCTCCGGATCACCTCGATGTGCTCATCATAATCAAGGGTGGGCGACTCTCCCGTGGTGCCGACGGGAACCAGCCCGTCGATGCCGCTTTGAATCTGAAACTCGACCAGCCGGCGCAGGTCCTCGTGGCAAACGGCGCCTTCCCGGAAGGGAGTGGCGAGGGCGGTCAGGGTTCCGGTGAGCGGTCGGGAGGGCATGCGTCGCGGGTAAACCTTGCGAGCAAAGCAGCGGTGCCTAGCCTGTCGACTTTCCTTTTCGCGATGCCTGACCCCAGCGCCCTCCCCGCCGACGCCGTCAGGCTCATCCTCGAACTCCTTCACCAAGCCGTGTCCGCCGGCGCCAGCGATGTCATCCTCAAGTCGGGTCGGGTCGCGTGCGTGCGGGTGGGGGAGGAACTGCGGCCTTTCGATATGGAGCCGCTCGCCCCCGCGGAACTCGAGTTTTTCGTGAGGCACGCCGCGCCCCCCGCCCTGGTCGCCAGGTGGGATGAGGACGGACAGGCGGACTTCGCCTATGCGGCCGGGACGCAACGGTTTCGCGTGAACGCTTTCCGGCAGCGCGGCACGACGAGCCTCGTGTTCCGCCATATCAAGGCGGAGGTGCCGAAGCTGGAGGGCCTCGGACTGGGTCGCGCCGAGGAAGTCCTGCGCGGCTTCGCCGGGGCCCGGGACGGGATCGTGCTGGTCTGCGGCGCCACCGGCACGGGCAAGAGCACGACGCTCGCGGCGATCATCGATGCCATCAACCGGCAGCGCCCCTGCCACATCGTCACGCTCGAGGACCCCATCGAGTACGCCTTCACAGACGATCGCGCGGTGGTGCAGCAGCGGGAGATCGGGCTCGATGTGACCTCGTACCGCGCGGGCCTGCAGGCGGTGCTCCGCCAAAGCCCCGATGTCATTTTGGTTGGGGAGTTGCGCGATCGCGAGACCCTGGAGGTGGCGATGACCGCGGCGGAAACGGGACATCTGGTGTTGACCACCTTGCACGCCGGAACCGCCCTGCAGGCGCTGGCTCGGCTGGTGGAGTTCTTCCCCCTTGAGGAGGCCGCGACCGCACGGAGGGCCGTGGCCGCGGCGCTCCGCGGGCTCTTCTGCCAGAAGCTGCTCCCGCGCAGCGACGCCCGGGGCCGCGTCCCCGCGACCGAGGCGCTCGGCATCGACGCCACCGCCCGCGGGCTGTTGGCGGACGGGCATCTGGACAAGGTCCAGGCCTTGCTGGAGGGCGGCGCTGACGCCGCGAACTGGAGCTTCAACCGCGATCTGTACCGCTTGTGGAAGGAAGGCCTGGTCACGAAGGCGGATGCCCTGCGTTTCTCACCCAATCCGGCGCAGTTGGAGATGAATCTCCGAGGGATTTTCGTGCGTGGTTGAACCCGGCGGGGCCGGGCGCCCGCTTTCGGGCTTGGATTCACGGCGCGAGGGCGTTTGTGTGGCCGGCTTCCCACTATGGCACTGGCACTTCTCTTCGCCGGACAGGGAGCGCAGAAGGTTGGCATGGGCCGGTCCCTACGCTCCGCATCCCCGGCCGCCCGGGCACTTTACGCCGAGGCGGACGGAATCCTTGGCTGGGAACTGTCGCGCATCTCCGAGGAGGGACCTGAGACGGAGCTGACTGAGACCCGGGTCTGCCAGCCGGCGCTCTACGTGCACGGCCTGGCGACGCTCGCCGCGCTGCGCGAGGCCGGCCGCCTGCCCGCGGACGAGCCGACCGCGGTGCTGGGACTCAGCTTGGGCGAGCTCACGGCTTGCGCAGCCGCGGGCGTGTTCGATTTCGCCTCCGGCCTGCGGATTGTCGCGGAGCGCGGCCGGCTGATGCAGGAGGCTTGCGCGGCGAGCGCGGGCGCAATGGCGGCGGTGATTGGGGAGGAGAGGGATCGGGTGGCCGAACTCTGCCGGGACTGCGGGATCGAGGCCGCTAACTTCAACGCCCCGGGGCAGATCATAATCTCCGGGGAACGCGAACGAGTGGCGGCGGCCGTGGAGGCGGGGCGGGCGCGGGGCATGAAGCGGGTGCTGCCGCTGAATGTCGCCGGGGCCTATCATTCGCGGCTGATGGAGCCTGCGCGGGAGGCGTTCGCTAGGTTCCTGGAGCGGGAAACGTTCTCGGCGCCGCGTTGTACCCTTTACACGAACACGACCGGCCGAGCGATTTCCGATCCCGCGGCGATCAAGTCGTCCCTGATCCGCCAGATCGTCTCGCCCGTTCTCTGGGAGGACTGTGTCCGCGCCGCAGTCGCGGAGGGTGCGACCGGATTGTGGGAACTGGGTCCCGGCGGCGTCCTCGCGGGTCTGGCCCGGCGCACCGACAAGACCTGGGCAGTGCGCAGCTTCGCCGAATTTGCCGACCTCGCCGCCTGACATGCCGCACCGCCACACCCGCAATTTCTGCATCATCGCGCACGTCGACCACGGCAAGACAACCTTGTCGGACCGCCTGCTTGAGTCCACCCACACCATCGAGCAGCGGGTGATGACCGACCAGCATCTGGACTCGATGGATCTCGAGAAGGAGCGCGGCATCACCATCAAGTCGCACCCGGTGACAATGACGTACCGGGCCAAGGACGGCCAGGCGTACAAGCTCAACCTGATGGACACGCCGGGGCACGTGGATTTTTCCTACGAGGTCTCGCGTAGCCTGGCGGCTTGCGAGGGAGCGGTGCTGCTGATCGACGCCGCCCAAGGCGTGGAGGCCCAAACGGTCGCGAATGCGCACCTCGCCTTCTCCCAGAAGCTACGGGTGATCCCGGTGATCAATAAAATCGACCTGCCGAGCGCGAACCTCGAGCTCTGTCTCCGGCAACTGGAGGACATCCTCACGATCCCGGCCGAGGAAGCGATTCTGGCCAGCGGCAAGGCGGGGATCGGTATCGAGGATATCCTGGAGGCGGTCGTCGCGCGGGTGCCGCCCCCGCGCTGGACGGATTACCCTCAGACCCGTGCGCTGGTCTTTGATTCCCTCTACGATTCCTACCGCGGCGTAATCTCCTACGGACGCGTTTTCTCCGGCTCGATCAAGGCGGGGGAACAGATGCTCCTGATGAGCAACGGCGTGAAATCCGAGGTCAAGGAGGTCGGCGTGTTCACCCCCAAGATGGAGAAGGTCGAGGTCCTGCGCGCCGGCGACGTGGGCTACGTGGTCTCGAACATCAAGAGCACCGCCGACATCAAGATCGGCGACACCATCACCCACGCCTCCAAGCCGGCGGCCGAAATGCTCCCGGGCTACAAGGAGGTCCGGCCGATGGTGTTCTGCGGGCTCTATCCGCTGGAGAGCGGGGACTACGAGAAGCTGAAGGCGGCGATGGGGCGTCTCCGCCTCAACGACGCCGCGCTGGTCTATTCATCCGAGAGCTCCGTGGCCCTGGGCTTCGGCTTCCGCTGCGGCTTCCTCGGCCTGCTCCATATGGAGATCATCCAGGAGCGCATCCGCCGTGAGCACGACGTCGAGATCATCTCGACTTACCCGAGCGTGGTCTACCACGTGTACCCGCACGGCGGCGGGGTGCTGGAGGTCGACAACCCGGTGAATCTGCCTGATCCGGGGACGATCCTCGAGATCCGCGAGCCGACCATCTCGGCCTCGATCATCATCCCCAACACCAGCATGGGCGACATCCTGACCCTGGTGATGGAGAAGCGCGGCACCTGTGACCACACCGACACGCTTGACCAAAACCGGGTGATGCTGAAATGCACGCTGCCGCTCAACGAGATCCTGGTCGATTTCAACGACCGGCTAAAGAGCATCACGCACGGTTACGGCTCGATGGACTACGAGTTGGGCGAATATCGCGCCTCGGACCTGGTGAAGATGGAGATCCTGATCAACGGCGATCCGATCGACGCCTTCGCCAGCATCGTGCACCGCGAGAAGGCGGAGACCAAGGGGCGCGAGCTCTGCGAGCGCCTCGCGGAGATCATTCCGCCCCAGATGTTCAAGGTGGCGATCCAGGCCGCGATCGGCGGCAAGATCATCGCGCGCGACAACGTTCGCGAGATGCGCAAGGATGTGACCGCGAAATGCTACGGCGGTGACATCAGCCGCAAGCGCAAGCTGCTCGACAAGCAGAAGGAGGGGAAGAAGAAGATGAAGCAGATCGGAAAGGTCTCGATCCCCCCGGACGCGTTCATCAAGGTACTGCAGAGCAACCAATAGCGCCCCGTATGTTCGGATTCCTCAAGTCGGCGGACCGCAAGATGCGCGAGAACGCGGCCAACTGGCTCGAGATCGCGGACAAGGTCTGGCACTACCGACGAGACGTGCTGGGGGGGGCAGAGCTCGCGGAGCTCGAGGCGCGGACCGCGTCGCTGCGGGAGGAGGTGAAGGCACGGGCGGGAGCCGAGAAGCTCCAGTTGGGAATCGAACACCTGGAGGAGAATCTCCGCCGCACCGGGGGCGCGATTTACCCGAAGACCACCGTCGGGGACAACGTGGAGTTCTTCCTGGTCGCGGCGCTGGTCATCCTCGGCCTGCGCACTTACGTGGTGCAGCCCTTCAAGATCCCGACCAACTCGATGTGGCCGACCTACAACGGGATGACGCCCGAGGCGTTCACCCGGCGGGCAGACGAGCCTGGGTTGCTCGCGCAAGCTGCCCGGTTCGTCAGTTTCGGGGCGCAGCCCTTCCGGATTGATGCACCAACGAGCGGCGAGGTCCTCATTCCGGTGGCCGGTTCCGCGGGTGGTCGGCTGACACTTCCTTTCCGCGAGGTCTCCGGGCGGACGTGGCTGGTTTTGCCGGCCACCCTCAAGGAGTACACCCTGGTGGTCGGCGATCGGCCGGTCACCGTGCGCGTGCCGCAGGATTTCGATTTCGAATGGGCCGTGCGCGACTGCTTTTTCCCCAACGAGCGTCCGTCGCACGAGCCGGGAGGCGTGGATTTGGCGCGGGTGCTGGCGCGCCAGGGCGGGGCGGAACCCGGCCGGGTGCGATTCCTGAGGACAGGGCGCAACGTCAAAGCGGGCGAGCGGGTGATGGCATTCGACATTCTGACCGGGGACCAGTTGTTCGTGGACCGGATGAGTTATCATTTCGTCCCGCCGGCGGTCGGAAGCGGTTTCGTGTTCCGCACCGGCAATATTGAGGGGCTGGCGAGGTCGTACGGGGATCAGTACTACATTAAGAGACTCGTGGGGGTTCCTGGGGACACGCTGGAAATTAAGGGATTCGAATTGCAGCGTAACGGCGTGCCGATCACGGGCGCAGCGGTATTCGCGGGCAATGCGCGCCAGGAGGGTAACCACGTTGGCTACCGGTATGAGGGGTTATTGCGTCCTGGAACGCAGGTGAAGGTTGGCGCGGGGGAGTATTTCGCTTTGGGCGACAATTCGGCGAACAGTCTCGATGGGCGCTATTGGGGTACGGTGCCGGCGCGGGACGTGGTTGGCCGGCCCATTCTGGTGTATTTCCCGTTCACGCGGCACTGGGGTCCTGCGCAGTGAACAGAGGGTCCAGGCTAGGCAGTTCTAGCACAATCCATATTATGTTAAGCTGAGTGACGGGGCACGGGTTGTGCTCCAGGCACCAAAACTCCGGCAATGGCACCCTCTTTCCCGGCCCCGCTCTTCACTTGGCTCGACCACCGCGCAACCGGGCTCCTACTCCACCCCACCTCCCTGCCGGGAACACAGGGTGTCGGCACTTTGGGGGAGTCGGTCGAGTCCGTGCTTCGGTTCCTCCAAGCGGCGGGAATCCGGTACTGGCAGATGTGCCCGCTCGGCCCCACCGGCTTCGGCGACTCGCCCTACCAGTGTTTCAGTTCCTTCGCCGGCAACCCCTACCTGATCGACGTTCTCCCCCTGCGTGCGGCCGGATGGCTGACCGCCACGGAACTGGACTCGCTTCGCGAACTGCCGGAAAGCCACGTGGATTTCGGAGCGCTGCATCAGCGCAAGCTGCCGCTCCTCTTTCAGGTCTGGGAGAGGTGGCGCCAACAAGGTCGCCCCCCGCTTTCCGGCGTCGGTTTCGAGGCTTTCCGACGGGAGCAGTCAGCGTGGCTCGACGCGTACGCTCTGTTCTCGGCACTTAAGGAGGATCAGGGAGGCCGACCGTGGTGGGAATGGCCGCGCGAACTCCGATCCTTCGCCGCCGCCCAGAGAACCCCGGCACGAAGCCGCCTTGAGCCACGCACGGAGGCTCACGCATTCCTCCAGTACCTCTTCTTCCATCAATGGCGTCGGGTGCGGACGCAGGCCGCGGCCGCCGGCATCGAGATCATCGGAGACATCCCGATCTTCACCGCTCGAGACAGTGCGGACGTATGGGCCAATCCCTTGCTCTTCCAGCTGGACCCGCGCACTTCGCGACCCACCGCGGTTGCCGGCGTGCCACCTGATTATTTCTCCGCGGACGGCCAGCTCTGGGGCAATCCGCTCTACGACTGGCCGGCCCACGCGGCCAGCGGCTACGCTTGGTGGCTCGGCCGGTTGCGCGCGGCCTTCGCGTTCGCCGATGTGGTGCGCATCGATCACTTCCGCGGCTTCGAGGCCTACTGGTCCGTGCCCGCGGGAGCGGCCACTGCGCGGACCGGGCGTTGGATCGACGGCCCCGGACTCCCTTTCTTTGCCGCCGTTCAATCTGCCCTTCCGGGAGCCAAACTTATCGCCGAGGACCTGGGCCTGCTCACCCCCGCGACCAACGCCCTGCGCGAGGCCACGGGCCTGCCCGGAATGGCGGTGCTGCAGTTCGCCTTCGGCGCGGACGCGACGAACCCCTACCTGCCGCACAATCTGCGCGCGAACTGCGTGATCTACCCCGGGACCCACGACAACGACACGGCTCTTGGCTGGTACCAAACCGCCGATGAATCCATCCGTGATCACGTGCGGCGTTACCTGCGGGTCAGCGGACGCGAGATCGGCTGGGATCTGATCCGCTCCGCCTACGCGTCGGTGGCCGGCCTCGCGGTCATCCCGCTGCAGGACTTCCTCAGCCTGGGTCCGGAAGGCCGCTTCAATACCCCGGGGCAGGCGGCGGGCAACTGGGGCTGGCGCTACCGGGCTGAGCAACTCGAACGCCTGCAGCGCGATTCCGCGGCTTACCTGCGGGAACTTGCCGAACTTCACGGGCGCCTGCGCCTTGAGACCCCGAAGCCCGCCGGAAAGTGAGCCCCGGGACTCGTCCGGAAAGGCGATCCCTTTGCGGGCTTGCGGGACGCCAAGGTTGGCTCGACGCTGCCTTCGCCCCTTCCCCATATGCGCCGCTCCCCTCTTATCCCCGCGTCGGTTTGCTTTCTCGCAATCGGCACGTTCGCGCCCGCGGGCGACTGGCCTGGCTGGCGGGGGCCGACGGCGGATGGACACGCCGCCGCGGGTCAGAAGGTGCCCACCGAGTGGAGCGAGACCACCGGGGTCCGCTGGAAGGTTCCCCTGCGGGGCCGCGGCCACAGCTCACCCACCCTCGTGGGCGATCGCATCTACCTGACGACCTCAACCGCGGATGAGCAGGCGGTCTTATGCCTCGACCGAGCCAGCGGACGCGTGCTGTGGGATACAGTGGTGCACCGCGGACAGGTCGATGCGGGCAATCACCGGCTTTCCAATCCCGCGGCCGGCTCGGTGGCCTGGGATGGCGAGCGCCTGTTCGTGAATTTTCCGAACGCGAAGGGAATCCACACCTCCGCGATCAGCCCGGCGGGGAAGCTGCTCTGGCAGACGCGGGTGGCGGACTTCGTGATGCATCAAGGGTTCGGTTCCTCCCCCGTCGTGCACGGGGCCAACGTGCTGGTGAGCGCCGACCATCGCGGCGGCGGCAAGGTGCTGGCCCTCGATCGCGCGACGGGCCGGTCGGTCTGGTCGCAGGACCGCCCCAAGATCGCCAACTACACCAGCCCGGCGGTGTTGCAGGCCGCGGGACGGACCCAGGTGGTCCTGGGCGGCTGCAACCTGATCTCGGCGTTCGATCCCCAGTCCGGGAGCAAGCTCTGGGAAATCGAGGGCGCGACCGAGGAGTGTGTCACCACCGCGGTGACGGACGGCCGGCGCGTGTTCGTCAGCGGGGGGTATCCGAGGAATAATGTCACGGCAGTGGAGGCCGATGGTTCCGGCCGGATTGCCTGGCAGAACAATACCCGGGTCTACGTGCCCTCGATGCTCGTGCGCGACGGTCACCTGTATGCGGTGCTGGACGCGGGTCAGATCGTCTGCTGGCGCACGGACACCGGCGCGGAGTTATGGCGCGAGAAGGTGGACCGGGATTTCTACGGTTCCCCGGTGATGGTCGGCGATCGCGTCTACGTGACGAACCTGCGCGGAGTGACTTTCGTGGTGCAAGTCTCTCCGGCCGGCGCGAAGGTCTTGGCGCAGAACAAGCTGGGGGACGAGGCGCTCGCCTCCCCCTCGATCGCCGGCGGACGGATTTACCTGCGGGCGGCGAAGACGACGCCAGACCGGCAGGACTACCTCTGGTGCATCGGCGAGTGAGGGCCCCGGGGGGAGGGCCCTTGCCCCACCCTTCCCTACCCTGCCGATCCGGAGTCGCCCGCGGACCGCGAAGCTTGCTGGGCCTGATGCAGCAGCCAGCCGAGCCCGGCGCCAAACCCCAGACCGTGGCCCAGGCCCCACAGGAGACGACCCCGCGCCCCGCCGACCAAAGCGTGCAGGTCATCGCCCGCGGTGTATCCAAGGGTGTGTAGTGCCAAGAGGATCAGGACAGTCGGAACCCACGAGCCTCGCGCGCCGAAGGCCCGCCAGTGCAGCCAGGTGAGCCAGCCCAGCCCGAGCACGGACCCGTGGAAATCGGCGTGGTAGCGGCCGCGCAGCCCGAACCAGCAGAGACACCAGAGCGTCGCGTAACCAGCGAATCCAAGCGTGAACAGGCCAAGGTAGCGGGCGCGGCCGGCCGGAGGCACAAGGCGCGCGAGGATCCAGCCGCTGGCGCCCAGGTAAACCGCGGCGATGCTGCCATAGAGCGGCGCCGTTCCGGCGACTAGGCGGAAGGCCCAGACGGAATAGGCCGCGAGGCTGACCAAGGCGAAGCCGGCCGCGCCCCAGAGCACGCACCGCGCTGACGAGGGAACCGGGGGCAGGAAGCCGTCCGCAGAACGCAGCCGATCCGGGGTAAGACCGAAGAGCTTCATCGGCCCGGAGGTTGCCCGGCCCGCGCGGCCGGCTCAAGGGGATCCTCGCCGCGCTCAGCCGGCGGCGAGAAGGCGTCGCAGCGTCTCGTCCACCGCCTTCGGGTTCGCCTTGCCCTTCGCCGCCTTCATCACGGGGCCCTTCAAGGCATTGATGGCACCGTCCTTACCGGAACGGAACTCCGCGGCCGCCTTGGCGTTGCCCGCGATCGCGTCCCGACACCAGGACTCCAGTTCCCCGCTATCGGTCGGCGCGGCACGCAGGCCGCGTCGATCCACGATCGCTTCAGGTGAATCGCCAGTCGCGAACATCTCGACGAAAACCTCCTTCGCCGCGGCGTTGAGGATGGACCCGGAGTCGATCAGCCGGAGCAGCGCCACAAGATTCGCCGGGGACACGCGGCTGGCCGCGGGATCGACGCCCGCGGCCGCCAATTCACGGCGAAGGTCGTTGATGATCCAGTTTCCGGCCGCCTGCGGAGCCCCGCCCAGTTGCACCACCGCCTCGAAATAGTCCGCCAGCGGCCGGTCCCAGACCAACACGGAGGTCTGGGTGTAAGGCAGCTGGTAGTCCGCGAGGAAGCGGCGTTGGCGGTCGAAGGGCAGTTCGGGGCATTCCGCCCGCAACCGCTCCTGCCAGGGGGCATCGATCACGACCGGCATCAGGTCAGGATCGGGGAAGTAGCGGTAGTCGTGGGCCTCCTCCTTCGAGCGCAAGGACTGCGAGGTGCCGGTCATCCCGTCGTAGTCCCTCGTCTCCTGGGTGATGCGTCCGCCGCGCTCAAGGACCGACCGCTGGCGCCGGATCTCGTGCTCGATGCCGTCACGCACGAATGAGATCGAATTTAGGTTCTTCAGCTCGACCTTCGTGCCCAGGGTGGTGCTGCCGACCGGACGGAGGGAGATGTTGGCGTCGCAGCGGAGCTGGCCCTTCTCCATATCGCAGTCGGAGATCCCGCCCTGGATCATCGTGGCGCGGAGCGAGGTGAGATAGGCGTAGGCCTCCTCACCCGATGCCAGCGCGGGTTCGGAGACGATCTCCATCAGCGGGGTGCCCGCACGGTTGTAATCCACCAGCGATTCGGTTGCACCGTGGTTGAGCTTGCCCACGTCCTCCTCGAGGTGGATGCGGGTGAGCGGGATCCGCTTGTGCTCCCCCATCAGGTTGCGGGCGGGACCGGGCAACTCGATCTCGACCGAGCCGCCGCGGCACACGGGGGCGTCGTACTGCGAGATCTGGTAGTTCTTCGGCGAGTCCGGATAAAAGTAGTTCTTGCGGTCCCACTTGCAGACCGGGGCGATCTCACAGCCTAGGAGGAGGCCGGCCTTGATGATGGCATCGAGGGCAGCCCGGTTCATCACCGGGAGGGCGCCGGGCAGGGCGAGCACGACGGGATCCGTGAGCGTGTTGGGCTCTTGACCGTAGCCGGCGGCGACGCGGGTGAAGATCTTCGAACGGGTACGAATCTGGACGTGCACCTCCAGACCGATCACGGCCTCGTAGGACACGGGTTGCGGGGCGGCGGGTGAGGACACGGCGGGACCGGGATCAGAGGTTCGGGTGCCGGCGGCCCCATTGGTGGACGCGATCGTACGCGTGGCCGATCGCGAGCAGTTCGGACTCGCCCAGCGGCTTGCCGATGAGCTGGAAACCCACCGGCAGGCCGGCACGGGTGAATCCACAGGGCACGCTCATCGCCGGGAGGCCGGCGAGGTTCGCCCCAATCGTGTAGATGTCGCACAGGTACATCGCGAGCGGATCCGCCTTCTCGCCGCGCTGGAACGCGGGGATCGGGGAGGTCGGGGTCAGGAGGGCATCCACCTGCGCGAACGCCCGCAGGAAGTCCCGGCGCACCAGCGTGCGGACCTTCTGGGCCTTCAGGTAGTAGGCGTCATAGTAGCCACTGGAGAGCACATACGTGCCCAAAATGATGCGGCGTTTGACCTCGGCGCCGAAACCCTCGGCACGGGAACGGAAATAAAGGTCGTGCAGGTCCCGCGGTTCGGCGCAGCGGTGGCCGTAGCGGATACCGTCGTAGCGTGCGAGATTCGAGGAGGCCTCAGCCGTCGCGAGCACGTAGTAGGTGTCGAGGCAGTACGCGGTGTGAGGCAGGGAAACCTCGCGCACCTCGCAACCCAGTTCCCGGTAATGCGAGACGGCCTGCTCGACCGCGGCGGCGACCTCGGGATCCAGCCCCTCCCCGAAGTACTCGCGGGGAAGGCCCAGGCGACGGGGCACGGAAGGAGCGGCCAACGCCGCGGCGAACTCCTCCGCGGGCGCACCCACCGAGGTCGAATCACGCTCGTCGTGGCCGGCGATCGCCTGTAGCACCAGCGCGACGTCCTCGACCGTCCGGCCGAAAGGTCCGATCTGATCGAGGGAGGAGGCGTAAGCCACGAGTCCGTAGCGGGAGACCCGGCCGTAGGTGGGCTTCAGGCCGACCACGCCGCAGAGCGCGGCCGGCTGGCGGATGGAGCCGCCGGTGTCGGAACCAAGGGTCGCCAGAGCCTCGCCGGCGGCAAGGGCGGCCGCACTGCCTCCGGAGGAGCCGCCCGGCACGCGGTCGAGCGCCCACGGGTTGCCGGTCGGATGAAACGCGGAGTTCTCGGTCGAGGAGCCCATCGCGAACTCGTCGCAATTATGCCGGCCGTAAAGCACCGCCCCGGCGTCGCGGAGCCGTCCAGTGACGGTGGCGTCGTAGGGAGAGACGAACTTCTCCAGCATCCGGCTGCCGGCCGTCAGCGGCTGGTCCCGCACGGCGATGACGTCCTTCAGGCCGATCGGAATTCCATCCAAGGGACCCAGACCGCCGCCGGCGGCACGGCGGGCATCCGAGGCTTGTGCCTGCGCTCGCGCGGAGGCGGGATCGGCCGAGAGAAAAGCGCGCAGCCTCGGCTCAACGGCCTCCGCACGGGCGATTACGGCTTCGGTCAGCTCCGCCGAGGAAATCCGTCGGGCGGCGAGCGCCGCCGCCGCGTCCGCGAGGGAAAGATAATGGAGGGGAGTCGTGGCAGCGGTCATTCGACGACCTTGGGCACGGCGATCATTTGGTCACGTTGCGCGGGAGCGTTGCGCAGCGCCGCCACGGGTGGCAGCCCGGGACGAGGCGTGTCCTCCTGCCAGACGTTGTGCTGCGGGTGGGCGTGTGCAGAGGGCTCGACGCCGGAGACATCCACCGAGGAGAGGCGCTCGATGTGACCGAGCAGTTCGGCAAGCTGCCGCGCGAAGGTCGCCTTTTCCTCCGGCGAGAGCGCGAGGCGCGCGAGGCGCGCCAGCGCGTCGAGGTCGAGGTCGGCGCGGTTCATCGACTCAGCGACGGACCTGCCAAGAGGTGCCGGCCGGCACGTCCTCCTGCAAACGCTGGAACGCCGTGTTCACCTCGTTGTCGGTCAGCGTCCGATCCTTGCCCCGGAAAACGAGGGTGAAGGCCAGGCTCTTATGGCCGTCCGGCAAACCCGGGCCCCGGTAAACGTCGAAGACGCTGGCGCCTTCGAAGGTGAAGCTCGCGCCCGCCGCCTGCCGCGCCGCGCGCTCGACGCGGGCCGAGACTTCCCCCGCCGGGGTGGCCTCTGGCACGATGAGCGCCAGATCCCGCAGCGCAGCCGGGAAGAGGCTGAAGTCCTGGAAGCGTCGCACCCCGGCGCGCGCCGGCAGCAGTTCGGGCAACAGCGCGACGAAACCGGCCTGCACGCGGCCCTCGATACCGAGGGAGCGGGTAAGCGCCAGATCCACCAACCCGGCGCCGATCCACCAGCCCCGGCGGTGATCGTTGGCGAGCGCCGCGTGGCCGGCCTGCCATCCGGGGGCCGCCGCGGGAAGCAGTTCCCCCACCCGAAGGCCGGCCAGCCCGGCGAGGGCGACGGCGTGGTGCCGGACGGTGAAGAAATCCGCGGACTCACGCCGCAGCCAGGAGCGTTCCCCGGAGGACTCGGCGATGACAAAAGCGGCGGCGACGCACTCCAACACCTGGCCGTCCCGTTCGAGGAAGACTCGCCCGGTTTCGGCCAGCCGCGCGACGGGCACACCCCGCGCCTGATTCAGCCGCAGGGAATCCAGCAGGCCGCCCACCAGGGAGGATCGCAGATGGGTCTGGTCATCGACGAAGGGGTTGGCGAGCGCCAGCCGGGGCAGTTCCGCGGCGGATGCCCACGCGGCCAGCTCGCGGGCCGGTCGCAGGGTGTAGTTGACGCACTCGTGGAAATCGTGGCCGACGAGGTAATCGGTCGCGAGCCGGTTGAAGCGCACCACCGGGTCGTCCTCGGCGGCGAGCCCTGGAGCGACGACCGTGGCCGGCGGGATCCGCTCGGTGCCGTGCAGCCGCAGCACCTCCTCGACCAGATCGATCGGGCGGTCCAGGTCGTCCCGCCAACTGGGAATGGCGACGGTCCACGCAGGGCCACGGGCGGGTTGAACGGTCTGCTCCTCACGGGTCACCCTAAGCTCCAGGGCCTCGAAGGCAGCGCGCATCCCGGATGCCGGAACATCGAACCCGAGACGCTCGGTGATGTAGTCGTGCGTGACGACAATCTCGCGTGACCAGGGAACGTCTCCGCCAACCTGAAAGGCAGGCCCGGCCACCGCGCCACCCGCCGTTTCCAAGATCAGGTCGATGGCGCGCCAGGCGGCCTCCGGGGCGCCGTGCGGGTCCACCCCGCGCTCATAGCGATAAGAGGAATCCGTCGACAAGCCGAGCCGGCGGGACGCCGCCCGAACCGACTGGCGCCGGAAAACCGCGCACTCGAGCACCAGATCGGTGGTGTCTGTGGCCACTCCGGAGTCCTGTCCCCCCATCACCCCGGCCACCACGACCGCGCGGGCGGCATCGGCGATGACGAGCGTCCGCGGGTCCAAGGTGCGTTCCTTGCCGTCCAGCGTCACGAGGCGTTCGCCGTCAACGGCGGGCCGGACCACGATGCGCCGTCCCTCGAGCCGGCGCGCGTCAAACGCGTGCAGCGGTTGCCCGGTCTCGAGCATCACGTAGTTCGTGACGTCGACCACATTGTTGATGGGACGCAGGCCGACCGCGCGCAGGCGGTCCTGCAGCCACGCCGGACTCGGTCCGACCTTGATGCCAGCGACGACGTGGGCGGAGTAATACGGGCAATCCTCGGGACTGCGGACCTCCACCCCGGCGAGCAGATCCGGACGCTGGGCGGCAGCGGAGACGTCGCCCCGGAAGCGCTCCTGCGGGTACGTGAGCGGCAGGCGAAACCAGGCGGCGAGCTCGCGGGCGATGCCGAGGTGGCATTGGCAGTCGGGCCGGTTCGGGGTGATTTCAAGGTCGAGAATGGTGTCACCTCCGGGAAGCGCCTCCTGGATGGAAACGCCGAGGGCGGGGCGATCCGGCAGGAGCAGCAGCCCCGCGTGATCCCCCGGCAGCCCGAGCTCATCGGGGGAGCACATCATCCCTTCGGAGGCTTGGCCGCGGATCTTGGACGCCTTGATGGCGAAGTTGCCGGGCAGCACGGCGCCGGGCAGGGCCACGAGCACACGGTGACCGGCGTCGCAGTTCGCGGCGCCGCAGACGATGGTCTTTACCCCGCCCGCCGGGCCCACGTCGACCGTGCAGACGGAGAGTTTGTCCGCATTCGGATGCCGGGCACGCGTGAGGATCTCGCCGACCACGACGTGATCCAGCCGGGGCGCGCCGGTGGAATGGATGCCCTCGACCTCGAAGCCGAGGAACGTGATGGCGCGCGCGATCTCCTCCGGGGACGCCGTGAGGGGGACGTAATCGCGCAGCCAGTTCAGGGAGACTTTCATGCCGGGAAAGGAGGGGGACGGTCAGGAAAACTGCCGCAGGAAGCGGGCATCGTTCTGGTAAAAATACCGGATGTCATCGATCCCGTAGAGAAGCATCGCGAGGCGCTCGAGCCCCATCCCAAACGCGTAACCCGTCCAGCGTTCCGGGTCGTAGCCGACCGCGGCGAACACCGAGGGATCCACCATCCCGCAGCCACCGATCTCGATCCACGGCTTGTTGACGCGGGGCAGGTGCGTGGCGGCGAGGTCGACCTCGAAGCTCGGCTCAGTATAGCCGAAGTAGTGCGGGCGGAAGCGGGTGCGCGTGTCCTTGCCGAGCAGGGCGGCGAAGATGTGGTCCAGCAGCGCCTTCAGGTCTCGCACCGTGACGTTGCGGTCCACGTAAAGGCACTCGAGCTGGTGGAAGTTCGCGCTGTGGGTGGCGTCAGTCGTGTCCCGCCGGTACACGCGTCCGGGGGAGACGATGCGGATCGGCGGTTCCCCGCGCAGCATCGTGCGGATCTGGACGGACGAGGTGTGTGTGCGGAGGAGGTAGCGCTCGGCGGGGTCCTTCTTGCTGACGTTCCCGAAGCGGGCGTCCGCGGGGAGGTAGAACGTGTCCTTCTCGTCGCGGGCCGGATGGTCGGCGGGGGTGTTGAGCGCGTCGAAGCAGTAGTACTCGCTCTCGACCTCGGGGCCGTCGGCGACGGAAAACCCGACCTTGCGCAGGATGCGGCACATCTCCTCGCGCACGAGTGTGAGCGGGTGCCGCGTGCCGGGGCCCGGGTCGGGCGACGGCAGCGTGGGATCGATCGCGGGCCCGAGTTGGGCGGACAGTTCGGCGGCGGCGATGCGGGCGAGGGCCTCGTCCAGCAGGACCTGCAGCCGCCCCTTGGCCTCGTTGATGAGCCTGCCCGCCGCGGGGCGCTCCTCCTTGGGCACCGCGCCCATCTGCTTCATCAGGGCGGTGAATTCCCCGTTGGGGCCGACGTAGCGGGCCTTGGCGGCCTCGAGTTCGGGCCGGAGGTGGACGGCGGGAAGCTCGGCGGCGGCCTTCGCGAGGACGGCTTGGAGTTGCGCTTGCATACGGTTCGGGAGCGGGAGCGTGGCGGAAGCGGCGGAGGGAGGGAAGCCTGCGGCAGGCGGAAGCGGAAAAGAGAAAGGACGGGTCCCGCGGGCGCGGAACCCGTCCTTCAGCGGGTGAGGAAGACCGGGCTGCCCCCGGGGCGCCTCAGGCGGTCTTGGCCGCGGCGGCCTTGGCCTTGAGTGCCTCCTGAGCCTGTCGGACCAGGGCGTTGAAGGCGACCTCGTCGCGGATCGCGAGATCGCTGAGGACCTTGCGGTCGAGGCCGATGTTGGCGGCCTTCAGCCCCTCGATGAAGCGGCTGTAGCTGATGCCGGCGTTGCGGCAGGCCGCGTTGAGGCGGACGATCCAGAGGCCGCGGAAGTCGCCCTTCTTCTTGCGGCGGGCGGCGTAGGCGTACTGCCAGGCGTGCTGGACCGCTTCCTTGGCGTAGCGGAACAGCTTCGATTTGCTGCCGAAGTAGCCCTTGGCGTACTTCAGCACTTTCTTGCGGCGCTTGCGCGACGCGGGACCATTGGTTGCACGAGCCATGTTGGTGGATTCCTTTTATTTGGGCGCCCGGAGGTCGGCTGGGAGAATCACCCCCGGGAGCGGTTGATGGGATGGGTGGCGTTCCGTTCAGAGACCGAACGGGAGGGCGCGCTTGAGCGCCTCGGCGTGGCCGTCGGCCACCAGCTTGTCCCGGTTCGCACGACGCTTCTGCTTCGTGCTCTTCGAGCCAAGCAAGTGACGGAAGCCAGGCGTGCGGCGCACGAGCTTGCCGCGGGCGGTGAGTTTGAACCGCTTGGCAACGGACTTCTTGGTCTTTTGCATGGAAAGTGTTCAAACACAGGGACTCACCCCGCGCTTGGCAAGGCTTTTGTCCGCGCTCAGAACCCCCGCGCCGCGTTCGTGCGCCGCGGGTCCGCCAGACCGCGCAGGGTGCCGTCCGGCCGCACCTCGATCGCGTTGACGCCCCCGAAGTATTTTCCCGTGCCGGCCGGCTCGCGCAGGACGACCTTCCAGCCGAGCGCGCGGAGTCGCTCGGAGACGGCTTCCGGGAGGGATCCCTCGGCCTCGACCTGATCCGGGCCGTCGCCCTCGGCGGACTGGAAATGAAAGCGGGTGTCGCCGATCGTCTCCTCCAGCGGGCGGCCGAGGAGCACGTGGTCCGCCAGCACTTGGAGAAGCCCGGTCGGGATGCGGGCAGAGCCCGGCAACCCCACCGCGAACACGGCGCGGCCGTCCCGCACGGCGATCGTCGGCCCGATCGTGCTGCGCGAGCGGCGTCCCGGGGCGACGTAGTTGGGGCTGCGCTGGTCCGTCGTCGCGAAGTTGCTCATCGAGTTGTTCATCACCACGCCGGTGCCGGGCGGAATCACCCCGGCGCCAAAGTGGAGGCTTTGGGACTGGGTCGCGCAGACCACGTTGCCCTCCCGGTCCGCGACGAGGAAATGCGTGGTCGCGGCGTGCGCGCTTTCGGAGAACGGGAAGTCGTCGCGGCGCCCGGGGGCGGAGGCCACCTTGCGGGCGGGTTTGGCGGGCGCGGGCTGGGCGCGGGAACGCAGGCCCTCGATCGCACCCGGCGCGAGCAGGCGTTCGACCTGAAAACGGGATGCGGGGACATCGCCGACCGTGCGCAGGACGTCGGGCAGGGCGGCGCGCCAGTGGCGGCCGAGGACGTCGATGTTGTCACCCGAACGCAGCGGGGCCGGAGCGAGCCCGCCGGACTCGAGTGCCTTGAGGATGGGCAGGAACAGCGTGGCCCCACTGGTGGGAGGCGGGCCCGAGAACAGCGTGTGGCCGCGGACGGTGACCGACAGCGGCTCGACGACGCGGGCCTCATAGCCGGCCAAATCCCCGGCGGTCAGCCAGCCGCCCCCCGCCTGCGCCGCGCGGACCAGCGACTCGGCCACGCTTCCCCGGTAAAAGCCATCTCGGCCCTCGCGCGCGAGCCGCTCCATCGTGCGGGCGAGATCCTCGTTCGGCAGGCGGCTGCCGACCGCGGGCAGTTGTCCCGCGGGCAGGTAGAGCCGCGCGATTTCCGCATCGCCCCGGCGCAGCTTGCGCTCCTGTTCCTGGAACTGCTCGCGCGTTTTCGGGAGGACCTCGAAGCCGGTGCGGGCGAGCCGGATCGCGGGTTCGATCGTCGCCGCCCAGGGCAGGCGGCCCCAGCGCTGGTGCGCGGTCCACAGCCCGGCGGCGAGGCCGGGCACGCAGACTTCCGCGTAGCCGTAGCTCCGGGCGGTGGCGGGGCGCTTGAGGTAGGCGGCCACGTTGACCGAACCGGCCGCGTCCATCGCGTCGATCGCGTAGGTGCGGCCGGTGCGCGCCTCGTGGTAGAGGAACATCAGTTTGCCCCCGAGGCCGGAGCCGTAGGGCTCGGCCACGCCGACGGCCAGGGACGTGGCCACCGCCGCGTCGATCGCGTTACCGCCGGCGCGCAGCACGGACAAACCCGCATCGGCCGCCTCGGGATGCCCGGCCACCACCATCCCGCCGCGGCCCTCGACGGCGGTGATCGGCACCGGCAGCGCCGCCGATAGGCGCGTGACGGCCAGGGCAAGGAAAAGGAGGGGGAACAGCGGCGGGAAACGCATTCCGCAGCGTTATGCGGCGCGCACCCGCCGAATCGAGCGCGGATTCAGCGACCGCCGTACCCGGGCCGGAAGCGGGTCAGCACCTCCCCCAGCAGGTAGAGCGAGCCGGTGACCACCACCACCCCGTCGGGCGGCCCGGCCTCGCACACCCCGGTTTCCGGGAACAGCTGGTCGACGCGGCCCGAACGCACCGGGCCACTGAAGGCGGCGGGGATGAGCTCGCGCAGTTCGTTCACGCTGCAGGCGCGGGGCTGGTCAGGGGGCACCAGCACGATTTCCGCGGCGTGCTCCGCGATCGCGGCGAGCAACGGTCGCGCGCGTACCGCCCCGAGGATACCCGTGATGACCACGGGGCGCCGGCCCGTCTCGGCGACCAGACGCGCCAGATTGGAGGACAGCACGGCGGCGCCTTCCGGGTTATGGGAGGAGTCGAGGATGACGAGCCGACCACCGGCGCGGACCCTTTGCCACCGTCCGGGCCATTCCACCGCAGCGAGGCCCGCGCGGATCACGTCCGGGGCGAGGCGCCAGCGCGCGTCGAGCGCCTCGGCGGCAAGGGTGGCGGTCGCGGCGTTCCAGCGCTGGTAATCCCCCTCGAGGCTCGTCCGCGGGTAGGCCGCGAGATCGTCCCCGTAGACCCGGCGCACCCAGCGCACGGGCGCTCCGCGCTCCGCGGCGATCCGGCCGATCACCGCCTCGGCTTCGGGTGGCACACGTCCGACCACCAGGGGCCGGCCCGGCTTGATGATGCCGGCCTTCTCCGCCGCGATTCGGCCCAGCGTGTCCCCGAGGATCTCGCAGTGGTCCATCGCGATGGACGTGATGACGGCGACCTCCGGGGTCACGACGGTCGTCGCGTCGAGCCGGCCCCCGAGTCCGACCTCGATGACGGAGACATCGCAGGCCTTCCGCGTGAATTGCAGGAAGGCCATCGCGGTCATCAACTCGAAGAAGGCCGGGGTGTCGCCCGGATCCGTCGCCCCGAGGCGGGCGGCGATCGGCTCGAGCTCCGTGACATAGGCGATGATCTCGTCCTCCGTGAGCGGATGCCGGTCCACCTGCACCCGCTCACCGAGGTGGACGAGATGGGGCGAGGTGTAGAGCCCGGTGCGCCAGCCCGCCGCCCGCAGGATCGCATCGAGCATCGCGGAGACCGAGCCCTTGCCGTTGGTGCCGGCGACGTGCAGGCAGGGGACGGCGCGTTCCGGGTGACCGAGGGCGGCGGCCAGAAGCCGCATCCGGTCGATCCCGAAGCGGGGCCCCTCGGCCTTCCGGCCGCAGAGGCGGGCGGCGACCGCGGCGTAACCGGGGTTCACCGCGCCGTCGGCCGGCGGCGCGCGTGGAGGGCCGTCAGCAGGGAATGGAGCCGGCCGCGCAGTTCCAGCCGGGGCACGATCTGATCGATGAGACCGTGTTTGAGGAGAAATTCCGCCGTCTGGAAACCGGCGGGCAGCGTCTGCTTGGTGGTGTCCTTGATCACACGCGCCCCCGCGAAACCGACCAGCGCCCCGGGTTCGGCGAGGATCACATCCCCGAGCGTCGCAAAACTGGCGGTCACGCCGCCCATCGTCGGGTGCGTGAGGACGGAGATGAACGGCAGGCCGGCCTCGGCGAGCCGGCCGAGGGCGGCGCTGGTCTTCGCCATCTGCATCAGGGAGTAAATGCCCTCCTGCATCCGGGCGCCGCCGGACGCGCTGAAGATGATGCACGGGAGGCCCCGGGTGCGCGCGAGCTCGATCGCCCGCGTGATTTTTTCCCCGGCCGCGGCCCCCATCGCGCCGCCGCAGAACCGGAAGTCCATCACCGCTACCGCCACCTCCAGGCCGTGGATCCGGCCCGTGCCGCTCACCACCGCCTCGGTCAGGCCGCTCTCCTTCTCGTAACGCCGGATCCGGTCGGGATAGGGCTGCGAGTCGACAAACTTCAACGGATCACTGGACCGGATCGCGGCATCGCACTCCACGAAGGTCTCCGGATCGAAGAGGTTGGCGATCCGCGCGCGGGCGCCCAGGGGGAAGTGATGGCCGCTCTTCGGGGAGACCATCTGGTTGTCCTCCAACTCCTTGTTGAAGAGGATGTCACCCGAACTGGGGTCCTTGGTGTAGAGACCCTTCGGGATGTCCTTCTTCCGGACCTTCCGCACGGTGTACGTCGGCTTGTCGAAGTGCATAGGCAGGGGTTTCAGCCGTGGGCGAGGGTGGCTACGTCGACGCGCTCCACGCCCGCCTCGCGGAGCACGCGGGCGCAGGCGTTGACCGTGGAGCCGGTGGTGAAGACATCGTCGACCAGGACATGTCGGGCCGAGGACCGTAGCGGGGCCCCGGGGGCGAGTGCAAAGGCATTCTGCAGGTTGGCCCGCCGCCGCTCCCGGTCGAAGGCGGTCTGCGTCTCCGTGTCGATCCGCCGGGTCAGCAGGGAGTCGACCGTGGTCTCACCGCCGGCCTCCCGGGCGAGCTCGGAGGCGAGCAGCGCGGACTGGTTGTAGCCGCGCTCGCGCCGTTTGCGCGGGTGGAGCGGCACCGGCACCAACCGGGCTCCGCGGACGTGGTCCAGCAGATGGGGGGCGCCCCGGAAGAGCGCGGCGCAGTCAGCGAGGAGGTGGAGGCCGTGGTGGTACTTCAGGCCGATCACCAGCGCGCGCACGGGTCCCGAGAACAGGCTGGCGGTGCGCGCCTCGCCGTAAGCCGGGACCAGCCCGACGCAGCGGGGGCATTCCCGGTCCCCCACGACGATGCCGTGGAAGGGGTGCCCGCACACCGAGCAATGGGGAGGTCTCACCCACACCACGGCGGCCTGGCAAGGCGGGCAAAGATGCCGGAAGCCGGCCGGCGTTTCCGCCGGTTCCACCAAGCCGCCGCAGTGCACGCAGCTGGGGGGAAACGCGACGGCGGCCAGCCGGCGTCCCCAGCGCCGAACCCGGGGGGCGAGCGCGCTCAGTACCATACGTGCTCGAGAAACAGGCCCTGCGGAGGCGCCGTCTGGACGGCGGGCGTTCGCTGCCCGTTGGCCAGCATCCCGCTGACCGCGGTCGAGGTCAGCCTCCCCTCCCCGACCGCCACGAGGACCCCGGTCAGGCTACGGACCATCTTGTAAAGGAAGCCCGGCGCCTCGGCGATGATCCGCACCCGCCGGCCGCGTCGCACCACGTCCAGCCGGGTCAACTCCCGTACGGTGTCCTCGCGGGCGGGACCGTTGAGCGCGGTGAAGGCGCGGAAGTCGTGCCGGCCGCGCAGCAGCGCGGCGGCGGCGCGCATCGCCTCCAGGTCCAACGGCCGGAAGACCGGCCAGCAAAACGGCCGCGAGAAAGGGTCCGCATCCCCGAGGTGCAGGTGATACACGTAGCGCTTGGCACGCACGGCAAAGCGGGCGTGGAAGTCCGGGGCGGCCCGCCGGACGGAGCGGATTTGGATCGCGGGCGGCAACTCGCTGCGGAGCGCCGCGAGCAGGCGCGCGTTGCCGTGGGACCAATCGGCGTCGAAATGAAACACTTGGCCCCGGGCGTGGACGCCCGCGTCGGTGCGGCCGCTGCCGTGGATCCGGACCGGTTCCTTGAAGACCGCGGCCAGCCGCGCCTCGATCACGTCCTGGATCGCGTTGGCCCCGATCTGGCTCTGCCAACCGGAGAAGGGGCCGCCGTCGTAGGCGCAGACGGCCCGCCATCGTGTGCTCAAGCGTCCTCCCCCTCACCCGTGCCCACCGGGGGCGGGAACCTCTGGTCGAGGTAATCCTGCAGGATCAGGGTGGCGGCCCGCGAATCGATGACGCCGCTGGCCCGGACCGCGCGCCGGCGCGACGGCGGCAGCGACGCCTCGGCCTCGTGGCTGGTCAGGCGCTCGTCAACGAGATGCACCGGGCAACCAAGCGCGGCGCCCAACCGGGCGGCGAAGGCCTCGGCTTCCTTCGCCTTCGGACCCGCGGTGTCGTCCATATTCAACGGGTGCCCGACGACCGCCTCGCGGATTCCCCGCTGGCGGGCCAGGGCCAGCAGCGCCTCCCAGCGGCGGGCCGGATCCGCGTCGACGAGGGCCGGCAACGGCGTCGCCACCCCCAGCTCGTCCCCGTAGCTGAGGCCGATCCGGCGGGTGCCGTAGTCAATCCCGAGGAAGCGCATCGGCCGGATTCCGGCGCCGGCACCGCGGCGGCGCAATTTCATTTGCGGCGCGCGCGCATCACCCTTGCGTAACGCGATGACACCGCCGCCCGCGCTCTCCCCGGCCGATCTCGCCCGGTACGGCCGGCATCTTTCGCTGGCGGAGATCGGCGTGGCAGGTCAGCGCAAGCTCGCGGCGGCCCGAATTTTGGTGGTGGGCGCCGGCGGACTTGGCAGCCCCGCCGCGCTCTACCTCGCCGCCGCGGGCGTCGGCACGCTGGGGATCGCGGATTTCGACCGGGTCGAGCGGCACAACCTCCAGCGCCAGCTCCTCCACGAGGACGGGGACGTCGGCGCGCCCAAGGTCGAGTCGGCGCTCCGGCGGCTGCGGGCGGTGAACCCGGGAATCAGGCTCCACGCCCACCCGGAGGGCGTCCAGCCCGGCACGGCGCTCGACCTGTTTTCCGAGTACGATGTGATCGTGGACGGGACGGACACGTTCGCGAGCCGCTACCTCAACAACGACGCCGCGGTCCTCACCGGGCGACCGCTGGTGCACGGCAACGTGTTTCGCTTCGACGGGCAGCTCAGTGTTTTCGACCCGGCCCGTGGTGGGCCGTGTTACCGCTGCCTGTTCCCGCAGCCGCCTCCGGCAGGCGTGGTGCCCTCGTGCGGTGAAGCGGGTGTACTCGGCGCACTTTGCGGAGTGATCGGCAGCCTGCAGGCGCTCGAGGCGATCAAGCTGGTCACGGGCGCCGGCGAACCCTTGCGCGGGCGCCTGCTGGCACACGACGCCCTCGCCCAGCGTTTCCAGATCCTGAGCTTGGCGCGGGATCCGGGCTGTGCCGTCTGTGGCCAGACTCCCGTCATCCGCAGCCTGGAGCCGGAACGTTACGCGACGGCCTGCGCCCTTCCCTCACCTCCTTCCGTTATGTCTGAGTCCTTCCCGCTGGAAGTTTCCGTCACCGCGGCGCGCGATCTGGTCCGCCAGGACCCGGCCCACGCCCGCATCATCGATGTTCGTGAGCCCCACGAGCTGGAGATCTGCCGGCTCGACGGCGCGGAGCACATCCCGATGCGCCGGATTCCCGAGCATCTCGCGGAGCTGCCGCGCGACCAACACCTGCTGATCCTCTGCCACCACGGCAGCCGCAGCCTGCACGTCACCCGCTACCTGCGGCAGCAGGGGTTTCCGGCCGTGAGCAACATCGCCGGCGGCATCGAGGCCTGGGCCGCCGAATTGGATTCCTCCCTGGCCCGCTACTGAGGCCCGGCGAGCCTCAGGCGCCGTAGAGCAGGTACTCGCTCCGCAGCTCGGCGAAGGCGCGAAGTTCCGGCGCCCACTCGTCCGCCAGCGCGGCCGCGGGCACACCCGCCAGTAATCCCTCGCGGACCCGCGGGTGTCCGAGCACGCGGTCAAAGTAATCCGCGTGAAACTCCAGTTGGTCCCCGCCGTGCCGGCGCACCTCGGCGAGCAACGCGATCGTGGTCAGGATCGGGCGGAATATCTCCCGGTCGCTCACGTGCAGTTGGACGCCCCCGCACCGCTGGCCGGCGAACTTCGAGAAGGTGGGCGTGAACCACGCCTCGCGGAAGCGCACCCCGGGAAGTGCCAACGCGTTCAGGCCGCGAGCCAGGACGTGGCCGTCGAGCCAGGGCGCGCCGCACAACTCAAAGGGGCGCGTGGTGCCGCGGCCCTCGGAGAGCGTGGTGCCCTCGAGCATCACCTGCCCGGGGTAAACCACCGCGGCGTCCACGGAGGGCAGATTCGGCGAGGGCAGGACCCAAGGCAGACCGGTGGACTCGAACCAGTCCCCGCGGCGCCAGCCCGCCATCGGGACGACCGTGAGCTCGGCGGGCCGCGGCAGGAATCGCGCGTTGAACAGGCGCGCGAGCTCACCGGCGGTCATCCCGTGGCGCAGCGGCACGGGATACAGGCCGATGAAGGAGCTGTACTCCGGGAAGCGAAGGATCGGCCCCTCCATCGCCGCGCCCGTGATCGGGTTCGGCCGGTCGAGCACCACGAACGGAATGCCCGCCTCCGCGGCGGCCTGCATCGCGTAGGCCATCGTCGCGACGTAGGTGTAGACGCGCGTGCCGACGTCCTGCAGGTCAAAGACCATCACCTCGATCGACTCCAGCATTCGGGGCTCAACGGTCTTGCCGTCGTGGCGGGTGTCGTACTCCCGCATATAGGCGTCGATGCGGGTGAGCATATCCGCCGGTGGCCGCTGCGTCTCCCCGTAGAGGCTGAACACCGGAAGTCCAAGATGCGGGTCCCGGTAAAACGGGACATACTCCCCGGCCTGGGCGTCCCCGCGCACGCCGTGCTCAGGCCCGTAGAGCGCAACGAGGTCCACCTCCGGATGCGCGCGGAGGAGCTCCGCCGTCGAGCGCAGGCGCGGGTCGACGGCGGTGGGGTTCGAGACCAGGCCGACCCGCCGGCCCCGCAGGACGTCGAGGCGGGAATTCAGCAGGACCTCGATGCCTGGCTTCACGCGCGGCTACTTCGCGGCCGGCTTGGGCGCGGTCGTGAGCGGGAAGTCGTCCGAGCGGAAGGGCGTCGCGGGCAAACCATCGGCCGAGTAAAGGTTGCAGACCGGGTTGTCGGCCCACGCGTACCGAACCGCCACGGGGGCCGGCACCTGCGCGCTGGAGACCTCAACCCGGTCGGCGCCGAGAATCTTCCCGGTGGCCCAGTGCCACACGCGATCCTCGCCGCAGAGCGCGAACCCGCGGACCTCCGCGACATCGAAGGCGCGCAGCGAGCTGCCGAAGGTGTCGAGGGTGACGATCGCTTGGCCGCCCGCGAATTGCGCGGCACGGAACTCCGGGCTCCGATGCGGGAGGGTCCGTCCGTAGTCGCGAGCGAGGGCGATCCGGGCGAGGCGGGCGGCGACCTCCTGTTTATTGCGGGGATGGATGTCGCGCCCTTCACCCACATCGATGATCACGGCCTGGCCGGTGTTGGGCAGGCGCTGGGTCTTCGTCTGGGCCTCGCGGAGTTCGGCCCAATCGCTCTCGCCGGGCCGGGGCTTCTCCTCGCGGAAGTCGGCCAGTTGCACCCAATAAAAGGGAAAATCACCCTGACCCCATTCCTTGCGCCACTGCTCGATCATAAACGGGAAGAGCGTGGCGTACTCGTGCGCGCGGCCGGCGTTGGATTCGCCCTGATACCAGATCACGCCCTTCATCCCGTAGCCGAGCGTCGGATTCACCACGCCGGCGAAGATGTTGCCCGGCCGGGCGTTTCCGGTGAGCCAATCCTGGGGGGCGCGGGGGGCAGCCTTCTTGGCCGCCTTGGCCTTCGCCGCGTCCTCCCGGTGCTTCTGCAGGGAGGCCTCGAAGGCCGCGCGGCCCTCGGCGGAGAGCAAGTTCCCCTCGCGCTGGCGCACTCCCTCCATCAAGCCGGCGAAGCGAGGATCCGACTCAATCGTGGAGCGCCGCACCCAGGCCTCGGCCGCGGATCCGCCCCAGGCGTTGTCGATCAGCCCGACCGGGACCCTGAGCACCTGGTGCAGGTAGCGCCCGAAAAGCAGCCCGACCGCGCTGAAGGAGGGCGTGGTCGTAGGCGAGGCCGCTTCCCACTTGCCCTTGAAATCCGTCTGCAGTTCTTGGGTGCCGACCTGCGGCACGGAGATCAGGCGCACCTGCGGGAGGTCCGTGGCCAGGGCCTCGAGGTCCCCGTGGTAGGCCTGCGCGAGCGACCACTGCATGTTCGACTGCCCGGAGCACATCCAGACCTCGCCGACCAGCACGTTCTGGAGCGTCCGCTGGCTAGAGCCGGCGATCGTCAGCGCACGGTTCTCGGCACTGGCGGCCAAGGGGGCGAGGCGGACGGTCCAACGTCCGTCGGCACCCGCGGTGGCGCGGTGCGTCTGGCCGGCGAAGGTGACCGTCACGGCGGTTCCGGGGGTGTCCCAACCCCAGATCGGATTCGCCTGACTCTGCTGGAGGACCATTCCGTCGCTGATGATCGCGGGGAGCCGCAATTGCGCGTGGGCGAGGGGCGCGGCCAGCATCAGGACCGCGAGGAGGAGGGGGAGCGGGGATCTCATAAGGGTAAGCGGGTCAGGAGTACGGCGTTCCCCGTGCGGGATGCAATCCCGGGCTGGCGGAACGACCTTGCCCCCGGACCGCCTCACCGCGAGAACGCGACGGTGCCCCCTGCCCCTTCACTCCCGCTTTCCCGCCGGGAATTCCTGCTCCGCTCCTCCTCGGTCCTGATCGCCGGTTCCCTCGTCTCGGCCGCCGAATCCGCGCCGCTCCCGCTGGTGGACATCCACCAGCACACCAACTACGGCGGGGGCCGCGACAAGGTGACCTATGCGCCCGTGTTGCCGCGGCCACGGCAGGATGGCGACCTGGTGGGCCACCAGCGGGCGCTGGGCGCCACGCAGACGATCCTGTTGCCCTCGGGGCGGCCGGTGGCGCGGGCTTCGACCCACCAGGGCCGGGCCAACGGGCTCGACAGCACCTGCACCGGCAACGACGACTGCCTCGCCGTCGCGCGGCGGCACCCGGGGGAATTCTTCTTCGGGGCCAACGAGGTCAGCGACCTTGAGGATGCGCCGGCGGTGATGGAGAAATACCTCAAGCTCGGGGCGGTGATCATCGGCGAGCAGAAGTTCGGCGTGGAGTGCGACTCGCCCGCGATGCGGCGGCTCTACGCGCTGGCCGCCGACTTCGGGGTCCCGATCCTGCTCCACTGGCAGACCGGCAGTTACAACCACGGCTTTGACCGCTTCCACCGGATGCTGGAGCAGCATCCGCGCACAAATTTCATCGGCCACGCCCAGACCTGGTGGGCCAACATCGACGCGGCCAACGTCGATGATCCGCGCAACCTTTACCCCCGCGGCAAGGTCAAGCCGGGCGGCCTCACGGACCGCTACCTGCGGGACTACCCCAACCTGTTCGGTGACCTCTCGGCGGGCTCAGGCCTGAACGCCTTCGCCCGGGATCCCGAGCACGGGCGTGCGTTCCTCGACCGGCATCAGGACAAGCTGCTCTATGGCAGCGACTGCACCGACGTGAACGCGGTGCCGGTGCAATGTTCCGGAGCCCGGCAACTCGCCCAGGTGAAGGCCCTGTCCCCCACCCTGGGCGTCGAGCGAAAGATCCGGTATGAGAACGCCCGCCGGCTTTTCCGCCTCGCCGGCTAGGCGCTCACGCCCGGCCCGCAAGCGCGCGAAGCATCCGCCGGGTCGTCTCGGTCCCCTTGCGCATCACGTCGAGGTTGAAGCTCTCGTTGGGGGCGTGGAGGTTGTCCTCCGGGAGGAACAGCCCCATCATCACCGAGTCGAGCCCGGTCACCCGCTTGATGTCCGAGATGATGGGCACGCTGCCGCCCTCGCGCAGGTAGAGCGGCGCGCGGCCCCACACCTCGCGCACGGCCTGCTCCGTGGCCTGGAAGGCGCGCGCGAGCACCGGTGACTGGTCCGGGGGCGTGTTCGACCGCCCCGGCGGCACCACCACGTAGGGATCGCCCTGGTGCTGGTCGACGAACTCAAGGCGGATGCCCTTGGGCACGCGCGCGCGGATCGTGTCCATCACCAGTTTCTTGATCCGCTCCGGCCGCTGGTTCGGCACGAGCCGGCAGCTGATCTTGGCGAAGGCCTTGCTGGGGATGACCGTCTTGGTCCCCGCGCCCTGGTAGCCGCCGCCGATCCCGTTGAATTCCAGCGTGGGTTGGAAACGCGAGGACTCGAAGGGGTTGAATCCGGGGGTGGTGTAGAACGTGTCGATGCCGAGGAATTCGGCGTAGGCGCGCTCGTCCGTGCCGAGGCGCCTTAGCTCCTCGCGCTCCCAAGGGTGGACGTCCAGCACGTCGTCGTAGAATCCCGGCACGTTCACCCGGCCCTCCGGCGTGTGCAGGGTCGCGAGGATCTCCGCGAGGGCCTGGATCGGGTTGCGCAGGACCCCGCCGTGCAGGCCCGAGTGCAGGTCGCCCTTGGCGCCGGTGAGGTGGACGTCGAAGAGGGCCAGCCCGCGCAGGCCGCAGGTGAGGACCACCTGGTCGGGATTGGGGAGGGCCGTGTCGGAGAGGAAGACGAAGTCGGCCTGCCGCAGCCGGTCCGCATAACGCTCGAGGAACTTGGGGAAGCTGGGGCTGCCCATCTCCTCCTCGCCCTCGATGAGGAAGGTGATGCGGAGCGGAAGCGCCGGATCCTCCTCCAGGGCCTGCGCGACGGCGGCGACGTTGGTCAGCAGCGGGCCCTTGTTGTCGGCGGCCCCGCGGCCGTAGATGCGGTTGCCGATGATGGTGGGCTCGAAGGCGGGCGTGCGCCACAGCTCCAGCGGGTCCGCGGGCTGCACGTCATAGTGCCCGTAAATCACGACGTGGGGCCAACGGGGATCGCCCCCGCGGTGGGCCAGCACGATGGGGTGGAGGTCGGTGCGCACCACCTCGACCTCGAAGCCGATCGAGCCCAGCAGGCCGGAGATGAACTCCTGGGCGCCCTGCATTCCCGCGCGGAAGCGCGAGTCGGCGGAGACGCTGGGATGGCGGATGAATTCCTGCAGCTTGGCGACGGGGTCGAACATGGTGGGTTGGGATTCGCGGACTGCGCGGGACGGTGGGCAGGTTCGGGCGGGAGGCAAGGGCGGGCTCCGGAACGCCAGCGGCGCCCGGCTCAGTGCTTGAAGTGACGGCAGCCGGTGAAGACCATCGCCATCCCGCGCGCGTCGGCGGCCGCGATCACCTCCGCATCCCGCAGCGCGCCGCCGGGCTGGATGGCCGCGGTCGCGCCGGCATCGGCCGCGGCGAGCAGGCCGTCCGGGAAGGGGAAGAGCGCCTCGCTGGCCACGACGGAGCCGTTGAGGGACAATCCAGCCTCGCCGGCCTTCCACACGGCGATCCGGGAGCTGTCGACGCGGGCCATCTGGCCGGCGCCCACCCCCAGCGTGCGCTCGCCCTCGCAGTAGACGATGGCGTTGGACTTCACGTGCTTGCACACCTTCCAGCCGAAGAGGAGCGACGCCATCTCCGCGGGGGACGGCGCGCGGCGGGTGACCACCTTGAACTCGTCCACCTTGCCCAGCGTGCGGTTCGTGTCCTGCAGCAGCACGCCGCCGATCACGGACCGGATCTCCTGGAGGGCGTCAGCCTGGAGTCCCTCCTTGGCGACCATCAGGCGCAGGTTCTTCTTCCGCCCGAGGATCGCGAGCGCCTCCTCGCTGAACCGGGGGGCGATGATGACCTCGGTGAAGATCTCGGCGATGGCGCCGGCCAGCGCGCCGTCAAGGGTCTGGTTCACGATGACGATCCCGCCGAAAGGCGCTTGCCGATCCGTCGCGTAGGCCTGCTCCCAGGCCGCCAGCAGCGTGTCGGCGCTGGCGACGCCGCACGGGTTGGTGTGCTTGAGGATCGCGACCGTGGGCCGGGTGAACTCGCCGATGAGCTGGGTCGCGGCGGTGATGTCCAGCAGGTTGTTGTAGGAGAGCTCCTTGCCCTGCAGTTGCTGGAAGTGCTCGTGGAAGGATCCGTAGAGGGCGGCCCGCTGGTGCGGG
>Ga0194134_10000621_pt1 | contig 54139 bp, 51 predicted proteins | sample TA2KigOff0mmetaG_FD_148602 | JGI IMG/M metagenome (GOLD analysis project Ga0194134, IMG submission 148602) | Freshwater microbial communities from Lake Tanganyika, Tanzania - TA2015056 Kigoma Offshore 0m | ecosystem: Environmental > Aquatic > Freshwater > Lake | place: Tanzania: Lake Tanganyika... | reverse complement strand
GCAACAATCAACGCCAATTATGAAATTTCCTAACAAATTAAAATAACAAAACGCAGTTGAAATCCCCACTTGACCAGTCGAATACTCACAAAGCCCACTTCATTTCTTCATTTCATCCTCACGGAGTTCTCGCCAATGCCACCTCTCCTCCCAAGGTAAACCCACAAATGTTTCACCCTGATCGAACTGCTCGTCGTCATCGCCATCATCGCCGTGCTCATCGGCCTCCTGGTCCCCGCGGTCCAGAAGGTGCGTAAGGCGGCCAACCGAATGAGTTGCACCAACAACCTCGAGCAACTGGGTATCGCCTTGCACAGCTATCACGACACGCGCGGGGCCTTTCCTCCCGGCGGGGCCAGCGACAACGCACCCTATGGAACCGGTGGAGGTTGGGGGTCGTCTTGGAAGGTGTTCATCCTGCCTTTCATCGAACAGGACAGCCTTTACAAGGCGTGGCAATTCACGGCTAATTCCGGATATACCAACGGCACGAACATGTCCACCGCGACGCCGTTGGTTCATAACAAGCTCATCAAGACCTACCGCTGTCCCTCATCATCCATGCCCGATTTTTATGTGGCTTCCAAGAACAACGGCGCGCTCCAGATGCTCACTTCCTATGTGGGCATCGGCGGTTCCTCGACGGACACCGGTGTGGTCAACAACGGAAGTTATGGAATCATCAGCGCCGGTGGAACATTGTTCGCCAACAGCAGCATCAGGTTTGCCGACATCATCGACGGCACCAGCAACTGCATGATCGTAGGCGAGCAGAGCAGGCACCTCACCAGCGCGACCAACCAACCTGTGCCGGGCGGATTTTCTGCGATTACCAGCCAAGGACCTTACGGTTGGACGATGGGAGTGGGTGGAACCGGTGTGGGCACCGCCTTCGGCGACCGTCACTTCAACTGCTCCACCATCCGGTTCCAAATCAACCAGACAGGCCTTAACGGCGGTAGCGCCACGGGCAGCAGCACCAATGGAACCAACGACAACACAGGCATGAACATTCCGCTTTCCTCCAGCCATTCGGGAGGATGCAACATCGTTCTCGGCGACGCCTCGGTACGCTTCATCAGGGATTCGACCCCCCTGCTGACGCTGCAGTACCTGGCCAGCCGCGGTGATGGAAATGTGCTTCCCGATTATTGAGAGCTTGTCTTCACTGGCCATTCATGGTCCGGCGCTTCAACCGCTGGACCAGTCTTTTTGAAGCGAGGATGGGAACATGAATCGAAAATTGCTACTGGGCTTATCGGCCATTGTCATGCTGGGATCCATCGGTTGCGGCGACGGCAAAAGCCATACCGCGCAGGCGGATGTTTTGGGCACTGTCACGCTCGACGGCAAGCCCTTGGCGGATGGCGAGATCGCGTTTCTTGTCACCGGGAAAGCGCCCGCGAACATTCCTGTCAAGGATGGCGCATTCTCAGGGAAGGCCTTTTCAGGCAAGAACCGGGTCGAGGTCCGCGCCACCAAGACGATGCCCAAGTCGCCCAAGGCCCTGCCCACCGATGAGGCGCCCAAGATCAACCTGATTCCCGACAGGTACAACATCCGCAGCACGATGGAAACCACCGTGGGCACTGGTGGCGCCAAGGACCTCAAGTTTGAAGTCAAATCGAAATAACCCAAGGTGGCGCTGGGATCGTGGCCAAAGCTGGGCCAATAGCCTGATTGGTTCCTGAATCGCCGGAAGGATTCAGGAACCCGGGCGCTTGCGACCGGGTTCCCGCACCAAGGGATGGAGCGCAGGGTCCCGGTCGATGAAGGCGCCCACCCACTCGGAGAGTCGCTCACCAAGCTTGCGGCACGATTCTCGGACATCCTCCTCGCGCGGTTCACGAACCGCGATGGCCCCGTAGTGCGCGCTTGAGGCCTTGCCCACATAATCCGTCAGGCCGAACACCAGAAATCCGAAGTTCATCAGGATCGTGTTGAGGGCCTGGCAGGTGATCTCGCTGCCTCCTCCCCAGGCGCCGGCGGAACTGAACGAGCAACCGATTTTCCCGTCGATCGACATCCAGTGGGGCGCCATCTGCTCGTCCCAAAAGCGCTTCATCCGCCAGCTCATCACGCCCAGGTTGGTCGGGCTTCCCAAGGCGATTCCATCCGCGACCCGGGCGATTTCAGCAGCATCGGAATCCTCGATTCCGCGCACCGACACCTCCATCGCGGGCAGGCGGCGCGCCCCTTCGGCGACAAGTTCGGCCATCTGGCGGGTGTTTCCCGTCAGGGAGTCGTAAATCACGGCGATCCGGCCCATGCGAATTTCCCCATTTCAGTCGAATCATCATCAAGGGTGCCGCCCCGGTGGCTTGTTTGAGGCAGCCAAGGGCGGTGCCGACGCGGTCAAGGAATCGGCTCCGCGCTAGGCGGCCACCCCGTTGGTGTGATAACCGCGATCGCGGTCCCGGGCGTTTTCCCCCGATTTTTTCTCGGGAAACACGCCGCTTTCGGCGTCATGGATTTCCTCGACAATGTAAAACATGCCCGGATCATGCCTTTGGATGAGTTGCTCGGCAAGGCTCTGGTCGCGTCGGGGGATCACCGTCTGGATCACCTCCACCTCGCCTTCCGATCCCTGCCCGCGCCACGATGTCACGCCAAAGCCGTTGTCCCGGAGCGCGCGGATCAGGGGCACCGCGTTCCCGCGCGAGAATAGCCGCAGGCCGGTTTTGCCCAGGGCCATTCGCCTTTCGAGCGTCACCCCGAGGTAGTTGCCCAGCGTGAACCCCGCGGCGAACGCGACCATGCACCACGGGTAGTCGAGGTTGCGCATGACATGGCTGATGGCGAACAGCCAGATGCTGATCTCGATGAATCCGAGCACCGCGGCCAGGCCGCGCTTTCCCCGGGATATGAAGATCACCCGGATGGTGGAGGTGGTGACCACCACCGCCTCGGCGAGGAAAATGATTCCCGGCAGGATCCAGTTCCACGACATTCTTGCGGCCCCCGTTTTCCCGGGTCTTTCCCCGGGGAAAAAGGCGATACTCCAACAAGGCCAGCCAAGGCAAGGGGTGCAAACCGTTCGCGCACGGGATGCGGGATCGTCAGCGGGTCGGTCGCTGCAGGATCACATGCCCGGTGGGCAGCAGCACGAACGCCATCCCGATGATGGCCGTGGCGTTGAGGGGACGGCTGAACGCCATCCAGTCGATGGCGGCGGCGAACAGGACCTGGCTCAAGCCGACCACGGCGACGCTTGAAGCCGTTCCGGTCGTGAAGGCCCGCGTCAGGCACAACTGCCCCGCCGTGGCCGTGAGACCCACACCAGCCAGCAACCATGGGACATCGCCGGAAAACACGGGACTGTCGGAACATTCCCTTGGAAACAACCACAGCGACACAATGCTGACTACGGTGGCCACCGCTGAAAAATGGGCGACAACCGAACGGGTGTCAAGGTGGCCGAGCCTGTTGAGGCCAAGCATGGCGACCGCCGTCGACCACGCGGCCATGAACGCCGCGGCGACCGGGAGCCAATCGATCGCGTCGCCTCCGTTGTTCCATGGTTGCTTGATGAGCGCGACTCCGGCGACTCCCATCAGGGAGGCGACCCAGACATCGAGGCCCGGCCTTTCACCCAGCATCGGCCACGACAGCAGGGCAAGCCAGACAGGGAAGGTGTTCGTGATCGTGAGGACCTCGGCCAGGGGCAGGTGCGTCAAGGCGTAAAAGGTGCAGACCAGGCTCACCGAACCCGAAAGGCTCCGCACCCACAGCATTCCGGGCCTGAGGAAAACCAGGGTCGCGCCCCCACTCAAGGCCAGGCCCAAAGCCAGCACGAACGCCACGCCACTTCGGGCGATCGCCACCACCTGCCAATCCACGCGATTTCCCAAGGCGTTGGCCAGGGCGCTCATGATGCTAAAGACAAAGCTGCCCACAAGCATCCACAGACCCGCGGCGACGGCGGTTCGGCGATCTGGCGTATTTGGGTCCATGGTCATCGAAGGATATCAGCACGAAGGCTTAGAACCATCGGCAAATCGGCCTCAAGGTTTGCCCGCCCGGCAAGGCTTGCCCCGCTTGGCGGGGAAAAGTGGAATCCCCAACCCCGAATGACGACCTCGCCCGCCTGTTCACAGCATGAATTAGCTAGAAATAGTGGCTTCATAATGAAGTTCAAGAAGGCAGGCATGATGTCCCTCGTGTTGTCACTGGCCCTGGCCCTCTCCGGTCAGGATTCCATCTCTCCCAAGCCGTTGACCGTTGAAGAACTGGAAAAGGAAATCAGCTCGGGCCTGGGCAACCAGGCCATCAAGCTGGAACAGTGCCTCAGCCTGGCGATGGAAAACCAGCCGCGGATCCAGGCGGCCATGGCAAGCCTGCGAGCGGCCCAAGCCGCCAGGAACGGAGTTTATTCCCTGCGCGGCATCGCCCGGTTTTCACCCGACCTGAAAATCCGACGGGAGCAGGCCGACCATGGCGTCGAGGTGGCGCGCGCCGTGCTCGACCAGGAGCTCGAGGACACCCGATACGCCGTGAGGCGCGCCTACATGACGGCCATCTACGCGGGCATCCAGGCCGATCGGCTCACCCGCCTGCTGAAGGCTTTGGAAAGCGCGAGGGACGGTAAGGGAATTGTGGGACTCGTCATCGAGGAATTCGCCGGCATCGGCACGAGGCTGCGCATGGCCAAGGCCAAGACGCGCAACAACCTCGCCGTCGCCGTGGTGGGAAGGCTCAAGGCGCGGTTCCTCCTTCTGGAGGAGATGGGCGGGAAAACCGAGATCGGCTTTTTGCCCGATCCCGCCGATTCGACCATTCCCAAGCCCGACCTGAGGATTTCTCTCAATGAGTTCGAGTCGCTGATGGCCGAAAACAGGGGGGAGCGGCGTTTGGCGCGCGAGGGCCGGGAAATCGCGGCCCTGGAACTGGAAGCCCAAAGGCGCTCGCTGCCGTTCCGGCTCATCAACAATTCATTCGCTTCGTTCGCGGGCAACAACGCGCCACCCGTGCCGACCCCCGAGCGAGGCGGCGAATACCGGCCGGGCGCGATCAACCTGGAAATGCCGTCAAACTTCGGCGGCCCCAAGAGCGACCGCGTGGCGCGCGCCGCGGCGCTCGCCGAACGGGCCGCGCTCACGGAAACCACCACCCGCAACCTGACCAACCTCGAGGCCCGCGTCACCTACCTCAACTTCAGGGAAACCGAACGGCGCATCCAGGCCGACAAGGCCGCCATCACCGAGGCGAGGCTCATTTTCAACCGGGTCACGAGGCAGCCGATGACCTTCCTCGACGGCCTGCTTTTAGGACAGTCGGTGGAACTCATGGTCGAGTACGAGGAACTGAGGCTCAAAAGGGCGCTGATCGCCATCGAGATGATGCGGGAAACCTGCGGGGCGCTCGAGGTGCCATTCATCCAGCCATCGCCCGATGAGGGGATCACCACGATCGGCGACTGAGCGCGCTCAGCCGCCCCGATTGTCGCCGGGCAGGCCCGGTCCCCTGCGGAACAACTCGCCCACCTGGGCATGAAGCGCGGCGTTGGAGGCGAACGAATCGGCCTGGAAAGGGTTGAACCGAGCGCGCGATCCCGTGATGTTGCTGACGCCCCCTCCGGCCTCGCGAACCAGAACCGCTCCGGCGGCGACATCCCAAGCGTGGCTGTCAAACGCGTAGAACAAGTCGGCCCGGCCGCAGGCCACATACGCCAGGTGAAGCGCCGTGGAACCCGTGCGCCTCAGGGCCCGCGCGGCGACGGAAAAATGCCGCCACCAATCGAACAGGAACTCCTTCTCCTTGCAGTCGTATGGGAAACCGGTGGTCACCATCGAGCGGTCGAGGCGGTCGGTGGGCGCCACGCGGATGCGCCTGCCGTTGAGGAAGGCCCCCTGGCCCGTCGAGGCGCTGAACATCTCGTCGCGCACCGGATCGTAAATGACTCCGAGCACCAGTTCACCGGCCACCTGCAGTCCGATGCTGACGCAATAAAAGGGAAAGTCGTGGGCGTAGTTGCTCGTGCCGTCAACGGGGTCGATGATCCAGGTCGGCGGGGCGCCGGGGCCGGGATCCTTCTCCTCCGTTCCGCCTTCCTCTCCAAGGAAGGCGTGCCCGGGAAACCTTGATGACAGGAACTCCACGACGGTGCGCTGCGACTCGAGGTCGGCATCGGTCACGAGGTCGTTGAGGCCCTTCTCGCGAATGGAGAAACGCGACCTCCAGCGCATGAGCACGGCGCCGGCCAGCCTGCCCGCCTCGATCCCGGCTTCCAGCCAGGCCCGGGGCACTCCCTTCTCAGACGATTCCATGGGCTCTCCCAGGCTCCGGGGTCATTTCTTGCCCAGGGCGTAAAGCGTGGTCTTGGTGCGCACCAGAAGCGTGTCGCCCACCACCGCCGGGGATGCCATGCAACCGTCGGGCAACTGGCCCGTTCCCACGACCTTGTACTTGCGGTCGGCGGAGATCACATAGCCCTTGCCCTGGTCATCGAACAGGTAAAGTCCCGCCTTGCCCAAGACGGGCGAGGCATGAAACTTGTTCCCTAGCCTCTCCTGCCAAACCGTGACGCCCGTCGCCGCCTCAAGGCATGAGGCGAAGCCCTTCTCGCTGGCGGTGAAGAGGAGATCGCCCTTGGCGATGATCGAGTTGTACTGCGTGGCGCCCCGCGCGGTTTTCCAGGCCACGGCGCTGTCGTCCAGCTTGCCGGAACGACCCAGGCGCACCGCCCCGAGGGCCCAGCCGCCATCTCCCGACCCGAGGAACACCAGTCCGCCGGCAACCTGAGGAATCGAGGAGGCGTTCATGCCGCCATGCTTGACCCGCCAGATCTCCTTGCCTGTGCGGGGTTCGTAGGCGATGGTCGATCCGGCCGAGGGGCAGACCAGTTGAAGCTGGCCGTCGAGTTCGATGAGGGCGGGCGTGGCGTACGCCTTCTTCATGTCGCCGTTGTCCGTTCCGTAGTCGATGCCGCGGTCGGCCTTCCAGACCGTCTTGCCGGTGGTGGCGTCCAGCGCCGCGACATACTGCAGGTCGAACCCGTCATAGATGAGGAAAAGCAGGTTTTCCCAAAGCAGGGGAGATGAACCCGGGCCGCGGTGGTGATTGCACTTGAGGTCGGTGCGCTCCCAAAGCACCTTTCCGGTGGCCGCGTCCACGCAGGCGGTGAGCGGGGAGCCGTAATGGGCGTAAACCTTGCCGTCGCGGGCGACGGGAGTGCCCGAGGCATGGCTGTTGTAAGGGATGCAGAACTGGGGCTCGGCCACTTCACGCAGCAGGAAGTCACCGGCGATCTTTCCGGTGGCCAGGTCGACCTTGACCAGGCTCAGCTTCTTTCCATCGGCAGTGGCGTTGGTCAGCCAGACATGGCCCTGGTGCACGATGGGCGACGACCATGCCTTGCCGGGAACGGGAACCTGCCAGACCACATTCGAGTCCTTGCCCCAGGAGGTGACGAGGTCGGAGGACGAGGCGTCGCCCTTGCCGCCGGGCCCCCTGTATTGGTTCCATTCCTGGGCGGAAACCAGCAGGGCCGCGCCAATCATCAGGCAAGGATTCATGGGAATGTTCCATCAGGACAGGGCGGGAGGAGTTGGTTCTATTGTGCCAATCCCACCGGCCAAGGCCAGAGCCGGTTTTTCGTTCCCGTAACATGGGGGCATGGAGACTCCGGGAAACATGACGGCCCTGGCCAAGGCGGGACCCGACGCGGTGCCCGCTCTGGTGGACGCGCTCATGGACGAAGCCCGCCGCCTCGGGGCCTCCGACCTGCATATCGAACCGTCGCGGGGCCATGTCGAGGCCCGGGTGAGGGTGAACGGAATCCTGGAACCTCTCGCGCGCCTGCCCGACGCCCTGGCCTCCAACATCGCCGCCCGATTCAAGGTGCTGGCGGGCCTGCTCACCTACCGGATCGACATTCCCCAGGAAGGTGGCTTCCGGGACGGCCGCGGGGAGGGGCGGGTGAGCACCTTTCCGGTGATCCACGGGGAAAAGGTCGTCGTGCGGTTTTTCCAGTCGGAAACCGGCCTGGAACTGGATTCCCTCGGGCTGGAACCCGCGGTGGCCTCGGAACTCAAGCGCGCCCTCGACGGCAGGGAGGGGATGATCCTGCTCACGGGACCGGCGGGCAGCGGCAAGACAACCACGATCTACGCCTGCCTCCAACGACTCGCCTCCATGGGACTCCAGGTCTGCACCCTCGAGGATCCCGTTGAAAGGGAGATTCCCGGGATCACGCAGTCGAACATCCGGGTCGCGGCGGGGTTCGACTTCGCGCGCGGCTTGCGCAGCCTGCTTCGGCAAGACCCCGAGGCGATCATGATCGGAGAAATCCGCGACCCCGAAACCGCCGAATCGGCGCTGCGCGCGTCGCTGACGGGGCATTTGGTCATCGCCACCATCCATGCCACCTCCGCTCCCGGGGCGGCATCGAGGCTTCTGGACATGGGGCTGGAACCTTACCTGCTGACCGGGTCGCTCAAGGCCATCCTGCACCAAAGGCTTCTGCCCCGCGCCGACGGTACGGGCCGATTTCCCTTGGCCGAACTCCTGCTGCCGGGACCGGCTTTCCGCGAGGCGGTGCTGGCCCGGGCCGACTCGGAACGACTCGCCCGCGCCGCCTTGGCCGATGGCATGGCATCGATGGCCTCCGTCGCCCGAGGTGCCATCGCCTCGGGCAAGGCGGATGAGTCCGTCGTCCGCCGCTTCATCGGCGCCGACGGTGATGGGGTCGGCCATCGAGGCCATCAGGGTTGAGCAACCGTTGCTTTTTCCAACACAACGGGGCGTCGTCCAAGCCTGTTGGATGTTTGCAGCCCCGAATCAACTCCAGTACGATTGCTTCAAGGCAATTCAACCAATTCATGGGGAGCGCCATGAAACCGCTTGGAAATCTGGCCCAGAGCGCGCGCGCCAAGCAATTGTCGAGCGCCCGTTCCACGCTCATCTTCGTGGGAATCCTCACCCTGGCGGCCAATGGATTCCTCTACTACAACGCCGAGGCGGAGATCACGAAAGTCCTCGACGCCGAGGTCGCCAAGGCGGGCCCCGGGGCCGTCGTCGACCAGGTGAAGTTCGCCGAGGTCAAGCAGAACGCGATCAACGCGATCCGGATCATTTACGGGGGCGCCGCCGCCCTGGGGGTTGTCTTCATCACCCTTGGAGCGTTGATTTTCAAGGCGCCCGTGGCGATGGTGGTGACCGGCCTGGTGCTCTATATCACGGCCAACGCCATCTTCTTTGTGATCAACCCCGCCTCGCTCGCCTCGGGAGTGATCGTCAAGGCCGTCATTATTTTCCTGCTTTTCAGGTCAGCAATGGCCGCATTCGCCTACCAGCGGGAAGCGGCGCTCGAGGCGGCCAAGGCCGACGGCCCCGAGGACCTCGAGCCATTCGACCGGCCTCCTCCGGCTTCCCCGTGAGGCCGCGCGATGAAACCGGCGGACAACCCGACTCCCCGCGACGCGCCCCACCCGGCCGAACTGTCGCCGCATCCGGCCGGCGAGCCTGAAACCACCCCATGCTGGCGTTGCGGCAAGCCCGCGGGCGCCGGTTTTCTCTCTTGCGCGTGGTGCCAGGCGCCGCTTGCTTTCGGGGCGCCAGCCCCGACCGATCGCGCAGGAGCGCCGATCGCGGCGTTCTTTCCGAAACTGATGGCCGGTTTCGGCTTGTTCATCGCCATCTCGGCTGGAAACATCGCGATCCACTCAGCCTGCCACGACGCGACGATCCGCCTGGCTTGCGACACGGCGGCGATGGCCCTTGTCGGCGCCTTGACGACATGGCTCTGCCTTGTCCGCCCTCCCATCGCGGGGTTTCCGGTCCCGGGCTTGGCATGGCTCGCCTGGGTTGCCGCCGTTCCCATCCTGGCCGCCAGCATCCAGGCCAACTTCATGTTCCACGATTACTTGAAAAAAATCCTCGCGGTCGACGCTGAAGACGGCCTCGACCTCATGCCTTGGCAAGCCGCCTGGCTGTTCATCCTTATCACCATCTTCCCGGCGATCATCGAGGAGATTTTCTTCAGGCACCTGGTCCTCGACACTTTCCGGAGGGAATTCGATTCGTGGGCCACGGGGGTCTGGGTTTCGTCCATCATGTTCGGGATGGCCCATATCGGCCAACCCTTCGCGCTTCCTTATCTCATCGGGGTCGGATTCATCCTCGCCCTCTTGAGAACGGCCAGCGGCACCCTGTTGCTGCCGATGCTCGTCCACGCGTTCCACAATGGCATCGTCGTGGCCCGGGCCCTGGATGGGAAACTGATCCCATGAGCCATTCCGACAACTCGATCAGGATCGTTCCCGGGTTCCGTTACGGCCGCCTGTTCGTGGTGATTCTGGCTGTGGCGGCACTGGCGGCGCTGGGAGCGGTATGCGCGTTCACAGGAAACATGGAAGCTGTTTACTTTTCACCCCTGCCGATCTGTGTCATCGCCTTCACGCTGCTGACATGGGGCGATCGCGAACCCCTTGTGATCTCGGAAATCGGCATTGAACACGGGTGGAGCGGCAAGGTTGTGGCGTTTGAGGACATCGAGGGGATTACGCTCAACGGCGCCTGCCAGGATCCTGACGCGAATCTCAAGGGGGGATGGCTGGCGGTTCATCATCGCGACGGAACCTTGCAACTCCCCCCGAACACGATCCCCGACAACAGGCACCTGTACGAACTTTTGCTCTCCAGGTGCGTTCCCGGAAAATCAATTCCCGGCGTGGAGACACTCGCCGATTACCACCAAGGGCAAGTCGAGACATTCGGCGAGGCGATGGTTTGGGCCTTCAACCCGCGGAGGGCATCGCCAAAACGATGGCATCACCTGGTGCTCTGGCTGGTTCTCGCCGGCCTCGCGATCTCATGGATCGCCCTGTCTGTCAAACCGGGGGAAAACCTCCGGGGTGGCGCCCCCGATCCGAATCCGCTGGCCGTCGGTGGCGGCGTGCTGCTGATCGTGTCCTTCTTTGGGGTGCTGGTCACGGCCGCGAGGCTTTCCGCCGCCGGAGCCATCCCCGCGGGCGTGAGGGGCTGGAAGAAGTCCAGCCTGGTGATCGGCCCCCTTGGCATCGGGTTGGTGCAGGGAGACCTGACCGGAACGATCACATGGGTTGAGATCGAAGACCTGGGGCTGGCCAGGGGCTTCTCCCTTGGAACCTATTCCGGGTTTCCAACGACGAGGACGCTGTCCGTCAAGGTGGCGGGAGCCGTCATCGCCATCGCCGATATCTATGATCATCCGCTGCCCAACATTTTCGCGATCATGTCGAGATTTTGGAAAAAACCCAAAAACTAGGGCTGGTTTTCAATAGATAATACATATTAATTATGTAGATAAATATGCTGATAGAGCGTGTTGGATGGAAATTCCTTACGCCCCACTCGCTCCGCCTTCGGCTTCTTCCGCGGCTCTGTTTGTTTCTGGATCATGATCCTGATTCTACGGTTTACCCAATTCAAGCACGATTCAGGACAGCCCCTTGAACCGGAGTCCCGTCAGGGCCGCAAGGGGGCCCCGAAGCCCAGTGCCCCGGTTCGAAAAGCCTCCTCCATTCGTTAGAAAGCGATCATTTCTGGAAACTCCCGGACAGGGCCATAGAATTCAAATTCAACTCCCACGGGAAGCCCCGATGAATCCTCAAACCCTAGCCTCGCTCAGCGACGAGATGGCGGCGCTTGCCCGCGCCGGCTTGCCGCTGGACCGCGGACTGGCGGCGCTCTCGCAGGAATTGGGTGGCGACACGGTGGGCCGGGCCTGCGGGGAACTGGCCCGCCTGCTTTCGGAGGGGCAACCTCCCGACACGGCGATCACCCGGGCCCTGAAGGGGGTTCCGCCCCATGTGGCGGCCCTGGTCCGCGCCGGCATCACCAGCGGCAGGCTGGCCGAAAGCCTTTCCCGGCTTGGGGAACACACCCGACTCCGGTCGCGACTGGCGGCATTGGTGATCGACGCCCTGTTTTACCCTGGCATCGTGCTGGCTTTCGGACTGGGCATCTTCGCTTTCCTGGGGATCTTCGTGATCCCCAAATTCATGACGATCTTCGCCGACTTCGGCATGCGCACCCCCTGGCTCACCCGGATGTTCTTCGCGCTGAACGAGCATGCCGTGGTGTTTTACCTGATTGTTCCGGCGAGCGTGGTATTGGCCCTGACAGTGCTGAGGTTCCTGATGCGAACCACGGAAAAAGGCAGGCTGGCCTGGGCCCGGGCCACCGGAATGATCCCCATCTGGGGGATGATGCAACGGCAGGTAAACCTGTCGCTGCTCTACGACCTTTTGGGCCTGCTGGTGACGGCGGAAGTGCCGCTTCCCCAGGCCTTGCGGCTGGCGGGTGAGGCGTCGCCCGATCCGGTCCTGCGCGGCGCCGCGGCGGGTGCCGCCGCCGACCTGGAGGTTGGCAAGCCCCTCGAACCATCACTGCGCGACCACCAGTTGGGCACGGCATGGGCGGCATGGATCGCCGGGGTTGGCGCCAGCCAGGGCAAGCTCGCCTCCCAACTCGAACTGCTGCGCGACACCTCGATGCGGCTGGCCGAGTGGCGGGCCCGGTGGCTGCGCGCCATCCTTCCCCCCGTTCTCCTCGTGCTTGTCGCCGGCGGCGGCATCGGCATGTTCATCTTTTCCCTGTTCATGCCCATGTTCACGCTCATGGAGGGATTGTCGCAGTGAAGGCCCTCCGGCCCGGCATTCCCACAAGGCTGGCCGCGGCCTTCCTGATGGCGCTGCCGTTGGTTCCGGCATGCCTTGTCCTGGGGCCGGTGCTCGGCACCCTTGCCGTGCTTGGCTACCTTGGATGGGTCTTCTTCATATGGGACCACATGCGTCTTTTAAGGCAGCGTGAGCTCGCCGCCGGCCTCCGCCTGGCGATGGGGGCGGGAATGCCCCTCGATGGCGTGCTGGTTCCGGCGCGGACGAACCGCGGGGCCTGGGGTTGGCTTGAAACCGCCGCGCTTTGGGCCTTCCCGTTCCCGCTGTACTGGCCACTGTGGGAAAACCGGTTCGGTTTCGAATCGCTGAAGGCGCGCGCCCGTGAATTGCTGGTGGGCGGGCATGGAACCGAGGTCCTGGCCATGCCCGGGTTGCTGGCCCGCGACGACCTGTTCGACCTGCGCGTGGCGGGACGGACCAAGGCGTTGGATTCCACCGGCAACGACGACGACTCGCTTTCCCCCCGCCTGCTGGCCCTGGTTCCCTCGCTGGCCTACCCTCTCGTGGTGATGATCATGGTGGTCATGATCACCCTGTTCTGGTCGATCCTCGTCTCGCCACGGGTGGAGCGCATCTTCACCGAATTCGGGGTGCCGCTGCCTTGGCTCACGGTCATGGTGCTGGAATGGACGCGCGCGCTGATGTCGTTGCTGCTGCCCGCGCTGGCCCTGGCATCGCTCGCCCTCGTCATGGCGTACCACGAAACTCCGCTGAGATGGTGGATGCCGGGGTTGAGGGGCGTCTTCGCCCCGCATGGCCGTGGAATGATCCTGGAGGCCCTCGGAAGGATGCTGGCGACCGGCATGACGCTCGATGCCGGCGCAACCTGGCTGCTCGAGGGAGGCGCGACCGATGGCTCTGGCGGCAGGATGCTCAAGCGCCTGCGGACCGCGGCGGAACAGGGGGACCCGCCGCCGGAGGCGCTCGCCCGCGCCGGCCTCGTCAACAGCGCGGAAGCGGCCTGGCTGGGCACCACCATCGCGAGCGGCCGGTTTACCGCGGCGCTGTGCGAACTGGGCCAAAGCCTCCAGGCGCTGGCGCTCAGGAGGCTCCACCGAAGGGTGACCTTCGTCGGCACCGCCGGAACCGTGCTGGTGGGACTCATTGTGGGAACCGCGGTGCTGGCCATCTTCATTCCGCTGGTCGACCTGATCGGATGGTTGACGCCATGAGCGCTCGCGCCGCCCGGAGGGGCTATTCACTTTTGGAATGCCTGATGGTGCTCGGAGCCATGACGGGCCTGGTGGCCATGGCCGCGTCGACGGCGGCATGGAGCATGCGTGAAAGCCGGGAAATCACGATCCGGATCGCCGGGGCCGAGGCATTGGCCAACATCCTCGAGGAGGCCCGCGCCGCGGGCTTCGATGGCGTCGACATGGCCTGGGCCGGTTCCCGGTCACTTCCCGGTCCGGTCATGAGGATGGCGCCCGGTTCGGCGCTCGAGGTCACGGTGACGCTGGTTCCCGGCGCGCCCGGCGTCAAGCTTGTCGCCGCCTCCCTGGAACTCCGCTCCTCGAACCATCCCCAACCCCGAACCATCCGCATGTCCACGATCGTCGGCACCCGACCGGGGACCGGAACATGAAGCGGTCAAGGCCGGGCTTCACCCTGATCGAGATGCTGGTCGTGATGGCCGTGACGGGGGTGTTGATCACCTCCGGAATCGCCTTCATGGCCGGACTCATGCGGCTTGAGGGAATGACAAGCCGGTCGATGACGGCCAACATGATCATCCCCCGGCTGGTTTCGCGCTGGCGCGATGATGTGCATGCCGCCAGCGCCCTGCCCGCCGCGCATGAAGGCGACAAGGCGGGGCCGGAAAAGCTCATCCTCCAGTGCGGCAAGGCCACGGTTGTCTACACGGCCGGTCCGGAATGGGTGGAGCGGGCGACCACGGGGCCGGGCCCGAGGAGGGAAAGGTACGCGCTCGCCGGCGCGGGATCATCCGCCCGCTTCGGCCGCCGGGGCAATCTCGCCCTGTTGGCCATCGACGACAAGGTGAAAGGCGTCGACATTCCGCGCTGCGAGGCCGTGGCGGCCATCGGCATGGCCTTGCCGGCGGGAGGTGAGGGGCCATGAGGCGACGCCTTCCATCCCGAAACGGCATCATGTCGGTCTGGCTGCTGGTGGTCATCGCGTTCATGACGGCGGTGCTGGCGCTGGTGGCCAGGGAGATTCTCAAGGGGCGGGAATTGGCCGCGGGCAGGGAAGCCGAACTCAAGGCCGACTGGCTCGCGCTGGGGGCCCTGGAATACGGTCGATCCAGGCTCGAATCAAATGCCGCTGAAGGGTCGCTCGACCTGCCGGAGGGATTATCCAGGGGCGGCAAGGCCACCGTGGCCTGGAGTCGCACGGGTGACAACGCGGTCCTGCTGCGGTCGGAAGGCGGGGCGGGGGAACCGCCGGCCGCCAGGAAAAGCCGCTTCAATGTGACGCTTGTCCGCCAGAAGGACAGGTGGGTGCCATCGGGCCCCGTGGAGCGGCACGAAGGGAAATTATCGCCACGCTGAATCGTCCATTCCAAAAAAAGATCCCCGGCGCGGGCCAGGGATCCAAGGGTTGCCTTGAGCGGCGACGAGGTCAATCAAGAAGCGGAATGGTTTTGCCATCCGCCTTGTCGAGGAGATTGCGGAAAACCTCCTCCTTGAGTGGGAACTTGATCCGCCTCACCGTGCCGTCACCAAAACCCACGGTGATTCGGTCGCTGAAACCCTTGGTGAGTTCGTCGAAGGCGACCTTGGGATCGGCATCCAGGTCGTCGGGCTTGGACCAGATCACGGCCCGGCCCGCGGGCAATTGGATCAGGGCAACGGTGTTGCTCGTGCCGTCGGTGACTTCGCCCAACTTGCCGCCCTTGGCGCCAAAGAACATCGTCTGCTTGCCCACGGGCACCACATAAGGCGTGTGGCCGGGTTGCAGGGTCTCGCCTTCGGGGGCGAATAATTTGGGCATGAGGGGGACGAGTTTCCGGTTGTGCTCGCTGTCCCATGGCTCGTCGAGCCTGAACTTCCTGTAAAGGTTCTCCTGTTCAAGGTAGGGCAGCACGGCCACGCGCCAGCTCAACAGCGGCTTGCCTTCGCTGGAAACGATGGCGGGGGCGGGAAAACTGTTTTTCGCGTCGTGATGGACATGCATCGCCAGGAGCAATTCCTTCATGTTGTTGACAGACTGCATCGACTGGGCCGAACCGCGGGCCTTGGCCGCGGCGGCTGCGAACAAGTCGAGGATCGGCTGGGGATCATTGAGTTCCAGCACGATGTCGTTGCCTTCCTTCTTGAGGCCATTACCCATCATCTGCATCAGCTTGCCGGCCGGTTCGGCGAGATTTTTATCGGCATCGGAAATGGCCAGGGGGGCGAACTGCAGGGCATCCTTGATGAACGACATTCCCTTCTCAACCCAGCGGGCGTCCGCCCCGCGGATCGCCGCCTTCATGCGCGGCGGGAACGGATCCATGCTGAAGGACATCCATGAAATGCCGGCCGCGAGTTCCTGGCTGGAGTGCTTGTCGAGCGGCTTTTGCAACGGGGGAACCAGTTCCTTGAGGCTGCGCTTCTGGTCGGCCGTCGGGACAACGGCCACCTGGACGGCATGGTCGCCCCACAACACTTTCGCCTCGCCGATGTCCGGGCGCGGCTTGCCCAGTTGCCTGGCGGCGCGCTCCAGGGTGCCCGGAGAACTGGCCAGCAGGGCATTGTCCAGGCGCTTGGTCTTGAGGACATCACCGGCCCCGGGAATTTTCCTGAGCATCTCCTCGAGTTTCTCCTGCTGCTCGGCATCCTTCGTGGGAACAGCCACAAGAGGCAGAAATTCGCCGGAGGCCACCATGCTCATGCTGTAAACAACGAAAATCTCCTCGGCATTCCGGTCGAGCGAGCCCTTCACCGTTCCGGCCAGCAAGGCGAACGCGATCGCCTGGGCCTGGGGAATCACCTTGTTCTTGGTCAGGTAGGCGATCGCGTTGTTGAGTTCGACTTTCTTCGGCCGAATGCGGGCGACGACAAACGCCTGGTCGTCGAGGAATTTTTCCACCGCGAACTGCTGGGCCGGCACCATCGCCGCCAGCCCCAGCCATGCCACCAGTGCCATCGCTCCGCGCATCGGCTTACTCCTTGGAGATCCGGGGTCGAATCGTTACATCATATCTTATGAAATCCGCCGGAATGGGCTTTCCCCCCTCGGGAGGCACCCCCTCGACCGTGCATTCGGCATCCTTGAGACGCGTGTACCGGAAAGGCTTGAGCGTGTAGGGATCCACCGGCAAGGGCAATCCCGTTTCCTCCAACCGTTCGGGCAGCTTGCCCGCCTTGGCGACATGGTGGCGAAGCGCCTCGATCACCATCAGGGCGCCGATGGTCCGGTCGGCCCGGTGATGGGCCAGCGCCACGCGATCAATCGCGGGCAACAGGTTGCGCATCAGGGCATTGGGCCCCTGGGAAAGAGCCGGCGCCTTCAGCCTCGCGTCCACCTCGCGCATCACCGCCACGGCCTGTGGCACCGGCAGCAACGCCGCCTTGAACAATTCGTCGCGGGCCCTCTCATACTCATCCAACTGACGGATCAGCACGACCTGGGCCACAGGCATCCTGGCCACGACCTGGGGATCCAGCTTCAGCTTTTCGGCGAGGTAGGCCTTGGAATCGGTGTAGCTGGCGACACCCAGGAAGGGCATGACCTTCGAGGGGCCCTCCCCGCTGCCCTCGGAGACGAGGCCCATGAGCTTGTCGAACCGGCGTGAAAGTTCGGCGGCCTTTTCCTGGGTGACCGGCTTGTCGCGTTCAAGGCCGGGAAATTCGGCTCCGATGAATATCCGCTCGCCCTCCAGCGCATTGATGAAAGGCAGGAACCGGTGCGGCGTGTAGGCCAGCGACCAGAACAGGTTGGCCCCGTCGGCATGGGCCATGTAGTCATGAAGGGTGGTGAATCCGACATGGCACACGGCAACCCCGACAAGGTACTGGATGAGGGTCGGCCCCTCGCTGATATGCCTGCCGAACACCAGGATCGTGCGCACATCCCGCAAGGCCTCCTCCGGCCGGTTGTTGGCCAAATGCCAGCGGGCCCTCACGCGCATGAAGTTGGCCAGCATCCGGAAGCCCTGAATGTCCGGTAGAATGGTCGCGATGCCATCCTTGAGCCTGTCCTTCATTTGCCAGTCGCAGTGGCTTTTGCGCGCCCCGCGTTCCAGCTCGGCCAATGGGAAAAACCGGTCTTCCAAGATGGGAGATTTCACCGCGGCCAATTCGGGCAACGGGCAGGTGAGCCACTTCTGGAGCCTGTCGCTGAAATCCTTTTCGGCGCGCGTGAAGGAGATGGAATCGGGCGCGAACGCCGTCGCGTAATGCACAGCGGCGTTGCCCGTGGTGATTTCCTCAAGCTGTGGCAGGATCCGGTGCCTGAGCACGGGGCTTTCGATCGCCCGGGCCGGCAGGTCGAGCTTGACGACCTGCCCGGGTGGCTGCTGCGCGAGAGCGGCAGAGGCCGCCAGCAGGACGAACATCATCATTTCAAAACCTCCCTGATAAGTTCACTTCTTGAAAGGGGCGCCACGGTCAACATCGATGACGCCGAGACAGGCAGGGCTTCCACCCCCTCGGCCAGCACCTTTTGACGAAGCCTCCAGGCCTCCCGATCGGCCAAAGTGAAAACCTCGGCCGCTTCCTGCCATGTGGGAAGCGAATCCTCCCGTTGATCGACCCGGCTGGCCACGGAAGTCCTCCCCGGCCCGCCCAATCCCGGAAAAACCTGGGCGGAAATCCCGAAACCGGCCACCAAGCCCATGGCCACCAGCGCCGCGCCGCGCCCAAGGCCCCACTTCCCCGCGGAGGACCGCCCCGCCTGGAACATCAGCCTGTCGCGATATTCCGTTGGCAAGCCTTCCGCCGGCAGGAGACGCAACAACCCCTCCAGCGGATGCCGTTCATCAGGATTCATTCCAGCCCTCCATTCTCGCCCGCACTGTTTCCATCGCCGCCTGGTAGCGTCTCCAGGCGGTGGAGGCCGATATCCCCGCCACAAGGCCGATCTCCTCGAACGACAGCCCGCCATGAACCCGCGCCAAGACCATGTCGCGGTCGTCGGCATCCAGCACCGCGAGGGCTTCCGCCAGGTCGAGCGTCCGCGCCGGGTCGGGAGGGATGGTACCCTCGGTGCGGGCCGCCGCTTCCTCCCGGCGTTCCCTTCGGGCCTCCTCCCGGGCCCGGGCCAGCGCCAGTTGGCGCACGGCGCCAAAAAGCCAGGCGGCGGGGTTTTCCGGCTCGCGGGCTTGCCCGATCAGCGCGACAAACGCCTGCTGCACCACATCCTCGGCATGTCGGCACCTGCCGCGGGCCATGGCCATAAGAGCCGGCGCCAGGTCATTCAGCAATCGGCCCAACCGCTGCGCGTCCATCGTCACCCCATTGTTGCCGCCGGTGGTGATTTCATTTCATGGATGGGCAAAAAAAATCCGGCCCCTCAAAAGGGGCCGGTGAAACGACCTGAAAAAGATTCCGGAAGGACTACTTCGAGCTGAGGTCGAAGCAGTACAGGAGATCCTGGTCGCGAAGGTAGAGCTTGCCGTTGGCGATGACGGGGTGGGCCCACGCCTTGCCGCTCTTGCGCAGCAGTTTGGTGCGCTCGGGCAGTTTGAGCGAGCCGATCTGCTTGGGCCCTTCCGTCGTGGCTTCCAGGACGACAAGGTCGCCGGAGTTCTCGCCGTAACAGAACAAGGCGCCATCAGCATAGGTGACGGCACCCTTCTCGAAGCCGCCGCGCTTCCATTCCCACTTCAGGCTGCCATCCTTGAGGTCTTGGCAAACCCAGCCCTTGGTGTCGCTGTGTCCGTAGATGAAGCCATCCTTGAAGATCACACCGCCATGGTGGTTGACGACATCCTTGTTGGCGAACACCTTCTCGGCCTTCAGCCCCGAGGCGTCGCCGGTGATCTTGATCAGGTCGCAACCGGCGCCGTATCCGGCGGTGGCATAAACCGAGTCCGGGCCGGCGATGACCGCCGTCGGAATCACCGCGACCTTGTACTTGTCGCCGCAGTCGTACCGCCAAAGCAGTTTGCCGGTGTCAACGGCCACGCCGGCGACCGCCTTTCCCGTGAGAGTCACATACTGCTCGACGCCCGCCAACTTGGCGCGCACGATGCTGGAGTAGGCGGCATCGTCCTTGAGTTCGGCCGATTGCCATTTGGTGGCGCCAGTTTTGCGGTCAAGCGCGACGATGGTGCCCTTGGCTCCGCCGGGGGTGCAGATGATGGAGTCACCATCCACGAGGGGGCTCTCGCTGAAGCCCCAGCCGGACATCAGCTTGCCGCCGAAGTCCTTCGTGTAGTTCTTGGTCCAGACCAGCTTGCCGTCATCAGCCTTGAGGCAGTAGACATCGCCGCGGATGCCGAGGAAGTAGACATGGCCGTCCACCGTGACGGTGGGATTGGCGCGTGGGCCGCCGCCCCAGTTCTTGTCGGACCCGTTGTCCACGTATTCGCCGCCGATGGCGACCCGCCAAAGTTCCTTGCCGGACTTCTCATCGAGGCAGATCGCCTCGTCCTGATGCTTGTCGGAATCCTTGTCCTTCGCCGTGCCGCCGACAAGGTAAACCTTGCCGCTGGCGATCGACGGGCCGGAATAGCCGATTCCAGCCTTGGCGAACTTCCAGGCCACCGGGGGCGCCTTGGTGCCGAACGCCTTGTTGAGGCCGATTTCGGCTGATTTTTCGTCCCGTGTGGGGCCGCGCCACTGGGGCCAATCGGCAGCTGTGGCCAGGCTGGAAATCAGCGTGGCAACGGACATCGTGGCAATGAGCGATCGCATGGGGGTCCTCGCGGTTGGTGGAATCCTGTGTTTTTACCCCATCCGAACCCCATTGGCTATCCGCCGGCAAACAATAGCGATTTCCCTGCCGTCGTGCCGCGTCAACACGACAATCAGGGGTTCCTCTCCCCGGGCCTTGATGCGGACGCGCAACTCCTCGGCATCCGTGGTGGAATTGCGCTTGCGGAACTCCAGTGGCCCCGCCCCGCGGGCCTTGAGTTCATCCCTGAGCTTTTCAAGCCGAAGTGGAACAAACGAAAGGATCTCAAGGGTGCTGGCAAACGGGCTGGCCACGGGCCCTCGCGCCACCAGGAATCCACCCCCTTCCGGAAGCGCGGCGGAACCCGTCTCTAGCGCCAATCGAGGCGCCAGGCCCGAACAGGTGATGGCGGGATCGGGGTCCAACAGGAAGCCTTCCGGATCTCCCGAGGGAGCCACCTCGTTGCCCGTTCCAGCGAGGAAATCGCCCGCCGGCAGCACCGTCGCTTGCCTGTGGCTTCGCGAAAACGCCCCCCTCCACAGCACCTGCTCCTTCAACTCGCCGCCCAGGGAAATCCATTCCAGCGATACCCCCGCGGTTTCCCAGGGCGCGGCCTGCGCCGCGGGGGCAAGCTTCACGCACAGGTTCGCGGGCGCCCGGGAAAGAATCTCAGCGAGCGGCGGAGAGGCGTCATTGGGGCCGAGCACGCGCCGGCCGCCGGCGCGCCTGTCGGGGTCGGCGAACGCGGCTTGGGCGATTCCGGGGTGAACCATGCGGCCGTCGCCCACCACGGTGCCGACCCCCGCGTCCGCCGTATTGTGCCTGTGAAGGATCGCCCGCGCCGGATCGCGTTCCATGGCCAGGACAGATCCATGGCCGGCAAGCGCCAATGAATCGGCGCCCAGCCCGGCGCCCCAGTCCAGGATGCCGCCGATGCCTGCGAACCGCGCGGCCCGGTGGCGGGCCACCTCCAGGCTGGTGGATTGTTCCAGGGCTTCACGGACTAAGGCCATCCGCCCGGGATCGGGAAATCGGCCGACGGCCTTGCGCCTCGACAGGGCGTTGCCCCATGCCGCCGCGGCATGGGGCGGGTCGAGGGTTTTCCTCAAACGGTCCAGCGCCGTGTGCGCGGGAACACCCGCGCATAGCATCCCGTCGGCGGCCACGCACGCCGACTGCCCCTCGGCCGAGACAAGCCACCGGGCCACGGAAAGTTTCATCGGGAGACCGTGCTGGCCAAGCCGTTTGCCTGAAAGATCAGTCGAGGTTGCCCAGGGGCATGCCATCCCGCATGTTGGCCAGATACCCCAGCGTGGTACCCGAGATGCTGGTGCGCAGTCCGCGAACGCTGCCATCGGCGAGCACGAACTGGACAATGTCGGTGTGCCAACTACCGAACTTGCTTCTGGAGGTGTCGGTGATGGTTCTCGCCAGCAGGCGATTGGACCCCATGGCCCGGAAGGAATATCCCTTGTCTCCGTTGTAGGCGGGGCCATCACCGGCGTTGACGGTGTTGATGCCCTTCTGCCCCACATGTTTCTCACCCACCAGCACGGTGTTGCTGGTGCCATCGGTGATATCCGCCATGCGGGGACCGGGCTTGTTGGGTCCGGAAGGGGTGGTGGACCAGTCGTTGGCGAGCTTGAAGACCCCGTTGCTACCGGGAGTCGTGCCAACGGGCCACCAGTAGTCGTTGCCGGCGCCGGTGGCCGGGTCGCCCGTGCAGGCGGCGTAGTCGGCGGGCACGCCGTTGGCCGGGGTGGTGGTGCCATCCATCGTGTCGGTCACAACCGTGGTGCCGGGCGCCCGACGCGAGGGGCAGTAGTAGGTTTTCACCGGCGTCTCGCGGGCCACCTGGGACTGGTTGTTGAACCCACCCGAGGTCATGTTCCATTGCTTGTAAAGCGAATCCTGCTCGATGTAGGGGAGAATCTCAATCATCCAGGTGTACCTGGGATCGAGTCGGCTGTTGGGAAAGGAGCCCCGGGCATCGTGGAACCCGTGCATGGACAGGCCGATCTGCTTCAGATTGTTGGAGCATTGCATCCGGTTGGCCGCCTCGCGCACCTTCTGCACGGCCGGAACCAAAAGGCCGATGAGAACGGCGATGATGGCGATCACCACCAAAAGCTCGATGAGCGTGAATCCCCGCCGGGGTGAGATGCGCTGGTTCATGGTCTAGGCTCCGTGCCGAATGATTGAACAATCAAGAAATGGCCTCCACCTGCGCGGAAGCTAACTGAATTATAATACAATTATTTTTAAATCCATGTCTCCTCCGCCCGGAGCCTTTGCCATGCCTCGCCTTCCGATATCCGCCATGCTGGTTTTCCTCGCCACACTCATCGCTGGATGCGGAAAGGCGGGCTTCTACCCGGCCAAGGGGCAATTCGTCGACACCACGGGCACCCCCGTGACGGTTCTGGACGGCTTCGAGGTCACGCTGGAGGGCAAGGGGCAAGACGGCAAGGACTATTCATCCACCGGCAAGATCGACGCCCAAGGCCGATTCGAACTGTTCACCGACCGCCCTGGCGACGGGGTGCCGATGGGTGAATGCAAGATTCTCATCCAGCCGAAAATGAAGGATTCCGAACGCGAGGCGCCCTACCCGCTGAACCCCAAGTACCGGACCTTTGAAAAATCAGGCCTCACCGCCAAGGTGGAACCCAAGGCCAACGACTTCAAGTTCACGGTGGAACTCAAAGGCAGGTGATGCGCGGCATGCCGCCGGTTTGCATCCGGCGGCGGCCTCAATTTGTCAACGCATCGCGCTTCCACGCGGCCTTGCCCAAAAACCACGGCAAAGATGGCTGTTTCTTAATCAGCACATTAAAAACAACAAACCTTATGTCTTTGTAATGATTTTCTCTTGGGCGGGAATCGCCAGGGGGGTAATCATTGATTGAAACTTTCCGCTCGTCCGGACTTGCCCCGCATTTCCATACTCGCGGAGTCTTGCAATGAACATTCGCACCACGGCATCGGGGCCTATCCTTGGCGCGCTTTTGGTCATCCTTGCCATCGTTGGTTTGTCGGATGCGGCCCATGCCGCCGACATCAAGGAAGCCTCTCAGGGAACGGGCACTTCGTGGGGCGAATACATGACCGTGGGCAAGCTGTTGGCAGAGGTTCGATCGGCCGATGGCGACAGCATCAGGATGCGCGTTTACTGGAACACCGTCACGCAAGGAAAAACAGGTGCCGCAAATCGCGGCGGTCGGCCTTCCCTTCACGGTAACCATGGGAGAACCGCCCAAAGCCCACTCGCACTGGCCAAGGCCGCCATGGCCAAGTCCAAGTCGGTTCAGGTGAAGACCGAGCACCATGACTACGATGTGGGCTTTTTTCCCGATACGGTCGTCAGGGGCGCACCGAAGACGCTTGGAGGCGCGACCACCCTCGCTGGAGACCTTTCCGCGGGAACCATTGTGGAAGCTTGGCTGGTGAGAAAAAAATCGTTTCCCACGCGTGAGGTTCAGGAATCGGACCTCAAGCTGAAGGCCGTGGCCGTGGTCTGGTTCAACCCGAATTACAAGGCGGACAACGAAGACAATCAGGCCAAACCCGCGCCGGCCAAATCAGCCAAGTGAACCATCGTGGCTGCCGATCGGGTGAGAATTGCGGCCTTGGTTGAATGTAAGTAGCGGTGACAGGACTTGAACCTGTGACCTTGGCCTTATGAAGACCCTGCTCTAACCGCTGAGCTACACCGCCTTGCAGGTAGGGATTATAACGCGGCCTTATCAGGCCGACAACCCGCGCTCACGGCACCAATTCCACCCAGGCGGCAAAACGGTTCAGAGGCAACGGCGCCTGGAAACGCAGGGCGTTGAAAGGCTTCAGTTCCAGCAGGCTGGTGCCCGTGGGAACATCCGCCGGCAATTCCGCTGACAGGCGATGGCCGCCGAAGGCAAGCGACGCCTCGGCAAGTCCCGTCACCCTCACCCCGCCCGGATGCCCGTATCCTTCCTCGGCCGCGATTTTCACGGTCACCCGCCGTGGCGGCCCGGCATTGTCCACCAGCAGGCGGATCCGGTTGGCGCAACGCGCCGCCATCCGGTTCGCCGCGCCGGGCGCCTCGAGCGGAAAGCCTTCCGCGAGGCGAACCAGGGGAGGGGCGACGGGCGCGGACTCGCCCTCCACCGCCTTGATGGCAAACCAGACCCTTCCGCCTCCACGGCTTTCCAAGGGCGGGCCCAGCAGTTGCTCGAAGACCGCCCGCGTCTCCATCGGCTTGTCGACACCGCGCAGGTCGATCCACAAACCCCGCCAGCCTTCCGACGCCAGCAGCGACACCATCTTGCGCGGCGGCAAAGACGCGACCCAGCGGCACCATGCCTCGGCCGGCCTGTTGGTGATGCCGCCAAAGCTGAAGCGCCCCCCCGGCATATGAAGCGGGGCCGCGAAATGATCGTAAGGGCCCATGGAGCCGGGAGGCAGCGATTCCGGATAACCCAGATGGGGCAACTGAAAATGCCGCGCCTCGGCGCCGGCTCGATGCCCGATTTCCGTCCCGAACTCCCTGAGAACTTCCCAGTCGCGGGCTCGCTCCGTGGGATTCGCCGCGGTCGGCTTGCACCGCTGGTCGGCCAGGCCCACGGCCACCAAAACCACCGACAAGGCCACCTGAAGCGCGCCCCGGCCCGCCAAGCCGGGCATGAGCGTGAAGGCCGTCGCCACCAACCCCAGGAACGCGATGGGCAAACCGGCGCGGCCGAGGACACGGATACCGGGCATCGCATAGGCCGCCGCCGATCCCAGGCCCCCCGGCACCGACAAGGCCAGCAGCATGAGGATCAGGAAACCGGCGGATTCAAGCGGGCCTCCCCTCTTCCCGGTCACCACAGCCACCAGGGCCAGCATGGCGCCCGCCGTGGCGCACGCTCCCATCGAATAGGTTTCCGCCTCGTGGAGGGGACGATGCGGGCCGTTGAACTCGCGGCGGAAGATGCCCAAGCCGGTGGGATGCCCCTCGGATGGCAACAGAAGGTTGAGCGGCTTGAGGGCGAAAACCTCCGATTCCAGCGGCAACCTGGCTCCCACCATGGGGTTGAGGCCGTCTTGCCGGTAGGCCGTCGGCAGGTAGCCGATCGCGCAACCGAGGCCGGCGGCGAACGAGAGAGCCAGGCCGGCAACCAGCGGCCGGAATGAATTCCGGCACAAACCGGAGCGTGCCGCCGCGGCAACCACCAGAAAACTGGCAAACCACGCGTAATAAAGTCCGGCCAGGCCCCCCGCGAAGGCCACCAGCGGATCCCACCATCTCACCTGGTTGGATTCGGCCGACTTGGCATCCACCGACCTAGCCAGGGCCAACGCCGGCATCAACTGCCATGGAACAAGGAAATAACCGGCCAAAAACAGGTGGTTCACCTGCGACAGGTGATAAGGCAGGCAGGCGAACAGCGTGGCCAGCGCGCCGGAGACCCACGGGCCGATGCCCAACCACCGGAACGCCAGGTGGGCTGAAAGAACAATGAGGGGAAAGTCGGCGACCAACGCCAGGTTCATCACCACCGAAGGGTCGGAAGCCAGCCGGCACAGGGCCTGAAGCGCGGCCAGGTGAAGCAGGTCGGCGCGGGGATAATCGGCCAGATCCTGCCTGCCGGGAAGTCCGACCCGCGAATCACCCATCCAACCTTCGCCACGCACCATCGCGTCGATCCATTGCAGCATCATCAGGCCGTCGCCATCGTGCGTAACGGGTATGGCCAGTCCTGTCTGATGCAGTCCAAGCGAAACGACGGCATACGCCGTGGCCGCGGCCATGGCCAAAATCAGGGGGATAATTCGTACCATCCGTGGCAAAAAGCGCATGACCGGGCAAGATACGAAAACCTGAACGCCCTGGTCAACCTCCATACGGATGGTGAAACCGGGCAGATTTCCCGATCCTGCTGATGTTCGGCCCATGATGCACCGATGAATGAGGAGATGGGACAGGAAGTCCCATCGCTTGGGCTGGTGCCGGCGTGGAGGGAATGCCGTGGCGGAAGTCGCTGCGGAAGATCCGGTGGTTGAGACCATTCAACTCACCAAGATCTACCAGAACCGCCATATCGCGTTGAACGATGTCTCGCTCCGTCTGGAGCGGGGCTGCGTGCTGGGATTGCTGGGTGCCAACGGTGCCGGCAAGACCACGCTGCTGCGCCTCATCATCGGCTTGCACCGCCCGACCGCCGGCAGCGCCCGCGTGTTCGGCGAGGACATGACCCCCAACAGCGCCGCCCTCAGGCGCCGCATCGGCTACATTCCCACGAACCCCCGGTTCCCCAAGGGAATGACTCCGATCACCTACCTCGACTACATGGCCAAGCTCTTCGGCCTGCCCAGCGATGTCCGCAAGCCGCGCATGGGGATGCTGCTGCGAGCCGTCGACCTGCTGGGCGCCGGCGGCACCCAGATCGACACCTTCTCCAACGGCATGACGGCGCGCCTGGCGGTGGCCACGAGCCTGATCAACGATCCCGACCTCCTCATCTGGGACGAGCCCACCCACGGCCTCGACCCCGAGGCCCGCCGCAGCATGCTCGACCTCATCAAGGGGCTGAGCAAGGAAAAGACCCTCATTGTCTCAAGCCACAACCTTGGCGACATCGACGAGGTCTGCAACCACGCCGCCGTGCTCAGCCACGGCCAACTGATCTACAGCGGGCCCCTGCACGACCTGAAGACGAGGATGCGCCGCAACCACTACGAAATTGATGTCGACGGCGACCAGAAGAGCGTCACCCGCGCCTTGGCCACGATCAAGACCCTCGGCGATGTGCAGCATGCCTCGCTCGAACACCGGCGCATCACCCTCCGCCTCCAGGAGGATGCCGTGGCGTCCTCCTCCCTGGCGCAGGTGTTCCAGACGCTCAGCGACGGCAAGCTCACCCTGGTCGGCATCAGGAGCGTCGGCCAGCAGACCGAGGAGGCGTACTTGGACCTCGTAGAAAAAGAGGAACAGCGTGGCTTCACCCGCATCTATCGTCAAGCTGCCTAACCGCGGCATGGCATCCGACCCAGAACCGGCACAGGTGTCGTACCTGCCCTGGCTACCCTACTGGGCCGTCATGGAGGCCGACTTCATTCAGGTGCTGCGGTCCTGGGTTTACCGGTCATGGGTGCTGGTGGTGGCCCTCACCGCCATCGGCCTGTTCACCTACCGGTGGGGCCTTCACCACGAGGCCAAGATCATCCAGCCAGCCTCCCATGTGATCATCCACCTCATGCGCGGTATGATGGTGGGCAGCGTGGCCCTGGTGGGCGTGATCGCCGCGGGGGCCATCGCGGCGGAGCGGGGATCGCTTGCCGACAGCATCCTTTCACGCGGCATCAGCCGGCACCAGTACTACCTTGGCAAATGGCATGGCCGCCTGCTCGCCATCATGCTGGGGCACGCGCTGCTGGGGGCCATCGCGATCACGGGCGCGCGCTTCGTGCTGCACGAGGATGTCACCGTGGAGGGAGGCGCGGCCGCCGTGGCCATGTCGGGCGCGATGCTCGCCGTGGTGGTCAGCCTGGGCGTGATGATGAGCGCGTTGTTCGCCCGCCCCCTGGCCGCCGCGGCGGCCCTGTGGGTGCTGCTCTACGCCGCGGGCGTCGTTTTCGGGGCGCTGCCCCATTCGGTGCCCACGCCGGAATGGGTGCTGCAAAAGCTCCCGTATGTGCTCAAGGGCGAGTTCACCCGCGAGATGCTCGTCCAGGTGGGCATGTACGCAGGGGGCGCCTGTATCGCCAGCGCCGTGGTCGGAATGTTCCTGTTCTCGCGAAAAGACATCTGAAACAACCCGGCAATGGCTACAAGAGGCCTTCCAGCGGCCCGCCGCGAACGGCCATGTCCTCGACCCGCCGGGTCACTTCGGGATCCTCCACCAGGGGCGGGGCATGATGGGGCTTGCGCCTCGCGTCGATCATGAGCGATCCGGCGCATCCCCAATGCTTGTCGATGATCATTTCGCCGATGCCGTGCAGGTCGGCCGCGGGATTCGACCGGGTGAACGCGGCCCATAGCCAGTTCTCCCGGCTTGCCGAGACAAAGTCGCTGTCGTCCACCAGCAACACCAGCGGAAACCGGTTCACCGGATGATCCAGCCCAAGCGATAGGGCAAGGCGCCGCGCGTCGGCGTGGCCGCCCGACCCGGCCTGTTCCCACGCCGGCCCGCGAAGCGCCAGCACCCCCGGGGCGCACACGCGCGGGGCGCCCCATCCCTCCGGCCAGGAAACGGTGGAATCCATCGCCACAGGCAACTGCCTTCTCGGAGCGCCAGCCGCCGCGAGGATCACCTTGGACCCGCTGTTGAGGCCATCGCCCGAATAGTCGAGCGTGTCGATCGTCGTGCGCGTGATCACATGCGCGTCCCGGCGCCAATCGGCCCGGCAAAGGAGATGCCTGAAAAGTCCATCAATGTCGTCGGCGCGCAGGGAAGGGTCATCGTCCCCGGCCACGATCAGCAGGTACTTCGCCAGGGAAAGCTGCCCCTGGCCCAAAATGGCGAACGCCTGCGTGAGCAACTCCTGCGGCGTGCGTTCGCGGGCGTACGGCACATAGCGTTCGCTGCCGACGGCCAGCAGCAGCGGATGCACCCCGGCGGCGTCGACGGCGTGAACCGACCTCACGCCCGGCAGGACGGCGGGAAGCACCGGCGCGGCCAGTTCGTGGATGAACTCGCCAAAGCTCGTGTCCTCCTGCGGCGGACGGCCCACCACGGTGAATGGCCAAATGGCCCCGGGACGGTGGGTGACCCGCTCGACACGCATGACGGGAAAATCGTGCTTGAGGCTGTAATACCCCAGGTGGTCGCCGAAAGGCCCCTCGGGCTTGGTGCTCCGGCCATCGACCGTACCGACGATGCAAAAGTCGGCCTGCGAAGGCACCAAAAGGCGCATGGCCATTCCCCGGGAATCGCGCGGCCGGTGGTACCAGATGCCACGCCCGGCGAGGGCCCCGGCGAAGGCGACTTCCGGCACTCCCTCCGGCAGCGGCATCACCGCGGACACGGTGAGGGCCGGCGGCCCACCCACCCAGATGGCCACGCGCAAGGACTCGCCCCGCGCGATCGCCTCGGAGTGGTGCACGCCGATACCCCGGTGAATCTGGTAATGCAGGCCCACCTCGCGGTCGGGCTCATGATGAGCGCCTGCAAGCTGAACCCGGTACATTCCGAGGTTGGATTTCATCCAGCCCGGCCGAACCGGCGATTCCGAATAAACGAGCGGCAATGTCACATAAGGGCCGCCGTCGCCGGGCCACGAAACCAGCCCGGGCAGGTCACTCAGCTTCACCTCGTGGCGGGAGGAGGCGCCCGACCAACCCACTCGGGGCAGGGCATGGAAACCGGCAAGGGGCACGCCCATGGTTGACCACGGACGCCGCCAGGCCCAGGCGGGGTCGCCCTTGAGGCGCATGATGTGCTCCATGCGCCTGAGGGTGTCGCGGAAGATCCACCGGGTGCGCTCGAGCGTGCCGAACAGGTTCGACAGCATGGGGAACCGGCACCCCTTGGGGCGGTTGAACAGGAGGGCCGGCCCGCCGGCGCGGTAGACCCGCCGCTGGATTTCGGCCATTTCAAGCCGCGGATCGATTTCGGCATCGATCCGCCTGAGCATGCCGTGCCGCTCGAGGTCGACAACGCATTCGGTCAGGTTTCGGTAGCCCACGCGACGCGCCTCCGGAGTTCCATCTCATGGTAGTCGTGAAAGACTTGCCAGCTGGTGATCGGTCAGACGGATGGCCCGGAATCCATGCGCGATGCGAACACCGTCCATCGAACGGCCATGGCCGATCTCACCATCCATGGAGTGTGGACCATTCCTCCCGCTTCCCCGCCAACGGATGAAGCGGCTTGCCGTTTTTCCAAGACTAATGTCATCCGATATCATGCGGTCGGCGCGATGGCCAATGGGCAGATTTTCTTCAAGCTGAGTGGTGAAGCCAGCATGAAACACCTTGGCGACACATCCGGCATGAAGAACCAGATGAACCGACCGGATACTGGATGCGCCGACCGTTGGGCGGCTCAACCGGGCATTCATGAGGAATGGGAATTCGTCTCCGAAAATGCCGCGCAAGATGGGTCGCCCCGCCAAACCGAGGACCTTCCGTGAAATCCCGCACCGACTACATCACCTTGGAAATCCCATCGAAGATGGCGTTCGTGAACATCACCCCCAAGGTGGAGGAGGCGATCCGCAAAAGCGGCGTCAAGGAAGGGATCGTGCTTTGCAACAGCATGCACATCACCTCAAGCGTCTTCATCAACGATGATGAACGCGGCCTGCACCGCGACTTTGGAGTCTGGCTCGAGGAACTGGCGCCCTTCAATCCCGACCCGAACCACTACCACCACAACCGCACCGGCGAGGACAACGCCGACGCCCACTTGAAGCGGCAGATCATGGGCCGCGAGGTCGTCGTGGCCATCACCAACGGAAGGCTCGACCTCGGCACCTGGGAGCAGATATTCTATGGCGAGTTCGACGGCCACCGGCCCAAGAGAGTGCTGGTCAAGATCATCGGGGAGTAGGCCGATTGTGCCCGGCCCGAAATCTGGTAGTTTTTCTTGCTTGGCAAAGGAACACCGGCAGGATCTTGCGATGTCAAACGGCTTGAAAATCGTCCTTACGGGAGCCACCCGCGGATTGGGCGCCGCCATGCTCGAGGGATTCGCGGCGCAAGGCTGCGTCGTCCATGGATGCGGCAGCAACGCCGACGGCGTCGCCCGGCTCACCAAGTCCTATCCCTCCCCCCATTCCTTCACGGCCGTGGATGTCACCAAGCCCGACCAGGTGAACCGCTGGGCCGCCGAGGTTTTGAAGTCCGGCGCGCCCGACCTGCTTGCGAACAACGCCGCCGTGATCCATTCACCCGGAAAATTGTGGGATCTTCCCTCCCCCGAATGGAAGCGCGTGTTCGATGTCAATGTGATCGGGTTGGTGGAGGTGTGCCGGGCCTTCGTTCCGGCCATGGTGGCTCGGCGCAAGGGGGTGATCGTCAATTTCAGCTCCACATGGGGTCGGAGCACCTCGCCGGATGTGAGCCTGTATTGCGCCAGCAAGTTCGCCGTGGAAGGCCTCACGAAGTCGCTGGCTCAGGAACTGCCGCAGGGAATGGCGGCGGTGGCGCTCAATCCCGGGGTGATCGCCACCGATATGCTGGCGCAGGTGTTTGGCGCCGCTGCCGCGTCGTATCCCTCGCCGTCGGCCTGGGGCAGGCGCGCCGTGCCGTTCATCCTCGGGCTCAAGGCATCCGATAATGGCGCCTCGGCGAATGTTCCGGGATTTTGAGGACTTGCCGCGGGCCCGCCCGTCCGCACAACATCTTGATAAGATGTCACCTGATTTCACTTGCCATGGGAGAATGGAATGTCGTCGCTCAAGTCGCTGATCGCCTCCGGAACGAAACTTTGGCTCGACTCCATCGAGCCATCGCTGGTGCAGAAGAACCGCGCCTTGGGCGCGACGGGCGCCACTTCCAACCCGATTATCGTTTCCGACATTCTCAAGGGAGGAAAGTTCGACGACGATATCAAGAAGCTTCTTGCCGCCGGCCACAGCGACGAGGCCGTGGCCTGGGCGATGACCGACAAGCTGGTGAGCCATGCGCAGGAGGTGTTCCTGCCCGTGTGGGAATCAACCAAGTGCAACGACGGCTGGGTGAGCTTCGAGCTGGATCCGCTGCTGGAGGACAAGGCTTGCCCGCTGAGCATCCCCGAGCGTTCGAAGCGATATATCGAGCTTGGCAAGAAGTACGCGGCCGGGCAGAAGAACCGCATGATCAAGGTACCGGCCACGCCGGCCGGCCTTGGCGCCCTTGAGGAACTCGCCGCTGCCGGTGTCACCCTCAATGTGACCCTGATCTTTTCGAAGGACCAGTACATCACGGCACGAGACGCCGTTTGGAAGGGCGCCCAGCGACGCCCCGGCGGCCTGACCACCTTCAAGTCGGTTTACTCCATCTTTGTCAGCCGCGTGGATGTCTACACCCTGGCCCATGTGCCCACGCTGATTCCCGCCGCCCAGGGCCAGGTGGGCATTGTGAACGCCAAGCGCATCTGGAAGATGAACAAGGACTTCTGGGCACAGAAAAACCTTCCCCTTGAGCAGGAAATGATCTTCGCCAGCACGGGTGTCAAGGATCCCAAGGCCGATCCGACCATCTATGTGGCGGCATTCGCCGGATCCGACATCGAGACGAATCCGCCCGCCACCAATGACGCCGTCGAGGCCAGCGGCAAGTCATTCACCCGCCAGGTCGACCACCTGCCTCCCGCCGATGTCCTGGCCGACATCGACGCCAAGGTCGACATGAAAAAGCTGGAAGACACCCTCATGTCCGAAGGCCTTGAGAAGTTTTCCGACCCGTTCAAGAAACTCCTGGCCCTGATTGGTTCCAAGCGCGCCTCGCTCGGTTCCTGATAACGCGACTCAACAACCAGAAATGGTTGGGGCCCCGCGGTCGCGGGGCCCCTTTCGTTGGTTAGCGCCGGACTGGATCAGTTGCAGCAGGCGCTCTTCTCGGTGCAGCAGGCCTTTTCGGCCTCGCAGCACTTGCTTTCCGCACAGCAGTCAGCGTTTTCCACGCAGCAGGCGGCGCCCGTGAAGCAGCACTCGCCGGTTTCGCCGCAACACCCTTCGGGGCTGGAACATTCACCGGTGGCGCAGCAAACGGCATCAGGAGCGCAGCAAGCGCCCAATCCGCAGCAGGGATTCGTCCACTTCCATGCCGCCACCCCGGAAACGCCAAGTCCCATGAGGATGGCTCCAACAACCATGGCCGATTTCATCAACATGATCATGCTCCTTGAAAATCTGGTTCAAAAAATCAGTTAAGCGATGGTGACAACAGGCCGCTGATTCGCGAAGAAAACAAAGGCGTTCACCATCACGGCTAACAATTGAACCGGCATTGGAGAAGATGAATTCGCCGGCCCGAGAGGCCGGCTGACCACGAATCCGCCGCAGCGGACACCATTGCCGGCGTGGCTTGGGCCTGCAACTGGCAAAGTGGCGCGGGGATTGGCTCTGGAACGATAGAACCGGGCGAAAGGCCGATCTTTTCCGCCGGTGTCGCCGGGTCAACCTTCTGGCAGCAGGGGGCTTGGCGGCTTGGCGCCGGATGGGAATTCGCCGGTTCGGTTTCGGCCGCACAGCAGCAGCAGCTCTTGTTGGCTGTAGAGAATGAAAAGCGCCAGCAGCAGGCGTGGGGCGGCACCATCAAGGTGGCCAAGGCCACCAAGGCGCACACGCTGGACCACGACCGCGGCATGACAATCTCTCCCTCAAGCCTTTCCTCACCCTGTTATCGGATGAGTGAGTACCAATACTATACGGCTATGACCACTGCAAGGTTGGATCGCCCGACGCTTTTCATCTCCGGGGCGTTTTGGCTCCTGCTTCTCCTCATTACCTTGGCCTTTCTTCGGCCGGAGCCCATCACCATTCGCGACGAGTTGATGCCGGAGGAAGCGCGATTCCACGCCGCAAAGCTATTTCATGCTTTGGGTTATGCCTTCCTGACAATCCTTGGCACGATGGCGTGGCCAGGGCGGGGCCGGTGGGTTGCCCTGGGCTTGGTGGCCCACGGGGCGATGATTGAGATCATCCAGCCCCATGTGGGCCGGCATGGCACCGTTACCGATGTCGGCATCGACGCGGCCGGGGTAACGCTGGGGTGGTTGGCCTGCCGGTTCATTCCATTCCGCGGCCCCGCCACTTGATTCCACGGGAAGTCCGCTGATATCCGCCATCCTTGGTTTTGGAGGCGGGAACATGCTGGCCGTTTTTCTTTTCATCCAACTGTTGGCGGGGGAGGCCCGCTGCCCTGAGGATGCCTGCCTGCGCGGAATCGCCTTCATCGACGCCAGCCGGGGTTGGACGGTCGGTGACGACGGGGCGATTTGGCGGACCACCGACGGCGGAGCCCATTGGGAGCGGCAGTCCGGCGGCACGCGGGGCACCCTGCGCAAGGTTGTGTTCCAGGACGCCAGGCGCGGATGGATCTGCGGACGGGAGGACGGGCCCGCGGGAGCCTCGGGGGTTCTGCTTGTCACGCGCGATGGTGGAGACTCATGGCAACGCGTCTTGGCTGGCGCCGTTCCCGCGCTCGAGGGGATCGCGTTCGCCAATGACAACGAGGGATTCCTGTGGGGAGAAGCCGGCGGCCCGTATTCATCGGGACTTTTCAAGACAAAAGACGGCGGCAGGTCGTGGGAGCCGGTCTCGGGATTGGCCCCGGGCGGATGGGTTTCGGCATGGTTCAGTTCGCCGGATGCCGGATGGCTGACGGGGCGCGATGGAAGGGTTTATCAATTCAGCGGCAAGGAATGGTATCCCATACCCGCCGATGCCTTGGGTGAGCGAAAGGCGCTAGCCTGCCATTCGGGCATCGCCGCGGGTGGTGGCGGCCTGCTGATCGACCAACAAAACGGACGGTGGTCGCTTTCACGGACCCACATTGACGCCAAGGCGCTGGCACAGGCCGAATGGCGGGGATTGTGCCGGCAGGGCGACCGGGTGCTTGTAACCGGTTCGCCCGGAAGCGTGGTACTTCTCAGCGAGGACGGCGGCAAACATTTCGCTCCCCGCGCCACCGGCACGCCGCTGGCCATGCATGACTGCTGTCTTTTGCCCGATGGAACCGCGCATGCCTGCGGCGCCATGGGCACCGTGATCAGGAGCGTTGACAGCGGCAAGACCTGGTCAACCCCGCGAAAACCGCTCGAGCATGCCGCCATCCTGGTTGTCGGGCGAAGCGCCTCGGCCCTGCCCTGGCGCACGGTCGCCCGTCATGGCTGGGAGGAAGGCGTTGCCGTCGCGGCGCTGACCGCTTCGGAGGAAACGGCAGGGAACGGATTGCCGGCAACGCTGCGCAAGGCCGGATTCGTGGTGGCCGAAACAGGCAGGCGCGGGCCGACCTGGCGAGAAAGGCTGGTGATGGCGTTGAGGCAATTCCAGCCCGAGCACCTGTTGCTGGAAGATGTTCCCGGAGACAAGGGATGGCTGATGGATGCCACGGTGGCCCTCCAGTGGGCGGCCGATCCGTCCAAGTGCCCCGAACAGGTCGAATCCCTCGGCCTGAAGCCCTGGCTGGGTGGCATCGCCTGGCGTTCCGCCGGCCCCATGGATTCCATGGTGAGGGTCGATGGCCGCAAACCCTCCGACCGCCTTGCCGACACGGTTGACGGACATGTCGCTTCCGTTCTCGCGGATTCAGGACTCGCGGCACCCGAGGAATCGGCGTTTGAAGGCTGGACCCCCCTCGGGCCGAACCCCGGCCAGCCATGGGCTTCCCTGCTCGCGGCGTCATCGGCGCGCCTGAGGGGCGCCCAGCGACCCCTTCCCGCGCCTGAACCGCTTGACCCGGCGATGGCCAAGGCCTTGGAACGAAGGAGGCTGCACGAGGTGCTGGCGCGTCCGGGGGCGCTGCCCCAGGTGGATGCCGAGGCCGCCTCCTCGACTCTTCCCGCCACGCTCGATCTTCTCGACGACGCCAAGGGCGCGCCGTTCCTCGACCGGCTCGCATCGGGCGCCGAGCGTTCCGGTCGCTGGCAGTCGGCCCGGGAACTGAGGGCGATGCTGGTGGAACGATATCCGGCCCATCCGCTGGCGCTCTCCTCGACCCGGTGGCTGATCGGCCATGAGTCGAGCCGCGAGGTGCGACGCCGCGAGGAACTGTCTCGCACCGTCGAGTTGGCGATCCTGCAGGCGGGAATGCCCGGCGGCGGCGACGCCGGCCTTCTCGCGCGGGCCGGCGGCAAAAAAACCGAGTCGCCTGAAACGGTCACCCGCGTCACCCGCGAAACCACCGTGCTGGACGGCCGCGCCCTGGCGCGCAAATCACTCGAAACCTGCCTCTCCCGCGAGGCCCTGCTGCGCGCCTCGGGCAGCCTGGCCGCGCAGGATCCAGCCACCCAGTTCATGCTCCAGTCGGCAAGGCGGCAACTGGGCCAGTTCGAGCAGGCCCAGTCGTACTACAACAAGGCCGCGACATCGCTGGCCAAGGGAAGCCCCTGGCAGACCGCGGCGGAGATCGAACTGTGGCTGGCCAACCGGTCGGGCGAACCGCCAAGGCCCGCCATCGCCTGCCGCCAGGCCACTTCCCGGCCCCACCTCGACGGAAGGCTTGAGGATGACTGCTGGATCAACGCGCTGAAGCCTCTGCGGGGCGCCGGACCCGCCACCACCGTCGCCATGTCGTTCGACTCGGACTTCCTGTACCTGGCCGCCCGTTGCCCCGGCGCCGCTCCCGATGCCGGCACCGTGGCGGCGGGCCGTTCCCCCGATTCGGCGAAATCCTCAAGGGACAGGGTGTCGTTCTTCCTCGACCTCGACCGCGACCATGCCACCGGCTACACCCTGACCATCGACGACCAGGGCCGGGTCGCGGATCGTTGCTGCGCCGACCCCACCTGGGACCCGCGCTGGTTTGTCGCGGTCGCCCGCGAGGAGGACAGCTGGACACTGGAAGCGGCCCTGCCCCTTTCCGCCCTCACGGGCGAATCGGTCACATCCGGCCAGGCGTGGCTGGTCCAGATGGCGCGTTGGCGCGGTGAATCCATGGCCTGCTGCTGGTCGGGCGCGGCATCCCCGGGCGCCACGGAATCGTTTCCCGGCTTGCCGGGCCTGCTGCTATTCCTGCCTTCGGGCAAGTCCCGCTGAGCCGAATCCCTTATCGGCCAGCCGGCAAAGCCGTCGCGACCGGCACATCAGCACCGAATTTGTTCACGGATTTCCTCAAGTGGCCGATTGCGAATGCCGGGCCCCCGCCATTACGATGCTCCGTGGGGCGCGGCTTGAACAGCGCCCGCGCAACGGGAGTCCTGGCGTGGCAACCGCGTTGGGTGGTTCACTGGCGATCGGGTTCTTCCTCCTGGGTCAGACCCCGCAACCCGAGGCCATCAAGTCGGCCATCGAGGCCCTGGGCGACGAGAACTTCGAGCGGCGCCAAGGCGCCGAGAGCCGACTCAAGGACATGGGCGCCCCGGCCATCCCCGCGCTCAAGGCCGCGCGGGAGCATGCGGACCTGGAAGTCCGGAAAAGGGCCTCCGAGCTTCTTTCCGTCATCGAGCATTCCATCAGGCTGGCTCCCCGGATGGTTGACATCAAGGATGGCCAAGTTCCGCTGAAGGATCTCATCAAGGACTTCGCCGGCCAGACCGGCTACGGGATCGAGACCTGGCCCAACCTTCAGGACAAGCCGGTCCAATTGCCCCGCGGGCGCGTGCCATTGCTGCAGGCCCTCGACATGGCCGGCAAGCAGGCCGGGTGTGTCGTCCAGCAAGGCTTCGGACACCCGGCGGACGACCGCATCCGCCTGGGCCAAGGCCAGCCGCCCGAGCATGCCTGGTACGACGGCCCGTTCCGAGTTACTGCGACCAATGTGCAGAACTTTCGCAACATCGACCTGAACCAGGGCGCCGGCGCCACCAACCGCCGCACCGATTCCCTCACCCTGGGCCTGAACATCAACGCCGAGCCGAGGCTTCCGCTGCTGGGAGTCGCCGAACCCCGCCTCAGCATGGCCATCGACAACCTCGACCAGTCCTTGATGGGGCCGCTTCCGGGTGAACCCGGCTGGAACGGGGGCGCCGTCCGCCATGTGAGCCGGTATGGCAATGGCTACAGGTCTCAATCGCAGGGATTCACCGCCGCGATGCGTCGCGCCAGCGAGCGTTCAACCCACATCAAGCTTGTGCGCGGTTCCGTTTCCTGTGTCCTGCTTGTCGAGCAGAAGCCCGTGCCACTCACGACGGAAATCCTCAAGGCCAAGGGCCAGACCGCCACCATCGGCACCACCACATTCACGATCGAGGATGCCCAGGAAACTCCCGCCAAGCTCGTGACCGTGAAACTGGCCGTGCGGGAAGGCAAGGATGGCGCCACCAGCGGCGACTACACCTGGCTCAACTCCCTTTACCAAAGGATCGAACTGCAGGATGCCCAAGGCAGGAAGTTCATGAATCAGGGCAGTTCATGGGGCAACAGCGGCCCGAATTTCGCCCAACTAACCTTCACCTTCGCCGTGCCGCCCGCGGGCGCCAACCCGCGGCCCCGGGCCCCGGGTATTCCCGGCATGCCGCCGCCCCGGGGACAAGTCGGACCACCCGCCAAGCTGGTGTACACCGTGTGGGAAACCACCGAACACTCGGTTCCCTTTGAATTCCGAGACCTTCCCCTTCCCTAGTCCCGCCGCCGCTTTACGATCCGGCGGTTTCCGCGGCCTCGCTCATCGACAAGCGTGTCGCCAGCGTTTGGAACATCGAGGGATGCTCCGGCCTTGAACGATGGGCGTGTTCGTCCTCGAGGATGAGCATCATCTCCCTTTCCTCACGGATTCCATGCCGGTTCATCACTTCGATGAAGGGCCTGAGGTCGTAGGCGTAAACGACCAGCACCTTGTGCTCGTCGAGCTGGACCTCCTGAAGCGGCCTGTCGGCCTGCGAACAGACCACGAGGCCCGTTAGCCCGTCGGCGAGAAGGTAATCCTCGAAGTCGAGCAGGTGGCTGGATAGCACGGTGAGGTCGATTCCTTCCCGGGCAAGGTCCCGGTGCTTGCCCTCGCGCGAGCCATGGCCGGTCTCAAGCACCACATCCACGCTCGGCCCCATCGGTGCGACAAGGTCGAGGAACACCGGAAGGATTCGTTCGGCGGAAATCGTGGCGGCCAGGGTAGGCACCTTGCGATTGCCGACGCGATGAATGCCGCTGCGGTAGGCCTCCCGTGGTCGCCAGAGGCTGTCAGGCATGGGAATGATGGCGGGGGAGAGTTGAAACCCTCCGTCGGCTTCCCATCCTTCCATTTCCTCGTCGCCGGACAGGAAGCGAAATTGGTCGTCGGTCATGAATCCACCCTGTGTCGTGCCGGCGAAACCCGCTTCTGCAATCTATGGGGGATGGAGGAATGGGAGGACGGGACAGACTTCATTTTTTGATAAAATATTTTGGCGATCATTCGGCGGATGTGGGTTGTTCCCGGAATTCAGAACCCCAACACCCCAATCAACCAAAATTATCCAAGCGGCTTTCTTGACCGATCAGAAAACATCCCCCAAACTAACACAAATCTCTCCCAAGCTACCCACAACTCGCACGATTACCCTCATTGATTCCCCCCTTGGAACCCGATGGTTGGTGGCACACACCATGACCGGGGACCCGGAATGCCCGCCCGCTGGCGAAAACTGGCCATCATGATTCCCGTGGCCCTGCTGGTAAGCTTGGCCGCCTTGCTAGCCCTGGCGCTTCAACCCGCCCGGGCGCAGCCTCAGGGCCAGGCGGACATCTGGTACATCGCCCGGGTCGATGGCCAGCCTGTCGGTTCATGGAGGCATCAGGAGCAGGCCACCGCCGACGGCTGGACAGTGAAACAAACCTTGGAACTCCGTGTCCGCCGGTATGGAGCCATCGTGGCCCTCACGCAGGAATACTCCAACACCGAAACCGAGGACGGCAAGGTCACCGGTTTTTCACTAAGGCAAGTCCACAACGGAAAGGCGTTCCTGCATCTTCAGGGACGGCCGCTGGAGGGTGATCCGACGCTCTTCAGGGTGGATGATCTCCTTGGCAGGCCGGGCCGCCAACTCGCCTGGGCGCCGGAAGTGACGGGGCTTCGGTCCCGGGAAAGGCTTCCCCTTTCGGGGCAGGGGCCGTATCGCGTGCTGGCACACGAACCGCTGGTCAACCTTGTCGTGGGCCTCGAGGGGACGATCTCGCAGGAGGCGATCGACCAGGGCGGTGCCAAGGCGCCATGCCAGAAGGTGAGTTGGCAGCCACGGATCCTCCAGCCGGGCGCCCCTACCCTGGGTCAGACGCGCTGGTGGATCGACCCGGCCGGACGGATTGTCAGGCGGCAGTTCGAACTCGACGGCATGGGTCTTGTCACGCTCGACCTGTCGACCCGGGAAGGGGTTTCGGAAAGCGCCAAGGTCTCGCCGATGCGTGATCTAGGGGATTCGAGCCTCGTGGGACTCGACCGGCCGATACCCAACGCGCGCATGGTCCGGGCCGTGGTGTTGAGGTTGCTGTGGAAGGAACCCACGGGCGAACCGCTGGAACTGGCCAACGACGAGCGACAGCAGGCCCGGCCCGCCGCCGATGGCGGAACGGAAGTGGTCTCGCGCAAGGGCCAGAAGCCGCGGCGGGTGGTGGGCGCCCCGGACGCCGGCCGCGAGTTCACGGGAACCAGCAAGTTCATCGACACCGATCATCCAAGGATCCGGGAACTGGCGCAACGGGCCGGCGGATTCGAGGACGATTGCTGGACCGCGGCGCTGAGGCTTGAGCGATATGTCAGCCGCAACCTGAGGCCGGATGCCGCGGCCGCCCTGGTGCCCGCGTCGGAATTCTGCTCCACCTGGCGGGGCGATTGCCGCCACGCGGCGCTGGCGCTGGCCGCGCTGTGCCGGGCCAGCAACTTGCCCGCCCGCACGGCCATCGGGCTGCTTTATGTGGAGAAGGGCGGGAAGCCGGCACTGGGATTCCATATGTGGACGGAAGTGTTCATCGACGGGCAGTGGATCGGCCTGGATGGAACCTTGGGACAAGGCGGGGTCGGCGCGGGCCACATCAAGGTGTCGGACCACTCATGGGATAAGGTGGAGTCGCTGGCTCCCCTTCTTTCCGTGCAGAGGCTGGTTGGGCGGCTGAAAGGGGAGGTCGTCAGGGTCGACCTGGGCGACTGACAAGGCGCGGGGGCGGGAAATCATGAGCAGGAAGACCGGACTTCGGCGGGGAGAAGGTTCCATCAAACTGGTCCTCGACGCCGACTCGATTTACGCGCCCTTCCGGGAGGAGGAACTCGCCGACTTTTCAGGCGTGAGACTGCTGATGCGCGAATCGCCGCATCATCCCGAACCGCTCCTGGGAATCCGGTTTCCCGCCTCCTGGTCGAACGAGGCGTGCTGGTCGTGGGCCATCGACAACGCCGGTTCCGAACTGGCCGCGGTGATGCCGGCGCCGATATGGAAAATCGGCCAGGCCATCGCGATTTTGGGTTGGGAACCTTGCGGGGAACGCGCGGAAACCGTGATCCTCCCCTCATCGGTGCATGCCACCCTGGAAACAGTGGAGGATCTTGTCGCGTTGCGGTCGCTTCACTTTCCGGTGAGCGGGCCCGATGGATTCATCAAGGCCCGACAGTGGGCCAGAAGCCGCGGACTTGAGGGCGTCACCTCGCGGATGCGCTCGGCGGCCTGAATCGTCAACTCAAATCTGATAGGTCGAATCATCGGGCGACTCGATCCTGGCCAAAACATCCAGAAGCGTGATGCCGCTGAGGAATTCCCTTTCCCTGGCCTCGGCCTCGCGCCAGATGCCGACAAGGGCCCGACCCACGGGATGCCCGCCCGCGCCCGAGTCGGCGCGGGATGGTCCCGACCTGCCGTCCACGGCCTCCATGACATCCAGGACGGTGATTTCCGCCGGCTCGCGGGAAAGCCGGTAACCACCCGAGGCTCCCCGGGTGCTCTCGACTAGGCCGGCGGACTTCAACACGAGGAGAATCTGCACGAGAAACCGCTCGGGAATCCCCTGGCTGGCGGCGATGCTGCGAATGCGAACCGGCTGCCCGGTACTATCCGCCCTCGCCAGTTCGAGCAGCGCCACGCAACCATATTCAGCCTTGGCGGAAAGTTTCATGTCAGATGCCGCTGCCGTGCTCGTGTTCCTGGATATGCAGCCCGCACTCATTCTTGGCCTGTCCGCCCCATCGGCCCTCGCGGCCTTCACCCGGAGCGGTGCAGGGTTCACAGCCGATGCTGTCGTAACCCTGGTCGTGAAGCTCGTTGTAGGGGACGCCCCAGGCGATGACGGAACTCCATACCTTCTTGCGGGTCCAATTGAGCAGGGGATTCACCTTCGTCAGCCCGAATTTCGCATCCCACTGCACCACCTTGCCGCCTGCCCGGTGGGCGGTTTCCTCGGCGCGAATGCCCGAAATCCAGGCGGTGTAACCCGCCACGGCGCGGCGCAGGGGAATCACCTTGCGGTCGTGGCAGCACTGGTCGGGACGATGCCGGTGGAGAGGTCCGCCATGTTCGGTCTCGTATTCGGCGACCGTTGTGGAAGGCCTGACCATTTCCACCTCGATCCCATACTTTTCGCGGATGCGTTCCCTGAGACGCAGTGTCTGCGCGAACTGGTAGCCCGTGTCGAGGTTGAACACGCGGGTGCCCGGGGCGATTTTCGCGAGAAAGTGAAGGATAAGGCACCCTTCGACGCCGAAGGCGGTGGCCATGGTGAGGCCGGCGCCGAAGCGGCCCGCGGCCCAGCTCAGGATCGCTTCGGGATCGGCATGATCCAGAAGGGCCGCCTGATCCGCGATTTCCGCCGCCAACTCGGGTGGCGGGCCGTTGGGCCGCCTTCCGGGCTGTGCCAGCGCCTCCATCGACATGAACTGACTCCGGACCCAAATCCCCCATTCAATCATAACTAAGTTGATCGCATCACAAAAGTTGGCTTCATCACAAAGTTTCACCGAGCATTGGCCTTCAGGGTTGCGCTTCTGGGGGGCTTGGCCGAAGCGGGCTTCCGGCTACCATGGCCTTTGGCTAGGCACTCGAACCACCCATCGGGGGCACCCTCATGCTTCGATTCGCGCGCTTGTTGACGCTTTCGGGCCTTCTTACCCTCGCCGGAACTCCCATGGCCGCCGACACGATCACCTATCCCGCAACCAAGGCCGTCGACCAGGTGGACGACTACCACGGCACCAAGGTGGCCGACCCGTACCGCTGGCTCGAGGACGATGTCCGGACCAATCCCGATGTGCGGGCCTGGGTGACCGCCCAAAACAAGGTCACATTCGACTACCTCGGCAAGCTCAAGACCCGCGAGAAGATTCGCCAGCGCCTCACCACGCTCTGGAACTATGAGCGGGTATCCCCTCCCGCCCACCGTGGCCACCGCTGGTGGTATGTTCGCAACGACGGGCTGCAAAACCAGGCGGTGCTGATGGCCCGCGACGCCGCCGACGGCCCCGGCCGGGTGATCCTCGACCCGAACTCATGGAGCAAGGATGGCACCGTGGCGTTGGCGGGATGGAGTCCGTCCGATGACGGCCACTACCTCGCCTACGGCGTCGCTGAGGCCGGTTCCGACTGGACTGTCTGGCGCATCCTCGACCTCACCACCTCCCGCCTGCTGAAAGACGAACTCCGCTGGGTGAAGTTCAACTCCCCGTCGTGGACCCGCGACTCCAAGGGGCTGTATTACGCGCGCTTCGACAAGCCCTCGGATGGCCAGCAGTTCCAGTCGCTCAACCTGAACATGAAGGTTTTCCACCACGCCATCGACACGGCTCAGGACGCCGACACCCTGGTCCTTGCCACACCCGACCATCCCGATTGGGGATTCTCGGCGGAAACCAGCGAGGATGGAGCCTACCTGTTCATCACCACCCATGTCGGCACCGATCACCGGTACCGGGTTTCGTACCGCGACCTCAAGGTTCCCGGTTCGCCGCTGGTCGACCTGATCCCCGACTTCAAGAACGAATGGTCGTTCCTGGGCAACAAGGGATCGCAGGCCTATTTCAAGACCAACCTCGACGCGCCGCTCGGCCGCGTTGTCGCCACCGACCTGTCCGCCAAGGGCCCTCCCTCATGGAGGGAGATCATCCCCCAGTCGAAGGACAAGCTCGAGGGCGCCTCCCTCACCTCCGGTCGCATCGTCGCCACCTACCTGCGCGACGCCAGCACCCGCGTGAGCCTTTTCGACCATGCGGGCAAGCCGGCCTCCACGGTGGAACTGCCGGGCATCGGCACCGCCGGCGGTTTCGACGGCGTCATGGCCGACAACGACACCTTCTACTCCTTCAGCGGCTTCACGACCCCCGCCTCGGTCTTCCGCCTCGACACCCTCACCGGCAAGAGCGAGCCCTGGTTCAGGCCCAAGGTCGCCTTCAACCCCGACGATTACGAGACCCGGCAGGTGTTTTACACCTCCCGCGACGGAACCCGGGTCCCGATGTTCATATCCTCCAGGAAAGGCCTCAAGCAGGACGGGGACAACCCCGTCATCCTGTACGGCTACGGCGGATTCGACATCTCGCTCACCCCGTCGTTCTCGGTGTCCCGACTCGCGTGGATGGAGATGGGCGGCGTGTTCGCCGTGGCCAACCTCCGGGGTGGCGGCGAATACGGCGACGAATGGCACAAGGCCGGCACCAAGACCAAAAAGCAGAATGTCTTCGACGATTTCATCGCCGCGGCCGAATACCTCGTGAAGGAAAAGTATTCCCGTCCCTCCAGGATCGCCATCCAGGGCGGCAGCAACGGCGGCCTGCTCGTCGGCGCCGCCATGACCCAGCGTCCCGAACTGTTCGGCGCCTGCCTGCCCGCCGTCGGCGTCATGGACATGCTGCGCTTCCAGAAGTTCACTGCCGGCCGCTACTGGGTGGACGACTACGGCTCAAGCGACAAGAAGGACGAGTTCGAGGCTCTTCACAAGTACTCCCCGTACCACAACCTCAAGCCCGGCACGCCCTATCCGGCCACCCTCGTCACCACCGCCGACACCGACGACCGCGTGGTTCCCGGGCACAGCTTCAAGTTCGCGGCGCGGGCGCAGGCATGCCACAAGGGCCCCAACCCGATGCTCATCAGGATCGAGACCCGGGCCGGGCATGGCGCCGGCAAGCCCACCGCCATGCAGATCGAGGAGATTGCCGACATTTGGGCGTTCGCCGCCCATGCGCTCAACTTCGAACCCAGGCTTCCCTAGCCGAACGCCACTTCCATCTGGCCGGGCTTCAGGTCGATGCTCGTCAGCTTGGCGGCGACCTCGAGTCCATGCTCCCGGCCGGCGGCCTCGGGATCGAATGCGATCGTCTCGCCCTCCACCGACATGCCGGGCAGGCTTCGCACCTGCTCCGACATCATGTCGAGGATGAGGTCGCGCGCCATTCCGGGCAGGCCCACGCCTCCCAGCATCCGCACCGCCGAAAGGTCGATGAGAACCTTGCCGTTCTCGGCCCGGGGAGTGAGCACAAGCTCAACACCGACCTTCATGAATCCCATGCTGTAGCGGCCCTTGACAACGATTCCCTCGGGCCGGATCGCCGCCGACTCCAGTTCCATGTCTCCGGATTCAGCCGCGATCGGCTTGATCAACGCCTCCATGTCTCGGTCCGCCAACCTGATCAAGGCTTGGACGATTTCCAGGGCCATTATTGCCTCCGGCTTCCGTTTCCAGCGATTACTTGGGCCAGCAGAAAAACACAACTGCCGAATACAGGCCCGCTCCCATGGCGAACAGGCCCGACCAGAGGGCAATGAGGGTTCGAAGAAGGGTGGCATCTTCGTGGTCGATATCAACGGATTGCGTTTCTTGCATGTTTCAGCCCCGTGAGTGTAATTCATCCTGACATCACAAGGAGAACCTGAACAGTCCGCCTTGACCCGGAACCCCCAGCTGGGGATACCTTCAGGCCAGTTAATGTCTCAAACCGATTACCAAAGGCGGGTTCCGGCGCCCCATGGCAGGACCGCACCAACAAAACGGCAGCCGAAATTCCGGAGGAGGCACCGGCCTGGCATGGGTATGGCCCGTGCTTCTTGGAGTGGCCGCGGCCGTGGCCGGCGCCTTCCTCACCGGAAAGCTCGATTTTCTCAGTCCGCCGCAAGCCGCCTCCTTGATCGCCAGGGCCCGCGACGCCCTCGACCAGAACAAGGTCGACCTGGCGCTGGGCCTCGCCGCCCAGGCCGCCGATGCCGATCCCCGGATGGCGGCGCCCGCCGCGCTGGTCGCGGCGCGGGCGATGCTGGCGCAGGCGCAGTCGCAATCGGAATCGCTGGCCCTGGCCACGGCGCGCGATGCCGAGGCAAAGCTTGCCGGCATCGCGGAAGACCAGTTGGACCAGGCCGACCAGAACCTGCTCAAGGTGGCCCGGGGCAGGCTCAGCCTGATCACCCGAACCGGCATGGATCAGGCCATCGCGGGCCTGAAGTCGCTGCCCGAGGATGCCACCTGCGCCGCCGAGGCCTACGAGGTTTTGGGCAGCCTCAGCCTCAGGATGGATCCACCCGACTATGCCGGCGCCCTGCGGGCCAACGAAAGCCTGCGGGCGCTGGCCACGCTCACCGACGAGCGAAGGGCGGCGGTTCAGATCGCCGCGGCGGAACTGAACCTGAAGCTTGGCAAGGGCGACGAGGCCCGCAAGGTACTCGACAAGGTGGGCCCGCGGGCCCCGGCCGAGTTGAGGTTGAAGGCCAGGCTTCTCTCGGCCAAGAGCTACCACGATGAAACCCGCTGGGCCGACGCCTCATCGGCCTGGCAGGCGGTTCTCCAGGAAAAGCCCGATCCCGCCAGCGCCGCCATGGCGTGGTACCGGCTCGGTCAGGCCCAGTCGCGGCTCGGGCACCTCGGCGAGGCGGCGCGCGCCTGGCAGGAGGCGATCACCTTGGGCGCGCCGGAAGTGGCCCAGGCCGCCAGCCTCAATCTCGCGGAACTCCGCGCCGTTGATCCTTCCGGGGATCCGGTGCTGCGCCTGGCGCGCTCGGCCCTGCGCGATGTCAACGAACCCGCGAAGTACGCCAACACCCTGCTCCCGGCCAACCAGGCCCGCGAGTTGCTCGAGCGGATCGTTTCCACCTGGGCCGCCGCCGCCCGGTTTGAAAACGCCCTGGCGCTGAACGAGGCCACGAAGGTTTTGGGTGGACCGACGGCGAACCTCGCCCGCAGGGCCGAACTCCTCGAGGCCGAGGCCCGCCACCTGCGCGACCAGGTCGGCAAGCCGGACATTCCCGCCAAGGAAAGGCAGGACAAGGCTTGCGAACGGTTCATTGAAGCCGCGGCATGCCACTCCACCGTGGCGGATCTGCTCAGCGACCCGGACCTCCAGGCCGACCAGGTCTGGCAGGCGGCGCGGTTGGCCAACGAGGCCGGGCGCCCCAAGGAGGCCGTGAGCTATTTCACGCGGTTCATTCGCATGGGCCGCAGGCAGGACCGCCTGGGTGAGGCCTGGTACAGGCTGGGCGAGGCGCTCCGCGAGCAGGACAACAAGCCCGCGGCGCTTCAGGCTTATCGCAACAGCATCAGCTTCATCACGCCTTACGCCTACAGGGCGCGGTACCGCCTTGCCGCCGACGCCATGGCCCGGGGAGACCTCGACGCCGCGGCCGACGCCCTCGAGCAGAACATCCAGCTTCTCAGGCTCGAACCCGATCCCGAGGCGCAGCAGATGTCGCTTTACGCGCTCGGGTCGCTGCTGCACCAAAGGCGCAACTGGAGCATGTGCGCCCGCCGGCTCGAGGAGGCGCTTGAACGCTACCCCGCCAATCCCCAATCGGGCCGGGCGCGCCTGATGCTGGCCGATTCCTACCGCAACCTGGCGGCGCAGGAGCACCAGAACTTCCTCACGGGCGAAAAGGTCACAGCGGAAACCCGCGACCATTTCCAGGCCGAGCATCGCCGCTGGCTCGAGCGGGCCGTGGCGACCTACCGGGAGCTTCTCTTGGCGATCGAGCTTGAGGTGGCCGGAACTCCCCTTACGGAATCCGAAAAAGACCAGGTGTTCTTCCTGCTCGCCGACTCGCTCTTCAACCTCGGCCGCTACGAGGACGCCCTATACCAGTACCGCAACGCCCAGACCCGGCTGACCGACCCCGTGCAGCGCCTGGTCGCCTTGGGTGGCGAGGTGCGATGCCACTCCGCCATGAACCAGTTCACGCTGATGAATTCGCGCCTGCAGGAGATCAGGCAGGCCCTGCCCTCCCTCGAGGAGAAGGTCCGCAAGCAGTGGGAAGGCTGGCTCGACCTCGCCTCGCGCTCCCGCGGCATGCCGTGAGAGGCGGCGCTTCACCTGTGAATCGAAAACCAGCGTAGCCGGTGGCCCCGGGCATGGGCCTTCGGAACGAACAAGGGATTTATGATTCGACCGTTGGGCATGGCCCTGAACAGCACAAGATCATTCGCTGGCGCGCAGGCTTGCCTTGCGATCGGAACAACGGATGATGACATAATTGATATCGTTGTCTCGGTGTGCCATGCCATCGAACCCTCCCGAATCCCAGGACAGCGGTTTCTCCACCAGCTCGAGCCTGGTTCCGGAACTCCAGGCCAAATCCTCCGAGCGGTGGGAATCGATCGTGCTGGCGTACTCGCCGCTGCTGCGATTCTGGATCAGGCACGAGGGCATCGCGGCCGATTCCGTCGATGACATCCTTCAGGAAACGCTGAAGTCGGCGTTTGGAGCCATCGGCCAGTTCCGCAGGAATGACGGGTCGGGATCGTTCCGGGGTTGGTTGCGCACGATCGTGAGGCGCCGTGCCGCCGACCATTTCCGCCGGCACACGGGCGAGCAGCAAGGGAAGCCTGAAATCCTCGCGGAAGTTCCGGTTCCAGCGCAAAAGGATCCGGCGGAACTCGAGGCCGAGGAAAACGCCGTCGAAGCCCTCAAGGCCCGCGTGATGGAACTGGTGAGGCGCGAGACCTCGGAGAAGGCATGGCGGATGTTCTGGTTGAGCGCCGTGGAAGGCCTGCCGGCGTCGGAAATCGCGGCGCGATTCGGGGTTTCGGCCGCCGCGGTACGCGTGGCCAAGGCCCGCGTGCTGCACAAGTTGCGGCAACTGATGCCCGACCCGGAGTGAAGCCGGTGTAATGCCGGCACGATCTTGGTTCTTGTCATGGATGCCGCGCCTTCCCAATCATGCGACCGCGATTCGGCCGGGCCCCCGGCCTGCCCCGACGACGCCACCCTCGCGGGCTTGGCCGAGGGAAGCCTGCCGGGGGCTCAATTCGAGGCCGCGTGCGACCATGCGGAGCGGTGCGAGGCCTGCCAGGCCAGGCTGGCCCGGATGCAGGAAACGGTTTCCCGGTTTTCCGCCTCGTGGTCCGGAATGTCGGAAACGGCTCTCGACGCGGCCCGGGGAGAGATCGACTCCGAACCGGCCGTGCCGCCCGCCCCGGCCGGAAACCCGGTTTCCGATGAAACCCCGGGCCCCGCCTTGAAAGCGCCATGCGAACTGGGCCCCTATGAGGTGAGCGAACTGGTGGGCCATGGCGGCATGGGCGAGGTGTACCGGGCCAGGCACAGGCGCCTCGACAGGCCCGTGGCGCTCAAGGTGATCCGCGGCAGGCGCCAGGCCGACCCCGCCGCGCACGAGAGGTTCCTGCGAGAAATGGCCGTTGCCGGCCAACTCGACCACCCCAACCTGGTGCGGGCCCACGACGCCTGGGAAGCCGACGGCTGCCTTTACCTGGTCATGGAATGGATCGAGGGCAACACGCTGCGACAGGAGTTCCGCCCCGGCGGACGCCGCGCGGTTCGCGATGTGCTCGCATGCATGGAACAGGCATGCGCCGGCCTCGACCACCTGCATCGGCTGGGCTTCGTGCACTGCGACCTGAAGCCCTCGAACCTGATGCGCCTGGCCGATGGCACGGTGAAGCTGATCGACATCGGACTGGCGAGGCCGCCCCAGGCCGCCGTCACCGGAGGCACCCCGGGCTACATGCCGCCGGAGCAGGCCGGGGGCACCGGCGCGGTTGACGCCCGGGCCGACATCTACGCGCTGGGCCGCCTGCTGGGCTACCTTGTCAAGCGGGCCGAAACCGCCCCCACGGACAAATCCGGCCACCAGTGCCTTGATCGCCTCAAAGGCATCGCCGCCCGCATGACCGAGGCCGCGCCCGAGAAGCGTCACCAGGCGATATCGGAGGTGGCGGCCGACATCCGGCGCGCGGAGAACGGCCTTTCCCGCCCTTCAGGGTCGCGAACATGGCTGCTGGCGCTGGGCGTGTTGGCCACCGTGGCGGCCATCTTTTTTTCGCCATGGCCCGCCAACAGTGGCAAGGATGATCCGGAACCGCCGGGGGCCGAGAAGTCGCAGGTTCACCCGATGCGGATGACGACGATTCCGGCCGGGGAGTTCCAGATGGGTGCGGTGCCCGGTGACCCGAACGCGCTGGTTGACGAGTCACCGACAAGGCGTGTCGCGTTCCCAAGGCCGTTTGCCATGGGCGTCAACGAGGTGACGGTGGCCCAGTTCACCGAGTTTGTCGAGGCGACGGGCTACCGCACCGACGCCGAGATCAACGGAAAGGGCGGATGGAAAGCGGGCCTGGCCACCAGTTTCGGGGAAAAGTCGTCCGAGTATTTTTGGCGAAACCCCGGTTACCCTCTGGCGGACAATTTGCCCGTGACGATGGTGACGCACAACGACGCGGTGGCATTCTGCGCCTGGCTGGCGAGGCGGGACGGCAAGGCCTACAGGCTGCCGACCGAGGCGGAGTGGGAATATGCCTGCCGGGCCGGCACGGCCACGATCTATCCATACGCCGAGGAAGACCGGAACGAATATTCATGGAACGCTTACCTGATTACCAAGAATCCGTCTCCGCGGCCCGTGGGGTCGCGCCGACCCAACGGTTGGCTGCTGGGCGACATGATGGGCAATGTGCGCGAATGGTGCGCCGACTGGTACGAGGTGAAGGCTTACGAAACGCCTTATGAAAAGGCGCCCGGCGGCCCGGCAACCGGCGTGCACCGGGTTGTTCGCGGCGGCAGTTTCATCGACAAGGACCGCAAGCTCAGGTCATCGTGCCGCAACTTCAACCCGCCCGACCAGGTTGTCAACAACCACGGGTTCAGGGTCGCCTTAAGCCCTCCCGACTGACCCTTTGCAAACCCGTCCTGTTACGGGGTGGCGATAGTTTTAAAGAATTGTTGGAATTTTCACCCAAGACTAACTTGGAGCATTAAAGCATGACCGAAAATTGGCTAGACGGGTTCTTCCATGATCCCGCGGTTGATGGCCATTCAGATCATTTTTTGCTGGCGCAAGACGATTCATCCCACGGCATTCATGCCATTCATCACGGCATGATTGGAACTCCCGAGGTCGATTCCCAATTCCATCAGCATCAGGAAACACCATTCACCTGCGCGGTCGCATCCCAAAGGATGATTCTGAATCAGTTCGGGATCCCCGTATCCGAATCGCAGCTGGTTTATGAGGCGACATCCCACGGATGGCTCAGCAGCACTGGAACATCCACCGACGCCATGGGCAATCTGCTCAGCTTGCATGGCATCCCGACACACTCCGGCCAAGGGATCGAGTCCCTCATCCATGAACTCTCTCAGGGGCACAAAATCATTGTCGGACTGGACAGCGAGGAATTGAACGGGATTGCTCCGGTCTTTGAAGATTGGATCCATCCCAATGGAGCGGACCACGCCCTCGTGGTGACGGGCGTGGATTTGTCCGATCCGAACCATCCCATGGTTCTCCTCAACGATCCAGCCGTGCCCGATGGCGCTTGCAAGGCTTTTCCAATGGAACAATTCCTTGGCGCCTGGAATGACAATCACTGCCGTTTCATCGCGACAGATGATTCTCCTCCAAATCTAATCTCCGATCCCGTGCTCGGCCACGGATTCGACTCCGAATCCAAAATGTACATGGACAACCAGTTCTGGTCGAACCTGGCTTTGATGGTTGTCGGAACAGTGGCCAAGGCCGCGGTCGAATCGATGCTTTCCGCCGGAGGCGACCACCAAGACCTCGCGCCTGCCGTCTCGATGGAAACGCTCACTCCGGAACAGCGGGAAATGCTGTACTACAACATTTGAACAAGTCCGATATCAAAGGCCATCATCATGGACAAGATGGATCCCAAGGTAAGCGTCATTTCAGCATGGGCCGAATTGGCGGCCATCGCCAAGACATCCGGCAAGCCAGACCTTCTGGCTCGTTTCCAGCCCGCCCGTGAAAGGCTGGAACTTGGATTGTTCCGCCTTGTGGTGATGGGGGAAATCAAGAAGGGAAAAAGCAGCTTCATCAACGCCTTGTTGGGCTTTCCCGGCCTGCTACCGGTGGACAGCGATATCGCCACCTCGACGGTATTCAAGGTGATGTACGGCAAGGAGAAAGCGTTTCGCGTGTTTTTCCGACCCGATGCGGAATCAGGAAAAAGGCCCACCCCCTTGTTGATCAATCCTGAAAACCTCAATGAATACGGCACAGAGGGCGGCAATCCGGAAAACATCAAGAATGTTGATTTCATCGGGGTCGAAGTGCCTTGCCCGCTTTTGGCCAACGGCCTTGTCCTTGTCGACACGCCGGGAGTGGGCGGCCTCTACAAGGCCCACCGGGATATCACCTGGGCTTATGCCCCAAACGCGGACGGATTGCTCTTCGTGCTGGACTCGGTGGAAACGGTCATCAGCCAGGATGAGATCTCGTTCCTCAAGGAACTGACAAGCAAGATCACGAAGAAAGTCTTTTTTGTCCAGACAAAGTCCGACGCGGCAGGTTCCGAGCAATCCAAGGCATGGCAAGACCGCAATCTTGATGTGCTGTCAAAGGAACTGGGATTGCCCCGGGACAGGATCCCTTACTTCACGGTCAGTTCAAAGCTCAAGGGCGTTGCGGACAAGCGGAATTCCTTGAAACATCTCACGGAAAGCGGGTTTCCGGCCATCCAGGGTTTCATCCAGAACCAACTTGTGAAGGAAAAACAAAAACTCCTATCGCAGTCATTGGGCAGGCAACTCCTGGCCGGCGCCCACTCGCTGCGCGATGATATCGCCGAAAGGCGGAAAATCATAGTGGCGGCCCAGCAATCGGGCCTTGAGGCTATACGGAAGCAATACGAGGATGCCCGATCGGCATTTGACAAGTGGTCGAGAGTCGAATGCCCGAGCGAGGTCAAGTCGTTCAACCAGTCATTTGGCGATCTTAAACGCGGCACATTGAACAAAATCGTGGATGAACTTGATCCGGAGGGCCCGATGATCATTTCCGCCATAAGGAACATCAGGGCCTCCGAACTTTCACCAGAACAAATCAGTGAAAAGGCGAGAGAAATCCAGAATGATTCGCTTGTATCCATTTGTGAGTTCGTTAATTCAACTCACCAGCAATTCAACAAATCGGCAACAAAAATAATCGAAGCAGCCATCGCCCGAATTGGCAATGGCCTCGCAAAAACATCAATCAATCCGGAATCTGAATTTTCGATTCAACAAACGCAAGAGCAACTCAAGGGAATTCATTTACCCGACGATTTGCCGACACATTTCTCCACCTTGGATAGAACCAGAGATATCCTAATGGGAGGCACTTTGGGTTATTCAATTGCAACTACTGGCATTATCTTAACTTCTGCATTGTTTCCACCACTTGCTGCCGTAGCTGGGATCGCATCAATACTTGGAATAGTTGTGGGAGCTATCAAACAAAGTAGCGATTCATCTGTTCGCAAAAAAGAAGAAATATTGGCAAAACTCAAGGGATTGCTTCAAAGTTTAATGAGAAAAGCGCAGAAAGCCGCAAGGGATCAATTGGAAACCATTTGCACTAAGCTCGAAAGGTCCACCGAGCAAGAAATCCAGACGGCCATGGGCGCCTACCGCTCACACCTCGAGGCGAAAATGCAGGAAATCAGCGCGGCGAAGAACAAGACGGCCGCCGAGTGCAAAGCCGATGTCGATTCCCTTGCCATCCAGGAAAGCAAAATCACGGCCGTCTTGGCCAAGCTGAATTCAATCATCAAGCCAGCGGGCGCCACCGCGCCATGAATCCGGCCTCGCTGGATCCCGCCGAATTTCAGAAGCTGATTGAGCGCTTTGCAACCAGCGTGCCCACGCTGTTGGCTGAAAACAGGTGCACCGCCGACTTGGCCAGATCAATCGGCGCCCTGTTCGCGCCGCTTGAATCCCCATTCACGATCGCGATCGTGGGCCAGATGCGCGCCGGCAAAAGTTC
>Ga0194134_10000615_pt1 | contig 54527 bp, 48 predicted proteins | sample TA2KigOff0mmetaG_FD_148602 | JGI IMG/M metagenome (GOLD analysis project Ga0194134, IMG submission 148602) | Freshwater microbial communities from Lake Tanganyika, Tanzania - TA2015056 Kigoma Offshore 0m | ecosystem: Environmental > Aquatic > Freshwater > Lake | place: Tanzania: Lake Tanganyika... | reverse complement strand
AAACAGGCCGCGGTTGATTGCAACCGCGGCCTGATTGCCCAAGATGATAAAACCTATTGCCCATCAGGCTCCTTGAATTCGTTTTTGCCGTACTTCTCCAAGGCTTTGAGGATAATGTTACTTCGCGTTTTCAATTGGCGGGCGACTTGAAGGATTTCGGCTCCTTCGGCCAGCATCGTGGAAGCTTTACTGGCGATCAACTGGAGTCGCTCTTCCCGCAATCGTATTTCGCCCGGACTCTTGGATTTTTGGCGATACCTGTGATTCGGATCCAGAAGGCGTTTGACATACTCGTAATCGCGGTTGAGTTGCCTCGAAATTTTCGCGATCGATGCGCCTTCCTCCCTCAATTGCTTGGCCAATTCGATGTGCTCATCATTGAACCTTCTTTCCGATGCCAAGACGCTGAGTTCCTCGTTTTTTTGGAAACTCCAACCGTGCCTACTTAGGTACTCCCATGTAGCCGCCGTTGGAGATTTGGATTTCGCCGCCAGCAGGGCCATTAGCTTTTCGCCGTTCACCGTGAATGTGAGGCGCCAGGCCGTTCCGCGCCGACTTTTTTCATCCACTCCTTCCGCGTAGACATTGCCGAGCACTTCTTTCAGGATGACCGCCGATTCACCTGTCCTTTCATTGAGGAGGTTCCTGAGATCGGCCATGGCCGCCTCAAGATCCTTTTCTGTTATTGGCTCGGGAGTGAATAACTCGGTGTCCGTCAGTAACTTGATCCTCTCCCTGATTTCCTTTTCCTTCATTTCCAATTCGTTCAGTTGATCGGCCAGGGCCTTTGGAGGGTTTTGGGACGAGGAGATGAAGTTCGTGATGTTCTTGATTTTGGCTAAAACCTCGTCGAGGGCCGCCTTGAGGGGTTTCAGGTCTGTTTTTGGTTGGCGCGCCAACTTCAATAGTTCTTCATTGGCTTCCTTCAGGATGCGGTTCAGTAGGTCGGAATCCAGCAACTTGTTTTTCAACGCGGATAGCACTTGCTCCTCGATGATTCGGAGCGACTTGTAAGTGGTGAGCTTGCAACCTGTTATCGGCCTGTACCCATTTTTGCACCTCATCGATGTGTGCCTTGAACTGTTTCCCTTGACGAGCGGACAGTTGCAATGCTTGCAAAGCGGCCTGACCAATATCGAAGGATGCAGCATGGTCGTGCAGTTCTTCGGGGTGGCGGTTTTGGTCGATTTTCGTTCTTGGTGAAGGTTCTTGATTTCAATGATGATGTCCTGGGCTTTCTTGAATATCTCGTCATCCACGATCCGTAGGTGTGGCACCATTCGGATCAAGGCCACCCCCTTTGGTTGGCGGATTTGTCGAACGCTGCCTGACTTTGAGTTTCTTGAAGTCTTGGTCAGGCCCCACATTTCGATTCCGATGTAAGTCGTCCTGGTCAGTAGATTCATCACACCCATGTCGGTCCATCTGTGCTTGCCGCAAAGGCCCTCCTTGTTCAGCATCTTGACAATCGTGTGTGCGCTTTTCTTTTCGTTGACGAACAGGTCAAACACCCTCCGTACAAGGTTCGCGCCACATTCATCAATGATCCTCTTGTGCACTACTTTTTTCTTGTGTGAAATTTTCGGATTTCCATTTTCATCATTCTCCGGGACATCCTTGTACCCAACGGGTGCCTTCCCCATGATTCCGCCCTGCGCGAAAAGGTCGCGCATGCCCCGGTTGACCTTTTGAATGAGTTGCTCGACGAAATACTCATTCATGATTCCGTTGAAATGGACGATCAGGTTGCTTTTGTCCTGGCTGACTTCGGTTCCATCGCTGGCGCAGATGATTTTCTTCTTCATTTCCAGCACGGATCGGCTGATCGATGCCGTCTCGTCAATGCGCCTTGTGATCCGTGACATATCATCGGCGAAGTAGGCATCGACGCCGTGCCCGGGGGAGCTGACCGCCTCGATCGAGGCTAGATATCCCGGCCGCCTGTTGGTCGTTCCGGAAATGTTGGCGTCCGCGAACACCATCGACCATGGGATGAAATGATCCCTTGAATTCGCCGCTTGAAGCACATTCGTGAGTTGCTGCGCGAGAGACCGCGGATTCGAGTTGTCGCATGAGTAACGGATATAGGCCAGTCCCGTCTTGGCTCCGGCTGGCGCGGTGGGGCGGGGGCCCACCCCGCCGTACTGGTTCCTGAAAGATTCGGCCATGGCGTCGATGGCTTCTTCTCTCGTCCCGCCCCTGGACATGGCTTCCACCTGGCTTGGCCACCGAATGGATTGGCACTCAAGCCAGGTTTTGGCCATTTCCCGGACGGCATCGATGTCTGGCATCCCATGCGGTCCATGATTTCCCGATGCAGGATCAATGTTCATTGCAAATTCCTCCAATTGGATTTCAGTCGAGCACAATGGAAGCTGGCTGTTGGCTGATGCGTCAGTTTTTCCTCGAGTTGAACTTTTTTCGAAGCCATGCGAACAGGTCGGAAATCAGCCAGACTCGCGACCGGCCGACCTTGACCCCCTTCGGAAATCCGGGTTCGGTGTTCATCAGGACGAAGAGCGTGCTCCGTCCAATCCCGAGGATGGCCGCCGCTTCCTTGGCGCGCACGGCCCTGTCCATCGGTTTTTCAACATCGTTCATTTGAAGCTCCTTTGGCGGCATGCGCCAAAAATGGACATTCGTCGAATCGGGGAAATAAAAAATCAAAAAAAGTTAAATCTAGTAGCTAATAGTGTTTTTTGTCATTCGCGGTCGCTTGCTTTGTCCCGCGGCGAGTTCCCATCGGATGGGCAGGGGATTTCGGCCGCATGACCGGATGAAGCCGGGCCTGACCATGGGGTCGACCGGACCGCATCCAAGGCTTGCCCGGGCGGGTCTCTTGGGCGGCCTGTTACAAATCCGGATTTGAATTTCGAGTGTCGGGTTTTTGTCGCGGGGGATGGGACGGGCGCCGGGCATGGTTTGGCGCCCATTCCCCGAGGGGATGGTTTTGCGGTTATTGGTCGTTGTTAATTTCCTCTTCGGGTTTCCTTTCCGGGCACGGCCAGCACCTCCTGGTGGCTATATCCAAGTCATTCACTGTGTGATGCGAATACCTTTCATAAAACTGGTTGATATTTCTCCAGCCCCCAATACGGGCGACCATATCTAAACGAATGCCGCTGTTAGCCAAATGGGTGGCACCGCTGTGGCGAAGCGCATGGAAGTCTCAAACACCCTTTTCATTTCTGAATAAGATTTTCGCTTTAATTAAATCTTTGCGCAAGATGTCCGTAATATTTTCTGATACCTTCCAAATAGGTTCATTCGTTTTCTTGTTGGCAACTAGGTTAACCAGCTTGCTTCTCAATGCTTCATCAATCGGAATTAGTCGAGCTCTTCCTGTTTTGTCAGTTTCTGCTCGGACTGATATATTGTAGGGTTTTTTCATCAGTTGGCAGTCGGATGGAGTTAACTCCCGTAGGGCTCTGGCGCGCAACAAGGTGCAGAACGCAACCTCATAAAGAACCGATCTTTCGGTGGCGGTCATGCCACCGCGATGTTTTCCTTCCGCTTCAACTGATTCCGCCAGGCGAAGGCATTCTTCCCAGATGATCGCCCTTCGAACCAGGCGCCTGTCTTTTCGTTCATTGTTCCTGAGCGGCATGGGTGGGACTTTTTCAATGATGCCATTGCGCACGAGCCAGTTGCAGAAGGCCCTGATGCTGGTTCTTGCTCCGTTAAGCGTGTTGGGTGCGGCTCCCCTGGTTCGATAGGAGATCAGTTCTTCCGCTTGTTCGCGCGTGTACCGGCGTGCCTTTCCCTTGCCGGTGGGTTCGATTCCCCGGTTCCTGGCGAGTTTCCCCAGCGCGGCATGGGAGATCACAAACAGCGTTCGCAGTTCCATTGGAGAAAATGCCTGTTGTCCCTTCGGAAGTTCGATGCCGGGTTTGGGAGCGGCCATGGCATTGAACGCCGAAATGATTTTGGCACCCGATTCGGGCTTGGAGAGATCGTTGGCCGTCGCGAATTCGCAATTCCTGATGATTGAGTGAACGCGCGACCTGACGGTTCGGATGTGTCCGGCGTTCCGACCGGCGCCTTGCATTTCCGCCAGCCATTCGTTCGCGAGTTCGGGGAGGGGTTGGTGGCGGCGGGGGTTTGGTTCTTGTTCGAGGCCCGAGGCGATGCGCGCGGACTTCAATCGAAGGTTGGCCAGAATTTGCTCGGAGCTGGCCCTGTCGTGGGTGAGCCTGATTTCCTTGAGGGTTCCATCGGGTTGCCGGACCCGTCCGTAATAGCATTTCGATTCGCAGACCATCATGCCGGAGGGATTGAGGTCCCGCTCGACCCACTTTCGTCCCGACCTGACTCGAACCCTATTCGGCGCAATGGTTTCCGCATTGCCGGGCACGGGTCGGGTGATTTTCTTGCGGTACATGGTGGCGCCTCCTTTGCGTTGCACGGAATGTTGCACAGTCTATCTTGCCATTGCTGGAAAACGGAAGACATGCAAGGATCGTGATTTGACGATGCAAAAGAAAAAACCCCGGTTTTTGCCGGGGTTTTTGAGGTTTCTGGTTACTTTTCCGACTACACCCGACAGGATTCGAACCTGTAACCTGCGGTTCCGTAGACCGCTGCTCTATCCAGTTGAGCTACGGGTGCATGAGTCTTGAGAGTAGTTGCCGGTTGTGGGGCTGTCAAGGAACCGGCTTGGTTGCGAGACTTGACTCGAAATCGGAAAAATTCTGCTTTTCCCGGTGGTTCAGCCCGATTGGGGAAATGAATCCGCACGCGACGAAAACGACAAGCTTGGCCACAAGATTAAGCATTTTCAGCCGGGTGAATGAATTGCATGAAATGAAATTGTGGGCAAGGCTTGGCCGGTCCTGAAAAGTTCATCAGGAGGATGACGACATGACAAGGATTGCCTTGAGCTTGGCGATTGCCGCTGGATTTACCAGCATCGCCCTGGCTCAAAACCCGGCGCCCCAACCGCCCAGACCACTGCCATCGCCCACGCCGATTCCCATGGCACCTTCGGCCACACCCATCCAGCCCGGAACCATCCCCGAGCCAACCCCGATATACTCCACACCGGGGATGACTCCTTATGACCTGTATCCGCCCAAGCTTCCTCCCTATGCTTGGCCGACCTATGCTCCTTACAACAATTTCTCGCGCGTGGGATGCCCCGAATATTATCCCGCCGACGCCTTCCCTTTTATTGGGCCGGTTTCTCCGTTCCCCAAGGTTCCGCCGGGCTGGCGCTCCGTTAAACTCGAATGGAACGATGGATTTTGGTACTTCAGCAAATTGGCGACGAAGCACGACTACTGGCGTCTTCGATATTGGTGAGAATCAGTCGAGCAACAGGCAATTCCGGGCGGAGACCTCATGGTTTCCGCCTCGTTCGTTTTGAAGAATACAAGACATCGCGGAGATTCTCGATGGAGCCAAGGGTTTCCACGCGATTCCCTGCCACCGCGATCACCTCGGCTCCATCCCATGGAACAACCGATCGCCTAGCCACGCTCCCGCCTGCCGCGTTGACCGAATAAGCCGGTAGAACCAATCGGTTTTCCATGAATACGAAGCATGGCGCCATTCCATGTCCGGGAATCGGAACAGCCGGGTGCCGATGTCCGTGGACAACGGGATAAGGACCAGATTCACCATCATGGGATACATGCCAGCGACCTAGCTGGTGTCCTTCGTGGAGAATTGGAATCGGGCAAGCTTTCAGCCCCGTGTCATGGTTGCCAGGTACAAGGCCCGACAAGGTTATTTTTCGATCACGGGCCCATGACGAAAACGCGTCGAGCAAACCCGTTGTTCCGCGTTCCATCAGATCACCGGCTATCAGCAAGGCCGTAGGCGCCAGTTCGTTCCAGGCGCTTTCCAAATCAGCCAGTTCCTCAGCCAATGTTTCCACGGGAACGGATTCGTTGGCGTCGCGGCGAATGGCGAGGTATCCAAGGTGGAGATCGGCTGCCAACAATGTCTTCGATGGTTCATGAAGGACCAGTCGTCGGTGGTCCAGCCACCATTCGCCACGCTTCAAGCGGAAACTCCCATGATCTTGTTTCTGAGGTTCTTTAGGGCGTCCTCAGGTGATTCAGGGGCCAATTCCGGACCTTGGCCGAGCTGGGTCCAGTGCCTTATGAAGGGCGAAGGGCAGGGGAGCCAGCGCACCTTGGCGGGCAAGCATGCGACACGCTCAAGCCAAGCCAGTGCCGCGGCAGCGTCGATCGATGTCATCAGGATTTCACGAAGAGCCTGACGGGCCAGGATGAATCCCGGTGCGCGACGAAGGCATTGGTCGTACAACCTCCGCGCGACCCAACCGCCACCACCAACCTTGGGGGATCGTGAGCCCTTGTTCTTGGGCAGCAACCTCGGTGTCATCAGTGCCGTGACCGCAATTTCCTGAAACCGCCTGCGGACCAGGTCCGAAGGAGCCACAGCTTCCTCGAGTTCGGCCAAGGCGTTTTCCGGTTTCAGGATAATCCTCAACCATTCGGCCGGTTGCCCGGGGGGATGTTCCAGACGAAACGCCAGTCCGAGGTCCGCGACCATGGATTGGCCAGCGGCGCGACGGTTTCGCGCCAATCGGCGTGCCACCAGCCTTGCGATAGCCTCGTTTCCAGCCCTATTGAGCGGTGTGTGCATGGCCAACAGCCACTCGTCGCCGCATGGCGATATTTCCGCGATCAGGCAATTGGCATGCGGTATCTCCCCATGGCATTCCTGGGAAATGAAGTATTCGGCCAAGACTGAGGACTCTTTGGGGGGCAGTTGGTGCCTTTTTTCAAGCCAACTTGCCAGCAGGGACGGGTTTTCAGCAATGATTCGGGCGGCCTCGTCGCGAAGCGCTTGAAGATGGGAGGCCAGCAAAGGAGACAGTGGCAACGGTTCGCCAGTCCAACGCGGTGGCGAAGCCATCCTTGACGCTTCAACGACTTCAACATCAGGGCCTGAAAGTCGGGCCACCTGCACGCACTTTCCCTCGAGAAGGAATCGGTCTCCTGCTCTCAGCGCGTCAGCATAGGCAGGCTCAACCTCTCCCATGACTCGGTCGGAGGTACTGTCCCGAAGCATTACCTTTCGTGAGGCGGTTGCGGAAATGGCCCCGAGAGATTGCCTTAGCTGATATTTCATTCGGGGGCGTGCAATGACATGGCGTCCATCGGGCAAAAGCCTCAGTCGGGGAACAAGGGATTGTTGGTTCCCGAGTTCACCCCTGAGGTAGGCAAGGCATTCCAAGAAGACGCCGGCCTCTAGCTCCTGGTAAGGCCCAGTTCTTCTGGCAACTTCCAGAAACGATTCAAGGCGACAACTCCCCAGCATGGCCTCGGCCATGAGGTGCTGGCAGAGGACATCCTCGCAAACGCCGATGGGCATCAGGGCTTCGGTCGCACCCTCGCGGCCGGCCGTGGCCGTGACAACAGCCTCAAGTAGCTCGGAGGGATTCGCGGCTAAGACGAGTCCTTGTCTTGTTTTTCCCGGTCCCCTGCCCGATCTGCCGATCCGCTGCAGCAATCTGACAACTTCCCCGGATGGATGCACCAGGACGACAAGCCCTATGGCTCCAATATCCATTCCGAGTTCGAGACTTGTTGAGGAAAACACAAGCCGCAGATGGCCAGCCCTGAGCCTCGTTTCTGTTTCACGCCTGATCTCGGGTGCCAGCGACCCATGATGGATTCCAACTGGCAAGGCAGGTCTTTCCTTGCGGCAAGTCCATGCCAGCCTTTCAGCCGAGGCGCGGGTTCGGGTGAAAACGATTATCGTTTGGTGGTGATCAAGCTCCTTGAAAATTCGTTCCAAAATAGTCTTTGTCGTATCAAATTCATGGGGCAAATGTTCCACCCTCAATTCGAGGGGTGAATCATCCGCGCACTCCACTGTCGCGAATGGGCGTCCGGGGCCGAATAAGAATCGTCCGGCCGCCGCCAACGGATGGCATGTCGCGGATATGCCAATCCTCCTTGCCGGGTTTTCAAGACGCTCCTCGAGGCGTTCAAGTGAAAGGGCTAGGTCGGCACCCCGGCGGGATGCCGCGACGGAGTGGATTTCGTCCACCACAAGCCACCGGACATTCTTAAGCCGGTTCACCATGGCCGGAATCGTGAGCCAGATGGCAAGTGATTCCGGGGTCACGCACCAGATATGTGGAGGATGGGCGCGATCCCTCGACCTCTGGCTTGCGGGAATGTCGCCGGTTCGCGCGGACACGCGAATCCTGGCCAGTGATGAATTTTGGCATCGCAACAGTTCGGCGAACTGGGAAATGCGAGTGGCCGTGTCGGAAACAAGGGCTTTCAGCGGACTGATCCACAGTACAAGCGTGCTGTCGGTGGGATTAGGATTGATGTCTGAAAGGATAGGCAAAAGCGCGGCCCAAGTCTTGCCAGAACCGGTTGGCGAGGAGATCAGGGCATGGGGGTTTTCAGCCAAGCATTCCCAAGCCCGCCATTGGAGTGGCGTGGGTCTGCCCTGTACTGCCATGAAGGCATTCAACAGAACGGGCGTGACTGGCGCGGAAACGGCCTTCATGCCGATATTTTAGCGCTGCAAGGGGATAGCTGTCGGCTTATGGTTCAAATGCTTGTCGAGGAACTCGAAGCATGGTCCGCCACGAACCTCATGTCCGCCGGGGAAGTAGGTGATGGCCGTGTTTTCCGGGATTTTGAGACGGGAGTACTGGCGTCTCACTCGGGCGAACTCCCATGAGACCATCTCGTCGGTGCCAACGCCATCGTCATGCCCGCGTTCAACCATGAAGGGTCGAGGCGCGATCAGAAATGCCATCTCCGCGTAGTTGAAGGTGTGGCCTAAGTCGAATTCCGGCATTTCATGTTCGAATGTGAAGACATAACTGCCTGGCAAATCGGTCAAGATGTTCTTTCCTACCCATTCGTTGAAGTCACCCGAGCAGACAGAAAGCGCGTAGCGGGGTACCAGAGCGGGCACCCGCATGGCCGTTTTGCCACCATAACTTAGTCCATAGAAGCCGATTCGGTTCGGGTCGACCATTGGTAATGTTTCCAGCCAATCGATGATGCGCTCATGCTGTCGGACGATATAGGAAAAGAGAGAAAGCTTGATGGGATTGGCTTTTCGCTGGAGTTTGCGGAAATCCGCCTTGCCTATGTAGGCATTTTGAGGCGCAAAAACAATGTAGCCACGATCGGCAAGGGTCGCGCCGAAGGAGTTGTAGTAAGGCGTCAGTTTCTCAGGCTCGCAAACATCCGAGGGGCGGCCCTCGAGACCATGCTGGCAAACGACAACTGGACGCTTCTCCCCTGTCTTAATGTCGTTGGGAATAAGCAGGATGCCGTAGGCGAACACATCGGGTCCAAGGTCGAGAGTCACTTCATGCCCCTTCCAGTTCCTGCCGTTTTTCCAGGCCCTTGACTTGGGGTTGGGTTGAATTTCAGGCGCTGGAAGTTCGCCAATCACATCCGTGGAAAATTCCCGGCGCTTGTTGCGCGTGAAGTCTTTCCAAGCATCCAATCCCGCCCGGGTTGCCGCCGACCAAATGGCATCCCGGACCCTGTGGGAGGCCCTCCAGAGCTTTTGAACATGGTCAAGCATTTGGGAAAGTTGCCTTTTTTGCCTCGCGGTCGGATCGGGCAAAGCCGAGTGGAAGGTCCACGCGGCTGAAGTCGGTTGGGAAAAAGTGATATTCAGGTGCTTGGCTAATCTTGCAAACGCCGCGCTTGCGCCTGGTTGACCGTCGGCAGGAATGACCAAGTCGGCCATATTACCTGATAACTTAGACCTGGCCGATCTTGAAAATTCCTTGGATGCGTCATCAGGTGAAATCGGGTTGATGCTTCCGGGTGCCGCCTGGTTCCCGCGATTAGACGGGGTCGGTCCGGTCCATGCTGGTGCTTGCGAGGCTTCGATGAGGAGGGCCCGTTCCCCGTAAAGGTCGGCGACTTGCGCGTCTCCATGTTCCATAAGAATGCCCCACAAGTTGCGGTCGATCGGTTCCTGCCACATTCGCTCCCGCGGACCGAATGCGCCGCTCACCCATGTTGCCGAAACTCGGCTGTCGAGCGCACCCGTGTAAAGCGCGATCCTGCCTCCTTCCCCATGTCCGACAACCACGATCGGTAATTTGCCATCCTTCAACTTGAGATTGTCGATGGCCGCCATCGTTTTCTGGGCTTCATATCCGACAGGGGTTCGTCCCATTTCATACGACCCACGGTAGAGGAATTCACGGTGTGGAAGGTTTGTGAACCGCTGGATTTCAGGATTGGCAGAATATCGGCTTTCCCGGTCAAGAAGGTAGAGGCAGACCACCCGGCAACCCCGCTCGGCCAAAGCGAATCCCAGCCTTGCTTGAAGGGGAAGGCCGGGGCTTAAACCGGCTTGTTGCTCAGGTGAATGCGCGACATCCGGTAAAACCACCACCGAAGCTTTCGGTGCTTCCGCCGGTTCGAGGAGGATGCCTTCGCCAAACACGCCGGGGATGGATTCAAATCGAATGGCGAAGGCTTTCAGGCCCCCGGCAGTGGCGAGTGCGCCCGGGTTCCATGGGTTCGTGCTTATCTCAAATCCGGACGGTTCGACGCGCTGGTCGGTGGTTCCCAATATTTTTGCCAGGCGGTCGAGTTTTGATTTGTTCGCCCGTGACTTGGCTGTCGCTTCTAGCTTGAGAAATGCTTCGTGCGAGGAATTTCTTTCCGCGGCGACCGCGTCAATTCTCCTGTCCAGGTCTCGTCCGATCCCGGAGACCATGAGCGCTGCCAGATCGTCTTGCGAGGCAAGGGGTTGGGTTCCAGGAAGCTGGCCTTGTGAGGTGGTTGGGAAAATGGTGGACAGCAGTCCCGTTATGATGGTTGCTTGAATCCAACTCCGGGGTCGTTTCAACAACATGCTTCAGCCCTCGCGGATCGTTTCGGCCATCATCCCTGGTCAACAGGCTAACCCGGGATCATTCCAAAGCAAGGAACCCGGACATGGAACTCTTTGGCAAACTGTCTTGGCTTTGGCAACTGTCTATGTGTGCTGGAGCACGACCTACCTTGCCATCAAAATAGGTGTCAAGGATTTGCCTCCCGGGTTATTCGGTGGGATTCGAGTCACGACAGCGGGATTATGCCTGCTGGCGATGGTTAGGCTGGTGGGTGGCCGGGTGCTCCCTGATTCGGGAACATGGCGTGGATTGTTTCTGGTTGGAACCCTCTTATTCGTGGGTGGCAACGGCCTGATCACAATGGCCGAGCAAACGGTTGATTCCGGCGTCGCCGCCATCATCGTCGCGACGGTGCCTCTTTTCATGGCATTGATGGAATCGGCGACGCCTGGTGGCGAGCGTCTCAGGTGGCTGGGCTGGGCCGGCCAAATCATTGGAATAAGCGGAGTCATCCTGCTTTTTTCAGGAAGGACCGTGGTTGGTCATGGCGGTTATTCAGGTGTCGCCCTGGTGGTTGCCAGCGCCTTTTGCTGGTCTTTGGGTTCGTTCCTCCAGAGGCGGTTGTCGAGGGGGCGTAGTCCCTATGGGCAAGCGGGATGGCATATGGTGCTTGGTGGGGTGACAATGACCCTGGTGGGACTGGCCTCGGGTGAAACCCTGTCTACCGACAATCTTACGCACAGGGCCATCGGCGCCTTTTTACACTTGCTGGTTGTCGGTTCTCTTCTTGGATTTGTCGCGTATGTCTGGCTGCTGAGGCATGTAGGAACCACGATCGCTGGAACCTACGCCTATGTGAATCCTGTTCTGGCCGTTGGTCTGGGCGTGTTCTGGGACAATGAACCAGTCGGTTGGACGATGATCGGGGGATTGGCCGTGATTCTGCTCGGTGTTGGACTCGTTCGCATGGGCAGGGTTGTTGTCCGGGAAGCGGTGGGGAGTTAAGATTTTTCTGTCAGATGATCCGAAAAGGAGTTGCCCCATGCCCACGATCAACTTTTCCCGGTGGAAAACGGGCCTTGTTGCCGTTCCGGCGTTTTTCGGGGTGCTGGCACTTTTTGTTTGCGCCGCTGACGACCCTGTCCCCACATTCCGAAAGCGGGGCGACGCCGAAAAGAAGTTCTATGAGGGCGTGGGACTCGCCGTTATCAAAGCTGTTCATCCCACCGGTGTGAACGCAACCTTCCTCAGTCATGAATTGCGCGATGACAAACTCAAGGCCGATCGCAAGGAACTTTTGATCAAAATGGAATACAAGGGACCTGTTACACGCAAGGTTTTCCAGTCGGACATTACCCTCAAGCTTGATACGCGCAACAGCGAGGCATGGGAAGTTCTGCACATCGATTACAAGGACAACAACAGCATCAAGTCGGCCAACCTCGCCAATCTCGAGCGTCTGCTCAAGCAAATGAACCGCTGACTAGCATTGTGGCCTCAATGGCCGAACCTTCGGGTGATTCCCCCATAGATGTCAGTGCGGCGGTCGCGTAGGAACGGCCAGTTCCTGCGCACATCCTCGATTCTTCCCCTTGAGCATTCCTGAACCATGATCCTGTCTTCCGAATCACCGGCCTCCGCCAGCATCAATCCGTAGGGGTCGCTCACAAATGAATGTCCCCAAAACTCAATTCCTCCCGGGCGGACCCCCTCATGCCCATGCCGGTTCACGGCCGCGATGTAAACGCCGCTGGCGAGCCCATGAGCCCGTTGTGCCAATTGCCATGCTTGAACCTGGCTCACGCCATGCTCTGATTTCTCGGCGGGATGCCAGCCTATTGCCGTTGGGTAAACGATGATTTCAGCACCTTCCAATGCGGTGAGGCGGGCCGCCTCCGGATACCATTGATCCCAGCAAATCAGCACGCCCAACTTCGCTTCCGGAGTTTGGAAGGCCTTGAACCCTAGGTCGCCCGGTGTGAAGTAATACTTTTCAAAAAACAGGGGATCATCCGGAATGTGGTTCTTGCGATATAGCCCGATGATTTCGGCGTCAGGACCAATGACAGCAGCCGTGTTGTGGTAAAGACCAGGTGCTCTCTTCTCAAATAATGATGCCACCACCGTGACTTTGCACGATTTGGCCGCCCGGGCAACAGCTTCCGAAGTGGGGCCGGGAATCGGTTCGGCAAGGTCGAACAAGTCCGCATGCTGCCTTTGGCAAAAGTAATGGCTTCGAAACAACTCCGGAAGGACAATGATGCGGGCTCCACCCTTGGCGGCATCCTTGATACCGGCAATAGCTTTGTCCAATGCCATGTCCGGGCTATCGGGGATGCTCATCTGAACCAGGCCAATCGTGAATCCGTCCTTCATCAGCAATCCCCGCAGTACCTCATCACCTGCCATTATCTTACGGTTGGCTGGCTAATATGGCATGAATGAAGCTTGTGAGGGCCTAGTTCGTGAATCCGCATCCTTTCAATCCGTCTGATGCCATGGCTGATTTGGTCGAAAGTCTGCGGATGTCCGGAATTAATTATCTGCCGAGGTCGGTTTCCAACCCGAAACGCCCCGAACCCGTTCAACGCATTTCGGTGGAATGCGAGGCGCTCCAAGCTGATTCGGGGCAGACAGTTCCTCCAGCGCGCCTGAATCCCCAGCCAGAGGATGGCTCACCTAGCGCCAAGGAGTCCGGCTCCATTCAATCCGAAAACCAGCCCCTTCGAAACCGGTTACCAGTCGCGGCCAGTGGGCTATTTGCCCTCGACGCTCCCGATCCCAGTTCTGTGGTTCAGGAGGAAACGGCCTCGCTATCGCCAGACCAACGCAGGGAGCGTTTGCGGCGCTTGGCTGAAGAAGTCTCGCGTTGCTCCAAGTGCGCGGAACTCGCTCGAGGTCGAACTAAAACAGTATTTGGCGTTGGACCAATCGACGCTGAGTTGTGCGTGGTGGGTGAAGCGCCCGGAGCGCAGGAAGATTTGAAGGGTGAGCCATTTGTCGGCGATGCGGGTCAACTGCTCGACAAGATTCTCAAGGCAATCGGGTTTGATCGCTCCCAAGTGTATATCTGCAATATCCTACGGTGCCGGCCTCCGTCGAATCGGACACCCGATGCCGTGGAGGCTGGAAATTGCCGACCGTTTCTCGAGGCGACCCTGGCCTTGGTGAAGCCGAGGTTCTTATGCCTGATGGGGGCAACGGCGGCCCGTTACCTTCTTGAATCCAGTTCAGGCATTGGTGCCCTTCGAGGACGCGAACTGAATTGGCGTGGAGTGCCGGTCGCCGTGACTTACCACCCCGCTTACCTGCTCAGGTATCCCGATAAGAAACATGACACCTGGGAAGACATGAAGAAAATGCTGGCAAGAATGGGGCGCGCCGTTCCAGGAGCTTGAACCTCATTGGTTGGAGCCAAGCCTGATAATTCGAATGGCTGTTTTTTCTTCCGGATTGTCGTTCCTGGCCTTGCGGATTGCGGCCTTATGGGTGCCTTGGGGCAGGTCTGTTGCCAGCATCACGGTCCGGGGATAGTGAAGCCCCTTGCTGTAAGCATGCTTCAACTGGATGGGCTTGAAGGGGCCGCCATTGATGGAAACCTCGGCAATTCCCGCGTCGGGGCCGGCAAGCAAGTAGGCAGCCAGGCAATTTCCTTCGAAACTTACAGAGAATTCAGCGGCAGGCAAATCCGTATGGAAAAGCGGCATATTACGGAAGCGGGGCCGGCAATCTCCCTTGATCGATTTCCAGTCGGGCACCGATAGGCGCCATGCCGCATCCCTTACACATTGGGAGCTATCCAAGAACCGGCCACGAACATAGCTTTCCTTGTCAAGAAGTTCTGGTTGCGGATGCGCCTTGATTGATTCGGCCAGCGGACCGGACCAGCCTTTGTCGAGGATTCGGTTCACCACGCTGGCCGCCAGTTCGTTGCCGGGCCGGGCGGGATGCACGCCCCCATAGCGGGCCCAAGTCATGCTGCCATCCTTGATTTTTGATGCCAACTCGCGTGCCACATGGGCTGAGGAGATCTCATGGCGGACGGCTACATCTTCGTGGGAACCGCTGGATAGAGGTTCTTTTCCTTTTGCGAGGCTTGCGAGCATGGCTTCGTTGACAAAATGAACCATCACAATGTCGCAAGAAGGATTGTGGACACGCAGGTGACGGATGATGCCTTCCATGCCGCGAATGCATTCCTTCTTGCCATGGTGGGCGTCCTGGTCATCGTTGACGGCAAACTCGAGGAAAAACAGGTCGACGGGTCCCTTTGACAGGACATCGTCCGCGAGCCGGAAAGCTCCGGTCGTGGAGCAGGTTGACGAAATTCCCGCGTTGGTGAAGCTGAAATCCGTGGATGGGAACCTTCGTTTCAGGGATTCCATCATGATGGGACGATATCCTTCCATCTCCGTGATGGAGCCACCCATGAAGGCCACATGCCCCTTCTTCTCGGTGGTGAACTTCAGCCGGCTGTTGTCGAGCTTACCCCTGAAATTGGCGTTATCAGATGTTGAACCAGCCGATTGAGCACATGCCATGAGGCAGCCCAAACCAAGAATCCACATGGGACAATTCTCCAGAATGGTTTTTAATCCCCGGCCTTGACCAGAAAAAAAAGCTAGCCTTCACCGGGTTTGCAAATGCCCACCATATCTTCAGGCCCTCAGAGTGCGAGTATCGCCCCATGAGCGCACTTTTGAAAGAACTATTCCATCTGGCTGAACTCGGCCGGATATGGTTGGGGCCGAATGATAAAAGCAACGAAATGGGCCGTGCGAAGCGATTGGAGCGCAAGCGGCTAGCATTGGAGGCGCTTGAGGATCGAACCGCGCCATCAGTTAATGGACTTTTACCATTTTACGACACGGGAACACCTGCCGTTGTGGATATTTGGGTGGATCCGGTGCGGGGTCATGATGCCAACCCGGGTGTTTCAAGGAGCCAAGCTCTCAAGACCGTTTCCGAGGCATGGAGGAGGATCCCGGCGTCGGCGGAACTTCAGGTGGGTTACCGGGTCAACCTTACCCAAGGCGATTATTCGCAAGACAGTGTCCCGAACTACTGGGAAAATCGATGGGGAACCAAGCTAGCCCCCGTTATTCTGCGATCGGTCGATGGTGCGGGGGCCTCCAGGCTTCCAGCCATCAACATGTACGATTGCCGCCATGTGCACATGATCGGATTGGATGTCTCAGCCAGCGGCGGCGATGTGTTGCACCTCGAGAAATGCGACCATGTGCTGGTTCGTGAAGTTTCACTGAGGGGACTCGGCGATATTCACGCCTACGCGTCTCCCCAGGAAACACTCAAGGCCAACCAGTGCCGGAATATTTTTGTCGAGAAATGCGACATATCCGGAGCATTCGACAACGCGGTGGACTTTGTGGGTGTCCAATATGGCCATGTCTTGGGAAACCGGATCCATCGAGCCGGAGATTGGGCCATCTATGCCAAGGGTGGATCGGCTTACCTGACCATTTCAGGCAACGAGATATTCGATGCGGGAACCGGTGGATTCACCGCCGGCCAAGGGACGGGATCCGAGTTCATGGTTTCTCCATGGATTCATTACGAGGCGTACGACATCAAGTTCACGAATAACATCATTCACGATGCGCAAGGCGCTGGGATAGGCATCAACGGTGGTTACAACATCCTCGCGGCAAACAACACGATGTACCGTGTCGGGGCCAGGAGCCATGTCATCGAAATCGGACTGGGTTCAAGGAGTTGCGACGGCGACCAGCAAAAATGCTCCGAATTCCTAGCCATGGGCGGGTGGGGGACGGCAACTGTCGAGCGTGAAGAACCGATTCCCAACAATCATGTGTTCATCTTCAACAACATCGTGTTGAACCCGGAAGGATATTCGAGCCGGTGGCAGCATTTGGCTCTTTCGGAGCCACGGCAAGCGGATTCAACATCCAACATTCCCTTTCCGGTTCGAGCCGATCAAAACCTGAGGATTGAGGGAAACATCATTTGGAATGGCAACTCCGGCATGCCTCTTGGAATTGAATCGGAGGAATTGGCTAGTGACATTTTGCTTCGCAACAGCATCAACTTGGTCAAGCCGATATTGATGGATCCGGATCATGGTGATTTCAGGCTTCATGCCAGCTTTGAACCGCCGCCATCGGTCCAGGTGCCGGATTTTGATTGGCTTGATGCGCCCAAAACCCCTGCGCCACCCCCTGGAAGAAGCGATAACTTCGTGATGTTTGATTTCAGTGGCAATCCAAGGGGGGAGGGCAGTCGGGTTGGCGCGTTCGCAACGGCCGGGGAAATTCCAGACCTGACAAACCTGACGGTGGCCATTTCGGGCCTTCCTGAAGTTGTTGTAGGACAATCGGTCGTTGTCAGGGTCACCGTTGTAAATCTCTCGAGGATTGCTGTTTCCAACACGGTTGTCTCAATCGGCCCGATTGGCAGCACCTTGGGAATCCGCGGTCTATCAGCCTCATTGGGAACCGCGAATCTTGCGGCAAGGTCGGTTTCCTGGTCCGTTGGTTTCTTGGATGCCGGAGCTACTGCCACATTGACGATCGGGATCACTCCGCGCGCGGCGGTCAGCTTTCGCTTGTTCGCCAGCGGCGCGACCATGGGGAGGGATATCGATCCCTCCGATAACGAGGCTTATTCCGACTTGCGTGTTGTCCCGAAAACCGTGAACGCCATTGTGGTGACCGGTGCGGGCACAGGTGCGGGAGGCTTGGTACGGGTGCATGATGCCCAGACAGTTCAATTGAAAACAATCATCTTTCCATACGGAAGATCTTTCAGGGGTGGAGTCCGGGTGGCGTCCGCGGATGTCACCGGGGATGGCTGGGCGGATGTGATAACGGCCCCCGGCCCCGGTGCTAGTCCCATGATCCGGGTGTTCAACGGCCGTACTGGTCTGGCTGAAGCCGGCCCGCTTGGTCGAATGATGGCCTTCCCCCAATCGATGAGGGCGGGAGTGCATGTCTCAGCCGGTGACATGGATGGGGATGGCCGGGCAGAAATCGTTGTCGGGACCGATTCCGGACCGATTTGTGAAACCAGGATTTATTCAGGAGCTTCAGGGCACCTGATGAGGTCGATGAAGCCCTTCGCGGGGTTTCGCGGCGGCGTTCTTGTTTCGGTTGGAGATACCAATGGAGATGGCTTATTTGAAGTGATCGTTTCTCAGCCATCAGGAGCGGCGAGCATCACGAAAGCGTTTTCCCCGTTGACGGGGCAGCAGCTTTGGTCGATTTCGGTCGCTTCGCCGTCATCAAGAAGTCCCGGCATTCTTGCCGTTGGAGATTGGGACGCTGATGGCCGGGATGATGTCATGGTCAACCGGGGGAGAGTCCAAGCCGTGATCATCAGCGGCAAGGACAAATCGCTGATCGAAACCATCAACATCGGCGCCATGTATTCGATCTCCATGGTTGATCTTAATGGCGATGGCCTGCCGGACACGGCGGGAACCTCTGCATGGGGGGGCTTCCTCAGGTTGGTTGTTGGATTCCGAGGGGGCATGTCGCCGGAGATTCCGCTTGGAAACAGCTCGATTGGTGCTTTTATCGCGGTGGGCAGGAACCCGGCGTTCGTTTGAACGGCCCTTGCGAACGACTTTCCCACGGGGATAATGTCATTTGGCCGCAACACTCCAGGGATTTCAACCATGCTTCTAGCTTGCCTTGCCATCGCGTTGGGTTCCATGTTCGCTGATCCGGTTCCTGGAATCTTTCAAAAGGTCGTACTCGACAAGACTTTTAATTCCGAGGGTGTCGCTGTTGGGGATGTCAACAGGGATGGCAAGCTGGATGTGATCACCGGGGAGTTTTGGTACGAGGCTCCCAACTGGACCAAGAAGCGCATTCGGCCCGGCAAGGACTATGGCGACGGCCTGAAGGGGTACTCCGACAGCTTTGCCTGTTGGGCTGATGATTTCAACAAGGATGGCTGGGTGGATGTTTTGGTGATCTGCTTCCCTGGCGCCCCTTGCTTCTGGTTTGAGAATCCCAAGGGAAAGGATGAACCTTGGAAGCCCCACATGGCTTGGCATTCAGCATGCAACGAGACGCCCACCTATGCCGATCTCTTCGGAGATGGCAAGCGGGTTCTGGTAATGGGTTTTCAACCCAAGGGTAAGGACAATGAAGGTCAGATGGCCTGGTTTCAACCGGGTAAGGATCCATACCAGCTGTGGGAAATGCATCCCGTGAGCGCCCCATCCGTTTCCGGCAAGCCCCCTGTCCCCGGCACACACAGGTTCAGCCATGGACTTGGGATTGGTGACATCGACGGCGACGGCAAAAACGAAATCATTTGCACGGGGGGGTATTGGAAGCATCCTTCCACTGGCCGTGGAGCCGAGGGACCTTGGGAATTTGTCGCTGTCGCCTTGGGTGATGCATGCGCGGACATGGCCGTTGTTGACATCGACGGAGATGGAAAAAAAGATGTGATTTCCAGCAGTGCGCACAAATTTGGAATCTGGTGGTACAAGCAGCGCGGGGCAAACGCCTTCGAAAAGAATGAGATTTTTCCCAAATTGATTTCCGAGACGCATGCCTTATGGATGGGTGACCTCGACAAGGACGGCGTCGTAGATGTTGTCACCGGCAAGCGGTGGTGGTCTCACGGCAAGTCGGAACCCGGATCGGACGCTTCGCCCGCTGTTTACATGCTCAAGGGATCGAAAAGTTCCGATGGCATGCTCAAGTTCACGCCTGTCGTGCTAGACGGTGAATCAGGCATAGGCACCCAGTTCACCATTGTGGACATCAATGGTGATGGAAAACTGGATGTGGTGACAAGCAACAAAAAGGGAGTTTTTGTGCTCCTGCAGGGCGCTACTGGGCGCTAGGCCGCCAGACGAACAGGAGCGCGCAGGAATCCGGCGCACGCTCCCACGACCTGTTCCTGCTGTTCCATGGTTATTCCGGGGAAAATTGGCAGTGCCAAGGTGCGCTTGGCGGCCGCCTCGCTTACGGGGAAGTCACCTTGCCGGTATCCAAGGTATTCCAGGCATTCCTGCAAATGAAGTGGAAGCGGGTAGTAGATTTCGCAGCCAATGCTGTTGGACTTGAGGTGCTGCATCAGGCTGTCTCTCCTGCCTCCTGCGACGCGCACGACAAATTGGTTGAAGGTGTGGAACCTCCCGGGCAGTTCCTTGGGGACTTCGAGGAAACCACCAAGGCCGTTACGCTGAATCAAGGAAACATAACGGCTTGCCGCATCCCTGCGTTGGTCAATCCATGATGTCAAATGAGGCAACTTGACCCGCAGCATGGCGGCTTGAAGTGCGTCGATCCGCGCGTTCCAGCCAACCATCTTGTGAAAGTACCGCGGCTCCATTCCGTGGGCTCTGAGAATCTGCATGGTCTTGGCTGTTTCCGGGTCATTGGTGACGACCATGCCGGCATCTCCAAAGGCACCCAAATTTTTGCTCGGATAGAAACTCAGGCAAGCCACCGCACCAAGACTTCCAACAGGCTTGTCCTGATATCTGGCTCCCATGGATTGGGCGGCGTCCTCAATCACTAAAAGATCGTGTTTTTCGGCCAACTTCCACAACGGTTCCATGTCTGCCGTTTGACCATAAAGGTGCACGGCCATGATGGCTCGCGTGCGTCCCGTGATTTTTTCGGCAACACACTTTGGATCAAGGTTGAATGTGTCGGGTTCAATGTCGGCAAACACCGGGGTTGATCCATTTCGGATGACCGCCCCAACGGTGGCAAAAAATGTGTAGGGAGGAAGAATTACCTCATCACCTGGCCCAATCCCCAACCCATGCAGGGCCAGTGACAGTGCATCCGACCCTGAGCCACAACCAACGCCAAATCCAACGGAGCAGTAGTCAGCAACTTCGCTTTCAAATGAGGCGACTTCAGGGCCCAAGATTACCTGGCCAGAATCCAGCACCCTTGCAACGGCAGCATCAATCTGAGGGCGCAAATCCTTGCAAGCAACCTGAATATCACAAAGGGGAACGCCCTTACCCGCTCCAGCCATTATGGAAGCCTCCGTGCATGATGCCCAATCGGCCGCGGCAACCGTAAGGAATGAGGCACGGGGAATCAAGTCGCAACGACACGCCTTGCATTCAAACAGTTGCCTCAATCAATATCGGTTCGAGAAGCTCGGCTAGATTTGCGAATTGTCGGGCATGCGAAGATTTCATGTCGAGGTTTGCGGGAAGGTTCAATGATCGACCAAGGATCAGAAAATATTAATCACGCCTATAACCTGCTGGGTGAACGGGCATGCCGTTCCCTTGGATTGTTGCGATTTCCACCAAATTTCAAAGTCTCGATTGTTATTCCCGTATTCAACGAAATTCGATGGATAGGTGAATTGTTGCGTCGGGTTAGGTCCCAGGGTGTGCCTCATGAAATCATCCTGATTGATGATTGCAGTACCGACGGAACAAGGGAGATGCTGCCTTCTCTAGCGGATGAAAACACCGTCATCGTTTACCATGAAAAAAATCAGGGCAAGGGAGCGGCCCTCAGGAGTGGATTTGCCAAGGCCACCGGTGATGTCATCCTTATTCAGGATGCCGACCTCGAATACGACCCCGCGGATTATCCGAAACTGCTCCTGCCCATCCTTGAAGGAAAAGCCGATGTCGTTTTCGGCTCCCGATTCATTGGGGAATCCCATAGGGTCCTGTATTTCTGGCACACGGTTGCGAACAAGATCCTGACACTCCTTTCCAATATGCTGACCAATTTGAACCTGACAGACATGGAGGTCTGCTACAAGGTGTTTCGAAGGGAGATCCTGCAAGGAATGAACTTGAAGTCGAACCGTTTTGGATTTGAGCCGGAAGTCACAGCCAAGGTTAGTCGCCGAAGGACGGCCTGCCGAATTTACGAGGTGCCCGTGAGCTATGCAGGCCGGACTTACGCGGAAGGCAAAAAAATCGGCTTGAAAGACGCTTTCAGCGCCTTGGGATGCATCCTTTGGTACAGGTTTTTTGACTAGTTGGTTGATTGGAACCCTATTTGGGTCCCTTGATGGATCGAATCACTGAGATTGAAGTCACGGGAATCCTCAGTTCGGTGAATCCGAAGGCATCCTCGATAACGATGTAATCGCGTCCAATATCCGTTATTTTGGAAACGCCCGGGATATCCTTGATCACCTGGATCTCGAAGCGCCCGCCGGAAATTTCCTTCAGGTTGACCTTTTGCCCCTGCCGCAGGTTTGAAAAAACAGATTTCCCCGGCTGGTCTTGGGCCTGCGCGAGTGGAAGAATCAGCAGGAAAATGATGGTTGCCATGCTCGCAAGTTGTCGCATCCCAAGTCCTCCATCGATTCACCGGCAATTTGGGTTGCCTCAAGTTGACAGTTCAATCCGTCAATCATCGGTTTTCAGAAGTCAGCGAGGCGGGGGGCGCGAGGGAAGGGAATGACATCGCGAATGTTGGTCATTCCCGTGATCATTTGGACGGCCCGTTCGAGGCCCAGTCCGAATCCTGCGTGCGGCACGGTGCCAAACCGGCGCAGGTCGAGGTACCAGGAATAAGCGCCGGGGTCCAAGCCGCATTCACGCATGCGGCTTTCAAGGATTTCAAGCCTTTCCTCCCGTTGACTGCCACCGATGATTTCGCCCACTCGGGGCGCCAGCACATCCATGGCTCGCACGGTTTTGCCATCATCGCTTAGCCGCATGTAGAAAGCCTTGATCTCCCGGGGGTAGTCATGAACGATCGCGGGGCGCCTGAAAAGCTTTTCTGTGATCCACCTTTCATGTTCCGACTGGAGGTCCATGCCCCATTTCACGGGGTGCTCGAACACCTCACCCGAATTGGCAAGCCTTGCAACCGCCTCGGTGTAACTGAGGCGCTCGAAAGGTTCCTCGGCAAGCGACAAGAGCGTGGAGCGTATGTTCGGATCGATCCTCTCCGCGAAGAATTGGATGTCGTCGGCGCAATGATTCAGGGCGTCCGTGGCGATTCGACGAAGAAATGCCTCCGCCAAGTCCATATTATCCTCTAACTGGAAGAAGGCGACCTCTGGTTCAACCATCCAGAACTCGGAAAGGTGGCGGGTGGTGTTGGAGTTTTCCGCGCGGAATGTGGGGCCGAAGGTATAGATCCTTCCCAAGGCGCAAGCCAACGCCTCTCCTTCCAATTGCCCTGAAACTGTCAGGTGGGTTGGTTTGCCGAAGAAATCCTGGTTGTGGTCAACGGAACCATCGGGATTCCGCGGTGGATTTCCGGCATCCAGCGTGGTGACCCGAAACATTTGGCCGGCGCCTTCGCAATCGCTGGCCGTGATGATCGGGGTGTTGACATACAGGAATCCGCGTTCCTGAAAGAACGAATGGATGCTTGAGCAGACCTGATTCCTGACCCTGGAAACGGCGCCAAAGGTATTGGTTCTGGGTCGGAGGTGGGCTATGGAGCGGAGGAATTCAAGGCTCGCGCCCTTTTTCTGAAGAGGATATTCACCTGGATCAGCCAGTCCAAGGACGACTAAATCCGCAGCTGCCAGCTCAGTTACCTGCCCTTTACCCGGGGAAGCCTTGAGTTCACCACGGACGGTTACGCTTGCTCCGACATTCAGCTTGAGAACATCAGAATTGTAATTTGGCAGACTTGCTGGAACGATGACCTGAAGGTTTCCAATGCATGAGCCATCATTGATTTCAAGGAAGCTGAAGCCTCCTTTTGAGTCCCGACGGGTTCTCACCCATCCGCGAACTTCAATGAGGCTTCCCACTGAATCGGCAATGCGGGCCTTCGATACCGGCAACCATTGCATGGGGAGGCCTCAAGACCTCAGGTTAAATGCGCTGGACAAAATGTTACTTGCGGCGCGACGAACCGCCGGAGGAGGCCCGGGCAGGACCCTTGGCCTTGGGAGCTCCAGCAGATTGCCGGCCTTGTTTGCCGGCCATGGCAACGGCTTCATTCCACCAAGGACTAATCTTCATAATTTTCGCGACAATAGCGTCGCGTTCACTCGTTGACTTGGCGCGCTGCAGTTTTTCCTTGAGCTTTCCCATCTTTTTCTTGCGATGGTAGCGACGATCCAACTCAATACGGCGTTCAACCATCGAAACCACCCCTATGCAAAATCAAATATCCAAAATAATAGTTTGGAGGCATTCAAGCCTTCAGGCAAGTGCATTTCATTGGTTTAGCGAACTGCCGGCGAAATCATGCCTTCCGTCGGGCTGGATGCTTGTGCATAAAGCTTCTTAGGAATTCTGCCGGCCAGATATCCAAGCCTGCCCGCCTCACAGGCCAATCCCATCGCACGCGCCATAAGGAGCGGATCAACGGCTTGAGCCACCGCCGTGTTCAAGAGCACGCCATCGCATCCAAGTTCCATCGCGAAAGAAACATCGGATGGCACACCGACGCCGGCGTCAACGATGATCGGGTAATCGGCTTTTCTTCCTTTGAGGTCTTCAAGAATGATGCGAATGTTGTTGGCGTTCAGTATTCCCTGGCCGCTTCCAATGGGGCTACCCGCCGGCATCACGCATGCCGCACCCGCAGCCTGCAATCTCCTGGCCAGGATGGGGTCGTCACTGGTGTAAACTAAAACTGTAAATCCTTCTGAAACAAGGGTTTCCGTGGCTTTTAGGGTTTCTATCGGATCGGGCAGGAGAGTTCGCTTGTCACCCAAGCATTCAAGTTTGACCCAACCCGCGCCCTTGTTTCCCAAGTTTGTGAGCAACTCCCGGCCAAGACGGGCATGCCTGATGGCTTCCTCAGCGGAAAAACAACCGGCCGTGTTTGGAAGGATTGTGAGCTTGGCTAAGTCAAGATGGTCAAGAATGCTTCGCCCCGAAGAATCCACCAACCTTTCCCGGCGCACGGCAACCGTGGTTACCTCGCAACCACTCGCCGCTAGGCATTCGGTCATGAGCTCAAGAGTTGAATATTTGCCGGTTCCGGTGAACAACCGGTTTCTGAACCGGAAATCCCCGATAACCAGGTCGCCATCTGTGAAAGGGGTTCCGCCTCCGACGAGCGTTACAATTTCCAGAGTCGTGGCCGGCATGAGAATGGTTCCGGCATGCCTCGAGGCGGGAACCACCTCACCGTTGACTTCCACGGCGACGCGACCGGGCTGTAATCCAAGAAATTTCAACAATTCCAGGATCGTGGTGCCTTCCACCACGGTTCGGGGGGTGCCATTGACCGTTATCTGCATCGTGGCCTCAAGGCGAAAATCTGGCTGATTGTGCTTCTTTCCGGCCAAATTTACCGGAATGTCTAATCTATCAACTGTCGCTCCTTCCCGTGTCGACGGCTGGAATGAATATCAACGGACCCGTTGCCTGGATTCTGGGACCATGAAACCGATTTCTCTTCCCCGCACCCGAGTTCCGACGCAGGTTTTCGCCACGAGCGAGGATGCCGCGCGCCATGTGGCCAGGCAGGTGGAGGGGCTTATCAGGCAAAACGCGGCGACCGGACGGGCCACCGTGCTCGGCTTGGCGACCGGATCCACGCCCGTCGGATTGTATCGTGAGCTTATCCGCTTGCACCGCGAGGAAGGACTCGACCTTTCCCGGGTCGTCACCTTCAATTTGGATGAATACTATCCGATGAGTCCTGACGACCAGCATTCCTACAACCTGTGGATGCGCGAGACATTCTTTGACCATGTCAACATTCCCAAGGAAAACATCCATATTCCAATGGGTGACACTCCGCTGGATACGGTCGAAGACCATTGCCTCCGGTACGAGCGGGAAATCCAGAAGCATGGCGGAATCGACCTCCAAATCCTCGGGATCGGGCGGACGGGCCATATCGCGTTCAACGAACCCGGTTCTTCAAGGCACAGCAGGACGCGCCGCGTCATCCTCGATCCGGTGACGCGCAGGGATGCCGCCAGTGGCTTCTTTGGCGAGGAGAATGTCCCGAACTTTGCCCTGACCATGGGAGTCGGAACGATTCTGGAAGCCAGGCAGGTTGTTTTGCTCGCTTTTGGCGAGCACAAGGCTGGAATTGTCCGCAAGGCTTTGGAAGACGGAACAAGCGAGGCGATCACCGCCAGCTTTTTGCAGGATCATCCGAACGCGAGTTTTGTGCTCGATCAATCGGCGGCGGGTGGACTTACCGCCATCAGCAAGCCGTGGTCTGTTGGCCAGGTTGAGTGGACGAGCGCTCTGGAGCGCAAGGCCGTCATCGACCTTTGCGCCCACACGAAAAAAGCTCTTCTCAAGCTTTCCGAGGATGATTTTCGCAACAACGACTTGCATGGATTAATCAGGGAACGCGGCCCCGCCAGTTCCATCGGTAAGCGTGTGTTTGCCGACTTGAACGAAACCATTTGCCATTATCCGTGCGGGAAGGAGCCATCGACAGTGCTGCTGTTCAGCCCGCATCCCGATGATGATGTCATCAGTGTCGGCGGCACCCTCATTCGATTGGTCGAACAAGGGCAAAAGGTTCACATCGCTTACATGACAAGCGGCAATATTGCCGTTTTTGACCACGACGCCTGGCGGTTCACCGACTTTGTCGTCGAATTCAATCGCATTTTCGGGATTGATTCGGTGCACACCGACCAAGTGAAGGATCGGGTGAGGAATTTCCTAGCCGCAAAACAGCCAGGGCAATCGGATTCCGATGATGTTCTCAAGATAAAGGGGCTGATTCGGGCCACAGAGGCCCGCGCGGGCGCGGCCGCCTGCGGCGTTCCCCCTGAACAGCTTGAATTCATGGACCTGCGTTTTTACAGGACCGGCACCATAGCCAAGGCCCCGATCCATTCGCAGGACATTCAAGACATCGCTGATTTGCTGGTTAGACTCAAGCCGGCCCAGATTTATGTGGCGGGTGAAATGTCGGATCCGCACGGAACCCACCGCATGTGCGCTGAGGCCATTTTCGCCGCGGTGAAATTGGTGAGGAAATCGGGACAGCAATTCGAAGTGTGGCTTTATCGCGGTGCCTGGGAGGAGTGGCAACCTCATGAAATCGAGCGAGCGGTGCCGCTAAGCCCCGAGGATGTCGAACGCAAGAAAATGGCGATATTCCGCCACCAGTCCCAAAAGGACAAGGCGATGTTTCCCGGGGGAAGCGATCGAAGGGAATTCTGGCAGCGGGCGGAAGATCGCAATAAGAAAACAGCACAAACCTATGATTTGCTTGGACTTCCGGAATTCTATGCGCTTGAGGGCTTTGTCAGGTGGAAGGAATGAGCATGATCCCGGAGGGTTTACAACCCTCCCCCCCCCCGATTGATCCGTTCCACCCGATGCAACCCAACCCAAGGGCGTATCCTGTGTCTTGAGAGTTTGGCAAAACCTTCAGCGCCACCCCGGGTTCCTCCGATTCATCCATCGTTAAGGCCGTGTTTCTCACCAACATGGCCAACGGGTCCGAGGAAGGTCAATGAGCGGCTTTGCCGAAAATCATTCCACCGGTCAATGGTCTGGCCGCTCAACCCTTGGAGAAATTCTGACTTGGGAGGAATCCCAAGCGATGCTTCCGCTGGTCACGCGCATTGTTCGAGATGTGATCGACTGGACGAAAGCGTTGGACGAGGCAGAAGGCAAACTGGGGGATTTGCCGCCCGCCGTGCAGCAACTGGATTGGGCTGAAAGGTCGAAGGGATATTATTGGAAAGATCGCCTTTCCGAATGCGGTCGTGAACTCCGCGGCGCCTTCCTTGAACTTGAGGCCTTGCGAATCACCCTGCTTGACCAGGAAGTGGGAATTGTTGGATTTCCGACCCTTGTCAACAATCGCCGGGCCTTTTTCATTTGGCAGAAGGGTGAGCCAACCATCACCCAGTGGTGCTACACATGCGACCCGACCCGAAGGCAGATTCCCAAGGCCTGGATCCGGGATGGCAAGGAAGAAGACCAGGAAACCAGGGCGGCCTGACCGCTTCTGTTGCTTCACCCTGGATCAAGGTTTGTGGCATCAGGCGGACTGAGGATGCGATTTGCTGTCGCGAAGCAGGTGTCGATGCCGTTGGGTTGAATTTATTTCCAAAATCTTCCCGATTCATTAACGAGCAGGATTTGAGTCTTCTTGGACAAGGATGGCCGGCGGGGCTTGATGCCGTCGCGCTGTTTGTTTCTCCAAATCCATCGGAAATGGCTGAATTGGTTGGCAGGCATCCCTGGATTGGCTTCATCCAAATTCATGGACTGGATCAACCGCCGTTGGATCCGCCACCTCGCCCTTGGATCCTTGCCGGATCGGCACATCCAAACGAAGGATTTCAGCCACTGAGGTCGTTGCTTCGAATGTGCATGGAATCAGGAACTGGCCCTTCGGCTGTCTTGTTGGATGGTTATAAGGTTGGCATGCATGGTGGCACGGGGGTAAAGGCGCCGTGGTCTTTGATAAATCCGAAGGATTGGCCTATTTCGTTGATTCTTGCCGGGGGAATCAACCCGGCGAATGTCCGTGAGGCGATGACAACGGTCGGTCCTTGGGGCATCGATGTGGCCAGTGGTGTGGAATCATCAACCGGCATCAAGGATCCCGGGTTGATCAAGGAATTGGTTTCTCTTGCAAGGCAAGGGACTTGACTCGGGTCACTAATCCGGATGTTTCAATGATTAATCCAAGAAACCAGATGCCCCAGACCTTAGGCCAAAACGAAAGATCTGATTCGCTGACTGGCATGATGGCCATGAGCGCACCAAAAAGCGGGGGTACGCAGTTTTTCCATCGGCTTGATCCTGGAATTGTCGGTTCCATTGCGGCCACGAACCCTCTGGCCAGCCACCAGGCTGCCAGCACCAAAAGGCATCTGGAAGTGTTCACGGGCAGATGATCGGATAACCCCTCCCAGGTCCCGGGCAGGATCAGGATGATGGCTCCGGTGAGAATGACAAGAGCCGCTCGAATCAAAATGGGGACCAAAAACCAGGCACCATGCAGAAACAAAAGGGCAATGGCTGCGACCGGAATACTAATGGGCGCGAACCATGAATCACCTGGAGGCCAGGCGATCCCATCAGGTTTGGTCGGTTGGCGACTCGGAAGGATAAAAATCAATCCCACAACAAGTGGGAAAATCAGGAAAGCGAATGAAGTCCAAAACTGGGCGATCAGAAGTTGGCGCCTGCCGTAGCGCTCGGCTGATTCCGGGATGATGGGCATTCGTTTATCGCATTCCCGCGCACACAGTGGTGGGTTGACGATGCCAATTCAGTCTAATTGGCCAAGGCTTTTTCGATAGCTGTAATCAGTTTCGAGTCGCTTGGCTCGACGCCAGAGTCAAATCGAGCGGCACAAGCACCATCCTTGCCCACAAGAAATTTGGTGAAATTCCAGCCGACCTCGCCAGAAAACGAGGGATTGGAGTCCTTGGAAGTGAGGGCTTTGTACAATTCGCACGCCTTCGCACCTTTCACCTCAACCTTGGCCATCATCGGGAATGTGACCTTGTACTCCTTTTTGCAGAACTCGGCGATTTGTGCGTTGGTGCCTGGTTCCTGGCTTCCAAACTCGTTGGAAGGCACACCTACCACAACAAGGCCCTTCGAAGCGTATTTGTCATGAAGTGCCTGGAGCCCGGCATATTGTCCGGTGTATCCGCAAGCGCTCGCGACATTGACAAACAAGACAACCTTCCCACGGAACTCCTTGGCCAAATCGACATCCTTCCCGTCGATCGACTTCATGGTGTGAGCAAGAACGGGCTTTCCGGCGGCTTGGCCGGTGGCGGTGGCCAAAATCCCGGCAATGGCAAATACGAACATATTATAAGCTCCTTGGGTTGTTGATGGCTTTTGATTAACGAAATTATTCTAGCGAGAGATCATGGGAAAGGCGGTATGGAGAGGCTTTAGCCCTAGGTGGTAAACTGGTTGATGTGGTTTGCCCAACTGGCTTGGAAGCTGTCGCATGACCGATACCCGGCTGATCCGGAATTTTTCCATCATCGCCCACATAGATCACGGCAAAAGCACGCTGGCTGACCAGTTTTTGTTGAAAACAGGCGCAATCAGCCAACGGGAGTTTCGTGCTCAGCTGCTTGATGGCATGGATCTTGAGAGGGAGAGGGGAATCACGATCAGAATGCACCCCGTGACGGTTTATTACCAGCATGACGGACGGCAGTACGAACTCAACCTTATCGATACCCCCGGACATGTTGATTTCACCTATGAGGTGAGCAGGAGCCTTGCGGCATGCGAGGGTGCCGTTTTGCTCGTGGATTCGTCTCAGGGAGTTCAGGCTCAGACGGTGGCCAATGCCTACCTTGCGATTGAAAACGATCTCACGATCGTTCCAGTCCTCAACAAAATCGACATGTCGATCGCGCGTCCGGATGATGTGAAGTCGGAAATGGAGCAGGTCCTGGGTATCAAGCCCGAGGAAGTGTTGGCCGCGAGCGGCAAAACCGGAATGGGCGTTGAGGATTTGATCAAGGCGTTGATCGACCGGGTTCCGCCGCCATCGGGCCTCGTATCCAATCCTCTTCAAGCGCTTGTTTATAACAGCCATTTTGATTCTTACAAGGGGGTTGTGATTTATGTCAGGGTCAAGGAGGGAGTACTGAGGAAGGGCCAAAAAATCAGGCTCATGGGCGCCGGGACCGAGCATGTCGTGACAGATATCGGTCAATTCAGGCCGACACCCACGCCATGCGACCAACTTGGACCCGGACAAGTCGGTTTTTTCATGGCCTCGGTCAAGAAACTTGAAGATGTCAAGGTTGGCGACACCGTTACCGACGCCCTCTCTCCGGCTCCTTCCCCCCTTCCAGGTTACAAGGAACCGATGCCGATGGTGTTCTCGGGGTTGTACCCGACGAACAACAACGATTACGAGACCCTGCGGGACGCCTTGGCCAGGCTGCGGCTCAACGACAGCAGTTTCACCTACATGCCTGAAAACAGCGAGGGACTGGGTTTCGGTTTCCGGTGCGGGTTCCTCGGAATGTTGCATCGCGAGATCATCCAGCAACGGCTGGAAAGGGACAGCGACCTGGACCTGGTGCAAACGGCGCCGAATGTCACTTATGAGATTCTCAATCGGAAGGGTGAACTGCTGGTGATCGACAACCCGCAGAAGGTACCCGATGCCGGGCAAATCGAGGAGTTCCGCGAACCGTTTATCCGCATCAGTTTCCTGATTCCCTCGTCAAACATCGGCGACATCATGAAATTGTGCACCGACAGGCGTGGTTCCTATGTCAAAACGGAATATCTGAGTCCGACCAGGGCATTGCTGGTTTTCGAGATGCCGCTCGCGGAAGTGATTTACGACCTCTATGACAAGCTCAAATCGGTGACTCATGGATACGGAACGATGGATTATGAGATCATCGGGTTCCGTTCGGAGGACCTGGTCAGGCTCGATATCCTTGTCGCGGGAAAACGGGTTGATGCCCTTTCCACAATCGTTCATCGCAGCACCGCTGAGGTGCGCGGTCGCCGTCTCATCAAGAAAATGAGGGAGGAAATCGACCGGCACCTTTTCGAGGTGGTCCTGCAGGCCGCGATTGGCAGCCGGGTTGTGGCAAGAGAAAGTATTGCCCCGTTGCGCAAAAATGTGACGGCCAAGTGCTACGGGGGCGACATCACCCGCAAGCGCAAGCTTTTGGCCAAGCAGGCGGAGGGCAAGAAGCGCATGAAGCAGGTCGGGCAGGTCGAGATTCCGCAGGAGGCGTTCCTCGCGGTGTTGGAGACCGGCGAATGAATGCCGATCCCCGGAGGAAGACCTGATGGCGTCATGGAAATTCTGGATCGCGCGGAATGAGAAGGATTCCGCTAATGATTCCGTCAAACCACTTCCACATGATGGATGGCGGGAGTCGCTGGACACGGTTGTTTTCGTCGTGATCCTTGTGCTGATCCTCAAGACATTCGTGGCGGAATGCTTCGTCATCCCGACGGGATCGATGGCCGAGACCTTATACGGATATCAAAAAGCCATAGTTTGCCCGGAATGCTCGCATTCATTTGCCGTCAATGCCAGCGAAGAGGTGGAGAACGGTTCCCGCGACAGGAATTTCTGCACCTGCCCCAACTGCCTTCGGGACATCGAGATGGTTCGCGCGGGGCAAATGCGTCGGGGCGCCGAGGCCGCCCGGGTTGACGATCCGGGTGCCAGCACGGGGGATAGGGTGCTGGTGGGCAAATTTCCGGCCGACCTCCGGGCCATGTCGGGTCCATCCCGCAATCAGGTGGTGGTCTTCAAGTTTCCCGGCAATGGAGGCGGCGGGTTTGATCCCTTTCCGGTTTCCGGGCCGCAACGAAACCATACCCCGATGAATTACATCAAGCGTTGCATGGGATTGCCGGGGGAGGTTTTGGGCATATCCGGCGGAGATATCTACCGCCTTGAGGAAGGATGGGAACCGCCTTTGGATGAAGGCCCATTTACCGAATGGTGGAAGGCCGATCACATGCGGGTTGCATACCTCCCCAAGGTTCGCATCGGGCCAGAGGGCAGGCTTGAGGTGCCTCCCGGCGACATGGCGATTGAAAGGGTTGAAGGCGATCCCGCGACAATGATTGTTCGCGGCGGAAGGTTTGCCATTGTCCGGAAGCCTCCGACCGTTGTCATGGCTGAATCAAGGCTCGTTTATGATGATGACAAACCCGCGCGCGACATGAAGGCGTTTCCCCGGTGGACCGGGGAATCTCCCGCCTCGTTTTCCAAGGGAACGGACGGTTTTTATTCCGGCGATGGATCGGGTTCTGCCGCATGGTTGCGTTACCGACACCTGTTGCGGCCCAATGTTCAGGGAGTTGGGCCCGCGGCGGTATGCCGTCCCCAGGTTGTCACCGATGTGATGGGTTACAACACCGGTCGTGTCTCTGAAGTGTTGTTTGGAGCCTTGTTGCCTGGGGAAGGCACCAGAAGCGTGGCCGGCAATTGGGTTGGCGACCTCATGGTCGAGTTCAGTGTCCGGGCCCGTTCCAAATCCGGGTCGCTCCTTGCCGAGGTGGCCAGGGGCATGGGCCGATATCGGGCTCGAATCGAGCTATCCTCGGGAGAAGTCACCCTGCAATCCATCGATCCGGATGGAAGGGAAAACAATCTGGTGAGTTTGCCGTCACCTGTCAGGGGAGGTTCCCACACGGTTCGATTTGGCCATGTCGACCGAACGCTTCACCTGTGGATCAATGGCAAGGCCGTAACGGGGGAAGGAGTTCCCGTATTGCCGCCCGCTTCATCAGGCAGCCGCTCGTTCGACCTTGAGCCGGCGGCATTGGGACTGGATGGCGGGGCCATCGCCGATTTTGGCCATATCAAGCTTTACCGGGACACCTACTACACGGCGAAGGACAGCCCTTCGGAAATGGATGTCCATCTTGATGACTTCGCCGCCCCCTTGGATTGGTCCTCGGGAAAGCCGACACCCGACAACCTCAAGGCGCTTTCCTGGGCTCCGATGAGGGTGCTCCGTGTTCCCCCGGGCCATTATCTTTGCCTGGGGGACAACAGTACTCACAGTTCTGACAGCCGGAGTTGGGGAACTGTTCCTGGCCGGCTCATGCTAGGCCGGGCCGTGGGTGTTTATTGGCCGCTTGGCCGAATTGGGTTGATCCGATGAGCGGGACTTCGATCGGAGAAATCCAGGTCCGCGTGCGCTATGCCGAAGTGGACCGGATGGGGTTTCTTCATCACGCCAATTACCTCGTCTACCTCGAGCAGGCCCGCATCGACATGCTTCGTGCCGCTGGATTTTCCTATCGGGAGTTGGAGGATCAGGGCTTTTTCCTCGTGTTGACGAAGGTCGAGATACGGTACCGCCGGCCAGCGGGTTTCGATGACCTTTTGACAATCCGCGTTCGGGTGGAGCGGGTGACGGGCGCCCGAATCGACCATGCCTATGAGGTCAGGCGTGGCGAGGAGCTGCTTTCCGAAGCCACCACGACCTTGGCATGCGTTGACCGGGAGGGCCGGCCGCGTTCGTTGCCCGACTTCCTTCGGGGCAAGGGGGATGCCAGCGGGAGTGCCGGTTCATGAGACGATGGATCCTCGCCGTTTTCTTCCCGCTTGTATTGCCGTTGTTCCCGGTGCTTGCGGCTGGCCTGGTCGCGGGAGCCATTCCCGGGCAGGCTCGTGATTATTTTCTTGACCACCTTTCGCTGCTCGACCAGTTGATTCTTGGCTTGGGAATCGCGCTTTTTGTCATCCAAACCATCTTGTCGTGGCGCGCCTTGCGATGGAAAGGGGTTGGGTTCGATGAAAATGCCGATCCTTGGTTGTCGCACTTGGCCCAGGCCGCCGAGTGGTTTCCACTGCTCGGCCTGATAGGAACAGTCGCCGGCATCCTGCAAACATTCGGATCGATATCCGGCCCGACTCCGCCTGAGAAAATCATCCAGCTATACGCGCCGGCTATCACGGCCACTGGCGCGGGGTTGTTCATGGCGTTGGTGAATATCCTGCCCACTTGGATGGTATTAGTGGGAAGGGACTTGATCAGGATGGTCGCGGGCGTCAAGGCAACCGGCCAGGATGCCACCTGAACTGAGTGGGGAGAGCGGCCGATGATCACGCTGCCCCGGCGAAGTGTGACTCGCTTCTTCATTCCCTTGATCGATGTGCTGATCCTGCTGTTTTGCGCGTTCCTTCTCATGCCGCTTTCCGCAAGGGACGGCGCTGATGGTGGCGAAACCAATCGCAGGAAGCGCCTGCTGGAAGAGGCATCCCGCAAGCGGGAGAATGAGCGAAAGCAGATTGATGAGGAAATTCGTCAGCTCAGGGATGCCAGACAGGCGACCGCCGCCGTGCTTTCCGGCAGGTTCTCGCCGATTGTCTTGTTGATAGATGGCGCGAGCGGAAAACTCACGAGGGGAATTGGCGGTCGGACTCAGGTCATAGATGGTGATGCCCGCCCTGGACAGGTGAGGGCGATGGTGGATTCCGACCGCGCCAGGATACGCGAGGTGACGGGAAACGCCTCCGCGGAACCTTATTATGCGGTGCAACTTCCTGCCGACCCCCTGTCTCCTTACCCGACGCGTGAGATGCGGCAAAGGTATCTCGGGTGGTTTCAGGAGGCCGGTGTTGCCGCGGATATTAGCTTGCCGTCGATTGATTCCAAAGGGGGTCAGGGCCCATGAACCATTTTTCCGCCGCCATGTTTTTTACATTGGCCATCCAGTTGTTCTGCGCGCTGGCGGGAGGCCTTACGGCCTATTTCGTGATCGACATGCTCGAACCGATGGTCATGACTGCCATGATGAGGCCAAGACTCACATTTCCCCGCAACATGATCCTGCGATGGGGAGGGTTTGCCGGGTTTGGCCTGCTCGTGTTTTTCCTCGTCGGTGAGGTGGGTTCGACCGGTGGCGGGGCCGCTGGAGGTGGCGGGCAACAAAAGGGAAAAGGTGTGGGAGGAAATCCTTCCGATTCCAGCCCCTCCCGACAAGAAAATACCGAAACTGTTGTGGCAAAAAAATCCGGCAAGGATATTCGCGTGCGGGTGTTGGCACCGGAAATCGCCGCCAAATTGCCGGGAGCCATGGGCGATACGCGGCGACTTTTTCTGTATTGGGATGGTCCGACATCCGAGCCTGAATTGCTTGATTACCACGCCACTCGGGAAAAGATTGATGGTTGGAGAAAAAACAACACAAGTTCGACCGAGCCAAGATTGACACTGGTTTACACGAATGATGATCCCGATGATGCGTCTCCCATCATTGTTGGCTTTTCGAGATTTCTAAACGACTTGGGTGTCGCGCTGGAGAGGCGCACGGCCAATGACTTCGAAACGGCTGCGGTTCCCGCATCAAAGCCATGAAATTTCGATTATTGGTTCTTGTTGCTGGCGGAAGTTCCTTGCCCGGTTGGTTCAATCCTGATGGGAAGGACTATGAAACGCTCCGGCTGGAATGGAAGCCAGGACTGCCTGTTAACTCTGAAGTGAAAAGATGCCAAGTCGCAGTCATATGTGGCTGGGCCGATCCTTCTCCGGTAGTGGCGGCCGTTTCACGGGCAATCATGGAACTGATGATTCCTGGGCCTTACCCGGTTGTTGTTTCTGATCATGGTTTGACGGATCGGTGTTTCCCCGGTTTGTCGGTTCACGAATTCGCTGGTGAGGTCGGTACGGAGGCCAAGATTGTCAGTTTGGCCAAGATGCAGGCGCGCCATCGAAAGGCATCATTTAGAAGCATCCTGCTGGCTTTGGTAACGACTCTGGCTCTGGTTGCGGGAATGGGTTCCGGACTTTTGACCCTGTGGTCTTCCAGATATGACATCACCCTTCAACAAGGACTCATGCTGCTTGATGGCTTGGAAGGGCCCCGTCCGAGGTTGGTGACTGGATCAAGTTTGCAAGTTATGAGGGACAGGTTCAACGACATCGGGGCGTGGCATCCAACATCCCCCGCCAGTTTCGAGATTTCAGGGCGCATGTCGCGGGCGCTTGACTTGCTTGGCCGGTGGATTGCGCCGCTGGAGGAGGCTTCATCATGGCCCGAGATCGAAGAAGCGGGAAGTTTGACCCGTCTCAGGTCACTTGCGGACAGGGTGAAGAACTTTCATCCGGATTTGCCGATGTTTGATGAGGTTCCGCTGGGGCGAGAGGCTTTGGCACATCGGGATGAGATCATCAAGGGAGTGGATGACGCCACAAGCTGCATGGAAAAGATTTCAAGGCGCGTCGAGGCGCGTCGGGAATCTCTTGGGCTCTTCGGATACAGGAAGGCGAACGAAACGGACTGGGAAGGGTGGCATAAGGCCACGCAAAACCTTCTGGATGAAGGCTCGGTATGGCCTTCCGATTCACCCTTGATGATGCTGGCGGAGGTTCGGCAAGCGGTGAGGATCGAAAGGGAGTCCCTGTTGGATTTGGTCCGGGCGCGTGAAATGGTGCTACTTCTTGGGTTGATTGGAACTGACGGACAAGCATTGCTGGTGCCTCCTGAATCATCCGCGGATGCCTCTGTCGCAACGCATCGGCTGTCATCGATCCTAGAATTGGTTCCCACTGCGGAAAGCGATTTGACCGGATCGGGGCTTCCAACAGCGTTCATGTCGGCATTGCGAGACCGGGTTCGGTTGTGCCGCGCAGGTTGGATTGCCGGTGGCGCCAAGCAAGTTGTGGATCTGATCAATCCAACGGCAGGCGGTTTGGCTTCATGGCGCGTCTCCATCGAAAAAAACCGGCAATCCTCATTGGTGGCAGGATGGGATCGATTGCTGGGGATCTTGGGACGCATGGAAACCGGCTTGAGCCATGGTGCGCCAATTGATGATTTGGAACAATATTTCAATACTCCCAAAAAGGCAATTTCGATGACCATGGCCATGATTGATTTTCCCGCGCCTCCGGTGGGCGGCGACCTGCATCTCGTTGTGGAGAACTTGGCGCGCGCGGGAGCAACCGTTCCATTGGCAAAACGCCGCGCTGACAGGCTGGCCGGCGTATTGAGAGTCACCTTTCATGCCGAGCCTGGCTCATCCCTGCCCTGGTTGCCCGGTGAAAACTGCGTGGCAAGGTTGATGTCGGAGGGCGCCGAGATCGCAACATGGCGTGGTCCGATTCGCCAAGTGGTTGGAACCGAGGGACTTTCAGGGCAGGCCAGTTCCGGGATAAGCGCCAAGCTTTCTTGGCCGATCGGATCCGTTCCTCTGCCCCCGCCATGGTTTGTCGATTCAATCAGGTGAGGTTCCCAACGCGCGCTTTCGGCAATCTTCAAACAGCATTCGCCATTCGATTTCCTGGATTTTCAATAACGATGGTTTGTTGGCCCCTTTCTGAACCATCCGTGTGAAATTGGCAGCGGAATAAGGCGGCTCATCTTCTGTCAAGGCCATGGAGTCAATCTTGGAACGGATCGCTGCCTCGGCAGGGTTTTCCCCCATGCGCCTGAACCAGTAACACGCATTCTCAAAATCACCTTCCCTGCGATGAGCGATCCCATGCCAAAATGAGCCATCCGATGTTTGCAAGGACTGGCTGATTTCATGCGATCTTTCAAAATGGTCAAATCTCAGCCATAGCCCGGAAAGGCAGGCATTGGCGGCTTGAAGATCAATGATTGGCCCGCCAAGAAGGAACAATTGGCTGGCCAACTGTTCCAAGTGCGGCACAACCTCGACACGAGGTCGTGCGATCAGCAGGTTGGGTTCAGGAAAGGTAACGATGAATTGTTTCCACATGGTCATGAGGTGATGGGTCCATAAAGCGTCATGGAAAGATGATCACTGACGAAGCCCGATTCCTCCAGAAGCGGTCGATGGGACCGGCAGGCGGGTTCATCATCTACCGATTCAATCGTCCACTTGCCTTTTCCCGCGGCAAGCATGGCCTTGCTCAAGTTTCGGATGGCTTCAACCCTTTCTTCATGACGGGCGTTGGGAAGCATGGTGATTTTTGATCCATCCTTTTCAACAAGGATGAGTGGCAACCCGCCCTTCAAGACGATCCAGTTACCCGCTCGACGCTGGAAAGATCGTTTCCCACCTTCCATAAGAGGTAAATCGAGGGGGGCGCCTAATCCGTAGAGATTGGCCGGATCCAGAGAGTGGATGGCGACCAAGGGCGATTTTGAGGGTACCGCGCACGCGGCATCCTGAAGTGAGGCCAATGCCTCGGGCAAGGCGAACTGTGCGCCTTGAAACCCCTCGACAAAGTAACCGCGGCGTATTTCCCCCGAAAGCTCGAGCCTGTCGAGCACCTCCAGTATGTTCCGCCATGGGGGAAGCATGGGGCATTGCATGGCCAGGTCCCTGCACACGATGCCATAGCGCCTAAGCAGAATTTTCGCCGCGTTGATCGCGGAGTTTTCCGGGCTTGGTTTGCCGTAAGGAAGCAGAAACCAGCGGCCTTCCCCTCTCTTTTGGTTGGTCTTCGCGAATCCCTCCCTTAGTGCGATCCTGACCCGCTTGTGGGCAGGAATCATTTCAGGCATTCTTTCATGGGGCTTGGGTGGCCCTGTCCTGCAGGTTTCCAGCCGATCATTGGAAACAAGGCCGGCGGCGACGCCCCGCCACAGCGCCGTTCGCACTTCCGATGGGGGAATATTTGAGCGCAGGGACAGGTCTTCAAGAAACGACGCGCCAGACTGCATCAGAAGATCGAGGATTTTTTTGTCATGATCACCAATTTCACTGAGGGGACTTGGTAACAGTGCGATCAGTGGCCTTGGGGCGAATGTGACTTTTTCTGGCAAGCCCATCCAGCAACCTTCTCCATCGACGCACCAAGCATCAAGTAGCCGTGCCGGGAATTCGCCAATTCTCGCTGGGAAGATTCCCGCTTCCCAGGCATCCAATGGGGCGGCATGTAGCGCCAATCTGTCGAGTAATTCAGATAATAGATCGGATCCTATGAATGACCCTGGTTTTCCAATTCCCTGCCAGCCTGTCAAGAACGAGACATACTGCTCTGGCGGAACTGAAACGATTTCCCGCCTTTGGATTGCCAGGCTGCTACGCCTTAGTTGATCCCAATTGGATGGAGCTGAGAATTCCACAGTGGCGGCCACTTGGCCCCTGACAGTGATCAGCCTGCCTTCGGAAGCCCATTCCCTTAGCTTTCTTGCCGTCCACTCGGAATCGAATGGGTATCGGATGAGGATATCCTCGAGGCCCACCAAGGCCCTTGTTTCAAGGTATCGCGCCAGAATCTTTCCAGCCGCATCAAGCCTCTGTGAGGCATGGGCTTTTTCACCAAACGCAAATTCGTAGTCGGCCTCGTATTCCGTGGCGATCCAAGTTGGCTTGGAATTCAGGATTTTTCTTCGAGCCGTTCCATTGGTTTCAAGTTGCCCTAGAAGGGTGGGCATTGAGCCTTCCCACTCCGACTCCAGGATATCTCCCAGCTTGAGCAGGTGATCAAGCATTTCCGTTGCCGTCCTCGGTGCCATCCCCTGCCGCCTGAGTCGCCTGTCCACGAGGGCCACGGCCCTCGGGTCGATCGGGCCGGTTTCATTCTTTCCCTGCAGCACTTCGTCAAGGAGCGATTTGTCAAGTTCTTTCCATGTCTTGGTTTCAGCTTCAACGGCATCTTGCTGGTACATTCGGGAGGCGGTGAAATCAAAGAGGATATCGGCCGCGAAAGGGCATGGCGTTTCCGCCCTGCGGGTCACAACGGTGATTTCCCGCCTTTGAATTCCCTCCAAAAAGGAACGGAGAGCCCCAATTTCAAGATGATCGTTGAGGAGTTCCCGATAGGTTTCAGCAATGATTGGGAAATCAGGATGGCGGCGTGCCACCTGGAGCAGGTCCTTGCCTCTCAATCTTTGCAGCCAAAGAGGTGATCGCTTCCCGGGAAGGGCCCTTGGAAGCAACAGTGACCTTGACGCGTTCTGCCTGAAACGGACGGCGAAAAGCGGGCTGTCCGCCAGTTCAGCGAGAATTTGATCCTCAATGCCCGACGGGTCCAACCAGTCCAAAAGTTCCAAAGGGGGCTCTGCCATGTCCGCAAGGCGCACCAGCACGCCATCATCGTGGTGAATGCATTGTGGCCTGTAGCCGAATCGGGACGATAGGACACTTTCCAAGGCCATCCTCAGACCTAGATGGAACTTCATTCCAAGTGGAGTCAGCACAAGGATTTGCCAGTCCCCAAGCGGATCCCTTGCGGCTTCAACGAGCACTGTCCGGTCATCTGGAACACAGCCTGCAACGAGAATCTGCCGGGAGACATGGCGGAACAGGTCCCGCGCCGAGGCATGGTCGAGCCCGCAGGTCTTCCGGATCCAATCGATTCGGTCAGGCAATTCAAGCTTCTGAACGATTTCTCTCAGGATTCGCCCCATCGACTTGCCAAGTTCAAGCGTGCGCCCCGGGCCTTCGCCTCGCCAAAATGGCATGACAGCCAAGGCTCCTGGCGCGGGCACAACCCGGACTCGATCCGCTTCGATCGATTCGATGCGCCAGACATTCGTACCCAAAAGGAAGGTGTCGCCAACGCGGCGCTCGAAAACAAATTCCTCGTCCAATTCTCCGACTCGGGTTCCTTCAGGCGTGATGGCAGCGAGGTTTCCGGTATCAGGAATCGCACCTCCCCCGGTGAGAGCCAGGTGTTTGGTTCCCGGTAGCGCCTGAAGCAGGTTGTGAACACGATCCCAAACAATCCTTGGTTGCAGCGCTTCAATGGCTGAAGGTTTGCCTGGGGATTCCGTAGTGGATGGCCTTTGGTTTGCCGGTTGGTTCGTGAGGCTTGGCCTTGTCAGTCGAAACCTTCCGCTGAGCATCTCCAAGACCGAGTCGAAGGCGCCGGCCGTCAGGTCCCTGTACGAATAGGCGCGACGAATTGTTGAATGCAGCTTTGGAACTGGCCAATCAGTCATCGCGACCATGGCGACAACCTGCTGAGCCAAAATGTCAAGGCAGCACCCCGGCACTGTTGTCGTCTCGATGTCTCCTTCCAGCATGGCTTTTGAAAGCGCCGACATTTCAGAAAGATCCCGGGATGTCTTGGGAATCAGGATTCCCTTGCTGATTTGCCCCACCCCATGCCCGGCCCTTCCAAGTCGTTGGATGCTTCTCGAAACGCTGCCCGGGGATTCCACCTGACACACAAGGTCAACGGAGCCCATGTCGATGCCCATCTCAAGGGACGCTGTGGCCACGACGGCGCGTAATTTTCCCTCCTTGAGCGCCTCCTCGGTTTCACGCCTCTTTTCAAGGGAGATGCTTCCGTGGTGGGCATGAGCCATCGGCTTTTCATCATCGCCGTTGATCCCGGCCGTGATGCGCTCGGCGGCCCGGCGGTCATTGCTGAACACCAGCGTGCTGCTGTGGGTTTCAATCTGTTCGCGAAGAAGTCGGTGGATGGATGGCCAGATCGATTTTTCAGGCAAAGGGCCGAATGCTTCGCAGGGGTGAACGACTCGTATGTCGATCTCTTTTCGCATTCCGGCGTCAATAAGTTTTACCGGGCGCGGGGCCCATTTCCCGTCCGCGGCGACGGTTCCTCCGCCAAGGTATTGGCCTATCAATTCCAAGGGTTTTTGTGTTGCCGACAATCCAATCCTTTGGATGGGACCACCGTTTTGTTGAACCACCAGCTCTTCCAGACGCTCAAGGAGCAATGATAGGAATACTCCCCTCTTGTTTCCGCAAAGGCTATGAATTTCATCCACGATCACGGTTTCAACCGTGACAAGTGATTCGCATCCCTTGGATGTCAGAAGAAGGTGAAGGGATTCAGGTGTGGTGATCAGGATATCGGGAGGGCGCCTGAGTTGTTGCTGGCGGTCACGGACTGTGGTGTCTCCCGTGCGAACGGCCGTGGAGAGCGGCCGAAGATGGTTTCCCAGCCCTTTCGCGGTTTCGAGAACACCTTCAAGCGGTCTTCTGAGGTTGCGATCGATGTCATTGTTGAGGGCTTTCAGCGGCGAGAGGTAAAGGACTTTCACTCCCGCGCTCTTTTCTTGGCGCCAAAGGCGGTCCAGGCAGGCCAAAAATGCCGACAGTGTTTTTCCTGACCCCGTGGGAGCCAGCAGAAGGGCATTTTCCCGGTTGGCGATGACAGGCCATGAAAGCCTTTGAGCCGCTGTTGGTTCGCCCAATTCTGCGGTGAACCAATCCCTGACTGGCTGCAGGAAGCCGCTGAGGGCCGGGGATGAAGTCATGGATGGCGATTCTTCAGGTGGTTTCTGGCGGTTGATTTCGAAAAATGATCCGTGAGCACATGCATCATGAAATGAAAGGGGGTACCGGGAAAGCGGTAAATCATGTGCATAGGTGTGAAGATTCTTGTCATGACTACGTATTAGATGTTAGCTCTTGAGAAGTGCTGTCCGTCGGTTGGCTTGTCGCAAAGGCTAGTTTCCGCTATCGTTCCTGTTCTTGCCTTGTTTTTTTGCGGGTTCGCCAAGGGGTGTATGAGATGGCCAAGCGTCCGATCAACCGGAAGGAAAAGCGCGCGGAACACGAAGCTTACGAGGCTCGTGAAAAGGAGAAAGAGGAAGCAAAGAAATCAAAGAAGAAAAAAAATGTTGATGAGGAGGAGGAGGAGGTCGAAGAGACTGATGAATCGGATGACGATGCCGATGATGATGCGGATGATGAGGACGGAGCGGATGTTTCTGACGATGACCTTGATGATGATTTAAAGGAAGCCGAGCCCGAGGGTGAGGATGATATTAATCCGGAACTCCTGAAAAAGCCAAAGAAATCAAAGGCCAAAGCCAAGGTTGCCAAGAAACCCAAGGCCAAAAAAGGTGCGAAGACTGGTCCCATGCGCGCCGTTTGGGTGGTGTTTGGCAATTCGCAAAACCGGGTAGCCACCTATCCTTTCAACCAGCAGAAGGATGCGCGAGATCATGCGGAAAAACTCAACAATGAAAAGCCCGAAAAGAAGGGCAATCATTTCGTCATGATGATCAAGGAACCGATTGAGTAAGTCGTAATTATCTGGCATTGCTGACAACGGAGTGGGGCGGGTATTCCCCGCCCCACTCCATCAATAATCATGCAAAGTAATCGTTATCCTGCTCATGATGGATTGACGGTCACTTGCTTCTTGCTGCCAATCAGTTGTTCAATGTCCTTAAGTTTCCTGTCAATATTGAGGACATTGTCAAACCGGAACTCTTTTGTGTCCGCACCGGTTGTCCTGACGATCAGGTCTCCAGAACCAAATCCTAGAAGAACATGTCGGAAAAGGTCGCTTCGCTGTTTTTCGAAATGAAGGCCGGTTACATCGTAGACTTTCTCACCCTCACCAACTTCAGCGCAAACCTTCACCTGCCCGGTAGTGAAGACGGCATAGGTTTGTTTGTCAAAAAAGTAGAAGGCCAAAGCCCAAATGATCACCAGAAGTGTTGAGATGAATAAGTAGCCCCCCATGTTGATCCTGATGTCGAGTAGGGCGACATAATTTGCCAGATGTGGGAAAAGGCCAAAAGAATAGATGAGCAATGCAAGGATCACTAGCGAGGCGATCACCATGTAGGACATCAGGCCTCGCAGCGTGACATTCGTCACAAAGACAACGATTGCCAATACAAGAGCGAAGATCACCCCGGGCAATGGGTATTTGGTCATGTGGCGACTGGTCAAATCCATGGTCGGCTTGGCTGTTTCATCCGCGAAAATGACTTGAACTTTCTTGCCCTCCCATTCCTTGTGCTGATCTAGTTGCTGGAGTGTGGCCATGCCTTGGTTGGCTGATTGAGGGACCAAGGCCATGTAGTGGCCGTCGATCAGGGTGATCAGCGCGAATAGGTACCCAAGCAGCCAGACGGGCCAGAAGTAAAACAGCATGGAATGGCCGTAAATCCGAATGGTGTCGGGATAGCTTTGCTTGGCTGGTGTCTGTTGTTTGGGCGTTTCCGCGGGAGTGCTCGACATCGAATGATCCTCGGGTTGGTCTGCAAGGCGCTGTGGGAATGGAATCAATTAAAGCTAAGGGGGGCGTGAAATGGGGTCAAGGACTGGGAGAATCTGGCAAATTCACCTCAATCAACCCATTATTTTCCCTGACCGCGTAACTTCCGATGCGGATCTTGGGATTATCAGCCCACGCCCCGTCATAAAGACGAAATCTCCAGGCATGCCAAGGGCAGGTCACCATGCCATCCTCGACATGGCCGCCACTGAGTGCCGCTCCCATGTGGGGACAAAAGTCATCGATCGCATGAAGGTCGCCGCCGGAGTTGAACACGGCGATGACTTTCATGCCGCTGTCGACGGTTTTGCACGATCCATTTGGCAGATCCATGGTTTTGCAAACTGTGAGCCATTTGTTCATGGGTGAACCCTCGTCCCGGTAATGATGTCTAGTCTATGATCCGCTGGGGCGGCTGACATTTGGGAGGGATAGCCATGGGACTTGAAATCGAACTCAAATTCAGGGTGCGGGACCATGCTCAGGTTGTGAGCGATCTCATCCGGTTGGGGTTTGGTTTCAAGGGCGCTGTTGTGGAAGAGGATGAATACCTCAACGCCCCAGACAGGGATTTTGCCAAAACCGGGGAAGCCTTCAGGATTCGGCGCGAAGGTGGCAACCAACTTCTCACCTACAAGGGCCCGCGATTGCCGGGCAAGGCCAAGGTTAGGAAGGAAATCGAACTAACGGTGTGCGAGTCGTTGGATGATTCGTCACAATTGCTGGAGTTGTTCATTGCCTTGGGGTATTCCCCCGTGGCCAAGGTCTCCAAGAAGCGGGTGATCCACCGAGGTGATTGGCATGGGGCCGAAGTTACCGTTTGCCTGGACACGATTGATGGCATTGGTTGCTTTGTCGAATTGGAACAACTGGCGGAAGAATCGACGGCCAGCGAAGTATCCCTCCGGCTTGTGAACCTTGCTGAAGAATTGGGACTTTCCGAACCCGAACCGAGGTCTTACCTGGGACTGGTGCTGAGACATGGTCAAGGAGAATCGTGATGCACATCATTGAATCTCCCGAAGCCATGGCACGATGGCGCTCGTCGGTTCGAGGCGATATAGGATTTGTTCCCACGATGGGCGCTCTTCATGAAGGGCACATGTCGCTTGTGGAGGCTTCACGGGCTTCCCACTCATGCACCGTGGTTTCTGTTTTTGTGAATCCGACACAGTTTGGTCCCAATGAGGATTTTCACAAGTATCCAAGGCCCGTTGAGATCGACGAAGCGATGTGCCTTTCGCGGGGAGTGGATGTGCTTTACAGGCCAAATGTCGAGACCATGTATCCACTTGGTTTCCAAACACTTGTCGAACCGGGGCCGATGGCAGCCCGATGGTGTGGAGCTTCCCGTCCGGGACATTTTCGTGGGGTTTGCTCAGTGGTTCTCAAACTGCTGAATCAAGTAAGTCCCCAATCAATTTACCTTGGTGAAAAAGATGCCCAGCAACTGCGGGTCATCCGCAGGATGGTTTCTGACCTGAATGTTCCCGTCCAAGTCACTGGATGCCCGATTGCCAGGGAGAGGGATGGCTTGGCGATGAGTTCGCGCAACAGGTATCTGTCGCCTTCCCAGAGAATTGGTGCTGATGCCTTGTTCAGGGGACTGATCGCGGCAAATCTTGCCTGCCGTGAAGGTTGTCGGCATGCGATTGATTTGGAAGCCGGCTTCCGGAATCTGCTTGCCAGGGAAGGCGGTTGGGAATGTGAATACGCGGCGGTGGCGGATGATGATTCGCTTGAACCACTCCAATGGGTTGAATCGAAGGCGCTTTTTATCGTGGCGGCAAGGCGGGGAACAACACGGCTGATCGACAACATGATGATTTCAGGGCCTGATTCGGCCCCCATGCCTGGAGATTGAAGCATGTCCCACCCACTGTTTGGTCCGGAGGCCCGTCTGGCACTCGACCGGCAAGACGACGAGGCGATGGCGACTTTCTGCGACGCGGTGCACCCGGCCACCGCGGCGGAAACCCTGGAGGGCGAATTCACTTCAGAAGAGATTTGGAATTTTTTGCAGCGCGCCCCGGTTTCCACCAGGGCCGAAATTTTTTCCTACTTCCCGCCCGATTTGCAGGTCGAATTGGCTGAGCATTCAGGCAGGGCTCCCGTCGCCCGGCTCATCGAGGCCATGTCTCCCGATGACAGGAACGACCTGTTGCGCCGCCTTGATCCTGTCGTATCCGAGCAACTCATCAGGCTGGTCGACGACGCCGACAGGCGGGAAATCGCGGCTTTGGCATCCCATAAGGAAAACACCGCCGGCGCCTTGATGACTCCCGACTACGCATGGTTGCCTGCGGGGCTTCGCGTTGATGAGGCACTTGAGAGGCTCAGGATTCAAGCACCTGATAGGGAGACGATTTACTACATTTACATCGTGGATGAGCAGCGGCGAATCCTGGGGGTGGCGACCCTCAGGGACTTGATCCTGGCTTCCAGGCAGGCGCTTCTTGACGATGTCATGGAAACCCGGGTTGAGACGGTCCATGTTGATGACGACCGGGACAGGGTTGCCCAAATCCTTGCCCGATTTGACTTGATTGCCGTTCCCGTTGTTGATGACGCCGGCAGGCTTGTCGGCATCGTAACGCATGACGATGCGGTGGACGCGATTGTTTCCTCGGCCACCGAGGATGCCCACCGGATGGGTGGCGTCGATCCTGTTGAGGAGAATTATCTCGAAGCGTCATTCACCACGGTATGGCGCAAAAGGGCGGTTTGGCTTTCCTGCCTATTCATTGCCGAATTATTCACATTCACCGCGCTTGCGGCTTTTGAGGATGCCATCGCCGAAGTTGTGGTCCTAAGCCTTTTTGTTCCGTTGTGCATTTCAACCGGCGGCAATTCCGGTTCACAGGCAGCGACACTGATCACCCGGGCCATGGCGCTCGGCCAGACCAGACCGGCGGAATGGGGGAGGGTGTTGAGGCATGAATTGATGATGGGCCTTGCCCTTGGCCTTACTTTGGGAGCCATGGGTTTCGGCCGGGCCCTTCTTACAAGTTCCGAGGTAAGGTCGACTTCAGCTCCCCGCCCCGAGTCATTTCGCGTGGTGATGCCCAGTGCGGCCAATCGGCTTGAGTTCAAGTCGGATGGAACGGTGGAATTGCCCAGTGATTGCCTTCAGGAGGTTCACGGTCATTCCCATGTCAGGTTGCCTCCCCACGCGGGCATACCTGAGCCGGAATCCTTGCCTGATGGCAGGTTGATTTACCAGTTTCCAAGCCGCTGCACATTTCCAAGGGAACCTGTTTCATTGGTGGGGCTCGCTTGGGTGATCAGTGTTTCCGTTTTTGGCATCTGTATTTGGGGAACCTTGGTTGGATCAATGCTCCCCCTCCTATTCAAATTGATCAACATAGACCCGGGCATCGCATCGAGTCCTTTCGTCGCGACTTTTGTGGATGTGACCGGAATCATTATTTTCTTTAGCGTTGCGAAGCTGGTTCTGGGGCTTTCATGAGGCTCATTGAATTATAGCTGTTGGTCGCGGTAAGTTGCTTGCCCGCAACCAACAGCAGTGATCCCTGCTCAATTGGCGCTATTGGGGCCGGATTCCGGTACCCCTTGGCCATTTTGAGCTGTTGAAGCGTCCGGTGTTGTTCCAAGCGCCTTTGATTCCTGGGAAACAGTCGGAATTCGCCTGACCACATCGGGTGGATCGTCAACAAGTCGCCAGCCGATGAGGGGTTCTTCGGCAAATCGGTCCAGAACAAGCATTCCCATGCCTTGGTTGGTCAGGCAGGGAAGCACGGCGATGCCTTGCACCGGATCAACCACCTCAACCCCAAGAGTCTTGGCTTCCGTCAGCACTTGCGCTTCATGTTCCCGGGCATGGACCAGGTCGTCGTGAAGGCTCTGGGCCCGAAGGAAATGGCGCCTCGTTTGCCGTCCTTTTGCGTGGTCAAGACGATGGAGGCCTTGATGGGCGGATTTCGCCTCGATCGCCGCATCGCGCAGATCGTCGATCACCCGGGTCAGCAATCCCATGGCCGCATGGGCCCGCTGGGGCGTCCAGAACGCTTTCGCGCGTTGGCCGGACCCTGATTTTCGTGGTTTTTTCATGGCTCGGCCCTCCTTTTCCGGTGTTCTTCGCGGTGCTGTGGAAACCGCGCCATCCACCGGTCAATCTTCTACGCATCAGGGTTTCAGAAGTTTGCCCTCAGGCGTGAGGATTTTCCGTTCCCCCGTTGTTCTTGACGAAATCAGGGGAATCGGAGTTTTCGGCATTTCTTTCCGGCAGGGATTGATCCGCCTTCCAAAGGCATGATCTGACGACTGGAAATCCTTCTGGCCATCGGCCCGACACAGGCTTTGCCGATGGAAAGATTTGGCAAGCTGTGTTGAAAAGGGGCGCCGAATGCTGGGAGCCGTGGAAACATCGGGCGACTTCGCCGTGTTTGTGGCACGCGTGGCATTCTCCCTGAAGCGGGGAGTTCGTTGGGATGTGATGGGGCCATTGCTTGTGGAAATTGGTTTCCGAAGCATTGGCGTTGTTCTCTTCACCGGATGTTTCATCGGCATGGTTTTGGCTGTACAGGCTCACATGCAGTTGGCCGCATATGGCGCCGCTACCCGTCTTGGGCAAATGGTGAACCTGTCGGTCATTCGAGAGTTGGGTCCCGTCCTTGCCGCCACAATGCTGGCCGGCCGTGTCGGGGGGAGCATATCCGCCGAGATCGCCACCATGAGAATGAGTGAGCAGGTGGACGCCTTGGCTTGCCTTGGGGTTTCTCCCATCCGTTACCTTGCCGTGCCCAGGTTTCTGGCCTGCCTCATTCTGGTTCCCGTTCTCACGGTATTCGCCAATTTCATGGGAATCCTTGGTGGTGCGATTGTGGCCACTGAAATCCACGGCATTGAGCCTTACCACTACTGGCAGCATGCGAGTGAGAGCGTCGACCTTTGGGACCATTTGATGGGTTTGATCAAGGCTTTTTTCTTCGGTGGTAGCATCGGCCTGATTTCGTGCTATGTGGGTCTCAATGCCACGGGCGGCGCTCGCGGAGTTGGAATTGCCGCCACTCGCGCTTTCGTTGTTTCTTTCCTCACCATCATGGTTTGCGATTTCTTCCTCGGGCTGTTCTTTGCCCGTATCACTCCAACCATGTCGCGGTTGCTCAGCGGGGGAGGCCCATGAGCAGCGGCTCCATCCCGCAAACCGACGGTCCCGCGACGATGCGGCTTGAGGGGGTTGGGGTCACCTTGGGTGACAACCAAATCCTCAGGGGCATCAACCTCAATATTTCCGCCGGACAAACATTGGTGGTGATCGGCGAAAGCGGCTGTGGCAAAAGCGTGTTCCTCAAGCTCCTGATCGGTTTGGTCAAGGCGACGGAAGGGCGGATCCTTTTTCAGGATCAGGACCTCAAGCTTCTTTCTGAAAACAGGCTCATGAAACTTCGTTTGAAATACGGGTACCTGTTTCAAAGTGGCGCGCTTTTTGACAGTCTTTCCGTTGAGGAGAATGTCGCGTTTCCGATGCGGCAGCAGGGAATCCATTCGGAAACATCCATTCGCCATCGAATCTGTGAAAGCCTCGAGGATGTCGGCCTGCCGCCCAGCCTTTGGACTCGCATGCCTTCGGACTTGTCAGGGGGACAGCGCAAGCGCGTGGGGCTGGCTCGTGCCCTGGTGATGCAGCCCGCAATTATGCTTTACGACGAACCCACCACGGGACTTGATCCCATCATGACTGGCGTCATCAACGATCTTATTCTCAAGGTTGCGCGTTCCAGGCCCGTCACAAGCGTGGTCATTACCCATGAGTTACGCACCTTGGCCACGGTTGCCGACCGGGTACTCATGCTTCGGCCACTTCCGCGCCTGGAACCTTGGGAACCGCAAGTGGCGTTTGAAGGTACCCCATCCGAGCTGCGCCAATGCGGCTTGCCTGTCGTGAGGTCTTTCCTTGGCGGACATGGAATCGCGGAAATCACCGCCGGAAGCGATTCTTCCACCCCCGATTTGACACACCAAGCGGAACACTCCCATGAATGAACGCAAACTGCGGTTGCAAGTCGGGTTGATGGCGGTCGGCGCGATCGCCGTGCTCGGGACGATGATTTTGTTTTTTGGCACTGCGCCCCGCTGGTTTTCCGCGGGCACTTCCTACCTCGTGGAATTCCCCGAGGCTCCTGGAGTCAACCCCGGGGCCCCTGTCAGGAGATCCGGCATCAAAATCGGTCAGGTATCAAGGGTTGACCTGGATGAAGAGACGGGAATGGTCCGCGTGAGCATTTTGCTGGACAAGCCATACAGGTTGAGAAAATTCGAGGTTCCCATGCTGAGCACGGGCCTGCTGGCCGGCGACGCCTCGATTGAATTGGTCGCGGCCAAGGTTCCTCCGGGGGGCTCGGTTCCAGACCGGGGTGAGGTCGATCCGGCGTCGACAGTGGAGGGGAAACGGTCCGCCAATGTTGATGCGCTTTTGAATCGGGCATCCGAAGTGGCGCCGATGACGCAGGAATTGCTCTTCGACCTGAAGAAATCAATGCAGAGACTCGAGAAAATTGCCCCCAAAATCGAGGAAACCTTGGACGAGTACAGGGACTTGGCCCGCCAGGCCAACAAGGCTTTTCCTGAGTTGAAAAAGGACATTCAGGAGGCGGTGGCGAGCGCCAGGAACACGGCCAAGAATATCGAGGAGGCGGTTCCCGATTTGAGGAAGCAACTTGACTCGCTTGTGGGGGAGTTCAAGGGTCTCGCCAAGGATTTCAGGGATGTGATTCCCGAAGGAAAGCGAATTCTCGAAGAAACCGCCAAGGAGGTCCGGGATACCCTCAAGGTTGCCAAGGACTTGGCGCCTGATGTCAAGAAAACGATGGATGATGCGGGGGCGGCTATCAGGCAGTACGGGCGTCTGGGAGAAAGGGTGGATGTCTGGTTCCAAGCCAACAAGGAATCGATCGCCAAGACAATTGAAGCTCTCAAAACAGACCTTGAAAGGGCCGGGGAACTGCTGAGTCCTGAAAATCGCAAGCAAATTGACGCCATTTTGGCGAATTTCAGGAAGGGTTCCGACAGGCTCGATGAGGTGGCCAAGCAGGCGGAAGTCGCGCTCAAGGAAGCCGGTGATTTGTTCAAGCAAGTCAACCTCTTCATCAAGGGTGTTGAGGAAGGAGGCGACGGAATCTTGCAAGGGGATGAATCCAAGGGCTCAAAGATCGGCCGCAGGCTTGGGTCGGTGGCCCGAAGCCTTGATGAATCACTGCAAAAGGTGAACCGAATGTTGGGAGATGTGCAGGGATTGGTCAGGGAGGCGGGCTCGTCAGATGGAACCTTGAGACGGCTTTTGCAGGATCCGGCAGTGGCTCAAAAAATCGACGAATTGCTAGCGCAAGCCATCAGGATGGTACCAAAATTGGATCGGATTTTACAGGATGCCGAGACCTTTGCGGACAAGATCGCCCGGCATCCCGAGTTGCTTGGTGTTGGTGGCGCGGTTCGGCCGGGCAATGGATTGAAGGATCCTCCCGCCCGACCCATGAATCAGCCTGGATTTCCACCTTCCGCACCCATCTCGCCCATCGTGCCTTGAGTCGGGTCAGGACCCCATCGGGCTGCGATGGAAATGGATGTGGCGCCATTTTCCGTCAACCCGATGCCAGACCCGGGTTTCCGCCATTCCCACGCTTTTGAACGATCCGTCGTTCTCGCGTTGCACGAGTCTTATGTAGCCGATGATTCCAACATCTCCGACGACATGAACCATTTCACTTGAAATGGTGGTGCGGTGCTTCCCGCGAGAACCACCCGGGCCGAAGTAGAATTTGTGAAACTCCAGACCTTTTACCGGCAATCCGAAGGATTCCGCCTCGATGGCCGTCAGCGATGGGTCGCACAATTCCTGATACTTGTCCCAGTCGCCGCCGGCGATGGCCTCGAGAAGTTCCTGGGTCACCTTGATGATTTCCAGCTCGGCTGGTGTGGACATGCTTCAACTCCTTCCCTGCAGAATGTAAGCCGGCATCGGCCTCCATGATCCAGTTATGGTTTGTGGGGCACTCGCGCCAGTCGGGGTGGCGAATCTTCGCTCTTCCGTACTGATAACCATGATGTTTCTTGTGATTGGACCGGCACTTGATCCCGGAGGTCGCTGGCCATGTCCGTTGCAGATCATGACGAAGCTTTGCTGAGGTTGGCCGATATCCGTGGAGTTGAAACGGGTTTCATGGATGGTTCGGGGGCCTGGATTGTGCCCCAAACCGAAACATTGCTTTCCATACTGAGGGCTTTGGGCGAGGAAATCGAATCGCCAGCGCAAGCTGGAGAATTGTTGCGACGCGCCCGTTTGGAAGCTTTGGCAAATCCAAATCCGCCGGTGGTTGTGGCTTGGATAGAAAAGCCCGACACTTTTATTTCCGCACGCATTCCCCTGACGCTTCCAGCCGATTTATCAGGGCATTTGCCAGTTTCAGTGGGATTTGGGAATGAAGCGGATCGCTCCAGAACGCTGCTGCTTGAGGAATGCCAATCCGAACTGGCGTTTCATAAGGATGGCCGTAACTGGGTCAGGAAATCAGCTTTTACATTGCCGCTTCCCATGGGCGTTCACTTGCTCGAAGTCCGGGTGGGGCTTGAAAAGCCATCCCTTGTTTATGTGATTGTCGCGCCTGTCTTGGCGTACCGAAACGCAGGGACATCAGCAGGTCGCCGCGATTGGGGCGTGTTCCTTCCCGTGCATGCGATGCGCTCTTCCGGCAATCAAGGTTGCGGAAACTTTGGCGATTTGGCATTGGCGATGAAGGCGACTGCCGACGCTGGTGGCCACATATTCGGAACGCTTCCGCTGCTTTCCACATTTTTGGCGCCACCCGTGGTTGAACCAAGTCCATATGCTCCCGCATCCCGGCTTTTTTGGAATGAGTTGTACCTCGATCATGCCGCCATTCCGGAGTTTTCCCGCTCGAATGAAGCGCGGGCGATGGTATCCGCCGCCCCATGGATCGCGAACAGGAATCGGTTGGCCGACCTGCCTCTCGTGGACCAGGCCGCCGTTTGGTCTCATTGCACACCTCTTTTGGATTCTATCGCCGCGGCTTTTCCAAGCGATGGCGCCCGCCGAAAGGAATTGGATGAGTTTTTGAACCGAAAACCCTTGGCAAGGGAGTACGCCGGATTCAGGGCCAGGATGGATAGGGAGCGACAAACTTGGCCCACTTGGAATACGGCAGGTATCAACCATGATTGGAATGACCCGTTTTACAAGCGCTATTTGCTCTGCCAATTTTGGGCTGAACAGCAAGTATCATCCTTGGCCAGGAATTGCTTGGATTGGGGCTTGAAGGGGCTGTATCTTGACCTGCCCTTGGGGGTCCATTCCGACAGCTTTGACACATGGCGATTTGGATCTCATTTTGCCAAGGGTGTTTCCGCTGGCGCGCCGCCGGACGCTTTTTTCACCCTTGGACAGGATTGGGGATTCCCACCGCTTCATCCGCGAAAGATTCGCGAGCTTGGCCATGAATATTTTCGTGAAGTGATTCAGTTTCATACCGCTGCGTCGGCGATGCTGCGGATTGACCATGTCATGGGAATGTTTCGCCTCTACTGGATTCCCTGGGGCATGGGGCCGAAGTCGGGGGCCTATGTGAGATATCCGGCTGAGGAATTATTGGCGCTCACCTGCATCGAATCGGCAACGAACCAATGCGCCTTGGTTGGGGAGGATTTGGGAACCGTTCCGCCCGCCGTTCGTCCCGCGATGAAAAGCCATGGAATCGATCGGCTGTATGTGGCCCAGTTTTCGGTTCATGATTCGGCACCCGTGCTGGAGGCCCCGCCCGTCGATTCCATCGCTTGCGTGAACACCCACGATCTTCCTCCTTTTGCCGCGTTTTGGTCGGGATCAGATATCGATGATCGACTTGATTTAGGTCTTTTTGAGATTGATCAGGCAAAATCCGAGCATTCCTACAGGCGGAAATTGCGAGAAGCCTTGGCCGGAGAACTTGGAATCGAAATTCCTTCGGTGGAGGAGGGGCGGGACGGCACGCTTGATTTGGACCCCACCGCTGTGCTCGGAGTCATGGTGAAGCGATTGCTGGAAAAACCCTCGAGGGGATTGCTGATCAACATGGAGGACCTTTGGGGGGCGGTGGATCCCCAAAATGTTCCCGGTACCTGGAAGGAAAGGCCGAACTGGCGACGCAAGGCGCTTGTTTCTCTTGACGAACTTTCGCAAACCAAGGCTTGGAAAAGCCTTATGGAATGGTTTACCCCTGTTTCGCCAGGGGCCGCAGGAAAAAACTGCTGAATACACTTGTCAGAAATCATCGCTCAGTTAACATTCAATTTCAGCAAGAGAAGTCTTGTTGGAGCCGACGAAAGCTGGCCAAGTTCTTTGACAATTTGGTGTGAAGCGCGAGGTATTGCGAAGAAGGCCTCGGGTGGTGGCGTAAGCTGCCGCTTGGGGCTGTGAGAATTCGTGATGCCTGAGAACAGAAGAAGGCGAGCGAAG
>Ga0194134_10000611_pt1 | contig 54580 bp, 53 predicted proteins | sample TA2KigOff0mmetaG_FD_148602 | JGI IMG/M metagenome (GOLD analysis project Ga0194134, IMG submission 148602) | Freshwater microbial communities from Lake Tanganyika, Tanzania - TA2015056 Kigoma Offshore 0m | ecosystem: Environmental > Aquatic > Freshwater > Lake | place: Tanzania: Lake Tanganyika... | reverse complement strand
TGTAGCCAACCGTCACCTTGCGTTCGAAACGCTCACCCGAACGGCCATCATGCAGCCAAACCTGGCCCGAGGTATCAAGCCCGGCCTTGTCCAGCATGCCTTCAATATCGGCCATGCGCGCACCATCGAACACAGGTGTGGCAATCGGGATGCCCTTTTTCAGGTTTTCGCAAAGCTCCACCAACTGATCATCCGCCATCGGCGCGATATCGCGGGCGAAAACTTCTTCGCCATAGATATCCTTGAGCTTGGCTTCCAATTCACTGCGGCGCGCGCTGCGATGGCGATACTCATCCACCAATTCGCCGACCTGACGGCCGAGATTGGCGCAAGCCCACCCCAGATGAGTTTCCAGAATCTGCCCCACATTCATGCGCGAAGGCACGCCTAGCGGGTTCAGCACCAGATCAACCGAGGTGCCATCTTCCAGGAAGGGCATGTCTTCCACCGGCACAACACGGCTGACCACACCCTTATTGCCATGGCGGCCGGCCATCTTGTCGCCCGGCTGAAGCTTGCGCTTCACGGCGATGAAGACCTTGACCATCTTCATCACGCCCGGCGGCAATTCATCACCGCGCTGGACCTTTTCGACCTTGCTCTCAAAACGCTTTTGCAGCCTTTCGATCGCGGCATCGAATTCGCGCTTCATGGCTTCAATTTCGGCCATCGCGGCATCATCCGCGACCGAAATCTGGCGCCATGTCGCCTTGGCGAATTCATCCAGCACTTCATCGGTGATCACCGTGCCGGATTTGACCGCCTTGAAGCCGCCAGTGGCCTTACGGTTCAGCAGGCGTTCACGCAAGCGCGAATAGAAGGAACGCTCCTGGATCGCCTTTTCATCATCGCGGTCCTTGGCAAGGCGTTCAATCTCGGCGCGCTCAATCGCCATCGCGCGCTCATCCTTGTCAATGCCGCGGCGGGAGAAGACGCGCACATCAACAACGGTACCAGCAACACCCGGCGGCAGCTTCAATGAAGTGTCGCGCACATCGGAAGCTTTTTCACCAAAGATCGCGCGCAGCAGCTTTTCTTCCGGCGTCATCGGGCTTTCGCCCTTGGGCGTTACCTTCCCCACCAGAATATCGCCTGGATTAACCTCGGCACCGATATAGACAATGCCGGCTTCGTCCAGGTTACGAAGCGCTTCTTCACCCACATTCGGAATATCGCGGGTGATTTCTTCCTGGCCGAGCTTCGTGTCGCGCGCCATCACCTCAAATTCTTCGATGTGGATCGACGTGAACACGTCGTCACGCGCGATGCGTTCGCTGATCAGGATCGAATCTTCGAAGTTATAGCCATTCCAAGGCATGAAGGCGCAAAGCACATTCCGCCCCAGCGCCAATTCGCCAAGCTCGGTCGAAGGACCATCGGCGATGATATCGCCCACCTTCACCGCATCACCCACCTTCACCAGTGGGCGCTGGTTGATGCAGGTGGATTGGTTGGACCGCATGTATTTGCGCAGCCGATAGATATCAACGCCGCTGGTCGAACCATCGGCAGACGTAGCACGCACCACGATGCGCGCGCCGTCAATCGAATCCACCACGCCATCGCGGCGCGCCACAATCGTCGCACCCGAATCACGCGCCACAGCGGCTTCCATGCCAGTGCCGACCAGCGGCGCATCGGCGCGGATCAGCGGCACCGCTTGGCGCTGCATGTTGGAACCCATCAAAGCGCGGTTCGCGTCATCGTTTTCCAGGAAGGGGATCAGCGCCGCCGCCACCGAGACCAACTGCTTCGGGGAGACGTCAATCGCCGTCACTTCTTCCGGCTTCACCAGACGGAAATCGCCGCCCTGACGGACCGATACCAATTCATCCTTGAAGCGGCCATCCGTATCCACATTGGCGTCTGCTTGCGCGACGATCAGGCGTTCTTCTTCCATCGCAGACAGATAGCGGGAATCACCCACAATCTGCCCATCCTTCACCAGGCGATACGGTGTTTCGATGAAGCCGTATTTGTTCACCTTAGCAAAGGTCGCGAGTGAATTGATCAGGCCGATATTCGGGCCTTCCGGCGTTTCAATCGGGCAGATGCGGCCATAATGCGTGGGGTGCACATCGCGCACTTCAAAGCCGGCACGCTCACGCGTGAGACCACCCGGACCAAGCGCCGACAGGCGACGCTTATGCGTCACTTCCGAAAGCGGATTGGTCTGGTCCATGAATTGCGAAAGCTGCGAGGAGCCGAAGAATTCCCGCACCGCCGCGGCCGCCGGCTTCGCATTGATCAGGTCATGCGGCATGACAGTATCGATATCCACCGACCCCATGCGTTCCTTGATCGCGCGTTCCATCCGCAGCAAGCCAACGCGATACTGATTTTCCATCAATTCGCCAACCGACCGCACGCGGCGATTGCCGAGATTGTCAATATCATCAATCTGCCCGCGCCCATCCTTCAGGTCGAGCAGCACGCGAAGTGTGGCCACAATATCCTGCTTGCGCAGGATACGCACATAATCCGGCACTTCTTCCAACGAAAAGCCAAGGCGCATATTCATCTTCACACGCCCGACCGTGGAAAGATCATAGCGTTCCATGTCGAAGAATAGCCCACGGAACAGCGCTTCTGCCGTTTCAGGCGTCGGTGGTTCACCCGGACGCATCACGCGATAAATGTCCATCAGCGCTTCGTCACGATTGGAATTCTTGTCCACCGCGAGCGTATTGCGCATCCAAGGACCAACGGCCTGATCAATGCCCAGTGTCGGAAGGCGATTGAGCCCGATTTCCTCAATCAGGTTCAGCTTCGGCTCGGTCAATTCCTCACCGGCTTCGGCCCAGATTTCCCCGGTCTCCATATTCACCAGGTCTTCCGCCACAAAGCGGCCGAGCAATTCAGCGCGGCTCACCAGCACTTCCGTTGTGCCGGCTTCGGCAATCTTGCGCGCCATGCGTGGCGTCAGCTTGGTTTCCTTCTCAGCCACCACTTCACCGCTGCGCGCATCCACCAGCGCTTCAGCAAGCTTCACGCCACGGAAGGCATCGGGGTCAAAGGTGCGTGACCAGCCCTTGGGGCCGCGCGCAAAGACAACCTGGCCATAGAAGGAATTCAGGATTTCCTCGGCATCCATGCCGTGAATTTCATGCGGTTCCATCTGCCCGTCGCGCTCGACCCGCTGCATTTCAGTGGCCGCGCTATCCAGCGCGTAAAGCAGCGTGGTGACCGGTAGCTTGCGCTTGCGGTCAATGCGGACATAGCAAATATCCTTGGCGTCGAATTCGAAATCCAGCCAGGAACCGCGATACGGGATCACGCGCGCGGCGAACAAATACTTGCCGCTGGAATGGGTCTTGCCACGGTCATGATCAAAAAACACACCAGGGCTGCGGTGCATCTGCGAAACGATAACGCGTTCCGTGCCATTGATGATGAAGGTGCCGTTATCGGTCATGAGCGGCATATCGCCCATGTAGACATCCTGTTCCTTGATGTCGCGCACAGAACGGCTGCCGGTTTCCTCATCCACATCCCAAACGATAAGGCGCAACCGCACCTTGAGCGGCGCGGCATAGGTCAGCCCGCGCTGGATGCATTCCTCAACATCATATTTCGGGTCTTCGAGTTCGTATTGCACGAACTCCAGCCGGCCACGCCCGGCGAAATCATCAATCGGAAAGACCGAACGGAACACTTCCTGCAAACCCGTGACGGTGCGCGCATCGGGGCCAACTTCCATTTGCAGGAAGCTTTCATAAGACGCGCGCTGCACATCAATAAGGTTCGGCATCGGCGCCACTTCCGGCAAACGCCCGAAGCTCTTGCGGATCCGCTTACGCCCGGTGAAAGACTGGGTGATCGCGTTCATGCCTGTCCTGCTCTTCTCTATCTGTCCTGTCGGCCTACCCTGCCGACGCGGGTTATCCGCTGAACGCTGCCCCGGTCCCGGACCGGAGAAACGCGGGCACGGGCGGAACTGACCCCCTTTTCAGGGAAGCTCCACCCGCGCCCAACCTGTTTCGCCCGGCCCCGGCAGCGGATGCCCAGGGCCGGCCTGAAGTCTTACTTCACTTCGACCGTGGCGCCGTTTTCTTCCAGCACCTTCTTGATCTTGTCGGCTTCGTCCTTCGACACGCCTTCCTTCACAGTCTTCGGCGCGCCTTCCACCAAATCCTTCGCTTCCTTCAGGCCAAGGCCCGTAATGGTGCGAATTTCCTTGATGACATTGATCTTCTTGTCGCCGCCATTGGCTAGGATGACGGTGAATTCGGTCTGCGCTTCGGCAGCCGGCGCGGCAGCGGCAGCAGCCGGCGCAGCGGCAACGGCCACCGGCGCGGCGGCGGAAACGCCCCACTTTTCTTCCAGCATCTTGGAAAGCTCGGCAGCTTCCAGAACGGTCAGGGCGGACAGCTCGTCCACCAGCTTCGCGAGATCAGCCATGTGTTTATGCTCCTTGATCTAATAGCTTGGTTTGGTTCTTGCAACTCCCCCGGGGCGGCATGCCACGGGGGACAAAACATCCGGGCCTCAGGCCGCGTCCTTCTTGGCGTATGCCGCCAACACCCGCGCCACCTGCCCACCAGGGGCCTGAAGCACGCCCGCGATCCGCGTCGCCGGGGTCTGGATAAGACCCAGCAGCTGCGCGCGCAGCGTCTCCAGGGACGGCAACTCGGCCAGCGCCTTCACGCCATCGGCGTTCAGCGTCTGAGTTCCAAGAGCACCGCCCAGGACGACAAACTTATCGTTTGTCTTGGCGAACTCCACGGCGGTTTTCGCCACGGCCACAGGGTCCGATGACCACGCAAGCGCGGTCGGCCCTTTCAGCAGCGGTGCAACGCCTTGGAAACGGGTGCCTTCGAGGGCGCGGGTGGCCAGGCGGTTCTTCGCGACCTTGTACGAAGCCCCGGCCGCACGCATCCTGCGCCTGAGTTCACTCACATCCGCGACAGTCAGCCCGGCATTGCGGGCAACCAGCACGAAGGAGGTCTCGGCGAAGATCGCGGCGAGGGATTCGACGAATTCGCGCTTCTCCGATCTTTCCACTCTACGTCTCCGTCGGTGGCTGGGGCCTTTTGGAAGGGCGCCAGCCGGGTTCACTCGGGGGCGGGCGCCGGTATGGCACCAACCCCGGTTCGCCTGTCAGTCCGGAACGCCAAACCAAGCCATTCCAGGGTACTAACCCCTGGTTGGTCTATGCTTGGGCACACCGTCTATCCCCTGCGGGCCCGAAGGCCCTTCACCGTCCCGAAGGACTACAGGGGGTCTCCGACAGGTTCGGGCATGGCCGTGGGCCATCCCCTGCCCGCTTGGCCCATCAGGACCAAGCGAATTCACTGCACGGCTGAAAGCCGGGCCAAAACCTTAATTGGCGGAAGCCGAAAGGCTGGTGACATCCACCTTCACGCCGGGGCCCATGGTGGAGGAAACCGCCACCTTCTTCACATAGGTCCCCTTGGCACCGGTCGGGCGCGCGCGCTGGATCGCTTCCACGAAAGCACGAGCGTTTTCAACCAGCTGCGCTTCAGCGAAGGACGCCTTGCCGATGCCGGCATGCACAATCCCGGCCTTCTCGGCACGGAATTCCACCTGACCAGCCTTGGCGGCCGTCACGGCACCCTTCACATCCATGGTGACGGTGCCGAGCTTCGGGTTCGGCATCAGGCCACGGGGGCCAAGCACCTTACCAAGCCGGCCCACCAGGCCCATCATGTCAGGCGTCGCGATGCAGCGATCGAATTCGATCTTGCCTTCCTGCACCAGGGCAGCCAGGTCATCCGCACCCACCACGTCAGCGCCGGCGGCCTTGGCTTCATCAGCCTTGGCGCCACGGGCAAAAACGCCGATGCGCACGGTCTTGCCGGTGCCATGGGGCAGGCCGACAACGCCGCGCACCATCTGGTCCGCATGGCGGGGGTCAATGCCAAGGTTCATCGAAATTTCGATGGTTTCGTCGAACTTCGCCTTGGCCGCGCCGCGGGCGAGCTTCACTGCTTCATCCAGCGCATAGGCCTTTTCACGATCAAAACCCGCATAGGCCGCCTTCAGGCGCTTACCGATCTTTGCCATGGTCTTAGCCCTCCACCACGGTCAGGCCCATGGCGCGGGCGGAACCCGCAAGCATGCGCACGGCAGCGTCAACGTCATTGGCGTTCATGTGCTGCATCTTCACCTTGGCGATTTCGATCAGCTGCGACTTGGTCACGCGGCCAATCGGCGCGGCCTTGCCCGGCGCGGTTGAGCCCTTATCGAGCTTCGCGGCCTTCAGCAGGAAATAGGTATTGGGCGGCGTCTTGGTGATGAAGGAAAAGGTGCGGTCCGAATAAGCAGTAATGACCACGGGCGTCGGGGTGCCCGGTTCCATCTGCTGCGTCGCCGCGTTGAATTCCTTCACGAATTGCATGATGTTGAGGCCACGCTGACCAAGCGCGGGCCCGACGGGCGGCGAAGGATTCGCCTTGCCGGCCGGGATCTGCAGCTTGATATAGCCTGCGATCTTTTTAGCCACTGTACTATCCTCTCTCAATAACCCGAGAGGCCCGCGGTGCATGCGACCCCCGAAGGTGTCTCCCGCGTTCCCCAAAACGCCAAACAGCCCCTGGATTGCTCCCGAGGCGATGCGGCGGAAGGGCGCGTTTAGGGGGTGTGGGCGGGCGCGTCAAGCGGGTTTCGCTCTGGCCAGGGGCGCGGCGTTTCGCCATAAGGGCGTATGCCTGCACAAGCCTGGATTGTCATTATCGCCGCCGCTGCCTCGGTCTCGCTCGCGCTTGGGGCGCGGCAGACTTTTGGGCTGTTTCTGCTGCCGCTCGGGACGGAACACGCCATCCCGGCCTTTGCCTATGGCGCGGCGGTGGCCTTGCATAACCTGTTTTGGGGGCTCTCCCAACCCTTTGCTGGCGCCATTGCGGATAAGTTTGGCGCGGGGCGCGTGGCCTTGGGCGGGGCAGCGATCTACGCCATTGGCCTGATCCTGCCGGCGGTCTGGCCCAGTACGGCCAGCCTGATCATTGGCATTGGCGTTTGCACCGCGCTTGGCGTGGCGGCGGTAGGGTCTGGCACGGTGCTTGGCGCTGTGGCGCGCGCTGTCCCGGAAAATCGCCGGGGCGATGCGCTGGGGCTGGCTTCCGCCGGCGGGTCCATCGGCCAGGCGGCGCTGATCCCCTTCGTGCAATGGGGCATTACGGATTTCGGCACCTCCGGCGCATTTCTGATGCTGGCAGCCACCATGGCGCTGATGGTCTTTGTGGCACCCCGTTTGGAATGGGCGCCGCCCGGCCCCGCCACCGGCCGCCCCACCGGGCTTGCCGGGCTGCCTGCGCTCGCGAAGCGTGCCTTGGCCGAGCGTGATTTCGCCCTGCTGACGTTGGGTTTCTTCGCCTGCGGCTTTCAATTGGCCTTCCTGACCACGCATCTGCCAGCGCATCTTTCGCTCTGTGGCCTGCCGGCGGGGCTTGGCGTGACGGCGCTGATGCTGGTGGGCTTGTTCAATATTCCGGGATCATGGGTCTGCGGGCGGATTGGCAATAGCATCCGCCCGGAAGTGGCCTTGGGCGGGATTTATATGGTCCGCACGCTCGCGATTGCGGTCTTTGCCAATGTGACGCCGACCGAATGGGGCACGCTGATCTTTGCTGCCGTGATGGGTTTCATTTGGCTTGGCACCATACCGCTGACCTCGGCGGCGATTGCGCGGCGCTTTGGCGTGGCGGACCTTGGCGCGCTTTATGGGATTTGCTTCTTTTCGCACCAGCTTGGCGGGTTTCTGGGCGCGGGTGCCGGCGCCTGGGTGGTGGATGCCACGGGCAGCTACGCCGCCTTCTGGCCGGTGATGCTGGTGGTCGGCGTGATTGCCGCGCTGGCGAATTGGGTGACGCGCCCGCCACGGATGGCGGCGGCGTGAAGCGCCGCTTGCCGCCGGTTGTCCCCCTGCCCGCGCTGGGCTAAGCCACGCCTTCCAGGCGCCGCGCCGCGCCAATTCTTGAGCCAGGCCAAACCACCATGCCCATCATGCCCGATAGCTGGATCCGCAACATGGCGGCGGAACACGGCATGATTGAACCCTTTGTTGAAGCCCAGCGCCGCGAAGGGGTGATTTCCTATGGCCTGTCATCCTATGGCTATGACGCCAGGGCAGCCGATGAATTTAAGATTTTCACCAATGTGGACAATGCCATTGTGGACCCCAAGGCGTTTTCCGAAGACGGGTTCGTCACGCGCAAGGGCCCGGTTTGCATCATCCCGCCCAATTCCTTTGTGCTGACGCATACGGTCGAGTATTTCCGCATCCCGCGCGATATCCTGGTGATCTGCCTTGGCAAATCCACCTATGCGCGCTGCGGGCTGATTGTGAATGTGACGCCGCTGGAACCCGAATGGGAAGGCCAAGTAACGATTGAAATCAGCAATACCACCCCACTCCCTGCCAAGGTCTATGCCAATGAAGGCATTTGCCAATTCCTGTTCCTGAAGGGTGAAGCCCCGCCCGAGGTCAGCTATGCCGACCGCCGCGGCAAATATATGGGCCAGCGCGGCGTCGCGCTGCCGAAGCTCTGATGGATCGTATTCTCATCCGTGGCGGACGGGTGCTTTCGGGCAGTATCCCGATCTCAGGCGCCAAGAACGCTGCCCTGCCGCTGATGGCGGCAGGGTTGCTGTCCGATGGGCCACTCACGCTCACCAATGCGCCAGACCTGGCCGATGTCGCCACCATGGCGGGGCTGCTGGGGCATCATGGGCTCACTGTTTCACGTGACACATCCGCGCGCAGCATCACCATCAGCGGCGCGGCCACCGATCTGGAAGCGCCTTATGATCTGGTGCGCAAGATGCGGGCTTCCGTCTTGGTGCTTGGCCCCTTGCTGGCCCGCCATGGCCGCGCGCGGGTCAGCCTGCCTGGTGGCTGCGCCATCGGCACGCGCCCGGTTGATCTGCACCTGAAGGCGCTTGAGCAAATGGGCGCCGAGATTGAGATCACCGCCGGCTACATCGAAGCCCGCGCGCCCCAGGGCCTGAAGGGCGCGCGCATCATCTTCCCGCAGGTCTCGGTCGGTGCCACGGAAAACATCCTGATGGCTGCGGCTTTGGCGCGCGGGCAAAGCGAAATCATGAATGCGGCGCGCGAGCCTGAGATCACCGACCTTGCCGCCTGCCTGATGCGCATGGGCGCACGGATTGAAGGCATAGGGACGGATCGGCTGCTGGTGGAAGGTGTCGCAAGCCTTGGCGCCGCGACGCATCCCATTATCGCGGACCGCATTGAAGCCGGCACTTTTGCCTGCGCTGCTGCCATCACCGGCGGATCGCTGCTGCTGCAAGGCGCGCGGCTAGACCATTTGGGCGCGGTGACGCGCACGCTGCGCGAAGCCGGCGTTGATGTGGCGGAAGAAGAAGGCGGGCTTCGCGTCACACGCAGCAATGGCTTGCGCGGTGCCGATGTGATGACCGAACCCTTCCCTGGTTTCGCCACCGATATGCAGGCGCAATTCATGGCGCTGATGTGTGTCGCGGAAGGCGCCTCCATGATCACGGAAACGATTTTCGAAAACCGCTTCATGCATGTGCCGGAACTGTCACGCATGGGCGCGCGCATCAATTTCCACGGCGCTTCCGCCATTGTGCGCGGGGTGAAGCATCTCTCCGGTGCGCCAGTGATGGCGACTGATTTGCGCGCCTCGGTCTCTCTTATTCTCGCGGGGCTGGCGGCGGAGGGTGAGACGATTGTGAACCGCGTCTATCATCTGGATCGCGGTTATGAACGCGTGGAAGCGAAATTGGCGGCGGTGGGCGCCGATATTGAAAGACTGGCGGGCAGGTAGTCATGGATATCCCGATCCCCAATGCGCTGAATGGCGCCCCGGCGCAGGCAGATGCGCCTTTGGTTATCGCGCTCCCCAAGGGGCGCATCCTGAAGGAGCTTCACCCGATGCTCGCCCGCGCCGGCTTGACCCCGGCGGAAGATTACGCGGATGAAGACAGCCGCCGGCTGCGCTTTCCGACGAACGATCCGGCAGTGGATGTCATTCGCGTCCGCCCCTTCGATGTCGCGACTTTTGTGGCGCATGGCGCGGCGGCGATTGGCGTTTGTGGTTCCGATGTATTGATGGAATTCGATTACCCGGAAATCTATGCGCCGCTTGATCTGGGCATTGGCCGCTGCCGTGTTTCGGTGGCGGAACCCGTCAATGCCATGCCCGATGACCCGCGCCGATGGTCGCGCGTGACGGTGGCAACGAAATACCCCAACATTGCGCAGCGCCATTACGCTACGCGCGGTGTGCAGGCGGAAATCGTACATTTGAACGGTGCGATGGAATTGGCGCCTTCCATGGGCCTTGCGCGGCTGATTGTGGATCTGGTGCAAACGGGTTCCACGCTGAAGGCCAATGGGCTGAAGGAGACTGAGGTGATCGCGCATGTCACCTCCAAGCTCATTGTCAATCGCACTGCGTTGAAAACGCGGCCCGAGGCCATTGGCGCCTGGATCGCGCGCTTCCGCGCTGCTGTGGAAGCCGCTGCATGAAGCGCCTTGATACGCGCGATGCAGGCTTTGAAGCCGCCTTCACCGCGTTATTGGACGATGCCCGCGAAACGACGCAAAAGGTGGATGGCGTTGTTGCAGGCATCATCGCCGATATTCGCGCGCGTGGTGATGCGGCGCTGCTAGATTACACCGCGCGGCTTGATCGCTGGCGGCCCGCCAATGCCACTGCCTTGCGCGTGACCGATGCCGAAATTGAAGCGGCGGATGCGACCATCGCGCCTGAACTCCGCGCGGCGCTTAATCTGGCAGCGGAACGGATAGAAACCTTCCACCGCGCGCAATTGCCGCAGGATTTGGTGATGCGGGATGCAGCCGGGCTGACCCTTGGGCTGCGTTGGGGGCCGGTGGATGCGGTGGGTATCTACGTCCCCGGTGGGAAGGCAGCCTATCCATCTTCCGTGCTGATGAATGCGCTGCCGGCGCGCGCTGCCGGCGTGCCGCGCATTGCCATGGCGGTGCCAACGCCCGATGGCGTGCTCAATCCGCTGGTGCTGGCCGCAGCCAAGCGCGCGGGCGTCACTGAAATTTACCGTATTGGCGGCGCGCAGGCTGTCGCCGCACTCGCCTGGGGTACGGGCAGCATCGCGCCGGTGGACCGCATTGTCGGGCCGGGTAATGCCTATGTCGCGGAAGCCAAGCGCCAGGTCTTTGGCCGGGTTGGCATTGATTCCATCGCCGGCCCTTCAGAGGTGGTGGTGATTGCCGATGGCGCCAATGATCCCGCCCATGTGGCGATGGATTTGCTGGCCCAGGCCGAACATGATGAAAGCGCGCAATCCATCCTGATCACGCCCGATGCGGCACTGGCGGATGCGGTGGCGCAGGCAGTGGAACACGCGCTGAAGACCCTGCCGCGGGCGGCGATTGCCGGTGAAAGCTGGGCGCGGCATGGCGCGGTGATTTTGGTGCGAGACTTGGCAGAAGCCGCCGCGCTGACCAACCGCTTGGCGCCTGAGCATCTGCAATTGATGGTGGATGACGCGAAGGGCTTGCTCAGCCAAATTCGCCATGCCGGCGCGGCGTTTCTGGGGCGTTTCTGCCCGGAAGCCGTAGGGGATTATATCGCCGGGCCGAACCATGTGCTGCCCACCGGGCGCACCGCGCGCTTCGCCTCCGGGCTTTCGAGTTTCGATTTCCTGAAGCGCACAAGCTGGGTCGAAGCCGATGGCGCGGCGCTCGCGCAAATCGGGCGCGCCGCCGTAGCTTTGGCAGAAGCCGAGGGGCTGCACGCCCATGGGCGGAGCATCAGCATCCGCCTGAACTGATCAAGAAAAAGGCGCAAGCTTCAGCCCCTCACGGTAAAACCTTCTTCTTCCACCGCGCGCACCACATCCGCGCGCGGCAGGCTGGTTTGCGCCACAACGCGCTTGGCGGCCAAGTCAACCTCGACCTTCGCCTCACCGTCCTGCGCGGTGATGGCGTTGGTCACGGCGCGGATGCAATGCCCGCAGCTCATGCCTTCAACCTGCAGCGTGATGACGTCAGCCATGGCAACCTTCCTTTCCAGTTTCTTTGGTCGCATTTTCCGAGTCGCCAAGTGAAGCCACTTGGCTTGAAAATGCTCCAGCGAGCTCTTCCAAAATCGGGCAATCCGGCCGGTCATCGCCGTGGCAATGCTGGGCCAGATGGCGCAGGCTTTCCGCCATGGCGCTGAGCGATTTAGCCTTGGCTTCAAGTGCCGCGACATGATCCAGCGCAAGCCGCTTCACTTCCCCACTCGCCCGTGCACGATTGCGCCATAAATCCAGCAGGCGCTTCACATCCTGTAACGGAAAGCCAAGATCACGCGCATGGCGAATGAAGCGCAGCTCCGCAACATCGGCTTGAGAATAAACGCGATATTGATTGGCGCCGCGCCCGGCAGAGATCAGCCCAATCGCCTCATAATGGCGGATCATCTTGGCGGAAATGCCCGATGCGCGGGCCGCGTTACCGATATTCATGACCGGGGTCTCCAGCGTGACAGCAATAACGCATTGGTGAGCACACTCACGCTGGAAGCCGCCATGGCCGCGCCCGCGATAGGCGGAGAGAGCAAGCCAAGCGCGGCAAGCGGCACACCGAGCAAATTATAGCCAAAGGCCCAGAACAGATTTTGCCTGATCTTGCGCAAGGTCAGCCGCGTAATCTCCAGCGCTGCCGGCACCAAAGCGGGATCTCCGCGCAACAAGGTGATGCCCGCCGATTGAATGGCGATATCCGTGCCTGTGCCCATCGCAATGCCAAGGTCAGCCTGGGCGAGTGCGGGCGCGTCATTCACGCCATCGCCGACCATCGCGACCGCCTCCCCCGCTTCTTGCCAGGCAGCGATGCGCGCGGCCTTGCCATCGGGCAAAACCTCGGCGGCGACATCGGTAATGCCAAGCGGGCCAGCAACGGCAAGGGCAGCGGCGCGCTGATCCCCGCTGATCATGGCGGGTTTCACGCCAAGTGCGTTAAGCCCCGCCACGGCGGCCGTGGCGCCTGCTCGTGGCGCGTCCTTAAACAGGAAAAGCGCGCGCGCTTCACTGCCTTCAATCAACCAGGAAAGGCTTTGCCCAACAGCCTCACCGGCGGCTGCCGCAACAGCCAAGGCGCCGGGCACGGCACCCGCTTCCTGCAGCAACCTTGAACTGCCAAGCACAAAGCGCCGCCCGGCCACCACACCTTCCACGCCACGCCCCGGCAAGGCGCGGAAATCCTGGGCGGGCGGCACAGCGCAAGCTTCGGTCAGAAAGGCGCGCGCCAAAGGATGTTCACTGCCCGCTTGCAGCGCGGCGGCAATGCCGAGCGCTTCTTCGCGCGTCATGCCGGGTGCGGGATGCAGCGCAGCCAAGCGCGGCTTGCCTTCCGTCAGCGTGCCGGTCTTGTCGAAGGCAACCAGAGTGATGCGCCCGGCGCGCTCAATCGCCTCCGCATCGCGCAGCAATATGCCGGACCGCGCTGCCGCCCCGGTGCCGGCCATGATGGCCGCGGGTGTCGCAAGGCCAAGCGCACAAGGGCAGGCAATCACCAACACGGAAACAGCATGGATCAGCGCGGCTTCAAAACCCACGCCTGCCAGTAACCAACCCACCAAGGTTGCCAGCGCCAGCCCAAGCACCACGGGGACAAAAACCGCACTCACGCGATCCGCCAGCTTTTGCACTGGCGCGCGGGAAGCCTGCGCCGCCGCCACCAACTGCGCCACGCGCGCCAGCGTGGTATCGCCACCCACGGCTTGCGCTTCAATCACAAGCCGCCCATCCAAAGCCATGGTGCCGGTTGAAACCTTTGTGCCTTCTTCCTTTTCCACCGCACGGCTTTCGCCGGTCAGCGCGCTTTCATCCACGCCGGACCGACCTTCACGCACCAGCCCATCCACTGCGATACGCTCCCCCGGGCGCACCACCACAAGATCACCCACCGTGAGCAAGGCAGCGGGCACTTCGCGTTCCTCATTCCCCTCCAGCCGACGCGCCTGACGCGGGCTGAGGTCGAGCAAGGCGCGGATCGCCGCACCTGTCGCGCGCTTGGCGCGGGCTTCCAGATATTTGCCGAGCAGGACGAAGAAAATCACCACCGCCGCCGCTTCGAAATACAGATGCGGCGTGCCGTGATGCGCGGGTGCGGTCAGCAATAGCCAGGTGGAAAGCGCCCAAGCCGCGCCCGTGCCAAGTGCCACAAGCAAATCCATATTGCCCGTGCCGGCACGGACCGCAGCATAGCCAGCACGCCAGAAGCGTGCACCCAGCCAGAATTCGACGAAACTCGCCAAGCCAAATTGCGCCCAACCGCTTGGCATCCAATCCTGCCCGAACCCCATGCCGATCATGCCAATCAGAAAGGGCGCAGAAAACATCCCGGCCAGCACCACATCGCGCCGTTCAGCAGCCAGCGCTCGCGTGGCGGCTTCCTCCCCAGCTTCTGTTGTGCTGCCGCGCAATTCATAGCCAGCGGCTTCGACTGCGGCGCGCAAGGCGGCCCCGGTCACGCCCGCAATCGCCCTGACATGGACCTGTTCCGATGCTGGGTTGACCGAGGCTTCCAGTACCCCCGGCACGGCGCGCAGCGCGGCTTCAACGCGCCCCGCACAGGCGGCGCAACTCATGCCGCCAATGGCTAGGTCAAATTGCGCTTCAGTCACGCCATAGCCGGCGCGCTCAACCGCCTGTTTCAGCGCGGCAGCATCGGCGCTGCCTTCCACTTCCGCGCGATCCGTGGCGGGGTTTACCTGGACCTCCACGACACCCGGCAGCTTGCGGATGGCGCGTTCCACCCGCCCAGCGCAGGCAGCGCACGTCATCCCTTCAATGGGCAAGGATAGGCGCGGCAGTGTGGCGGCGGCATCGGGCATGGCTCACCACATCTGGCGCTTCCCATAATGGGAAGGTCAAGCCAAATTGCGCTTCTGTGATGTTACGCTAGGGGGAAGGCGTTCCAAGGCTCGGGCGATGGCCGCCCGCATCGATGCCGCAGCAAGCGTCAAACCCCACCACCATCGAAACAGGCGTATTCATGAAATCCAGCAACCGCCTTCAGGACCAATGAAAGGTTGGTGGCGCGATCTGCTCCGTCTGGCGATTCGCCCAATCCTGCTTCGGCACATTGGCAATGACGCGCTGCTGCGCCTCATGCAAATGCTCCGCCGCCTGGCGGTAATCCATCGTCAGCACCTCACCATTTTCGACGACCTTGCGGCCATCCACGAATACCGCCTTCAAGGCGCGGTCGCCCGCTGCATAGATCAGGCTGCGAATGGGGTCATAGGCCGGGCGGATCATCGGATGGGTGATATCCACCAAGGAGAAATCCGCCTTACAGCCCACGGCCAGACGGCCAATGTCATCGCGCCCAAGCGCGATTGCCCCGCCAATGGTCGCGGCATTGAACAGATCTGTGGTGCGCAGTGTGCGCGGTGAACCCGCCTGGGTGCGCGCGATATGCGCGGCGAGGCGCATCTCATCCAGCATGTTATGCGGATAGGTATCCGTGCCGATCCCCATATTCACGCCATTGCGCATATAACGCCCCAGATCGCGAAGCGCGATGCCCCGGCGTGCAAAAACAGTCGGGCAATGCGCAACCGTGGTGCCGGTTTCCGCCAGACGCTTCAAATCAGTTTCCGTATGCCAGCGCGTGGACGGATGATCATCCAGGAAAATCCCGTGCCCGATGATGGCGCGTTCGCCAAGCAGCCCGAGTTGATCCAGCCAGCCAATCGGCGTTGTGCCATGCCGGCGCGTAATTTCGTGGAACTCCACCACGGATTGCGCTGCGTGCACCTGCCAGGAAAGGCCGCGCTTATTCGCCTCAGCCCGACTATCCTTCAAAAGCCCGGCCGAGCAGGTATCAATCTGCGCTGGCACCACCATGCCGAAAAGCCGGCCACATTCATGCTGTTCGGCGCGTTCGACCAGGCGGAGCGCTTCTTCCATCGCCTTCTCGCCGGCCTTTTCATCCCATTCATATTCAACCACATGGCCATTCTTGGTGTACCAGCGGGCAGACCGGAACATCGGCGCCACGCAAACGCGCATGCCCGCTTCTGCCAACAGATCAAGCCAGCCCGGATGCGCCATGGAAAGATCAGCAAGCGTGGTCACGCCTGAAAGCAGCAATTCGGAAAGCGCCACGCGCACGCAATGCGGTACCGCTTCCGCATCCGCGCGGAAGATCGGCATGTATTCGTAGAGCGATGAATTATATAGCCCCGGTGAGCCGATCTCATCCAGCAAGCCCTTATTCATCGGCTCGCTCGAAGGATGGGAATGGATATTCACCAGGCCCGGCATGATCATCAGGCCCTTGCCATCCATCACCTCATCCGCCGGGCCTTCATAATGCCGGCCGACAAAGCGCAGCACGCCATCGGTGAAGGCCATATCCGCATCGGGCAGATAGGTGTGTGATTTCTCGGTCGCATCCCAGGCGACTATCAGATCGGCATTACGGATCAGCGTTGTTGGCATGGTGTAACCCCCCGGTTCGTTTCTTCCCGCTACCTTGGTGGATCAGCCAGCCGCGGCAAGGATGCGCATCGTCGCCTCCTCTCGCCCCAGCGCCCAGAGCACGGCATCAATCGGCGGGCTGGTGGTGCTGCCGCTGAGTGCCGCGCGCAAAGGCTGCGCCACCTGGCCAAGCTTGATGCCCTTCACCTCACAATAATCACGCAGCCACTGGTCCAGATCCTGCTTTTGCCAAGGTGCGGTCTGCAAAAACGCGGCCAGATCAGCCAGCCGCTCCTTGGCTTCTGGCGTCAGCAATGCCTCGGCCTTGGCTTCCATGATCGGTGCGCCATCCTGCACCGCAAAAGCCGCGGCGCCGGTCAATTCTTCCACCGTCTTCGCCCTTTCCTTCAGGAAGGGCATCAGCATCCGCACGCGCTTCGCACCATCCGGCCCGAACAGGACAGTGCGTTTCGCAAGCCGTTCCAGCACCTCCCGCGTCAGCGCATCGTCATCGGCCATGCGCAGATATTGCCCGTTCAAATGCGTGAGCTTGGCATAATCCATGCGCGCCGCCGCACGCCCGACATCCTTGATATCGAATAGCGTCACCGCCCGATCGCGCGGGATGAATTCCTCATCGCCATGGCCCCAGCCAAGCCGCAGCAGATAATTGCAGACGGCTTCCGGCAAAAATCCTTGCTCACGAAAATCCAGCACGGAAACCGCGCCATGGCGCTTCGATAGCTTGGCGCCATCCGCGCCATGGATCAGCGGCACATGGGCGAAATGCGGGCGGGTCCAGCCCATGGCGTCATAAACCATGCATTGGCGGAAGGTATTGGTCAGATGGTCATCGCCGCGGATCACATGGGTGATCCGCATATCATGATCATCCACCACCACGGCATGCAGATAGGTGGGCGTGCCGTCACTCCGCAGGATGATCATGTCATCCAATTCGCCATTGGCGACGCGCACTTCGCCCTGCACCAAATCCGCGACCACGGTTTCGCCTTCCAAAGGCGCCTTGATGCGAATGGCGAAGGGCTTGCCTTCCTGTTCCGGTCCCGCTTCCCGGTCCCGCCAACGGCGGTCATAACGGGGTGGGCGGCCTTCGGCGGCGGCGCGTTCGCGCATTTCGGTCAGTTCTTCCGGCGTCGCCCAGCAGCGATAAGCCTTGCCCATGGCCAGCAGGGCTTCGGCGATTTCGCGATGCCGCGCTTCCCGCGCCGCCTGAAACACCGGCGGTTCATCGGGCGAAAGCCCAAGCCAATCCAGGCTATCCAGGATTTGATCCACCGCTTGCCGGGTGGAGCGTTCGCGGTCCGTATCTTCGATACGCAGCAGATATTCCCCGCCATGGTGGCGCGCAAAAAGCCAATTGAACAAGGCGGTGCGGGCCCCGCCGATATGCAGATAGCCGGTGGGGGAAGGGGCAAAGCGCGTGCGAACCGTCATGGCGAGGTCATCATTCTCCTGATGCGCTGCCTTTAAACCACAAGCCGCCCCGGGGAAATCTGGCGCCGCAGCCAGCGTGTGATGAATTTCCCGTTTGGGGGTTCAATCAGCCCAATATATACTTATGGTTGTGCTGTTTCCCAGTTCCTCCGCGCCCCGAATCCCAGGCCTGGCCCGGGCTGCGGAGGCTTTCGCTGCCGAACGGCAGCAGCAAGCACTTTGGCTGCCAGTCGCCATGGGGGCGGGCATCCTGCTTTACTTCAGCCTGCGGCGTGAGCCGGATGCGTGGCTGATATGGCTGGCCCCTGGCCTGATGGTCGCGGTATTTCTGGTGGCGCGCCGATGGCCCTTTTGCGGCTGGCTTTGCGCCCTTGCCGCGGCTGGCAGCTTTGGGTTCGCAGTGTCGGTCTGGCATGCGCAAAGGGCGCCGCCGCCGCTCTCCCCGCCGCCGCGTGCCTTGGTGGTGCAGGGCATTGTGCAGAATGTGCAGGCGCTGCCGCAGGGGCTGCGCGTGACGCTTGCGGAAGCGCAGCTTGGCCCAGACGCACCACGCCTGGAACGCAGCATCCGTGTGCGTCTTCGCAATGATGACCCTGCGCGCCCGGCGCCGGGCGATTTGCTGAACGTCCGCGCGCTGATCCGCGCCCCGGCAGCGCCCGCCTATCCCGGCGCTTGGGATTTCCAGCGCGCTGCCTTTTTCAGTGGTCAGGGCGGGGTGGGATTCGCCATCGGCGCGGCGGAGGTGACGCAAGGCGCAGGGGAAGCCCCACCCTTCGCCGGCTTGCGCACGGAACTTGAAGCGCGCGTTTTGGCCACTTTGCCCGGCTCGGCCGGGGCGATTTCAGCGGCGCTGCTGACGGGCAGCCAAAGCGCCATTCCGCCCGCTGATCTGAACGCCGTGCGGGATTCGGGGCTGGCGCATCTGTTGTCTGTCTCCGGCCTGCATATCGCAATTGTGATGAGCGTTTCCTTCTGGGTGACGCGCCTGCTGGCGGCGCTCTATCGGCCTTTGGCGCTGCGCGTTCCGGGCAAGCTGCTGGCCGGCTGCGGCGCCTTGCTGGCGGGGGGCTTCTACATGCTGCTGACCGGGGCGCAGGTGCCCATGCAGCGCAGCTTCGCCATGGCGTGCCTCGTGACGCTCGCGATTTTGGCAGGACGCAAGGCGATATCATTGCGCGGGCTTGGCTGGGCGGCAGCGGCGGTGATGGTCTTCGATCCGGCAGCACTGCTTGGCCCGTCTTTCCAAATGTCCTTCGCAGCCGTGCTGGCCCTGATTGCGGGGTGGGAGGCATTGCAGCCGCGCCTTGTCGGGCTGCGCGGCCAGAAAGGTTGGGCATGGCGCATTGGCTTTGGCGTGCTTGGCTTGATGATGACCGCGGTACTGGCGGGTGCCGCGACTGCGCCCTTCGGCCTCGCGCATTTCGGGCGGCTGCAATGGTATGGCGTGGCGGCCAATGCGGCGGCGGTGCCGCTGACGTCCTTCATTATCATGCCCGCAGGTATGTTGGCGGCCTTGTTGATGCCGCTTGGGCTGGAAGCAGCGCCGCTTTGGGTGAGGGGATTCGGGGTTGAGGGCGTTTTGTGGGTGGCGCGTATCGTGGCCGCCTGACCAGGCGCGACGGAAGCCGCCATGCCGATCCCCGCCTGGGGCTTGGCAGTTTTTGCCTTTGGCCTTTGCTGGCTATGCCTGTGGAAAGGCTGGTGGCGGAGCTTCGGCGTGCTGCCGATGATCCTTGGCCTGGCCAGTGCGGCCTTCGTGCAGCCGCCCCATATCCTGATTTCCCAGGATGCGCGGCCGGTCGGGTTTTTCGCGACCGATGCGCTTTTCATCCAACGCCAACAGGGCGCTTCCAACCTCACGCGCGATGCCTGGGTCAGGCTTTACGGGCTGGATGCAGCCAAGGCGCTGCCCGCTGAGGGCCAAAGCCCCGATGGCAAGTTCAGTTGCTCTGCTGAAGGCTGCCGGTTCGAAGCGGGCTCAAGCGCCTTTTTCGCAAGGGGCAGCAATATCATGGCGCAATGCGGCGCGGTGGCAGTGATCATCTCCGCCGAGCCCATCCGGCAGCGCTGCCGACAAAGCATTTTGATTGATCGCTTTTCCGTATGGCGCGATGGCGCGCATGCGGTCTGGCTTTCGCCATCGGGCGCGGAAGTAATTTCGGATCGCGCCTGGCGCGGTGATCGGCCCTGGGTACCGCCGCTGCCCCTGCCACGCGCGGCAGCGGAACCGCCGGCACCGATTGAATAACCCCCTAGCCCAGCATCCTGAGCGCCATCACCGCCAGCACCACGCCATTCAGCACAAAAAGCCCCGCCGCCACGCCGCGCATGAGCCGCCCATGGCTTTTGCCGAAAAAGCGCCCGAGCAAGGCAACGCCAACCAAGGCCGGGACCGTGCCGGCGACGAAACTCACCATCGCAAGCGCCCCGCCAAGCGCGCTGCCAGTCGCCGCCGCCCCGGCCAGGGCACCGTAAAGCAAGCCGCATGGCAGCGCCGACAGCATGAAGCCCAAGGCAATGCCGCGCAGCCCAGTCGGCGCCGCCAGCAGCGGGCCAAGCCGCGCTTCCAGCAAGCCCGGCAAGCGGGGCGCGGCCAGGCGCGGCAGCAACGCTGCAATGCGTGCCGAGGCTTGCGCGAACATCAGCAGCGCCGCGAGGGCGAGCATCCCCGCCAGCACCAAGCGCCAGCCGGTGCCAAGGCTGACTGCCCCGATTACCCCCCCAGCCAGCGCGCCAAGCAGGCCGTAACCAAGCGCGCGACCGGCGTGGTAGGGCAGCAATGCCGCCCCAGAAAGGCGCCGCAGCATTCCGCCAGACGCTGCCTGATCCGCCACCGCCGCGGATTGCACCAGCACAAAGGGTCCGCACATGGCAGCGCAATGCGTCGCACCGCCCGCCAACCCAGCCAGGAATAGCGCGCCCATCACCGCCCAAAGCCCGCCCGGGCCGAGCGCTTCCAGACCATGCAGGCAATTGGCGAGGAATTCCGCCACAGGGTGTCAGCCCGGCGCCTGGTCCAGCGTGCGGCGGAGCAGCAGCAAATCCGCCCAGGCTTCCCGCTTGGAAGCGGGGCTGCGGAGCAAATAGGCCGGGTGCAGCGTGGGCAAGGCGGGCAGCGGCCCAAGGCCGGGGATATCCACCTGATGCCAACGGCCACGCAGCCGCGTGATGCCTTCCTTCCCGCCAATCAGCCCCTTGGCCGCCACACCGCCCACCAGCACCAGGCGCTTCGGGCGGATCAGCGCCACATGCCGGCGCAAAAAGGGCAGGAACAGCGCCACTTCCGCATCGGTGGGCGTGCGATTCCCCGGCGGCCGCCAGGGCAGGATATTGGTGATGTAGAAATTGCTCTCCCGCGCCAGCCCAACCGACGCAAACATCCGATCCAGCAATTGGCCCGAGGCACCCACAAAGGGCCGGCCGGCGCGGTCTTCCTCAGCACCCGGCGCCTCACCAATCAGCATCAGGTCAGCATCGGCCACGCCCTCTCCAAAAACCAGATTGGTCGCGGTTTCCCTGAGCGGTGAACCATCAAACGCCGCCAGCGCTGCCTTCAGCGCTGCCAGATCGGGCGCGGCTGCGGCCAGGGCTTCGGCCCGCGTGACGGCGGGGGGCGCGGCGGCCAGGGTAACGGGGGCAGCGCGGATAGGGCGCGGTGGGGTTGGCTCCGGCGCGGGGCGCGCGGCTTCGGGCGCGCGTGCAGGGGCATCCCGCACCGCCAAGCGATCCACGGGGCTTTCCATCAGCGCCTCATCCGCGCCCCAATCGCATTGCAGCGCAAGGGCGGCGGCCAGGGCGGAATGCTCCTGCTCCATCCCCCACATATCGGCCCTAGGCGGGGTTCCGCGCAACCCGCGGCTTCGCTACATGGGTAACTTCGTGAAGAGGAAAGGCAGCGCGGTATGACCGAAGAACGGGAAGCGATGGAATTTGATGTGCTGATCGTGGGCGGCGGGCCTTCTGGCCTGGCGGCGGCGATCCGCCTGAAGCAGCTCGCGCCCGATATGGCGGTGTGCCTGATTGAAAAGGGCAGTGAGATCGGCGCGCATATCCTCTCGGGCGCTGTGCTGGAACCGCGCGCCCTGGACGAGCTGATCCCCGATTGGCGTGATGATCCGCCGGCAATGGCAACCCCCGCCGGCGATGATCGCTTCATGTTCCTGACGGAAACCAAGGCCTTCAAATTGCCGACCCCGCCGGCGATGAATAATCACGGCAATTACATTGTCTCGCTTGGCAATGTCTGCCGTTGGCTGGGTGCCAAAGCTGAAGCGCTGGGCGTTGAAATCTATCCTGGCTTCGCCGCTTCTGAGACGATCATTGAAGATGGCCAGGTGCGCGGCGTGTTGGCCGGCGTGATGGGCATTACGAAGGATGGCGAAAAGGGGCCGAATTACCAGCCGGGGATGGAACTCCGCGCCAGTTACACGCTGTTTGCCGAGGGCTGCCGTGGGTCACTCACGAAGAAGCTCTTTGAGACCTTCAATCTGCGCGATGGCGTGGCACCGCAGACCTTTGGTTTGGGCATCAAGGAGCTGTGGGAAATCCCTAAGGAAAAGCACCAGCCGGGCCTGATTTGGCATAGCGTGGGCTGGCCCCTGAAAACCGATACCTATGGCGGGTCATGGCTCTATATGCTGGGCGATAATATGGTCAGCATCGGTTTTGTTGTCGGGCTGGACTATCAAAACCCCTGGCTTTCGCCCTTTGAGGAATTTCAGCGCTTCAAGCAGCACCCCGCAGTGCGCGCCATGTTGGAAGGCGGCAAGCGCATTGCCTATGGCGCGCGGGCGTTGAATGAGGGTGGCTTCCAGGCAATCCCGAAGCTGGTTTTCCCCGGCGGTGCGATTATTGGTGATTCAGCGGGCTTCCTGAATGTGCCGAAGATCAAGGGTACGCATACGGCGATGAAATCCGGCATGATCGCGGCGGAAGCGCTTGCCGCTGCTTGTGCCACGGAAAATCGCGCACCGGTGCTGAATGCCTATCCGGAAATGCTGCGTCATTCCTGGATCTGGCCGGAATTGGAAGCGGTGCGGAATATCCGCCCCGGCTTCGCGAAATTCGGCTTCTGGGGCGGCATGATCAATGCCGCGATTGAAACCTATATCACGCGCGGCAAATCACCCTGGACGCTTTCGCATCATGAAGATCACGCCGTGCTGAAGAAGGGATCGGAAGCACAGAAGATCAATTACCCAAAGCCGGATGGGGTTTATTCCTTCGATCGGCTGTCTTCCGTGTTTTTGGCGAATACCAATCATGAAGAAGACCAGCCCGCACATCTGAAGCTGCGCGACCCGGCGCGCTGGCAGGGCGTGAATTGGGAAACATTCGCAAGCCCCGAAAGCCGCTATTGCCCTGCCGGGGTTTATGAGGCGGTGGGCGTGGAAGAAGGCCAGCCGCGTTTGGTGATCAATGCGCAGAATTGCGTGCATTGCAAAACCTGCGACATCAAGGACCCGACACAGAATATTGATTGGTGCACGCCGGAAGGCAGCGGCGGGCCGAATTACATCGGCGGCATGTGAAAACGCCAGATCAGGACAGGAAAATTCTTATGCTCAAAATCCACGGCATCGCCCGTTCCCGCGCCTTTCGCTGCATCTGGGCCGCCGAAGAAGCCGGCCTTGCTTATGAAGTGATCCCGCTTGGCTTCGTGCCCGGCTTCAAGCTGGAACGCCCGCTTGCGATCAACCCAAACAACAAGATCCCCGCCTTGGAAGATGGCGATCTAGTGCTGTTCGAAAGCCTGGCCATCAATCTGCACATCGCGGGCAAGGTGGGCGCACCGTTGATGCCCACCGGCAATGACGCATCACGCGTGCTGCAATGGACGCTTTGGGCCGCGACAGAGGCCGAGCCGCATGTCATGCGCTGGGCCTACAACACCTTCATCCGCCCGCCTGAGGATCGCATCGCGGCGGAAGCTGTGCTTGGCAAGGAAGCCACCGATCAGCGGCTTGCGGTATTGGAGACAGAGCTCGCCGCGCGGGATTATCTGGTCGGCACGGGCTTTACCATTGCAGATTTGAATCTGGCATCGGTGCTCTATGGCGCCGTCATGAATGGCTATGATTTCGCGGCTTTCCCAAAGGTGAAAGCCTGGCTGGCACGCTGCCTGGAACGCCCGGCAGCCAAGCGCGCAAGGGCGCAGCGCGAAGGCTGAAAGCTGAGGCCAAAATTCGGGAGGAAAGAACATGATCAAACGTCGCGCTTTATTGGCCACGCCCATGCTGGCCATGCCGGCTTTGGCCAGCGCGCAAACCTGGCCTTCGCGCCCGGTGCGCATTGTGCTGGCCTATCCGCCGGGGGGTTCAACCGATGTGCTGGCGCGCACCCTTGCCGCCGCACTTCAGGAAGCCATCCCCGGCAGCACCTTTGTGGTGGATAACAGGCCAGGCGGCGCGGCAGTGGTGGGGACGCAGGCAGTGGCCCAGGCCGCGCCCGATGGCTATACGTTGGCGCTGGGCAATAACCAGACCCATGCGGCGAATGCGGCCATGCTGCCTTCCCTGCCCTTCGATCCGATCGCGGATTTCGCGCCCATCGCCAGGCTCGCGACGGTGCATCACGCTTTGGTGGTGCCGGTCAGTGGCGCCAAAACCTTGGCCGAACTGGCGGCCAAAGGCCGCAATGGCGGTAAGGTAACTTACGCGTCTTCCGGCGCCGGTTCCGCGAGCCATGTGATTGCCGAGACCTTCACCCGGCGGGAAAGGCTGGACGCGACCCATGTGCCCTATCGCGGCGGCGCCCAGGCCACCACGGATACGGTTGCCGGCACGGTGGATTTCTTCGTCTCCACCTGGCCGCAGGTGGTTGCGCTGGTGCGCGACGGGCGGTTGCGCGCCCTTGGCATTGGCGCCCCGGCGCGCCTACCCGAAGCGCCCGATGTGCCGACCTTCGCGGAGCTTAATGCGCCTGATCTTGCCGTGGATGCCTGGTTCGGGCTTTGGGCGCCGGCGCGCACCGCGCCTGAGATCATCACGCGCTTGTCTGATACCTTGCGCCGCATCCTGGCTGAGCCCGCCATGCGTGATCGGCTGCAAGGGCAGGGTTTTGTCGCCGCGCCCATGGCATCAGCGCCTTTCGCTGAATTCCAAAAGGCGGAATTGGCGCGTTGGCGGGCGCTGGTGGAATTGACCGGGATCAGGCTTGCCGGCTGATTTTTTTGAAGTTTCGCACATAAAAAAAGGGCGCATTGCGGCGCCCTTTTCTTTGACCGGCTGAGATAAGCCTGAATTACTTCAGGATGATTTCCACGCGGCGGTTTTGCGGTTCACGCACACCATCAGCCGTCGGCACCAGGTTGTTTTCTTCACCGAAGCCGCGGGTCACGATTTCATTGCGCGGCACACCACGGCGCATGAGCTCCGCCGCCACCGCATGGGCGCGACGCTGGGACAGGCCCTGATTGTAGTCAGACGGGCCGGAACGGTCCGTGTAGCCATTGACTTCAATGCGGGTCACGCCCTGGCCACGGCCCGCAGCAGCTTCACCAATGATCTGGCGGGCGCGGTCTGTCAGGTCCGCCTTGCTCCAATCAAAGAACACTAGATAGGTCCGGGCAGCCACCACAGGCGCGGCCGCAGCAGCCACCACAGGGGCAGCGTTGAAGGCGTAGCGCAGGCCAAGGAGAAGGGAGTGGTTTTTGTTATCAACGCTAAGATCGCTTTTGGTTACAGCGCCGCCGTTGAGATTTTGGTACTGGTCCATTGTATGGCCGGCCGTCATCATGAACCGGTATTCGGCCGTGACCGCCAAACCAGGCACGGCTGCGATCGGCATTGAAAGACCGGCTATCGCTTGCCCAGCAAAGGCGCCGCTATTGCCTGAAACCACTTCACCCGCCGCTGATCCCTGCCAACCCACCTTGTCATATTCGTGCCATACGTAGCCCGCACCCAACCCGACATAAGGCGTTAAGCCGCCAAGCATACCACCAACATCAATGTCATAAAGAACGTTCAGCATCGCCCCGTAGCTATTGGCCGTGCCGGTCCCCGAGCCGGCAAAGGCGGTGCTGTTTCGTCCTTGTTCGGATGTTTGGTTGGAACGGAAGCTGGCTTCAATTTCAGTCCGAAGACCATTGCCGTAACCCCACCCCAGGCTGAGCACCCCAGCATAGCCCCAGGAGAAATCCTGATACACCCCGGTCCCAACATTACCGGAACCCTCGACGGTGCCGGTCAGGCCTGACTTATCAAGGTAATTGCCGCCAAACCCCGCGCCAAGATAAAGCCCGCTCACCGGCTGGGCCTGCGCCATCATCGGCAGCGCAATTACTGCCGCGGCGGCCAGAAGGGCCTTTCTAAACGTCATGATTTTGCCTTATTTCCAAATAAATTCCAAGCATCCAATAGGGATCGGAGCCATCGAAGTCGCGAAACCGATATCAAATTCTCCAAAATAGACTAGTTTTATTTGATTTTATTTGGGATTCTGTTTCCCAATCCACCATGGCTGCGGTAATTTTACCACACATGATCCAGGCGCACTCCCGCCGCCCATGATCATGCAAAACATTGAACCTTGGCCCCATTGCACAGGGCAGCGCCCTGCCCCATCAACGCGCCCAATGAATTACCGCCACGCCTTTCATGCCGGCAATCACGCGGATTGCCTCAAACACAGCTTGCTGCTGTCCCTGCTCGCCGCACTGAGGCGCAAGCCCACCCCCTTTGCCGTATTGGATACCCATGCCGGCTGCGGAATCTATGATCTCGCCGCATCGGAAGCTGCCCGAACGGGGGAAGCGGTACGCGGCGCGCTGCGTATCTCGGCAAACGCCGGCCCTGCGAACGCCCCGTTTCTGGCTGCGCTGACGCAGGCTGGGTTTCCGGCCTTCTATCCAGGGTCCCCGGCGCTAATCCACGCCGCGCTTCGCCCGCAGGACCGGCTGATGGCAGTGGAACTTCACCCGGAGGACCACGCCAGGCTGAAGGCGCATTTCAGGCGGGATGCTCAGGTTGCCGTGCATAAGCGCGACGCCTGGGAAGCCTTGCGCGCCCTGACGCCATTTCCCGAAAAGCGCGGCCTGGTGCTGATTGACCCGCCGTTCGAACAGGAAGGCGATTATGGCCGCATCACTGAAGCCATGGCCTTGCTGCGGCACCGCTTCCGCGCCGCCATTATTGCCGCCTGGTATCCGGTGAAGCATCGCGCCCCGGTGCGCGGCTTTCATCATGCCCTGATGGAAGCCGGGATCGCCCCCTTGCTGGCCGCCGAGTTATGGCTGCGGGAGCCGACCGATCCGCAAAGGCTGAATGGCAGCGGGCTGGTGGTGGCCAATCCCCCGCAAGGCTTTGCCGAGGAAGCCGGGGAAATCCTGCCCGCCTTGCTGGCTGGCCTCGGCGCTGATGAAGCCGGCGCGGGAAGTGCCGTGACATGGCTGAAGCCATGAAGGATCACATTGCCATCATGGGCGCTGGCGCCTGGGGCACGGCGCTGGCCATTCAGGCAGATCGTGCGGGGCAGCGCGCCATGCTCTGGGCGCGTGATCCGGCGCGCGCGGCATTGATCCAGCAAAGCCGCGCGAATGAGCGCCTGCTGCCCGGGGTGGCCTTGCCCGATGGCATCACCATCACCGCCGATGCGCCCCAAGCGCTGGCAGGTGCGGCGCTGATCCTGCTGGTGGTGCCAGCCCAGGCGCTGCGCCCCGTGCTGCGAAGCCTGCCGGCGCTACCCGCCCCGGTGCTGATCTGCGCCAAGGGGGTTGAGGCAGGCAGCCTGAAGCTGCCGCTTGAAATCCTGGCGGAAACCCATCCCGCTGTGACAGCAGGCGTGCTGAGCGGTCCCAATTTCGCCCATGAAATCGCGCGCGGCCTGCCCGCCGCCGCCGTAGTGGCCAGCCATGATGCGGGTCTGCGCACGCTTGGGGTGGCGCGGCTTGGGTCGGCAGGGTTCAGGCTTTATGGCGGCGATGATCCGGTGGGCGCGGAAATCGGCGGCGCCGCCAAGAATGTGATTGCCATTGCCGCTGGTGCAGTGATGGGCGCTGGCCTTGGTGAAAATGCGCGCGCGGCGCTGATCACGCGCGGGCTTGCGGAAATTGCGCGCCTCGCCAGCGCTCTCGGTGGGCGGGCCGATACGGTTGCCGGGCTTTCGGGCCTCGGTGATTTGCTGCTGACCGCCACGGGGCCGGGCAGCCGCAATACGTCACTCGGCATGGCGCTCGGGCGTGGAGAAAGACTTAGCGAAATCCTCGCCTCCCGGCAGGGTGTCACGGAAGGGGTGGCGACCGCGCCCGCATTGGTTGAACGTGCCGCACAGCTTGGCGTTGACCTGCCGATTTGCGCCGCGGTGGCGGCGCTGGTGCAGGGCAGGCTTTCGGTGCGGGAAGCCGTGGCAAGCTTGCTCGCGCGGCCGCAGCGGGATGAATAGGCGAAGGAATCCTCGCCAATCGCGTCCGATCAGGGTTAGCTTCACCCCATGCCGCGCCAGGCCGCCCGCGCAACGCGCGCCATTCTGATCACCCGCCCGGAACCCGGCGCGGCGGAGACGGCGCGCTCGGTTGCAGCGCTTGGTTGGGATGCGGTGCTGGCGCCCGCACTTATCCTGACCGCCCTGCCCTTCAAGGCGCCCGGCCATTGCCAGGCGATCATCATCACAAGCCGCGCCGCCGCCCGCGCCTTGCCACTTATGGCGCTGCCCGTGATTGCCGTGGGTGAGGCCACCGCCACCGAGGCCCGCGGGCGCGGTTTTGCGAATGTGCACGCAGCGGCGGGCGATGCAGAGGCGCTTGCGGCATTGATTGGCGCAACGCTGAAGCCGGAAGCAGGCACGCTGTGCCTCGCCGTCGGGGAAGGCTATGCGCTTGATCTGGCTGGGGCTTTGCGCGCCAAAGGATTTCGCGTGATCCGTCGCGTGGTTTATGCCGCGCGGCCAAGCACCGAACTGCCGCAGGAAGCCTGCCGCGCCATTCGGGAAGGGCGCATTCATGCCGCGCTTTTCACTTCGCCTCGATCAGCGCGACAAGCGATGCGATTGCTCCGCGACATGGGGCCGCAGGATGCGGCGCAGCACATCATTGCCATTGCGCTCAGCCCGCGCATTGCCACCGCCTTATCCGCGTTGGGCTGGAAGGAAATCCGGACCGCGCGCCGGCCAGATCACGCAGCCTTGTTGGCATGCCTTGGGCCCGCAGATGTGCTAGGACACCCAGCATGAGCGATACGCCCCCAGCCCCCAAACGCCGCCTTGACCCGCTGTTGCTGCCGCTTTTCGCCGGCGGCGCCGTGCTGGTTTTGGCGCTTGCCTGGCTGCTGATCACGCCGCGCCCAAACGCCCCGCCTTTGCCCAATCTTGGTCCGCTGGAAGCGCGGCTTGCCGCGCTGGAAGCCCGCCCCGGCTTCAATGCCGCGCCTTTGGAAACACGCATCACCGCGCTTGAAGCACGGCCACGCGCCACCGCCGCCGCTGATCTGGCACCACTCACGCAGCGGCTTGAAGCGCTGGAAGCCCGCCTTGCCGGGTTGGAAGGCAGACCAGCGCCAAGCCTGGATATCTCTGGCCTCGCTCCGCGTGCCTTGGCCGAGACTCTGGCGACTAGACTTGATCGCATCACCGAACGCCAGGATGCGCTGGCCGCCCGCCTGCAAGCTGCCGATGCCGAGGCTTTGCGCCGGACCGAGGATCTGGCGCGCAGTGTGCTGATGCGGCTGGAAGCCGCTGAGAAGACCGAGGCTGAGCGCATCATGGCGGCTGGCGCTGCTTTGGAAGGCAGGTTGGCCGGTGCGGAATCAGCCCTTGGCGCCCGAATGCTTGCCCTTGAAGCGGCGCAAGCGCGCATCGCCGGGCTTGAGGCGCGGACGAATGGTGTTCAGGCCATTGGGGCCTTGCGCGCCCGGCTGGATGCGGGGCAGGCGCTGGGGCAGGCACTCGCGCCCTTTGCCAATCCACCGGCGGCGCTCAGCCGTTTTGCCTCTGCAAGCCCGCCCACGGAAGCTGCGCTGCGCCTGGCTTTTGAAGATGCCGCCCGCGCGGCGCGTGCCGCGAGTGAACCCTCGCGCGAAGGGCAATCGATTCTGGAAAGCGCCTCGGCCCGCTTGGCAGGGCTGGTCACGATCAGACGTGGTGGGACGATCATCTGGGGCGACGAAGCCGCCGCCGCTTTGGAAGCGGCGCGCCGGGCGCTGGAAGCGGGCGATCTGGCGGGGGCTTTGGGCAAGCTGGCACCACTGCCGCAAGCCGCCCGCGCAGCGCTTGCTGCCTGGGAAGCGGAAGCCCAAGCGTTGCTGGCGGCGCGCGCGGCCATTATCACCCTGGCAGGGGGCTGAAGCGCCATGCGCAAGGCGCTTTTGCTGCTGGCGGCGCTTGTTGCTGTCGCTGCCATAACGCTTTGGCTGCTCAGGCTTGGCGGTTCGGTCGAAATCCGTGCGGGTGATTTCTGGATCGGCCTGCCGGTGCCGGTGGCGGCGGCGCTTTTGGCACTGGGCTTCATCCTGCTGCATGGCGGCTTGCGGCTTTGGGCCTGGTCGCGCGGGGTGCCGGCGCGCCTGGCCACGCGCCGTGCCGCCCGCCGCCGCGCCGATGGCGATGCGGCCATCACGCGCGCCCTGATCGCGCTTGGCGCGGGCACCGCCCCGCGCGCCCTGGAAGAAACCCGTCGCGCCCGCGCGCTTTTGGGCGATACGCCGCAAACCCTGCTGTTGGCCGCGGAGGCTGAGAAACTCGCCGGCAAGGAAGACGCTGCCGGGGCGATTTTCAAGAAATTGTCGGAAGATCCTGGGGCGCGCTTCCTTGGGCTACGTGGGCTGCTGCGGCAAGCCATGCAGCGGGAGGATTGGCCCGAAGCCCAGCGCCTGGCGCGGGAGGCTGAGGCCGCGCAACCAGGTGCGGCGTGGCTCCGCGAAGAACGCCGGCTGCTCGCGGAACGCACGCGGGATTGGCGGGAAGCGCTGGCGCTTTGCCCGCCGGGTGGACCGCGTGCGGCCTTTGCCCTGGCTGCGTCGGCGGCGGAGCCGGATGCCACCAAGGCGGCAGAGCTTGAAAAACAGGCGGTGGCAGCGGATGCGGGCTTCGCCCCGGCTGCCTTGGCTCAGGCAGCCCGGCTGATGGCGGCGGGCAGCCAGCGCCGTGCGCGCAATGTGCTGGAAGCGGCCTGGAATGCCGCGCCGCATCCCGATTTGGGCGCCGCCTGGATTGAGGCGGTGCCGGCGCCGCTACAGCGCGTGAAGGCGGTGGAAGACCTGACGCATCGCAACCCAAGCCACCCGGAAGCGCGGTTGTTGATGGCGCGGGTCGCGCTGGCGGCGGGGCTGACCGGCAGGGCGCGCAGCGAATTGGATGGTTTGGTCGGCAGTGGCGCGGCGGATCGGCGCGCCTTTCTGCTTTTGGCGGAGTTGGAGCGCGCCGAGCATGGCGACAGCGCCGAGGGCCGCGCGGCTGAGGCCGCTTGGCTGCGCGAAGCCGCCAATGCGCTTGGCGCGCCACGCTGGCGTTGTGATGCTTGCGGCGCCGAACATAATGCCTGGAAGCCCGATTGCGCGGCTTGCGGGGCGCTGGGGCGGATTGGCTGGTCGCGCCCCTGACGCTGCCCATCTTGCCCGATGGCGCAAGCGCTGTATGGAAGCGCCAGGATTTGACAAGGAACTGGCCATGGCGCTGACCCCCGCGCAAAAGACCGCGCTTGAAGCGGTCACCACCGCGACGCTGACGACCGTGCTGCTCAAGAAAGGTGTGCGGTTCTGCTATATCGCGGGATCAAACCCGATCGTGCAGGGCGATCGGCGCCGCATTGTGGGCCCGGCCTTCACGCTCCGCTTCACGCCAACGCGGGAAGATTTGGCAACGGTGGATAGCTGGTCTTCCCCCCGTTCCACGCGCGCTGCGATTGAAGACATGCCCGAAGGTTGTGTCGCCGTGGCTGACGCCATGGGCAGCAAGGCGGCTGGGATTTTCGGCGATATCCTGTGCGCGCGCATGGCAAAAAAGGGTGTCGCTGGCTTGGTGACGGATGGCGTGGTGCGCGATGGCGCGGGCGTGATCGGCACGGGCTTGCCGGTGTACTGCCAGGGCTATGTGGCGCCGGCTTCGGTTGCCGCGCTGAATTTCGTGGGCTGGCAGGAAACGATTGGCTGCGGCGGTGTCACCGTGGTACCAGGCGATATCATTGCGGCCGACGCCGATGGCGCGGTGGTGATCCCGCAAGCGCTGCTTGATGCCGTGGTGGATGCTGCGGTGGAACAGGAACGCCTGGAAGCTTGGATCATGGAAGAGGTCGGCAAGGGCGTGGCGCTGCCGGGGCTTTATCCGCCCAATGCGGAGACCAAGGCGCGGTATGAGGCCACCCGGAAGGGCTGAGTAAAGTCTGAGGGGGGGGCGTGATGCCCCCTCAAAATCCACCTGCGCGCGCGTTGGCTGATTTGTACATGGGGCAAATCAATGGAAATTCGTCTTCTAGATTTAACTCTGTCTGTAGATGACACCCATTCAGATTTCTGGCGGCTTTTGCAAGCCGGAAAATGGGAGGCGACAACCCTGAATGTTTTTGATCGTTACATCGATGCAGAGACGGTTTTTGTCGATGTTGGCGCTTGGATAGGTCCAACAACCCTTTATGCCTCGATAAAAGCAAAGCGAGTGATTTCTGTAGAAGCGGATCCTGTAGCCGTTTCTTTTCTGGAAAAAAATGTGAGTCGAAATCCAGGTCTATCCTCCCGGATTGAAATTCTTCATCGCGCAATATTGCCAAGTGCTGGCACCCTAAAACTTGGATCGAGGGGGACGCGAGGCGACTCAATGTCTAGCACCCCGTTCCAGAATTCAGTCGATGCGTGGGAAATCGATTGCGTCACGCCCGAGGAGATTATCCGCAAAATCGGAGCGGAAGAAAAGCTATTCGTAAAAATGGACATTGAGGGTGGCGAATATTTATTGGGTTCTTCGCTCTTGCATTTTGCCCAGCATCCTAATGTAGTTTTGCTGATCGCATTTCATCCTGGTTTTTTGCCTGGAACAAAATTAAAAAAAATTTCTTCACTCTTTGCTCATGACCCGAAAAATTTCCAGACAGTTCCGAGATTTTGATATCCTTCAGGTTAGCGAGAAACACGCAAGAAAGCCAATCTTCATAAATTTTCTCCACCGCCTTGGACTTTGCTACTTTAGAGCCAATGATACATTTTTGTTCATGAAAAGAAATGCGTTTCCTTTCGAATTAACACATGGCAGCCAAATTTGTTGTCTGATGGGGTTATCAACTGACCAAGGCGACCGACGCCTCCCCGAAAAGAAAACGACCATCTGAGCATCCAGCCTTCCGTGGCCGCGATCGGGTTATGACCAGAAAAAGGCAACCCCCTCAAAACCCGTAAAGCCTCGCCGGGTTGTCCACCAAGACACGGCGGCGTTCCGTATCACTCGGCGCCCATTGGCCGAGCAGATCGAGCAAATGCCCATCTTCCGGCATCCAATGCTGCAGACTTGGATGCGGCCAATCCGTGCCCCAAACGGCGCGATCCGGCGCGGCATCCAAAAGCGCCCGCGCGAAGGGTGCAACATCGGCAAAGGGAGGTCCGCCCGAGATGCGATAGCCGGAAATCTTCACCCAGCATTGCGGGCTTTCCAGTATTTTCAGCAACGCCTTGAAGCCAGCACCATTCAGCCCTTCGTTGGTTTTCACCCCGCCCATGTGATCAACAACCACCGGCACTGGTAATGTCGCAAGACGCGGCGCCAATGCCGGCAATTGATGGCCTTCGGCATAAAGCTGCAAATGCCAACCCAATGGCGCGATGCGCCGCGCCAGGGCTTCCAACTGTTCAAGCGGCGTGCCGTTCCCGCTGACGGCATTGAAGCGCACACCGCGTGTGCCGCACGCATGAAGCCACTTCAGCGCGGCATCATCGAAACTGTCGTCAATCACGACCACAACGCGCGCGCGATCAAGGCCGAATTGCTCCGCTGCGTCCAAGGACACTTCGTTCTGCGTGCCATAGACACTCGGCTGCACAATCACCATGCGTTCAATGCCAAGCGCATCGGCCATGCGCTGGTAATCCGCGATTGTCGCTGCCTGAGGGTCATAATGCCGCCCGGCATCAAGCGGAAAACGGTCATAAGGCCCGAAGATATGGAAGTGGCAGTCACAGGAAAGTGCCGGCGCGCGCCAGGTAGGGCGCGGCGTGGTGGCCAGTGGCGGCAGGCAAGGTTTCATCACGCTTCTCCTGTCACTTCACGCCGCACCAATGCGGCACCTTCCACCATGGCGCGCATCTTCCCGAAGGCGACATCGCGCGGCAGGTATTTCATGCCGCAATCAGGGGCCAGGATGATGCGCGCGGGGTCAATATGCGGTAGCGCGCGGCGGATACGTTCAGCGACGATCTCTGGCGTTTCCACCTTGTGGTTCGCCAGATCAATCACGCCAAGAATGATGGTCTGATCAGGGAAATTCTTGAGCACCGAGGTATCCAGATTGGATTGCGCCGTTTCAATCGAAATCTGCCGGACGCGGCATTTGCAAAGCTCCGGGAGAAAGGAATAGCCGGTCGGGCGCGCATGGATAATGGCCGCATAGCCAAAGCAGATATGCACCGCAGTTGAGCCTTCTATACCTTCCAGCGCGCGGTCCAGGGCGGCCAGCCCATAGGCCCGCGCCTTTTCTGGCCGCGCCTGCATATAGGGTTCATCCACCTGCACATAATCAGCGCCGGCGGCGAAAAGATCACGGATTTCGGCATTCACGGCGACAGCATAATCATGCGCCATCTCAGCCTCATACTTGTAGAAATCATTCTGCGCCTGCTGTGCCATGGTGAAGGGGCCAGGCACGGTGATCTTGATTTTCCGATCCGTATTGGCGCGAAGGAAGGCGACATCGCGGGTTTCCACCGCATGGCGACGCTGAATGCGCCCCACCACGCGCGGCACCGGGTTGGGATGGCCGCTGCGATCAAGCGCCGTGCCGTGGTTTTCCATATCCACGCCATCCAGCGCGGTGGCGAAACGGTTGGAATAGCTTTCGCGGCGCATTTCGCCATCGGTGATGATATCAAGCCCGGCGCGTTCCTGATCACGGATCGCGATCAGTGTCGCATCATCCTGCGCCTCATCGAGAAATTCCGGCGCCACGCGCCACAATTCCTTGGCGCGCACCCGCGGCGGGAAACGCCCGGCAAGCTTGGCGCGGTCAATCAGCCATTCAGGCTGCGGGTAGGAGCCGACAAGCGATGTCGGGAAAAGTTTTTGGGCCATGGGGTATCCTCCGGTTTTGAGAAATCCTACCGGAGAATTGCGCGCCCCGCTATTCGGCCCAGCCCGCAAAACGCGTGAAGTCGCGCGCCGGGGCGCGTTCTGTCACCAGGCCATTTTCCACCGCATCCGGGTCCGCATAGCCAAGCGCCATGCCGCAAACCAGCATTTCCTCGGGCGGGATTTCCAGCATCTCTTGGATGGTACGGTGATAAGGCATGAAGGCGGCTTGCGGGCAGGTATCCAACCCCATGCCGCGCGCCGCCACCATCACATTTTGCAGGAACATACCGTAATCGAGCCAGGAACCCTGTTCCAGATCGCGATGGATGGTGAAAATCAAACCAACGGGTGCGCCGAAGAAAATCAGGTTGCGGCCATGTTGCGCACGCATCCGTTCGGCCTCGCCCTTCGCAATACTGAGCAGCGCATAAAGATCCCAACCCACCTTGCGGCGCCGGCTATGGAAGGGCTCAAAAAACTTACGCGGGTAATATTGGTATTCCGCTTCCGGCGTGATGCCACTCGCGTGTTCTGCCATCAACGCATGACATAGACGCTTCAGCGGCGCGCCGGTTAGCGCATGCACCTTCCAAGGCTGGATATTGCTGCCGGAAGGGGCGCGCGCTGCGATATCCAGCAGATGCTCGACATCCGCCTGCGGTACGGGTTTTGGCAAAAAGGCGCGGATGGAACGGCGCGACGTGATCGCCGCTTCCACCGCCGCCTGCGCCGTCCCCGCCATCAGGCGCGCCTGGTGTCAGTGAATTCCACAGGCCGGCCTTGCGGCGCGCCCTGCACGTCATCATCGCGCATGGCGATATGGCCGCGCACCACGGTCATTACCGGCCAGCCGCTGCAGCGATGCCCGGCGAAAGGTGTCCAGCCGCAGGGCGAGACAATCCAGCTATCTTCAATGGTGCGGGTTTGCTTCATATCCACCACCGTCACGTCACCATCCATGCCAACGGCCAAGCGCCCCTTGGTCTTGGCGCCATAAACCCGCGCAGGGCCGGCGCACATCAAATCGGCCAGGCGCGGCAGGGAAAGCCGACCGGCGCTGACATGATCCAACATAAGTGGCACAATGGTTTGGATGCCCGTCAGCCCCGCTGCCGTATCAGGCCAGGGGCGTTCCTTGGCGGCACGGGAATGCGGCGCATGGTCTGACCCCACGCAATCCACCGTGCCATCGGCCACCGCCTTCCAGGCTGCTTCCAGATGCCGCGCATCACGAATGGGCGGGTTCATCACCGCATAACCACCCAGGCGGCCATAGGCTTCATCGGTCTGCGTGAGGTGGTTCAGCAGCACTTCGCAGCTGGCGACATCTCGGAAATCCGCGAGATAGGCCAATTCTTCCGCGGTTGAGACATGCAGAATATGTGCGCGCCGCCCGGTCTTGCGTGCCAAGGCCATCAGCCGGCGCGTACCAAGCATCGCGGTTTCCACATCGCGCCATCCCTGGTGATTGATATGTGGCATGCCGGGCGTGAACATGGGCTTGCGCGCCTGTAGCCGATATTCATCCTCAGAATGATAGCAAATAGCGCGACGGCCAGAACGCATCACCGCTTCCAGGCTGGCATCATCTTCAACCAGCAAATCACCCGTCGAGGAGCCCGCAAAAATCTTGATGGCACAGACATTGGGTTCAAGCTCAAGCGCCTCAAGCTCCGCAATATTCGTCTTGGTCCCGCCCACATAAATCCCGATATCGCACCAGGCATGGCCATGCACAAAGTCGCGCTTGGCATTCAGCCTTTCGGTATTGGTGATGGAAGGGGTGGTATTCGGCATGTCGAACACCGCCGCCAGGCCGCCCAGCACGGCAGCGCGGGTGCCGGTTTCCATGGTTTCCACCTTGGGGTCGCCGGGGTCGCGCAAATGCACATGCGGGTCAATCAAGCCGGGCAGCAAATGGAGCCCCTTGCAATCCACGGTTTGCGCGGCTTCCGCCTGGGTCAAATCACCAATGGCGGCGATGCGCCCGGCGCGGATGCCAATATCGGCGCGCACCACGCCCCAAGGCATCACACATTCTCCACCCTTCAGGGCCAGATCGAAACGCGCCATGACAATTTCCTCCGAATAACGGCGCCACTATTTTGCACCAAGCGTTGGGCCGCGTCTAACCGGGGCTGTGGCTATTCTGGATGACGCGCCCACGGCCGTTACAAAGGGAGCTTCATGCCTTCATGGCTCGCGACAAAACCAAGGCTTTCATAGAAGCGTCGTGCTTCTGGCCGGTGCTTGTCGGTGGTGAGTTGCACCAGACCGCAACCGCGCGCGCGGCATTCGGCAATGGCCCAGGCGAACATCTGCCGGCCAAGCCCATCGCCGCGCCGGTCGGCGGCGATGCGCACGCCTTCAATCTGCCCGCGCCACATCCCAAGTCGCGAAAGCCCTGGGATGAAGCTGAGTTGCAGGCAGCCAATCAAGCACCCGGCATCTTCCACCACCACCAGGAGCTGATTGGTATCAGCGCTGATGGCGGCGAAGGCTGCTACATAGGCAGGGTTCGGCGGGTCAGAGGCGTCTTCGCGCCCCTGACCCAGAATGTCATCGGCCAGAAGCGCGATGATGGCGGGCAAATCCGCCGGCGTGGCGCTTCGGAAGTTCAGCGCCACAGGCGCTTCAGATCTTCACGCGATCCGGCGCGACCCAGCTGAGGGGTTCCTTCCAGATCACCTGATCCGTGGTGACAGGACGATCCAGCCGGTTCATGCCGCGCAGCTGATCAATGGCGCGCTGCACGAAGGCGACGCTGTCATTGGTCAGGTTCATGCGATATTCAACCTTGCCCATGAGCTCAGCAATAAAGGCTCGGTCCTGGCGCAGGAAACGCGCCACCTGCTGCACTGCCTGGTCGCGATTGCTGGCGGCGAATTCGGTCGCCTGCACCAGGGAACGCATCAACCGTTCCGTGGTGGCGCGATTGGCTGCTGCCCAGCCCTTATTCATGTAGATGTAATTGCTCTGGATCGCGATCTGATCATTGCTGAGCAGGATCTTGCTGCCGGGGATGGCGCGCGTGCCGCGGGTTGGCCAGGGTTCCCACACCACAAACGCATCAATATTGCCGCGTTCCATGGCGGCGACCATCTCAGGCGCTTCGACATTCACAATGGTGTAATCGGCCTGGTTCAGGCCAAGCTTTGCTACCACGGAAAGCCAGAAGGTTTCGCTGCCCGTGCCGCGCGCCACGCCAATACGCTTGCCCTTCAGCGCTTCCATGTTTTCAACGCCACGGCCCACCACGGAAAGCCAGCGCATCAGCGCCACACCTTCGGCAACAGCCACCACATTCGCATCGCGCACATGGGCCGAAACGCCGGCCTGTTCGGCGCCATAGGCAGAATTGATCTGATTGCCGATCAAAAACGCAATCATGGCGCTGCCGGAAGGCCCAGTATTCACCGTGACATCCAGCCCGTTGCGTTCAAAAAAACCGCCTTCCTTCGCGATGTAGAATTGCGCAAAAGAAGGATCAACGCCGGTGGCGATGGTGATCTTGGTGGGCGCTTGCGCGGAAGCGGGCAGGATATAGGCGCCTGCAGCGGCAGCCGGCAGCGCCAGAAGTGAACGACGAAGCATGATGAATTCTCCCTTGTTTCAGACGGTTGCGTTGAAGCGCCCCGCAAAGGCGCGGATCAGAAAGCGAAAACTACGATCGGTCGCAAAGCCCAGCATCCCAAGCGCGACCAGCGCCACAAAAATATCCTCGATCTGCATGAAAAGCCGGGCATCCCAGAGCATCTTGCCAAGCCCATCATTGGAAGCGATCAGCTCTGCCGCCACGATGGTGACAAAGGCATTGGACATGGCAAGGCGCATCCCGGTCAGGATGTAAGGCACGGTTGCCGGCAGCGCGACCAGGCCAAAGACCTGCCAGCGATTGGCGCCAAGGCATTGCGCGGCGCGTATCTTATCGCGCCCCACCGCACCCACGCCGGCAGCGGTCGAGATGATCACGACAAAAATGGTCGTATAGGCAATCAGAAAGACCTTGCTTTCTTCGCCAATGCCAAACCAGATCACTGAAACCGTAATCATGGCAACGGCCGGGATGAAGCGGAAGAATTCGGTCCAGGGTTCAAGCAACCAGCGCACCGGCTTGAAGGACCCAATCGCAAGCCCAATCGGGATGCCGATGGCTGATCCCAAAAGAAATCCCTGCGCGATGCGCTTCAATGACGCGATGATCTGTTCCTGCAGAATGCCATCTTCAATCAGCATCCAGCCGCGTTCCAGCACCGGCAGGGGTGGCGGAAACAAGGTGGATTTCACCAGATAAGTGGCGGCCAAATGCCAGATAAGAAACAGCAGGGCAAAGCCCGCGATATAGCCACCGATGGTGGTCAAGCGTTCAGTGCGCACCGTGAATCTCATCATGAATAAGGCCATGCACGTCGCGGAAAACGCGCATGAAAGCATCAGATGTGCGTTCGCGCGGAAAGGGCAAATCCACCGGCACAATGGCCTTGAGCGTTCCCCCCGGCCCGCGGCGCATCACGCCAATCCGCGTCGCCAAGGCGCAGGCTTCTTCAATGTCATGCGTGATGAACAGCACTGTCTTCTTGGTTTCGGCCCAAATCCGGCTGAGCTCCCCCTGCAACACCGCGCGCGTCATGGCATCAAGCGCGCCGAAGGGTTCATCCATCAGCAGCATGCGCGGGTCATTGGCCAGCGCGCGCGCAATCTGAATGCGCTGCTTCATGCCGCCCGAAAGCTCCGAAGGATGCTTCGCCCCCTGCCCGGTCAGGCCAACCTTGCGGAGGAAATGTTCGGCCTTCGCGCGCCGCTCAGCCTTACCCAAGCCGCGCAGCCGCAAGCCAAAGCCGATATTGTCCAGCGCGGTCAGCCAATCATACAGGCTGTCATGCCCCTGAAACACCACGCCGCGGTCAGCGCCAGGGCCTGCCACCGGCGCGCCATCCAGCAGGATGCTGCCGGCGGTGGGCGCATCAAACCCCGCGACCATGTTCAGCACCGTTGTCTTGCCGCAGCCCGATGTGCCGAGCAGGCAGAAGAATTCGCCCTCTGCCAGGTCAAGGCTGAAGTCGCGCACGGCTTCCCAGGCACCCGTCCGGCCCGAAAATACTTTGCCGACGCCCTGTAGCGATACCAACGCCACGGCTGCCCCCGTTTGTTACAAGCCTCATCTAGGCGCGCTTGGCGAAACCAGCAACCCGGCTTCACGCCCCGGCAAGCCGGGTCTAGTCTCCGCCCGGTATAGAAGCAGGAGGAATGCCACATGCCGAATATGCTTGAAGGTAAGGTTGCCATCGTCACCGGCGCAGGGAACGGGATTGGCCGGGAAATCGCCATTATGATGGCGGGCCAGGGTGCCAAGGTGATCATCAATGATGTGGGCGCATCGCTGTCAGGCGAAGGCCTGGATGCGACGCCGGCGCAGCAAACCAAGGCAATCATTGCCCAAAACGGCGGCACATCCGAAATCTGCACCGATAGCGTGGCCACCTGGGCTACTGCGCAAAAGATCGTGCAATCCGCCATGGATCACTTCGGCCGCATTGACATCGTGGTCAATAATGCCGGCATTCTGCGCGACCAGATTTTCCATCGCATGACGCCGGAAGAATGGGATTCGGTGATCGCCGTGCATCTTTCCGGGTCCTTTTATGTCTCCCGCGCGGCGGCGACGCATTTCCGCGCCCAGCAATCGGGCGCCTATGTGCATATGTCGTCCACCTCTGGCCTGATCGGCAATTTCGGCCAGGCGAATTACTCGGCGGCCAAGCTTGGGATTGTGGCGCTGTCCAAATCCATCGCGCTCGATATGGCACGGTTTGGCGTGCGTTCGAATTGCATTGCCCCCTTCGCCTGGAGCCGCATGACAGGCTCGATCCCCGCCGAGACGCCGGAACAAAAGCGCCGCGTGGAACGGATCATGCGCATGACGCCGGACAAGAATGCGCCGCTCGCGGTATTCCTTGCTTCCGATGCGGCGAAGGATGTCACAGGGCAAATCTTCTCGCCCCGCATGAATGAGATCTTCATCTATAGCCAATCCCGCCCGATCCGCGGCATTCATCGCGGCGAAGGCTGGACCCCGGAAATGATCGAAGAATATGCGCTGCCCGCGCTGAAGCCCGCCTTTTCGGCGCTTGAGCGTTCCGGCGATGTCTTCTGCTGGGACCCGGTCTGAAGCCGTTCATTGCCGCTGCGCTGGCGCTGCTCGCCCTGGGAACAGGGCGCGCAGCCGCCACGGCGCCGGAGATTCTGGCGGCGCGCAGCGTTTGCCGCCAAGCGGCGCCTTGGAAGCGATTGATGCCGCGGCGGCTTGTGCCTTCGCGCCCCATGCACGCCATCTTGGGCCATCGCCGGCGCGGCTCGTCTGGTCTCGGCCCGCCGCTGTGGTGATCTTCAACGGATTGGATGGTGTGCCGGAAGGGGAACGCGCCGTGCTGCTGCGCCCAACGCGGGAATTGCTGGCGCGCCATGCCGTGCGCGAACGTATCCAAGCCGGGCGCGTTTCGCTGCATGATCATGATCTGAATAACTTGCCGGAGACCGCGCAAGAAATCGCCTTCATGGCGCTGCATATCGCGCCACCCGAAACTCCACCTGAGGGCTGCGTTGCCCCCCTTACGAATTGACGGAATAGCCTTATGGATCGCCTTGCCTCTGCCCTCCTCAACCCGCGCCGCATTGCGCTGATTGGCGGCTCATCAGACCCGAAGCGCCTGACCGCGCGCGCGCAGGTTTATCTGCGGAAGCATGGGTTTACCGGCGATCTTTTCCCGATCAATCCCAGCGCCAAGACGATCCTTGGCGAACGCGCCTATCCGCGCCTGGCCGATGTGCCGGGGGAGGTTGATCTCGCCTATCTGCTGCTCGGCACACAGCATGTGGAAGGCCAGATCGCGGCGGTGGCCGAAAAGCGCATTCCGGTGGCCGCCATTCTGGCAGATGGCTTTGCCGAAGCCGGGCCGGAAGGCCGTGCCTTGCAGGAAAGGCTGCTGGCCACAGCGAAATCGGCAGGTGTTCGCTTGCTCGGCCCCAATTCCATGGGGCTTGTGAATTTGAATGCGCGCACCGCCTGTTCGGTCAATGCCGCGCTGGAAGCAGAAAGCCTGCCCGCCGGGCGCATCGCGCTGGTTTCGCAATCCGGTTCCATGATGGGTGCCATCATGGCGCGCGGCGCACCGCGCGGGATCGGCTTTTCGCATCTGATCGGCACCGGCAATGAGGCCGATCTGACCGCGAGTGAAATCGCCGGCATGCTGGTGGAAGACCCTGACGTGGATGCGGTGCTGCTGTTTCTGGAAGCGATTCGTGCGCCGGAAAAACTCGCCGCCGCAGCGCGCCGCGCCCATGCGCTGGGCAAGCCCATCATCGCCTTCAAGCTTGGCCGTTCAAGCTTTGGTGCGGAGCTGGCCGGCAGCCATACCGGCGCGCTGGCCGGTTCGGATGCGGCAGCCGATGCCTTCTTCCGTGCCTATGGCATTGCACGCGTGACAATGATTGAAGCGCTGTTGGAAGCGCCGGCCTTGTTTATCGGGCGGAAGCCCTTGGCCAAGCCGCGGCGGACCATTTCTGTCATGACCACCACCGGCGGCGGTGGTGCCATGGCGGTGGATGCGTTGGGCGTTGTCGGCATTGAAACCAGCCCGTCCGATGCCGCTGCCGTGGCCGGGCTGGAAGCCGCTGGCCTGCCGCATCATGGGCGGATGATTGATGTGACGCTGGCCGGCACGCGCGCCGATAAGGTGGAAGCGGCACTTTCGGCCCTCGCCGCCGATGCGGGCACGGATATGGTGCTTTCGGTGGTCGGATCCTCCGCGCAATTCCGCCCGCATGATGCGGTGGCGGGGATTACCGGCGCGGTGCAGGCCGGGCTTGGCAAGCCCATCGCGGCTTTTCTGGTGCCGCAGGCTGATGCGTCACTGCGGCTGCTGGGGGAGGCCGGCATCCCCGCCTTCCGCACCCCGGAATCCTGCGCCGATGTGATCCGTGCCTTTTTCGATTGGCGCGCGCCAAGGTCCGAGGCCCCTGCGCCTTCAATCAGCCATACAATCCCCGCCAACCCGGATGAGGCTGATGCGAGGCGGCTTTTCGCGGCTTTTGGCTTGGATAGCCCCTTTGCCGTCATGGCGGCGCCCGATGCGGTGCCGGAGGGGCTGCACTATCCCGTCGCGCTCAAGATCCTCTCGCCTGATCTAGCGCATAAGACGGAAGTCGGCGGCGTGGCGCTGAACATCGCCGATGCGGCGGCGCTGCAGACCGAGGCCACCGCCATGCTGGCCCGCGTGACTTCCCGCGCCCCGGCCGCGCGCATCACCGGCTTTCTGGTGCAGCCCATGATGAAGGGCCTGGCCGAGGCCATTATCGGCTTCCGCCGGGACCCCGAGGCAGGGCCGGTGATTTTGGTGGGTGCCGGCGGCATCATGGCGGAATTGCACCGCGATACCGCAATCCGCATCGCCCCGGTGGATGAGGCTGAAGCACGCGCCATGATCGCGGAGGTGAAGGGGTTGAAGCCACTGGCCGGCTGGCGCGGCTTGCCGCGTGGCGATTTGGATGCGCTGGCAAAGGCGGTCGTGGCGGCGTCACGCTTGGCCGCCCATCCAGGCGTGGCCGAGGCAGAAATCAACCCGCTCATCATCCATGCCGAAGGCCAGGGCGTGACCGTCGCGGATGCCTGGGTGGTGCCCGCTTCCCCTTGATGCCGCGCGGTGCGAGTTTGGGGTCATGAAGCCTGAAGACCTGATCCGCGCCCGCTACGGCGCCCTGCCCTTCACTCCGCCCGAGGCGATTCCGCCCGCGCTTGCGGCGCTATTGGATCGGCGCGTCACGCGCCGGTTTGCCGCTGACGCGGTGAGTGAGGCGCTATTGGATACGGTATTGGCGGCGGTGCAATCGGCACCCTCCAAATCCGATCTGCAGCAATATTCCATCATCGTCACGCGTGATCCGGTGAAGATCGCCAAAGTCGCGGATTGGATCGGCACCATGCCTTGGATCAAGGATGCGCCGGTCCTGCTGATTTTCTGCGGCGATATGCGGCGCGGTCAGGCGGTCTGCGCTCGCCATGGGCGCGAACATGCCAATAACAATATGGACACGTTCTTGAACACGGCGGTGGATGCGGCGCTGGCCTTGGGGGCGGCGATTGCGGCGGCGGATGCGGCAGGGCTTGGTACCTGCCCCATATCCTATGTGCGCAGCCATATCGAAAAAGTGGCACCTTTGTTTGCGCTGCCCAAGGGGGTCTATCCGGTGGCGGGGCTTTCACTCGGCTGGCCTGCCGCGCGCAACGAGGTGACACCGCGCCTACCGCCATCTGTCGTGATCCATCGCGAAGCCTATTCCAACGCGCATGAGGCAGAGGCGACTGCGGCCTATGATGCGCTCCGCCCCCGCCAGAAGCCGCGCTATCCGGAAATTCATGGCCCCGCGCCGGAAGGCTGCACCTGGTCTGAGAACGCCGCACGGCAATTATCGGTGCCGGAGCGCTTTGGCTTCCGCGCCTGGTTGCGGAGCCGGGGTTTTGACCTTGACTGAACGCCCGAAGCGCGAGGACCCGACCGCCGATAATCCCGGCGGCGCTGATGTTGAAGGGAAACGCAACCCGCGCGCCCGCACTGCGCGGCCACGCGATGCGGCAAGCCTGATTGTCTGGCGGCAAAGCCGCAAAGGCCCCGAATTGCTGATGGGTAAGCGCCATGCCGGGCATCGCTTCATGCCGGATGTGATGGTTTTTCCTGGCGGGCGCGTGGACCCTGATGATCATCGTGGCCCAGCTATCAGTGAATTGCGCGCTGACCCTCGGCGCCTGCTGGAACGGCGTGCCACACCAGCGCGCGCGCGTGCCTTGGGGATTGCAGCCGCGCGGGAATTGTTTGAGGAAACCGGGCTGGTGCTTGGCGAAAAGCGTGGCGATGGCGTAGCGGCGGCACTCGACGCGCTGGATTATTTATGTCGCGCCATCACGCCAACGGGGCGGCCCATTCGCTTTCATGCGCGCTTCCTGATCGCACCGGCGGAAGCGGTGCATGGTTCTATTCAAGGCTCCGGTGAATTGGAAAAGCTTGGCTGGTACAGCCCGGAAGGGGCGCATGCCCATAATGTCGCGACCATTACGGCGCGCGTCATGGGTGAATTTTTGGCCTGGCTTGCGCTTCCTGAAGCGGGGCGTGCCAAGCGAGATTTGATCGTGTTTCGCGGCATGGATGACAGAAGGGTGGAGCGTTGAATTTCTGACGCCCCATCACCCCACCCGGCGGCGCGGTTCCAGCAGCATCATCCCTCCAAGCTTCAACGCGCCCCCGCATAGCGCCAGCAGCGCCACCGCGGCATGTGAAAATCGCGCTGGCGCCGTGGCATCGCCCAATAAAAGCGCCACCAGCACCAGATCGCAGACCACACCAGCACCAATCAGACCAAGGGCAAACATCTAACTGCTCATGCATCGTTCAGGCGTTCCTTAAACCTGCCCAGCAGGGCAGCAGCGCGACCATAGCAAGGCAGTTTCATGGCAAGCCGGCATGGACAGATGCCCCCACATCTGAGACTGTCCGCCCGTTCGACTTCATAGAAGGAGGTTTCAATGCGCCGTTTTCTGGCCGCCGCCCTGCTCTCCGTCGCCATGGCCGGCCCTGCTTTGGCCCAAGGCCAACCGCCGCTTCGCTGCGGCGTTGATGGCACTTTCGCCCCACATGCCTTCCCGTCACTGCAAGGTGGCGTGCAGGGTTTTCAGGTTGACCTGTTCCGCGAAGTGGCCAAGCGGATGGGGCGCGAAATTGTGATCGAAAGCGCTTCCTTCTCCGGCCTTATTCCGGCCATGAATGCAGGGCGCTATGATTTCCTTTGTGCCCCCACCACGGTAACGCCAGCACGCGCTGAAGCGCTGCTGTTCACCGAAGGATATATCTGGACCGAATTGCAGTTTGGCATCCGCCGCGGCACGCCACCCATCAGGTCCGAGGAAGATTTGCGCGGCAAGACCATCAGCGTGAACAAGGGCACGCCTTATGAAAACTGGGTCACGGCCAATGCCGCGCGCCTGAACCTGACACTGCTGGCCTTTGATACGCAGCCCGATGCGGTGCAGGCCGTGATCCAGGGCCGCGCCTATGCCAACCTGTCCGGCAATACGGTGGTGCGGTATTCGGCGTCTCGCACGCCGCAGTATGTCGCAGATTTCGTGCTGCCCGGCACGCGCATGCATTGGGGCACACCCTTCCGTAAGGATAGCGCCGCCATGCGTAATCAGGTGGAGGATGTGCTCACCTGCATGAAGCGCGATGGCACCATCGCCACCTTGTCTGAGAAGTGGTTCGGCAATCGCCCGGGGCCTGATCAGGCGGAAGTGATGGAATTCCCCGGCTATGGTCCGCCGGGCCTGCCAGGCCATGACCCCACACCGCAGAATCCGCGCTGCTGATGGCGTTTCATGAAAGGGCGCGGCGGGCATGAACCCCGCCCGCCCCATTGTTGAAGCGCGCGCCATCCACAAACATTTCGGCGCCCTGCATGTGTTGCGAGGCGTGGATTTCACGGTGGAAGAACGCCAGCTTGTCTTTGTGATCGGGCCTTCGGGTTCCGGCAAATCCACGCTGCTGCGTTGCCTGAACCGGCTTGAGGAACCGTCAAGCGGTTCCATCATGGTGGATGGCATAGATATTCTTGATCCGCGCACGGATATCAATAAGGCGCGGCAGCGGATTGGCATGGTGTTCCAATCCTTCAACCTCTATCCGCATATGACCGCGCTTGGGAATGTCATGCTCGCCTTGCGGAAGGTGCAGGGGCTGGACAAGTCCGAAGCCGAAGCCCGCGCACAGCGCGCCTTGGATAGGGTACATTTGGCAGACCGCGCGGATCACTACCCCAATCAGCTTTCCGGCGGCCAGCAGCAGCGCGTTGCCATTGCGCGGTCCATCGCACTTGAACCACGTGTGATGCTGTTTGATGAACCAACCAGCGCGCTTGATCCTGAATTGGTGGGCGGCGTTCTGGCCGTGATGCGCGAATTGCGGGAAGATGGCATGACCATGGTGGTGGTGAGCCATGAAATGAGCTTCGCCCGCGCCGCTGCGGATCGCGTGGTTTTCATGGCTGATGGCGAGATTCTGGAACAAGGCCCACCGGCGAAACTGTTCAACGCACCGCGTCATGAAAGGCTACGCGCCTTCATCAGCCAGGTTGAGCGTCACTGATCCGCCATGACCGGCTGGGAACGCTTTACCGATAGCTTCTTCAATGCGCGCGTCATGGCGCAGTACCTGCCGAAGATCATTGAAGGCTTTGGCCTGACCATTGTACTGGCGCTTTGCATTATCGCCGCTGGCTTGATCGCGGGACTTGCTTTGGCGGTGCTGCGTGCGCTTGGGGTGCGGCCACTCAATTGGCTGATCATTTTCGTGGTGGATTTGTTCCGTGCCTTGCCGCCGCTGGTCATCATCGTGCTGCTGTTCTTTGGCCTGCCCAGCATGGGAATGGAGCTTTCGGGCTTTGCTTCCGCCTGGCTTGCGCTGACCCTGGTGCTGATGGCGTTTTCGGAGGAGATTTTCTGGGCCGGCATTACCAGCGTGCCGAAGGGGCAATGGGAAGCGGCGCGCTCGACGGGGCTAAATTTCCTGCAAGCGCTTGGCTATGTGGTGCTGCCGCAGGCGCTGCGCCTGACCATCCCGCCGCTGACGAACCGCACCATCGCCATTACCAAGGGCACCGCACTCGCTTCCGTGGTGGCGGTGCCGGATATTTTGGGCGCGGCGAGTTCCGGGCTTTCCCATTCCTTCAACCCATCGCCGCTGACGCTCGGGGCGCTGGCCTATCTGGTGCTGTTCTTTCCCGTGGTCCTCTTGGGCCGCTGGATTGAAACGCGCTTTGCCTGGAAGCGCTGAGCATGCAGGATTTCCTTGAAGCCTTCCTGAATTGGGAAATCATGCGTGAAGCCTCCCCCATTCTCTGGCAGGGGCTGCGGGCCACGCTATTGCTATCCCTGCTGGTGGTGCCGCTTGGGCTTTTGGGGGGGATTATCCTGGCGGTGCTGTCCACCCTGCCTCATGCCTGGGTGCGCTGGCCGCTCAGGGTTTGGGTGGATACCTTCCGCGCCCTGCCACCCCTGGTGCTGCTGATTTTCATCTTCGCCGGCCTGCCGTTTCTGGGTCTGGAGATCAGCGCCTGGACTGCGGTGGCGATTGGGTTTTTCCTGAATACCGGCGCCTATTACGGCGAGATTCTGCGTGCCGGCATTGAAAGCGTGCCGCGCGGTCAGGTGGAAGCCGCGCGCAGCACGGGGCTTTCGGCGGCGCAGACCATGCGCTTCATTGTGCTGCCGCAGGCGGTACGCAATGTGCTGCCTGACCTGATTTCCAATACGCTGGAGGTGGTAAAGCTAACCTCCATCGCGTCTGTCGTCGCTTTGCCTGAATTGCTGTTCCAGGCGCGTCAGGCGCAAAGTGTCACCTATAACGCATCGCCAATTGTCGCGGCGGCGATCATGTATTTCATCCTGCTCTGGCCCGTGGTGCGGTTATTGAGCCGGCTTGAAAACAAGCAATTGGCGGCAAGGCGGTGAACGCCCCGCCGCACACCCCCTGATCAGCCGCGCCAGGGGCGCACCTGCCAAAGCCGCTTCAGCCGATCATCCACGGTTTGCGCGAAGGCACGATATTCAGCACCGACCATGGTGTTCAACGGCATGAAATTGCGCGCCGCTTCGCGCTTGAAATTCTCATCCGCCAAAGCGGTGCGGAAGGCCGCTTCAAGCCGCGCAACGATGGCAGGTGGCATATTGGGCGGGCCGACAATGCCGCGGCTGGCGCCATGCACCACATCAAAACCCAATTCGCGGAAGGTTGGCACATCGGCAGCTTCCGGTTGGCGCCGCACGGCGGCTTGCGCTAGCATCCGTACCTTGCCTTCGCGCGCCAATTGCAGCGCGTCATTCACATTGATCGCGGCGACATCCATATTGCCGCCGAGCAATTGCGGAATGAGTGGCGCGGCACCGGCAAAAGGCACCTGGATCATGGGCTTCAGCCCCGCCAATTCCTCAAAATGCAGCACAAAAAGATGGTCATCGCTGCCAATGCCCGTGGTGGCATAGGTAATCTGCTCGGGCCGGGCCTTGGCCGCTGCCACCAGATCCTGCAGGGTTTTGAATGGGCTATCGGCGCGCACATAAAAGCAATTGGCATCTTCAACGATATTGCAGAGGAAGGTGAAATCCATCGCGCGGTAGCGCACCTGGCGTTCCAGCGGGATGGCGTTATGCGCGGGGATGGTGGTGGCGCCGATGGAATAGCCATCCGGCGCGGCGTTGAAGGTGGCTTCCAACCCAATCTGCCCCGCCGCCCCAGTGCGATTGATCACCACGGGACGCAGGCCGGGGATTTGCGCCGCGACCAGCGGCATGACTAAGCGTGTCATGATATCCACGCCGCCACCGGCGGGGAAAGGCACAAACACCTCCAGGGGCTTGTCACCCGGCCAGGCGGTTTGCGCCTGGACAATGGCGGGTGTGGCAAGCAGGCTTGCAGATGCCAAAAGGCTGCGACGATTGATCATGATTTTTCCTCCCTATTTATGTCCGAAAGCCTAAGGGCAGCGGGCCTTCGCTGGCAAATCCAGGGCAAAGCCGCCTTATCGCCGCCATGGCCGGCGCGCGAAAAGGGCGCGCACAGCCTCCCCCTCTGCCAGCACCATGGCGCGGTAATCCGCCCCCACCAGCGGGCGCAGCGGGAGCGAGACCTTCTCCGCATCCTGCACGAAGCGGGGATCAGCCAGCGTTTCCCGAAAGGCCGCTTCCAGCATCCGCACGGTTTCGGCGGGTAGACCGGGCGGGCCCACAATACCGCGCGCACTGCCGATCACCACATCAAAGCCCAATTCGCGGAAAGTTGGCACTTGCGCCGCTGCAGACCAGCGCATGGGCGATGCCTGCGCCAGACAACGGATTCGCCCTTCGCGCATCAGCACGATCCCTTCACTCATGTTGAAGGAAGCGACATCAACGGCGCCCGAAAGCAAATCCCGCTGCACCTGAGCCGTGCCATTGAAGGGGGCGTGCAAAGCCCGGATATTCGCGGCTTCTTCCAGGCCCAACAGCACCAGATGATCATCGGAACCAACACCAGCAGCGCTGCCGACCGAAAGCGCTTCGGGCTTTTCGCGCAGCCTTGCCACAAGGTCACCCAGATTGCGCAAGGGCGAATTGGCCAGCACCCATAATCCGCAGGCATCATCAACAATATTGGCGATATAAGTGAATTCTTCGGCCTTCCAGCGCACGGGCCGTTCCAGTGGCAGGGTGGAAACATTCAAGCTGCCAATGGTGCCAAGCGTGTAGCCATCAGGGGCTGCGTTGAAGATTGCCTCCATCCCAAGCTGGCCAGAAGCGCCAGGCCGATTGCTGATGACAAAGCGCACCCCAGGCAGACGCGGCGTGACCTGATGGGTCGCGAAGCGCGCCGCTGCATCCACGCCGCCGCCTGGCGGAAATGGCACAATCATTTCAATGGCGCGATCCTGCGGCCAAGCTGCCCGTGCGGGCTTGACCCAAGGCATGGCAAGCAACCCGCCCGCCAGAACCGATGCTTGACGCCGTGTGAACATGGATCCCCCCAAATGGTCTTCTTGACCCGGATGTTAGCGCTTCATGGTTTGGCGGCAAGAAAATTCGGCACGCGCCTTGGCACGTGATGTCAGCAGCGCGCGATCAGGCTAGAACACATGCCTCCAGGCAAAGAAAAGGGCGTCGCGATGGATGCAGCAACACGGGCGGAATTCCAGGTGGAAGGCCATTGGGCCATGGCGCGGCGGCATCGCATTCGCTGGATTCAATGCGACATCTACGCCCATATCAATCACGCCGCCTATTTCACGATGTTTGAGGATATGCGGATTGATTGGTGGCTGGCCTCTGGCGGGCGCTTCGGCGCGGATGCTGAAGGGCCAGTGGTGGCTTCGATCGAAGCCAAATACCTCCGCCCCGGACATTTCAATGAGGATGTACTGCTGACCGTACGCGCAACAAGCTTCCGGCGCAGTTCCTTCATTCATGAATATGGGCTGTGGCGTGATGGGCTTTTGTGTTCCGGGCGCGCGGTTTGCGTAATTGTGAACAACGCAACCGGCGCCAAGGCACCGATTTCGGATGCGCTTCGCCAATTGATGCTGACGCGCGATCAGGCGATTGCCGAAATCTAGAAGGGAAGGATCAACGCCATGCCCCACCAATTCTGCGAAGTGCGTGATGAAGGCCGCTTGCGCATCGTCACCCTTAATCGGCCCGAGGTGATGAATGCGCTTCATGCTGATGCCAATGAGGAATTGGAGGCGGTTTGGGATGAATTCGCCCAAAACCCCGATCTTTGGGTTGGCATCATCACCGGCGCTGGGGATCGCGCCTTTTCCGCCGGCAATGATTTGAAGGTGCAGGCCGCCGGCAAGCGCCGCCCCCTGCCCCGCACGGGCTTTGCCGGCCTCACCAGTCGCTTTGATCTCGAAAAACCCGTGATTGCTGCGGTGAATGGCATTGCCATGGGCGGTGGTTTTGAAATTGCGCTCGCGTGCGATCTGATCATCGCGGCCGAGAACGCGCTTTTCGCTTTGCCCGAACCGCGTGTTGGGCTGGTGGCGGGCGCGGGCGGCCTGCATCGCCTGCCGCGGATGATCGGCCAGAAACAGGCGCTTGGCATGATCCTGACCGGGCGGCGTGTGCCGGCCGCCGAGGGTCACAGCCTTGGCTTTGTGAATGAGGTTGTGCCGCCGGGCCAGGCTTTGGAAGCAGCGAAGCGCTGGGCGGCGCTGATCCTGGAATGCTCACCACTTGCAATCCGCGCGTCCAAACAGGCGGTTTATGCGGGGCTGGATGAGGAGAGCCTGGCGAAAGCGATCGGCACCATGTACCCGGCGCAGGCGCGCAACCGCGATAGCCAGGATTTCATCGAAGGCCCGAAAGCCTTTGCCGAAAAACGCAAGCCTGATTGGCGGAATATCTAGGGCGCGGGCGGGGGCTGGACACCGCGGTATCTCGAATCTACCCAGATCACCGGATATCTGCTACACTACAATAATGGTTGAAGCTCGACGATCTGACCATTCGTCCGCCCATGCCGCTTGCCCTCGCGCGAGCGCAGCGTGAGCATGCCGCCGCAAAATCTGCCAAGGCGCAAATGGACTGCAGAGGCGGTTGCGTACTGGTATTTTCGCTTGAATGGCTTCCTATCGATTGAGAATTTTTATGTACACCCGCGTGGCTCGGGCGGCGCCCTAACAGATGCCGACCTTCTGGCCGTGCGCTTTCCCCATCGTGCGGAGCGCCTCTTCGACGCACCCAGTGACGTAATGATGGACGACGAACAGACCCTCGCGCTGACAAGCCATCAAATCGACTTGGTGATTGCGGAAATCAAAGAAGGCCGATGCGCGCTGAACGGTCCATGGACGGATCCCGAGCGTGGGAACATGCAGCGCGTACTCGCCGCTATCGGGCTCGTCACTAGCGAGAGGATCGAAGAAGCTGCTGCCGCCCTTTACAATCATGGATACTTTGAGGCCAGCATGGGGCTCCGCGCGCGGTTAGTGGCGTTCGGCTCGATCACAGATGAGGGCTTAAAGACGCGCTTCCCGAGCGTGACGCAAGTGACCATCGAGGGCGCCTTACGCTTCATGTATCGCAGATTCCAGCGGTACAGGCGTCAGAAGACAGACACGCAGCATTGGAACGACGTTGGCCGTCGGCTGAAAACAGAGGCCACGAAGCCTCGTCGGACGGAAGATGACTTCGTCGCCTGGGCGCTAGGAGAGCTAGGCGCCTCACCTCCGGGGAGCAGTTAGAGGCCGCGATGAGTGCCAGCCCTGACCACTGGTCGAAAGCGGAAAGTTTGGCAGGGAGCCTGGGTGCGAAACACGCTAGGGAGACCAATCAGCTCTAAGCTACGCTCTTTTCCGGCCCTTGCTGATAGCTCCTCGATCGAGCCGAAACGTGCACTCTTGGCAGGCACGGCCCGCGTGCGAAGCTCTTAGCGTGTGACATCCCCGGGACGCTCCTCCATGACAGCGCAGCCACTCGGTCTTGGCCCTCGCGTAGCCGCCTTCCTACGGGAGGCATATCCACGTGACCGCGCCAAGCTGATCGCGCGCCGCTTTCGGGTTTCAGAGTCAACAGCCGAGCGCTGGCTTAGAGGTCACGCGCCGACGACAGACCACATCGAGGAGATGTACGGGGAATGGGGGACCGCCTTCGTCATGGCGGTGTTTTCAGAGGCGTTCGCCGCCCGCGATCCACGCGTCTCAGAATTGGAGGCGTATCGCGCACAGGAGGCGCGAGCGGTACATCGCCCGAGAGATGTTCAGCCACGGCCATCACTGCCGACCGCTGACCACGTCGAGTGTTCGGCGAGACAGGTGCAGGCTTCGGCGAGACAGGTTTGGGATCCGGGCCGGCGCCTCATCGGCGAGCTTTTGGAGACGGTCCCGCCCGAACCTCTGCATTCGCGCCTTCTGCGGCTAATCAGGGTCTAGCGTGAGCTGGGCTGCCTGAGGCGGCAGGATTGCACGGCAGTATCTCCACGACAGTAGAAGCGACGGGCGTCACAGCGCCATCACCGGTGCCTACAGCCCTGCGAGAATGCGCCCGCGCGGCCAAAAGGTCAGCAATTTGGTTCGTAAACGCCGGGGTGCACACTGGCCCGTGGCGTCAGAATCTGAAGCCTCATCCGCCTTCAGCGGGGTGCCCAGGCAGCGCTATGGTTTGGCGCCTTAAGGTCGCGCGACGGCAAGAGCGTCGCAGGCCGAGCGGAGACGGAGAACGGAATGTACAAGAGCGCGAGCCGCTTCATGCAGACGCCGCGTGCAGCATTGGGCGGAACGATGTTTGCCCTAGCCGACATCCCAGCGAGGAACTCCCGCAGGCCGAAGAAGCAGCGAAAGACCAAGAAGTGGCGCGCGAAATGCCACTGGCGCCAGCCGTAGAGTGGCGCCACCACGCAAATGGTCCCGCTGCCAAGTGGAAACAGGCATGAGTGGGATCTGCACCGCCGACAGATCCCTTGAGGGTTACTCGAAAAACCGCGCCGATTTCGGCAGGGCCATTCCGACGCAATCAGATGCCGGGGGTGTTTTTCCCACCCCCACTCCCCCTACCCCTTCTCCGGCAGGGTCCCATCCGCATGATTGCCGGACACGCGGCGGGCTGAGGGTTAGCCAGCAAGGCCTCGTGCCTTGGTGCACCCCTGTGTGGCCATAGGTGTCCGGCCTCACCGCTGGCCAAGCACCCCCCCCCCTACCGCGGCGCCCGTCTAGACCCGTCTCTCCCGGGCCAACGGAGTCTCACGCCGCGACGGGGGTACAGGCGGGGGTGAGAAATCGCGCCTTCGATATTCTGCGCTGAAAATCAATAACTTAGATGGGGATATTGGCGGAGAGGGTGGGATTCGAACCCACGGTACAGTTGCCCGTACTTCGGTTTTCGAGACCGACCCGTTCGACCGCTCCGGCACCTCTCCAGCGGTAAGGGGGCGCTAGTCCCCTTGAACAG
>Ga0194134_10000610_pt1 | contig 54665 bp, 55 predicted proteins | sample TA2KigOff0mmetaG_FD_148602 | JGI IMG/M metagenome (GOLD analysis project Ga0194134, IMG submission 148602) | Freshwater microbial communities from Lake Tanganyika, Tanzania - TA2015056 Kigoma Offshore 0m | ecosystem: Environmental > Aquatic > Freshwater > Lake | place: Tanzania: Lake Tanganyika... | reverse complement strand
AACGCCAACTCAAGCTCGTCGCGATTTTTCTGTTGAATTCAAAATTGCTGCGTGATTCAATGGCAATAATTCACTCCCAACGCGCTGTCCACCACGTCCGGAGCGGAACAACGCCTGGCCGTAGTCTGGTCGCCCGAAGCTCGATCCGATCTCCGCGACATCGACCGCGAAATCGCCCTGCAGGTTCTCTACTGCCTGGACCGCTAACTGGCTTCCCGATCCCGCGATGTGAAGAAGCTCAAGCCGCCGCGGACGGACTTCCGTCTTCGTTGCGGCGACTTCCGCCTATTCTTCGAACCCACTAACGACAAGGCCATTCACATCACCAGCGTCCGCAACCGACGTGAAGCCTACCGCTGATCTTGCAGCAACCCGCTCAGGTTATACACGCCGCTACCTGAATAAATCAGATGAACTTCCTTCGCGGTTGAGACATAGTATCACCGCATGCGGGCTCGACACACTCGCCTACCCTCGTCGGCGCACTCCGTTTCCGCCGACGAGAATTTTACCGTTCACAGAAAATCCAACTTTATTTTTGCCATCCAACTGATTGATTCCATTCAAAACGCCCCAACGTCACGCCCAAACTGCGTTTCCCGCACAACTACCCTGTTTGCCATGGACCCGAACTTTCTCAACTCCATCCCGGACGCGCCGCCGTCCACCCCCGAGGCTGCCGACAACCAGCCCAAACGAACGAAGACGATGACCGAAGCTGCACTGGCCGCCAACCGCGCCAACGCGCTCAAGTCCACTGGCCCCCGTACGGCCTCAGGCAAGGCCCGCTCGGCCTCCAATGCCTTCCAGCATGGCCTCTACTCCATGCGCAGCTTCACCCATCTCCTCGGTGACCCCAATCTCGTCCTCACCGTCGAGCACAACTTCCTCCAGGAGTACGAACCCGTCACTCCCACCGAGCACATGCTCGTGCAACAACTCATCCATCTCCAACTCCGCTTCCTCCAGATGGAGAACTTCTTCAACCAGGCCTACCTGATCGCCGACCATGAGAAACCCACCCGCGCCTACCTCGCCGTTCTCCGCGAGCTGGACCGCATCCCCAATCGCATTCTCAAAGTGATCAAAGCCATCCAGCAACAGATCGCGCTGAGAAACCCAAACGCCGAAATCGAACCCATCGAGGATCCACCCCGCGTCGAAACCCTCGGCCAGCTCGAAAGGCAAGCCAAAGCGGCGGGAACGTACCCATCCGGCCCCAAACTCGGCGAGAGCATTAGCGAATACATCTATCAGGAGTACTGCCGACGCATGGGCATCACGCCGAAACCCTATGAACCGCGCCCCGACAAAGCGCAGCCAGATCCGCAGCCCGCTCAAAGCTAGCGAACGTCCAATCAAACCCATAACCCGAGGCCACCCGCAACCTCACCGCTCTTTGACAATTTGCCCTCCCCGAGGAACCCACCCACAAGCCGGCGCCCGTAGTGTGCCCAGAAACAAGATCCGCGCCGGCTTGTTGCGCGCCACCGCGCATCAGTCACAATCAATGGAGATGGTTACCTTAAACGACATCGAAGCCGCCCACCATCGCATCCGGCCGACCATCCACGTCACGCCTTGCGAATACTCCGAGACCTTTTCGGCAATCTCCGGGAACCCCACCTTCTTCAAGCTCGAGAACCTGCACATGACCGGCAGCTTCAAAGAGCGCGGCGCACTCAACAAACTCCTCCTCATGTCACCGGACGAGCGCGCCAAAGGAGTCATCTGCGCATCGGCTGGCAATCACGCCCAGGGCGTCGCCTATCACGCCACTCGTCTCGGCATCCGCGCCATCATTTACATGCCGGAACACGCCCCCATCACCAAGATCAACTCGACCGAACGCTTCGGTGGCGAGGTCGTCCTCTCCGGCAAGAGTTTCGATGAAGCACTCGCCCAAGCCAAATCCCGCGCGGAATCAGACGGCTTCACGTTCGTCCACGCCTTCGACGACCCAGCTGTGATCGCCGGCCAGGGCAGCATCGGCCTCGAAATCCTCAGCCAGAACCCATTCGTCGAAGCGATTCTCACCCCGGTCGGTGGCGGCGGCCTCATTGGCGGCATCGCCTGCGCCATCAAAGAAACAAACCCAAAGATCAAAGTCGTCGGCGTGCAAACCAGCAGCATCCCTTCGATGCAAGCCGCCCTCGCCGCCCACCACCCTGTGGAACTCCCCGCCGCCACCACCATCGCCGACGGCATCGCCGTACGCAGAGCCGGTGCACAAACGCTTCCCCTCGTCGAAAAATACGTCGACGATGTCGTCACCGTCGAAGAAGAAGAGATCGCCAGCGCCATCCTCTACCTTCTTGAAAAAGAGAAGGCTGTCGCCGAAGGGGCAGGCGCCGCCGCCGTCGCCGCCCTCCTCCACAACAAGACCAAGCTGAAAGGCAAGAAGACCGTCTCGCTCGTCTGCGGAGGCAACATCGACCCGCTCTTCCTCAGTCACATCATCGAACGTGGCATGGTCAAAGACGGACGTCTCGTGCGCATCCGCGTTATCGTGCCCGATCGGCCCGGGGCACTCCACGCGCTCACTGGCCTCTTCGCCGAGAAGCGCGTTAACGTCGTCAGCATCGCGCACGAACGTGCCTACCACGGCGTTACCCTCGGCAATACCAGCGTTGAAACAACAATCGAAACTCGCGGCAGCGAGCATCTCGACGAACTCTTCGCCGCCCTCGGCAGCCTCGGCTACAGATACGATCGCGTACTGTAGTGCACCGCGAGGATGCAATCAAGCAGCAAAAGTAGTAGTCTCGTCGGAGACACTATGCGCACTCTCGTTCTCACCCTCGCCTCCACGGCTCTCTTCGCACAACAACCCGCCGCTCCCAAAGCAGCGCCACAGCCCATGTCTTTCTTCATCACCAGCGTCGGCCTCGGCGACGGCGCAAACCTCGGCGGACTCGCGGGCGCCGATGCCCACTGCCAGAAGTTGGCCGAAGCCGCCGGTTCCACCAACAAGTCCTGGAAGGCCTATCTTTCCACTCAGGCCAAAGACGGTAAGCCCGCAGTCAACGCTCGCGACCGCATCGGCACCGGCCCCTGGCACAATTTCAAAGGCACTCTCATCGCCCGCGACCAGGCCCACCTCCACGGCGACACTCTCGAACTCGCGCTGCTCGGCAACCTTGTCACCAAGAACAATGCGCTCACCGAAAAGGGCGAACAGGTCAACGGGGTCGGCGCAACCCCCAACACCCACGACATCCTCACTGGCTCCACGCCCGATGGCCGCGCCTACACCGACTCCGCCGATCACACCTGCAACAATTGGACCTCCACCAGGCCCGATGGCATCGCCCAGGTGGGCCATCACGATCGCAACGGCGGTGGCATCTCCTGGAACTCAGTCCACCCCTCTCGCGGCTGCACGCAAGCCAACCTCGTCTCGACAGGCGGCGCAGGCCTGTTCTACTGCTTCGCCGCCTCGAAATAACGACCCTTACTGGTGCAGCCCAGGCCAGTTCTTATCGCCTTCGGTGATCCACTTGGCCTGCTTGCTCGACCACATCCTCTGGACATCCTTGTTGTAGTTCAAATAAAGCTTGCCGTCCACAATCTTCCACGCCTCTGGGTCCACCGGAGCCGTGTAGTTGTGGCCTACCGCCCAGGCGCAATAGCCTCCATACTGCGGCGCAAACTTCTCCGGGTTCGCCTCAAAGCTCTGTTTATGGCTTGCGGAAACGAACCGAAACTTCGCCCCACGATACTCCGCTTCATGTTCGGGCTTGCCCACCATGGCCTTGCCCATTTCAAAGTACGCCACGGGATCATACCCTCGAATCGCCACCCCGGAGCCATCCTTGGCCACCACAGCCACTGGCTTCTTCGCCGTCTGTCCCTGCATCAATCCCAGCCCCAACACAAGGCTGGTCAGTGTCAAAAGAATTGCTTGAGTCATACCCACAATTGGCCGACCCTCACCCAAAAGTTACGCAATCCGCGACAATGAAATTTGGCACCTCATGAATCCTTCGAGTGACTTCACCTGGCTCCGCCGCGCCGGCTACGCGGAAGGCGTTTCTTTCCTTGCTTTGCTTGGCATCGCAATGCCGCTCAAGTATGCCTTCGGCCTTCCCCAGGCCGTGCGTGTCATCGGCTCCCTGCACGGCGCACTCTTCATCATTTACGCCGTCCTCGTCCTTACTACGGCACGTGCCTATCGCTGGCCGGGTAAGCTGATCGGCCTCGGCCTGCTCGCCGCATTCCTGCCCTTTGGCCCCTTCTGGTTCGATAAACGAATCAGCCGCTAAACCTTCCAATACTTCGCATAGGGCGGCGCCCCTGGCTGCTCAGCCGCCACTCGGTCTGCCTCGAGATGATCCGCGCAATCAGCCCCTTCCGGATAGCGGTAGCGCGCCACAAAATCTTCTTCCATCTCAAGCCCCCAGCCTGCAGCCGCCGGCAATTGATAGTGCCCGTTCCGCACAACGAGCGGATTTAAAAACACTCCCGCCTGCAGAAATTCCAGATACTCAAGCCACCTGCCCGAGCTTCCAAACCAGGCCTGATCGAAGATCGACATCGCCCCCACCAGTTGGCCCAAACCAATGCCTCCGCTATGCGGACACACTGGCACTCCGAACTTCGCCGCCATCGCCACAATCGCGAACAGCTCATTCACTCCACCAACGCGCGCCCCATCAATCTGGCAATGGGTCAACCCACCCCCGGCCAGCATCTGCTTAAACGTCACCGCATCCGGTGCCTGCTCCCCGCCCGCGACACCAATGCCATAGGGAGCCAACTCGTTGCGCAACGCAATGTATCCGGTCACATCGTTATACGCGATCGCCTCTTCAATAAACAGCAGTTTGTACTCCGCCAGTTCCTTCATATAGCTGGCAGCGTTCTTCCAGTCCCCCAGGTTCTGATTGGCATCCGTCAGCAATAGTGCATCAGGGCCCGTCGACTCGCGAATCGCATTCAGCATCCGCCGGTCTTCATCGAGCGCCCGCGCCCGATCATACTGTTGCCCTCGCCCCACCTTGGCCTTGAATGCCCGCGTCCCCGCTGCATAAAGCCCACTGCAAATCGAACGCACTTCTTCCAGCGGCCTTCCCGACCAGCCCGCCGTACTGTAAACGCGAACCCCTACCCGCTCCAACCGCTCGAGATTCTCGCTATTCTCCGCGGTGCGCGAGGTCAACATCTCAAGCAGCTCATCTTCTGTCAGCACATCCCGCAAGTGATGAAAGTCGATCGACTGCACAATCTTCTCTGGTGCAAGCCCCGTCAGCAACCGCCACATCGGCACGCCTTCGCTCTTGGCCCACAAGTCCCAAAGCGCATTCACCACCCCACCCACAGCCATTCGGTAGACACCCAACGCGAGCCATCGCAACTGATGATGCTCCGCCAGCGACTGCGCAAACAACCCCGGCTCCTCGATAAACTCCCTCAAGTCCCGGCCCACGACAAAACGCCGCAAAGCCTCCACCGCGGCGCACTGGATCTGCGTCCCATCGCCGATCATAAAGATCAACGACCGCCCTTCAAGTCCGCTGTCAGTCCGCAACACCGGAATCGCGCACGAGTAATTCGGCGCCAGATGCCGCGGGTCACTCCCCGCCATCCCCAACTTCACCGTCGGGTACCGCAAATCAATCACATCCAGGGAAACAATCTTGTGCTTGCTCATCGCGTTCCATTTAAGGATGCCACCACCAATTCGAGCGTCTTCTCCGTCCCCGCCCCGACTCCAGGCATTGCCTTCCAGCCATCCCGCGAGCCGTCATATGTGTACCGCACCGGCAACCGCGTCAATGCCGGGTCATACTGCGCTTCCGTCCCACCCATCTTGTAAATCACGAGATCGAGCGACGGCACCACATAGATTGCATATCCACCAGCCCCGCCCTTCCAGTAAGCGTCCTTCGGCGCGCCCTTCACATGCTCATCGTCATTCACGTTGAAGTTAAACGAATGCGTGTAGTGCGGGTTGTAGCTCACACTCCGCCCGCACATCTTCACAAACTCTTTGGGCAAGATCTGCTTCGCACCCCACTTGCCCTCCTTCAACATCAGATAGCCAAACCGCAGCACATCCGTCGCCCTCACCGCGATGCTCCCGCCGCCGGGGGTGTGCAGCATGCGCCCCTCGGCATCGATGCCACTCTTCAGCTTCGGCCGGTACATCGCATAGCTCCAGGTTCCGAATCCCAACGGCCCCGTCAGCCGCTTGCGCATATAGTCTTCCATCTCCATGCCCATCACCTTTCGCACTACGATGGCCGGAATGTGGCTCGACGCCGTCGAATACGAATAACAATCCCCGGGCGCGCACCACAGCGATTGCTTCAGCGCAAACTCATCCGTCGTCGACCACGGCCCATTGTCAATCGTCGGGTCTGCCCACTCCTGCCGTTGTCCCTTGACATAAACGGGGTTCGTCCCGCGAAGCCCTGCCGACATAGACAACACTTGCCCCAGCGTGATCTCAGCCTTTCTTGGGTCATCGAGCGGAAACGCTGCTTCCGGCAAGAATTTCGGCACGTATGCCTTCTCATCAAGCCCCTTCGAAAACAACTCGGGCTTGTCCTGCATTGCCATCCCCAAGGCAACGCTTGTAAACGCCTTCCCGCAGGAGGCCAGCTCAGGCAGAGCTTCCCGCGCACCGCGGCCAAAATATTTCTCGTAAACCAGCTTCCCTTGCCGCACCACGAGCAAGCCCCCGTGCTGGCTGGTGGTCTTCGTGTACTCGAACGCCGCATCGAGCTTGGCCTCGTCCAGCCCCACAGCGGCTGGCTTCGCCAAACGCCAGCCCCCCTTCTTATCCGGCTTCGGATAATAATCCTCCGCCCATCCGAGAACGCTAACCAACAACAAAGCTGCAGTTTTCACGCCAACATCATATATAAACTCTGGGCAGACCCACCGCCTGTTATCGGTACATCAAGACAATCGGAGACACGGCCACATCCGCAATATTCGCTTCTCGGTAGCCGATGTTTGGGTCCATGTAGTAAACCGTAGTCCGCCCGATTGAATAAATCAGCACAACATGCGAAGCCTGCCCAGGGATTACCTGGTAAACAGCTAATGCATGCGAGACGCTCAGACATCCCCGTAGTTCGCTCAATCGCGGTGCACGAGAAGTTGCGGTTCCGGTGTTGTAAGCCGAGACCTTTAGGTTGAACCGTTCCGCCAGATAAGGAATCCCATTCCGGATGTTCAACGCCTTCGTGGTCGGATGCAAATGGGGTTGGACGCCCGCATCCGCAATCCAGCTCTCCTGAGTCTTTACGCCACCCCAGCGCGAATCCACACGACTCCACGCCTCAAGCGTCGCCGCCCAGCACCAATTCAAGTCATGTTGCCTCGTAAATGGCGGTCGCGAGCGATCGATCCGTTCCGGTGTAATTGCCATATTCCCAATATGCGGCAGCCTTTCCAAATTTGGTCCAAGAAAAAATACCTAGTTGACACCTTTACCATAGCCGTCTACCCTAGAGAACTAGATGTCTACTTCTCCTCAAGCCGCGCTCGATCTCGTCATCCTCAAAACTTTGGATCGAGGCCCGAATCATGGCTTCGGCATTACCCTGCATATCGAACAAGCCTCTGGCAACATGCTCAAAGTCGAGGAAGGCTCGCTCTACCCCGCCCTCCATCGCCTGGAGCGCACTGAGCTCGTCACCGCCGATTGGACCAAAACGGAAAACGGCCGCCGCGCTCGAATCTATTCCCTGACTCCAGCCGGCCGCAAACGCCTGCGCGAAGCCGAGCAGTCCTGGAGCCAACTCTCCACAGGCGTAGCAAAGGTTCTCAGCTTCTCATGAGCATTCCTTCCGACGACGATATCCGCGACGAGCTCGATCACCATCTGGCATCCCGCGAGCAACTGAATCAACAGCAAGGCCTGGCTCCCGAACAAGCACGCCGGCAGTCTCAGCTGACCTTCGGCAATCGCACCGCGATTCATGAGCAGACTCGCGAGGCCCATCTCAATCTCTGGTTCGAAGATTTGCGGCGCGACATGCTCTATGCCATACGCAGCTTCACCCGCACACCAGCGCTGCCCTTCGCCGCGATCCTCGTCTTGGCCCTCGGCATCGGCTCGGCCACCGCCGTGTTCAGCGTCGTGGATCGAATCCTCTTCCGATCGTTGCCCTATCCCGATTCGAGCCAATTAGTTGCTTTCGGCATTGGCGCTCCCCTCGACAAATCCGAGTTCATGCTGCATCCGGAATATGTAAAGTGGCGCACAGCCCAGCAACCTTTTCAGCTCACTGCCGCAACGAAAGGGGCTAACGATTGCGACCTCACCGAGGCCGATCCGCAACGTCTTCGCTGTGTCCCCGTCGAACGCACACTGCTGCCGATGCTCGGCATACAACCGTACCGTGGCACGAACTTCACTCCCACTCAGGACACGCCCAACGGCCCTCGCGTCGCGATCATTTCACATGCGCTTTGGGTGACGCGCTACGGCTCGAGCGAATCCATCATTGGACGCACGATTGTGATCGACGGCAACGCGACGGAAGTGATTGGAGTTCTGCCCCCAGTCTTTGAGATGCCTACACTCCAGAAGTTCGACATCCTCACGCCTCTTCAAATTCCCACTGCCTCAAGCCCAAATGGCCCTCAATTTTTCCTACGCACTTTCGCTCGCCTTAAGCCCAACGTCACTCTCTCTCAAGCCTCACAATCGCTCACGCCTCTTTTCAAAGAGTCACTCAACACGGTCCCACCCTCCTTCCGCAAGGAAGTCTCTCTGCGAATCACGAGCCTGCAGGATCGGCAGATCGGAGATTCCAGATCCGCCTCTTGGCTTCTGCTCGCCGCTGTCGGGGCCGTCTTCCTCATCGCTTGCGCCAACCTGGCAAATCTACTCATCGCCCAAACCGCCGCGCGCGAGCGTGAACTCTCCATCCGTCTCTCGATCGGCGCATCGCGCTTTCACATCCTCCGCCAAATCCTCACCGAAAGCCTTCTGCTTTCTTCGGTCGCCTCCATCGCCGGCATCGCTATGGCCTTCGGTCTCCTCAAGTCGATGACTCTTCTCGCGCCGGCTGGCATCCTTCGTCTCGAAGAGGCAACGCTCGACCTCAGGGTGCTCGCCTACGCAGTCGCCATCTCCATCTTTGCCGCGCTGATCGCCGGGCTAGCACCCGCACTGCAACTGCCCTCCGCGCACACGCGCACCACTTCAAGCGCACAACCTCGCTTGCGTCTCCTTCTCGTTACGACTCAGATCACCGCCTCGATGATCCTGCTCACCAGCGCAGCACTGCTGCTCCAAAGCTTGTGGAATCTACAATCCACACCTCTAGGGTTTCAAACCGAAAACGTGATCGCCACCCGCATCGCGCTCGGCCGCAGCGGATACCAGGAACCGGGTCGGCGCCAGGCCTTCTTCACGCAACTAGAAGCCTTTGCCAGCGCCGCACCGGGCTCAACGGCTTTCGCCCTCTCAGATTCCATCCCACCTCTCGGGCCAATGCAGGCGATGATCTTTTCGAACATCGAAGTCGAGCACCGCCCCAAGCCTCCGCAGCCGACGGGCGGCATGGTCCCACAACGAGTCGTTTCCCCATCTTTCTTTTCAATCCTCGGGATCCCCATCCGCAAAGGTAGAACCTTCAACGATCAGGATCGCCAATCAGCCGAGCGCACCGTCGTCATCAACGAACTGCTTGCCCAACGCCTCTTCCCACAACAGGACGCCATAGGCCAGCGATTGCGCTTCGGCGCACAGGGAGAATGGCACAACGTGATTGGAGTCGTAGGCAGCGTCAACAATAATGGCCTCGCCGCCCGTGAACCCGAATACTACTTTGCTCGCAAGATCAATCAGGATTCGGGCCACGGTTTCCTGCTGATCCGCACAACCAGCTCGCCCGCAGTGATCGAAAGCTGGCTCAAGCAACAGCTAGCCGCGATCAACCCGACCTTGCCAATTACCTCGGAGCGTCTCTCGACAAAGGTCACCGAACTCTCCGTCCGTCCCCGCTTCCAGGCGATTCTGCTAACTACCTTCGCGTTACTTGGCCTGCTACTCGCGGTCCTTGGTCTCTATGGCGTAATCACATTTCTGGTTACTCAGCGAACCCGTGAGCTGGGCGTCAGGCTCGCGCTGGGCGCAACGGCTAGCAACATCCGGCGGTTAATTCTGAAGCAAGCTTCTCAGTGGACGGTCGCTGGCCTCAGCATTGGCCTCATCGCCGCATGGTTTTCGACATCTCTGCTGGACAAATTGCTCTATCAAGTGACTCCGCGAAATCCGGCAACCTGGCTGATCGCGGCCTCCACGCTACTCGCCGCCGCACTCTTCGCCGCCTGGCTGCCAGCCCGGAGGGCAGGCCGAATCGATCCGGCCATCGCACTCCGCTCCGACGGATAATGGATTAGCATGATGTTGCACTTGGAGCGTGCGCTACTTCTGATCGCCTTCACCATCGGCGTGCTCGCGCAATCGCCGCCCACCCACTTCGAGGGTAAGCGAATCATTCTCAGCAAAGATCAGTTGGATGATCCTGGCCAGGCAATAGGGAACAAGGCCGCCTATGTTTGTTTGGAAGCCCAGCCAGAGAACCGATGCTATACGGCGCCGGAAGAATACATCCGTTCCGCCAAGGTCCAACTGGTCCAATTGAATCCGTCTTCGCAAGCGCTCCTGTTTTCTGCAGAGAGCTATGGAGTCAGCGGCTGGAAGTTCTTTTACTCAATGCTGCAGTTGGATTCCAAGGGTCAATTCAAGGAGTTGTTTGACTCGAACCCTACCCTCTCCAGCCGAAGCACGCTGGGTTGGATTGCCGACCCCTCCATTTCTGTGGCGCCCACTTTTGTAACATTTGATGCTGTTATTGGAGTCGGCGAAACCAGTCCAGAACCTCATCGCTGCATGGTTTCCGTTTATGTCTACGTGCGCCCCGAATGGTCTGATGACCCCAGGTATGTATTCGCAGATCAATTCCTCACCGTTAAGAAATATGACTTCTACACTACCGAAGTCCTCCTTTCGGAGAAGCCGGAAATCCTGTCCAGGCTGAAGCGCGTGCTGGCAGAGTGGCGGAATCGCAGCAAGCTGCAGTAGCCAACTCCCCCTACGAACAACAAAAAAACTCTGCTAGTATGCGATTAGTGACGAACTGTACCCACGCGCAGGGAATATCCTGCTCACGGCCCCGAGTGGCCTCCTCCAACTAAGCGCATGTTTCCGAACAATCGACCCCCCTTCCGGCGCTTACCCAAGATCAGAGAAAACGTAAACGAAGCCATCCGTGTCAAGGAAGTACGCGCTGTATTTCCCGACGGTGTGGTTGAAGTTTTGCCCACGCCGACGGCGATTCGCAGGGCACAGGAATTGGGCCTCGACCTGATTCTCGTTTCTCCTACGGCGGAGCCTCCCGTCGCCAAGGCCATGGATTACGGCCAGTGGCAGTACGAGCAAAAAAAGAAAACTCACGACGCCAAGAAGAAGCAGCACATCATCCAGGTGAAGGAAGTGAAGTTCCGCCCCAACACCGATGATCACGACTACGAGTTCAAAAAGAACAACGCCATGCGCTTCCTGAAGGAAGGCAATCGCGTCAAAGCCGTTGTCCAGTTCCGTGGTCGCGAAATCGCCCACGTCGACCTTGGCAAGAAACTCCTGCAGCGCTTCGCCGAAGACCTGAAGGACATCGGCGCAGTCGAAGGCCAGCCTAAACTCGAAGGCCGTAACGCTCATATCATCATGAGCCCGGTGAAGGCGCAGACTCCTCCTGCCAAAGATAAGTCTAAGGACAAGCCCCAAGGTCCTCCCCCGCCTAAGCCTCAAGCCACCAGCTAAACTTCCGAACCCAACCATGTGCCCGGAGTCGACACGTAGTCCGGCTCCGGCGCTGCACCGTTCATTACGAACTCCCGGTACATCTCTAGAAACCGCCCAGCCGTCTCTGGTGCGTGGAATCGCTTCGCGGTAGCGAACCCTTCGCTCACCCTCCGCGCTCGCTCTTCCTCATCGAAACAGGCTTCGACCGCCGCCGCAAACTTGTTGGCAACCGGCGGCACCAGCCATGCGTTGCGCTCGGTCGCGCAAGTCAGGATGCCTCCGCTGTTCGGCCCCACCAGAGGCACGCCATTCGCCATTGCTTCAAGCGGTGCGATCCCGAACGGTTCCGCCGGATTTGTTTGGACGAACACATCGGCACCCGCAAAGACCTTCGCCAGCTCGGCCCTGCTTTGGATATGTCCGAGAAAGCTTGCTCGCCCCGGGAATCGCCGCCTGGCTTCTGCCTCAAGACTGGCTCTCAATATCCCATCCCCCGCCAATACCAACCGGTAATTCTCGCCGAGCAGCGCAAACATATCCATCAACAGCGAGAGGTTCTTCTCCCGTGCCAGCCGGGCCTGCGTACAAAGCTACGCGGGGGCCATCTCGCCGCCCAATCGCTTGTCGGGTTGAGGCGTCGAACATCGAGAGATCGACTCCCGGGCGGGCGCACATAGATGCCACGCTCGCGAACATGGCCCCTGGAAGCTTCGCGCAACTCCATCGCCACATGCTCTGAGTTCACGATGTGGTGATCGAAGAACCCGAAGTACACCCACTTCATATACCAGCGCGCAAACGCTTTGCCCACGGGAGACCGCGTCAGATAAACGCCCAGATTGTCGTCCATTCGCTCGCAGGATAGCCCGATCAAAACAGGCCGCTTCGCAAACCCTTTCAGGTACTCTTTGCGAATCAAACCAGCCAGATAATGCAGGCTGTACTTATCGCAAATCTCGATCAGGTCGGGTTGATCCTCCAGCAGGATCTCAACCACCCGCCGGCTTACTCCTGGCCATGCGTTCGGCATGATGCTGCGATAGGCCGAGTTAAACGGGGACACTACAGCCTTCACCGAGTGAATCCGCGTGCTTCCCTTACGCTCCACTCCGTCTTCAGCCCCCGGCACCACCATCGCCAGTTGTTGCCCGGTCCTCTCCGCCTCATTGAGGAGAGAACGGTAGTGTGTCGCGATCCCACCGGAGGAAGCGTGCCAGGCATTCGTCAGATGGATCGTTTTCATCTGGGGTTGGTTCGCAATATCAGACGCGGCCCACTCGTCACAAAGCCCCAGGCGAGCAATGGAAACGCCGCGATATCCTGCCAGATCGATCGTGCTCCTGTGCCCACGATCAGCGATCCACGCCGCATCGAATAGAGATTGAACAAGGTCGAAATGATCGTAAACCCGTAGCTCAAGCTAATCGAAGTTACCAGCTTGGGCGTACCTTGCATCCAGTGAATGCCGAACTCGATCGTGTGCTGCAGAATTGGTAAGGCAATTATTGCCAGCAAATTTGCCTTCCAGGCGGGACTCATGCGCGACAGCGCCTGTGTCATCGAGCCGTAGTATCCCGATGCAGCAATCCGGTACAAAAACTCGGCCAGCGCCGCACCGGTGGCGGCTTTCCAGCCACTCGTTATGCTCACCAAGAAGAAAATCGAACAGCGTATCAACGCGCTGAACAGCGCCGCCTTCCAATGCCAGGTTCGGAGGGCGCAAGCAAGCGGGGAGGTGCGAGCCATGTACTCATCAGCGTAATGGCTCAGTGTTTGAAACTGGTGAATGTCTCATGAAGGATCGGCTAACGAACCAATCTTTCGCATCTTCGAACAGCGAATAGAACACCGGTACGGCGAGCAATGTCAGCAGCAGGCATAAGCTTTGCCCGCCAACTACCAAAACACCGATGGATCGGTTTGTTTCTGCTCCTGGCCCCGTACCTAGAACCAGCGGGATCATTCCTGCTACCAGCGCGATGGTGGTCATCAGGATCGGCCGCAACCGGTCGCGATTGGCCAGTATGATCGCTTCGTGCCGCGCCACGCCTTTGGCGCGCAGAGTATTCATATGATCGATCTGCAGGATTGCGTTCTTCTTCACCACGCCGAACAGTAGCAGGATCCCCAACATCGAGAAGATATTCAGATGCTGCCCAGCCACGGCGCTGCTTAACATGGCGAACGGCACTGACAAGGGCAGGGTCAGCAAGATCGTTACCGGGTGAATGAAGCTCTCAAACTGCGCAGCGAGCACCATGTACATGAACGTGAACGTCAGGCCGACGGCGATCATGAAGTAGAAGCCCGTCTTCTCCATTTCTTTCACGTCGCCCGACACAGCCTGCTTGTAGCCGGGGGCAAACTCCATCGTTTCGACAAACTTGCGGATCGATTCCACCGCCTCGCTCTGGCTGCCGCCGGGCGCTACGTTGGCATAGAGCGTTACCTGTCGCTGCCGCTGGAACCGGTCGATAGAACCGGGTCCGGTGCCCTCCACCAGGCTCGCCACATTGCGCAGCTCGATCGAAGTTCCATTGGCCGCCGGCACCATCAGGCGCAGAATCGCATCGCGATCCCGGCGAGTCTCCGCGTCTGCTCTCACGCGGATGTCGTATTGATTCTTGCCTTCATTAAAGGTCGTAACGCGCTCTCCGGCGAACATCGTATTGACGGTTGCGGCAATATCCTCGACGCGCACTCCCAGGTCTGCGGCTCGTGCACGGTCGATTTTCACCCGTAGTTCCGGCTTGCCCGGCAACAGGCTCCGATCCGCGTCGGCCATGTTTTTGTCCTTCTTTATGTGCTCCAGCAGCTTGGCCGAATACTCGTCGAGCTTGCCCAAATCGGGCCCGGCGATGATGAACTGGATCGTCGCATTGCGCTCGCCGCCCGCAAACGGATTCACGGGTTGCACGGAGGTGTAAATCTCCTTCGGGTAAGCCTTGAGCATTTCACGCGCTGCGGCAATCAAATCTTTCTGCGCCGGCTTGCGCTCGGTCGTCGGCTTCAGACGAACGAAGATTGTTCCGGAATTTACTTGCTCTTGCGCATTGAAGCCCGGCACGGCGAGCGTCGATTGTACGCCAACCAACTCGTTGCGAATCCGTCGCGCAATATCCTCCATGACCGATTCGCTGGCGGCGAGCGAAGTGCCTTCCGGCATCCGCACCAACACCTCAAACTCGTTCTCGTCATCCTCGGCGATAAACGTAAATCCGGCGATCATTGCCAGCGGCACAATCGACACAATCACGATTAGACACAGCGCCACCACTTTGCCCCGGTTCGCCATCGACCACTCGAGCATCGCTGTGTAGACACGGTCGAGCCAGACATTGAGGCCCTCGTTCTTTGAAGCATGCCCCGCTCGATTCGGCTTGATCCATCGGGCCGCCAGAGTCGGCGTAAGCGTAAACGAGACGATGAGACTCACTGCGATCGCAGCCGCGCTGGTTAGCCCGAAGCTCTGCATGAACTGGCCGACGATGCCGCCCATGAATCCGATCGGCACAAACACGGCGAGCAGCGAGAGTGTGGTGGCCATCACCGCCAAACCAATCTCACGCGTACCTTCGATGGCCGCCTCGAAGGGCGGCATACCCTTCTCCTCCACGAACCGGTAAATGTTTTCGAGCACCACAATCGCGTCGTCGATCACAATGCCCACCATCAAGGTCAAGGCGAGCATCGTCATCATGTTTAGCGTGTAGCCGAGCATCTTCATGACCGCGAGCGCCGACACAATGCTGGTGGGAATCGCGATCGCCGCAATTACCGTGCTGCGCCAGTTGCGCAAGAACAGAAACACTACGCCCGCCGCCAGGAATCCACCTACGATCAGATGTTCCTCAATACTGTTCAGCGATGCGCGAATGAACTCACTTTGATCCCGAACCAGATCCAGCTTTACATCCTTCGGCAAGGTCGCTGAAATCTCCGCGATCCTTTCCTTTACGGCATCGATCGTTGCAACTGTGTTCACGCCCGATTGCTTCTGAATGCCGATCACAATCGCGCTCTCGCCATTCTGCCTCGCCACCGAGGTCGGCTGCTTACCTCCATCGAGCACGGCCGCCACATCACTCAGCTTGACGGGATAGCCGTCCCGAGTTGCCACTACGATTCCAGCCAGCGACTTCAGGTCAGCAGTTTTGCCAAGGGTCCGCAGTGTGAGGCGCTGTCCGCCTTGATCGAGAGCACCGCCTGGCAATTCCAGATTCTGGGCGCGCAGAGCATTCGTCAACTCGGCCACCGTGAGCGAGTAGGCTCGCAACCGATTCGTATCGAGGCGCACTTCGATCTCGCGCTTGCTGCCGCCAAAGATCCGCACCGAACCGACGCCCGACACGCTTTCAATGCGATCCACGATTTCCTTGTCGGCGAATTCTGTAATTTGCACCAAGCCCCGCAGTGAACGTACCGCATAAAGCAACACATCGGCCGAATCGCTGTTCAGCTTCTGCACCTGCGGTTTCTCAGCCGTCTTGGGCAGTTCGTTCAGAATCAGATCCACCTTCTGGCGGACTTCAGCCGCGGCGGTGTCGACGTTCTTGCCGAGTTCAAACTGCATGATCACCTGCGAGATCCCCTCGGCTGATACGGAGCGCAAGTCTTCGATGCCAGACACGGTGTTTACCGCGCCTTCGATTCGATCCGAAATCTCGCGCTCGATTTCTTCCGGCGATGCTCCCGGATTCATTGTCACCACCGTCACGATCGGGAGATCCACGTTCGGGAATCGATCGACGCCCAGCAGCCCGAACGAGAAAGCCCCCACCACAGTCATCGCGAGAACGATCATGCTCGCAAACACGGGCCTTTTGACGCAAACTTCGGCTAGTTTCTGCATAACGGGTTACCTCACTTCGACGGCGGCACCGTCGAACAACTTCGCTCGGTCTGACACAATCACCACCGCATCGGCATCAAGACCGCGCCGCACCTGGACTTCCGTAGAGGACCTTCCCGCCAGCTCGACCAGCTTCAGTCGAGCCACTCCCTTTTCGATCGTCCAGACGCGGTTGGAATCTGTACGGCTATCGAGATCGAGCCCAGTCGCGGGCACGACAACACGACTCTCGCTGCGACCCAGGTCGACCATCACTTCGGCGAACATCCCCGGCTTTAGAAGCAGCTTCGCGTTTTCGAATCGCGCCTCCACAAGAAAGCTTCGCGAGTTTGGATTGACCGCCATATTTACATTCGCTACGACGCCTTCAAACCACTCTTCGCCAAAGGCCTGGACGCGAGCTCTCACCTTCAATCCGGGCTTGATCCGCGAAGCCTCCGATTCCGGCACTTGTATCTCAAGCTTGAGTGGCTGAATCCGGTCGATCGTAACCAGCTTGCTTTGATTGTTGACGAACTCACCGGCGGCCACCATTCGCGCACTGACGTAGCCGGCAAATGGTGCACGAATTGTCGTATCCGCCAAGGCCTTGCGAGCCAGCCCTGTTTGCGCTCGCGCGCTCTCGAGCGCTGCCCGCGCGCCATCCAAGCTTCCGCTGGATTGGCGTGCCTGATTGAGCGCCGCATCGTATTGTTTAGTAGCCCCGGCCACTCGCGCCTCGGCCATAGCGAGGTTCGCCTTGGCTCTGTCGTAAGAAGCGCGGGAAACGTCGCCCCCTTTGAGAAGGTTCGCTGCTCGCCGTTCTTCGATCTCAAGTAATCTTTGCTCGGCCTGCGCCGAATCGAGCGTCGCCTTGGCCGACAACACCTCCGGGACATTCTCAAGCCGGGTGGTCAATCCAGCTCCGAGCCTCGCCTCGGCTTGCTTCAGGTTCGCTGTTGCTTCCTTTTCGCGAGCGAGAGCTTCTTGTAACCGCAGTTGCGCCGATTGCTGGTTCAACACCACGACCGCCGCGCCTTGCGACACGGCGTTGCCAATTCGAACTGGCGTGACCGCTACAATGCCCTCAACCTCCGAGGCTAGTGTTGCGCTGGACTCAGCGGCAAACGTCCCCGTGAGCGACAACTCGATTGGCGCCTCGATCGCTCGTCCCTTTGCGGTTTTCACGGCCACAGGTGCTGCCGCCGCCACATCTGTCTTGCGGGTGGCAACTTCGCCACCGCAGCCAACCATCAATATCGAAACTAGTGCAATCCACTTCATGATTTACTCCACGCTCACTTGAAACACTTCGAGACTCTGACCACTCAACCGCCGCAACTCTGCTGCCGCAAGATTGAAGCTGCGCCAGGCATTTACCAGTAACTGCCGACTCTCGGCCAATTCGTTCTGCCGCGTATTCAAACTCAGATTGTTCGACTGCCCCTCACGAAACAAACGGAACTCGCTCTGAAGCCGGTCGGAGCTCGCGGTCCTTGCTGCTGCCGCATCCTCGATGCGCAGCCGCGCCGACTCAAGCCGCGCCCAGCCTTGCTCCACGCCTGCGGCCAGCGCAATCTCCGCCTGCCGCCGTTGGGCCGCAATCCTCGTCTCAAGCAGTTTCTGTTGTGCCAGCCGGCCCTCGGCGGTTCGATTGCGGATCGGCAATTCGATGTTCAATGTGGCCTGATAGGTTGGGTAGCGGTTGCGCAAGGCCTGATTGGCCGCGCGCGGAAATCCTCCGATGAGTTGCGGCGGTGCATCCAGATTGATACCCGGAAAAAACTGTCCCTGTGGGACGCTGTTGCCCGCCAGCCCTTGCTGTAGATGCGTGAAGCTGAGGTCCACTTGCGGCTTTGCCCCCTCGGCCGCAACCGCCGTCATGTCCTTCTGAGCCTCAAGCCGCATCGCTAAGCCGAGCAACTCAGGATGCTTTTCGATCGCCATCGTCTTCAGTTCCTCACGCTTCCAGCTCAACTCAGATCTCGACTCACCCGGCCGCAGATTTTCACTCCAGATCGCATCCGCGGGCGACCCGGCGATCAATCCTTTCAACTCCACTTGCGCCTCGAGATAACCGCCAAAAGCGTTGGCGCGATTCTCTCGTGCGCGGCTCAATTGCCCACGGGCGCCCGCCAGATCGGTCTCTGCCATTTCACCTTCTTTTACCTGGCGCGCCGTTGAGTCGAGACTCTCGCTGGCAAATCGCTCAACATCCCGCGCTGCCTCATACGCTTCACTTGCTGCTACGAAGCTCCAGTACGCTGTTTCCACTCGGAACACCAGATTCAGCAAGCGAGCGTCAAAGTCGTGCCGCAGCGTCTTCAACTCCTTGCGCCTCACCTTCAGCTCCGCTCGGAACTCGTCCGTTTTGCGGCCTCGCAACAAAGGAATCGTGATCGAGGTCCTTTGATTTAGCTGGTAGTAAGGGTTCAGCGATGTGAACGGGTTGCTGGTTGCAAGCCGCGTGTTCTCGAGCGCCGAGTCCAATTGCATGCCCATCCAGGGCAAGCGCTGCCGAGTCGTCAGCGCCTGGGTCCAACTTCGTTCATCCAGCCGTCCATTCACGCCTTGCAGGATGCTAGTGGCTGGAGTGGTGGCCTGCCGCCACTCGCCACGGAGCCCCAGCACCGGATCAAACGCACCTTGCGCCGCTCGCAGTGCGGGTTTCGCGGCGTCGAAGCTCGCCTTCTCGGCGACGACTTCTGGGTTATTTGCAATTGCCCGCTGCACAGCCTCGCGGAGGGTCATTACGGTTTCCGCATGTAGAGCTGGAATCGCGGCTAGCAATATGAACTTACTCAGCATCACCTAAATCTCCTATTCGCGCGTCATCGCCATCAGGCGGTCGTGCACACGGTGGATGTGCGGGTCGTCGGGTTCGGTCAGTCCAAACAGCACCTGCAGCCAGATGCTGTCCGATGCAGCCGCGATGATGTGTCCCATGACAGGGTCGACGCCGTCGCCTTCCACCATCGCCATCATTCCGCGGATGCACTCGCGCTTGGTCCGGAACAATTCCGGCTCGGCCAGCGACATCTCCGCCACGATCTGGAAAACGCTGGGAATTCCGTTCGAGATTGACTCGAGGTTGCACTTCAGATACGCGCGCAGATACCGCCCGGGGGCCTCTGGTTCTTCCGAGAGAATTCGCTGCATCTGGAGGTCAATCAACTGGAACGCATGGTCATGCATTGCGCCGAGCAGCGCTTCCTTTGAGGGAAAGTGATGGATCAGCCCACCCTTGCTCACGCCCGCCTGCTTGGCTACTTTGTCGAGCGTAAACGCCCTCACCCCTTGGGTCCGCAAAACTTCCTGGGCAGCCACCAGGATCGATTCATGTGTCAGATCAGCCTTTTTCGCCATAAGAAAACCGACCAACCAGTCGGTATATTCTCAAATTACCGTCCAACCAGTCGGTTGTCAATCAAAAATGTGCTTGACATCAAAATCGCCCTAGAACATCATAAACATTATAATGAGAACTACGCTGGACATCGAATCTGAAGTTCTGGCGGTCGCAAAGTCGCTAGCTTCTGCTCGTGGAATCTCGGTCGGAGCCGCTCTTTCTGAATTGGCTCGCCGTGGATTTGCCTCTCGAACCCCAACTCGCGACCGCAACGGAATTGCTGTATTTCAACTCCCTGCGGGCTCCCCTGTCTTCGGCCCCGACGATGTCGCCAAGGCTCTCGAAACGGAAGATCTTCAGCTGGCCTCCCAATTCATCTCCCCAGTCCGGTAACTCATGGCCGCTCATCTTCTCGATGTTAATGTTCTGCTCGCCCTATTTGTGCCAACCCACGTTCATCATCAGGCAGCTCATCATTGGTTTGCGAACCGAGCTCGCGACGGCTGGGCCACTTGTCCGATCACGCAACTCGGATTCCTTCGTCTCTCGATGCAACCCGCTGTGGTGAAGATACCGCTGCTGTTTAGTGACGCGATCGAAGCACTCACTCGTACGACAGCCAGTGCATTGCATTTCTTTTGGCAAATGAACTTTACGCCAGCCGAAATACGCCCTGCAGTTCGGGACCGAATCGTCGGGGCCGGACAAGTCACGGACGCCATCTTGATTGAACTGGCGCTCCGCAACGGCGGGACGCTCGCCACCTTCGATCAAAAAATCAAGGGCTGGGCCGACGCTGGCGTCACAATAATTGAGGTCTGAGCGGGTTCTATTCCCACTCAATCGTCGCTGGTGGTTTGTTCGTCAGATCGAAGAAGACTGCGGCGATGCCAGGCACGGCCAGCAGCTCTTCTGTCATCTGTCGCAGCAGCACTTCCGGCATCGGCACGGCCTTAGCCGTCATGCCGTCGACGCTATCGATCGGCCGCAACACAACGCTGTCTGGAATCCCCTCGCCACCGCAGGGCAAAAGCACTACCGGGAACTGCCAGATTTTTTCCTCGAAGCCACTGTCGGTGCTCAGTCGCCGCACAATCGCATCGCAGCGCCGCAATCTCTCTAGCCGAACCTGGTCGATCGCTGAAACCGTTGAGCGGAACTCGCTTAGAGGGAGCTTGCCAGCAACCAATGCGACCACCCGGTTTACTTCTTGGTTCAGGTTGATCGATTCGGTTGCGGTGGCGAATGCTGCTTCGCTGTATTGGTCGAGGGCCAGCGTCAAACGATAGGTGCGCGAATCGCCTTGTACGCCAACGCTCAGCACCGGGAGAACTACTTCACCATCTACTTTGATGGCAGCCTCGGCTTTGTTCGTGCAGAGGCAGCGGATCGCGAGACCTGGCCCGGGGAACGGGTGCCGGTCGAGCAGTTCATCCGGCAAGCCGATGGTTCTGCCCACCTGCCGCACTTCATCCTTATAGAGCTGCGCCAGCGGCTCCACCAGGCGACCTTCTTCAATCAGCTTCTGGATGCCGGCTACACGGTTGTGATGCGTCTTGATCACCTCAGCCTTGGCCGTTCCACCGCTCTCGATGGTGTCTGGGTAAATCGTGCCCTGGCCAAGAATCCAGGCGCTATCGAGGAAATGCCCGCTTTCGAGGACACGCTGTTGCACGGCAACAAACTCTTCGCCGATGATCTTGCGCTTCGCCTCGGGCTCCACGACGCCAGCCAGCTTCGATAAGAACTCGGCGCGTGCATCCACCACTTCAAAGGAATCGCCCGCCATCCGCGTGAACACCTCGCGGACAAACTCGCTTTCTCCTTCGCGCATCAAGCCCGTATCCACATATGCCGCATGCACGCGCTCTTTACCGAGCGCCTTTAGACACAGCGAGAATGCGACGGTTGAATCCACTCCACCTGAGGCAAAAAAGAACACTTTCCGGCCCCGCGCCGTTCGGCGAATCTCATCTTCAATGTCTTCGATCTGGCGTGTTGGGTCCCAATCCTGTGTGCAACCGGCAATGCCAAACAGGAAGTTTCCGAGCAGGATCTTACCGCCTTGGGTGTGTACAACCTCAGGATGGAACTGGATGCCAAACAGATTACGCCAATCGTTCGCGATCGCCGCAACCGGACAGGCTTCTGTCGTCGCGGTGATCTCAAAATCCTCTGGCGGCTGCCCCACACGGTCGCGGTGGCTCATCCAAACTTCAGATACCGCCTGGAAGTTGTCAAACAACCGATCCTGGGCGGTTACCTTGAGCGTCGCCAGACCGTACTCGCCTTTGACACCCTTGGTCACCTTGCCGCCTGGGATCAGGTGAGCCATCAGCTGCATCCCGTAGCAGATCCCTAGAACCGGCACACCAAGCGAGAAGATCTCTGGATCTGCCGTTGGGCTGCCTGGCTCATAAACGCTTGCAGGTCCCCCCGAGATGATGATGCCTCTGCGGTCGGCGAGCTTATAGCCATCGGTTTCGCTCGGCTGCACATCGGCGTAGACACCCATTTCGCGCACGCGGCGCGCAATCAAATGACAGTACTGCCCGCCTGCATCGAGCACAGTGATTTGAGATTGTTTGTTCAAACTATCAGGATAAGCCGAACGAGGATTAGTTCATTCGCTGAACAATCATCTTCTTGGCTTTGTCGCCCAACTCACGCGCCTTCGGCAGGGCATCGACGGCCTTCAGGATTTCAGGATCGACTTCCACTTCGAACTTGGCGGCTTCGTCGATGTCGAACGCCGTCTTGTAGAACTCCGCCTGCAGTGTATTCTTCACCCAGGTCTCGTTCGCCTTGAAATCCTCTTCGGTAAACGTTGCGTTGGACTTTTTCAGGAACGCCTTGAACTCGTCGAGAACCTTCGCGTCCGGAGCCCAGCCCTTGGGCAGCTTTGCTTCTTTGGTGCCAAAGTACGCCGGGGTGAAGCTGAAGAATGCAGCACGCCGCAACAGCTCGATCTGGAACTTGTTGAGCGGAACCGGGGCGAATTTTTCATCTGGTGCAATTCCATTTCCGCCATAGACAGCACGACCAGAATCCGTCATTTTGACGTCCTTCGGATTCTTGAGTTCTGTCTCTTTGCGGTAGTAGTAATCGAAGAAGCTGATGTTCGAGTAATCGCGCTGAATCAGGCGTCCGCTCGGCGTGTAGTATTTCGCCGTGGTCAAAGCAAGGCCGCTGTTCTCGTTGAGAGGATAGACGGTTTGCACGAGGCCCTTGCCGAAGGTGTCTTCGCCGATCACCCAGGCGCGGTCATGATCCTGCAGTGCACCTGCAACAATTTCGGCAGCGGAGGCAGAGAACTTGTTCACCACCACTACGATCGGATAGTCAAACGGGCCCGATCCGCGACGCTCGGTGTAGGTACGCTCAGGGTTGGCCCGGCCACGGTGGCTCACTACCAACTGGCCCTTTTGCAGGAACCGGCCGGCCACAGCCACGCCTTCGTTCAACAGCCCGCCCGGGTTGCTGCGAAGGTCCAGAATCAAACCCTTCACATTCTTCTCGCCCAGCCGTTTGAAATTCTCGTTCACCTCGGAGCTCGTGTTTTCGTTAAACGATTCCACGTCGAGGTACATGATCCCTGCCTTGAGCCAGAAGGCATCCTTGACGCTCTTGCGTGGGATTTCGTCGCGCGTCACATTCAAGGTCAAAGGCTTGTCGACGCCTTCACGCTGGATGAGGATTTGGGCCTGCGTCCCACGGGGGCCGCGGAGGAGATCGGCAACATCCGAGGTCGTCATGTTGTCGGTCTTCTTGTCGTTCACTTCAGCGACGATGTCGCCGGGACGAATGCCAGCTTTGTAGGCAGGCGAGGCCGGGAACGGGGCGATCACGATGATGCGCCCATTGCGCGGACCGATTGTCATGCCGACGCCGAAGTAGCGCCCGCGCTGGTCTTCGCGCATCTGCTGGTACATCTTGGGATCGTAGAAATTCGAGTGGGGATCGAGGGTGCGCAACATCCCGGGGATCGCCCCCTGATAGATGGCCCGATCGGCGGATACTTTCTCGGCGAAGTTATCTTCCACCACTTCGTAAACCTTCGCGAAAATACGCAAGCCCGACTTGATGTCGTCTTCTGTAGTTGCGGCGTTTACTTCGTCCAGTTCCGGACCAAACACTCCGCCAAGCACTGAACAAAGCGCCACGAGGAGCGGAATTACCAACCAGGATGCACGGCTACGTGCCATAGAAATACAGGCCTCCGATTTTGACTACAGTATATGCCAATGTCATGGAGACGTTGGCGAGGCCCCGATCGCTTCGAAGATTTTTAGCGGGCCTTGCGGGACAACTGGGCTGAACCGGATTCCCGGCCCACCGGCTTTTTCGTTGCTGGCATGTTCGCCTGAATCCGTCTGACCTGGTCGCTGACACATACAAGAAACATCGGCTGCCTTGCGTTTTTCAAGATGTCGATGATCAGGTGTGTGTTGTCTTCAAGGTAAATATTCTTGCCGTCGGTCACCAGATGCAGGTCAGACCGCACGTCGAGTACTTCGCTCAAACGTTTCCCGATGTTCTTCTGGAGGAATCGCAGCACCCGGCGAATCTTCTGCAGTGAGAAACCCTTTCGCCGCAACTCGGCGATCACTGAGATCTCAAGTACCTCTTCGGTGAGGTAGAGACGGCGGTGTCCCTCCTGGCGCGGTGACACCACCTTCTTCTCGTCCCACCATTGCAGCTGACGAAGGCTAACTCCCGTCAGATCAGATACATCCGTTGATGTAAACGAAGGGGATGGAACCAATAAATCAATATTGCCTTTTTTTGTTTTAACCATAAATGCCCCTTTCTGTTCTGGAGAAGTTTCGCCTTATAAATATGCGCTAGAACACAGATGGGGTCAAGCTACTAGATATAGCGGTAGGCCCCGCGCAGACTACTCTGGGCGGGGCCTCGGTGGATTGATGTTTTGAACGATCTAAGTCTTACTTCTTAGCAGTCACGCGGTCGTAAATGAAACCCGCGGTGCCGCCCGAAGCTGCCCCAATCGCTGCGCCTTTGCCGCCTCCCGCGATCGCTCCAATGGCTGCACCAGCACCCGCGCTGCCTGCCACAATTGCGACGCTCTATCCTGTGCTTCTACCCTTGCTTGCAACTGCGGGGCTCGCCTGAGCTTCGGCTGCAGAACTGCGTTTATCGGTTGAAATTGCAACCCCATGGCCTTGTGCATAATAGAGTGGGTCCACATAGCCAGGAACTCGCACCTCGGGCGCAGCGACTACCAGGGTTTGCTGCTCCACCCTGCGCGAAAGCGCCTGCTCCTTGGCGCTGGCCGAATTCCAGTTCATCGCTACAGCTCCGATGCCGGCGACGAGCACCCCTCCGAGGACGGCCGATAAGATTCCCAATCGAATTTCGTTGTTTTGTATGGTTTTGGTTGCTCCTTGTGCCTGAGGTCAGTGCAAATCGGCAGCCAAACGCCAAGTTGTTGATTCTATTCTTCGTCTGCTTGTGTTTTGACACTTGAGACCTGGTAGAGTTTTCCAGTCTCAGCCGAATTCGTGAAGTTTTTTCCACTGCCCCAGCGGCTCCGCCACCCGTAAACCAGCACTTTCCGTTGGTAGCGCTCGGGCAAGACCGGCAGCCGATTTACCGCCCCGGCCAATTCCGACGGTGGGTTCATAGGCGACTCTTTGATGGTGGCCATCGACGGCGATGCCAGGACAACGCCGGGCTTGGCCGAATCATATCCGACGAGCGCAATCGCCCCTACAAGCAACACTCCCGCCAGAGTTTGGGCGAAAGAAATAATTTCGACCTGCTCCAGTTTCATGGAAGGCCTCCCTTAGTAGATCTCAGTGTTTGTACTGATATCGGCTAGAGACGACCTTAGGTTTAGGGAATTTTTTTCAGCGAATTTTCAGAGGTGGCACAGGGACACTCCGAATTGGCTCAAACAAGCCAAAGGTGATGACTGATGTCGCATTAGCGATTGTCACGTACTGCTTGCCATCCACCGTGTAAGTAATCGGCGAGGAGTAGATTTTGTCGCCCGTCTGGTAGTGCCAAAGGTGCTTACCCGTTCTTGCGTCCATTACGATCAGATGGCCGTCATCGTCCCCGGCGAACAGGACGCCCGTCACAGTGCCTGTCAGCCCCGCCCACATCTCCACCTTGCCCGTCATTGGGTATTGCCACTTGCGCTCCCCTGTGACTGGGTCGAAAGCGCGAATAAAGAACTGCCCCAAATCGTTCGGCTTATGTCCGGCACCGCCGCCTGCGAAATTCTTACCAGGTTCGGGTGTTTTCGACGAACTCGTGTAGACATCGCACTGCTCCAGCACCACCACAGAGAGCAGGCCCGTTGCGGGATTCCATGACTGGCTCATCCAGTTCGTTGCCCCGCGTACCCCTGGGCACACCCGGTTGCCCTCTGGCGTCGGATCCTTGCCCGGCACCGGAATCGGTCGGCCCTGGGGGGTGATTCCGGAAGCCCAGTCCAGTTGCTCGATCAACTTTGAGGAACGCAGGTATTTGCCGGTTTCCCGGTCGAGCAAGTACAGAAAGCCGTTGCGGTTGGCATGGAAAATCACCTTTCGCGGCTTGCCTTCGGATTGGACCTCAGCCAGCACCGGCCAACTCTGGGCGTCCCAGTCATGCCAGTCGCCGGGCGTGAACTGGAAGTACCACTTCATCTTGCCCGTCTTTCCGTCGAGCGCGAGCAGAGAACAACTGTAGAGGTTGTCGCCTTTGCGATCCCCTCCGTAGAAGTCGGGCCAAGGGTTGCCAGTTGTCCAGTAAAGCGTATCCGTGTCGGGGTCATAGGTCCCCGATAGCCAGGTGGACGCGCCACCGTATTCGATGTAGTTGCCCCAGGTCTCGCTACCGGGCTCGCCGCGCTTCGGCACTGTGTAGGTGCGCCAGATTTCATCGCCCGTTGTGGCGTCGAGTGCCGCCAGATAACCGCGCATGCCTTCGTCGCCGCCTGCGGTACCGACAATGATCTTGCCTTCGATGGCTACCGGCGCGGCAGTGCAAAACACGCCGTCCTTGATGTTGCCGTATTGCTTGCGCCAACTCAAGCCGCCCGTTCTACGGTCGAGTGCCACGAGATGGCAATCTGCCGTGACGAAGTAAACGAGATTGCCAAGGATTGCGGCCCCGCGGTTTACGGATTCCTTCTTTGACTGCGCATCGAAGTACTGCCAGATCACGCGGCCGCTACGAGCATCGAGGGCGTAGATGGAATTCGTGTTTGTGTAATACATCACCCCATCGACGACAATGGGCCGAGCCCGCAAGCCCTTCGCCTTCGGTACGTTGAACGTCCACTTCGGTGTCAGATTCTGTGCGTTCTCGGGCGTAATCTGCTTGAGCGGCGATAATCCGCGACCCTGATAGTCCCCGGCATAGGTGAGCCAATTCTGGTTCGGGCTTTGCCGGATGTCGTTGAAGCTCACCTGCGCGGAAACCGTCACGGCTGTCAACAAAAGTAAATAGCGCATTTGGGAGTAGCTCCTATTTCTCGCCCTGCAGGCGCAGATAGCTCACCAGATTGGTGATGTCCGCAGCGCTTAGCCTGGCCTTGTAGTCGAGCGGCATCGTCGTGGGTTTCACAATTTCCATCGACTCGATCTTTTCAACCGGGATCGATCGCAATGTCCCGTCCTTCAACTGCACTTGCACCGTGTAGTTGGTCCTGTCCTTTACTAGCCCGGCCAACTTGCTGCCGTCCCGCAGTGTCATTTTCGCGGCCTCAAAGCCTGGCGTGCGCTCATAGTCGGGGTTGACGATGGATCGTCGCAACTTCGGCAGCGTCGAAGTTCTGCCGATCCGGCTTAGGTCCGGCCCAGCAAAACCGCCCTTGCCCCCGATGCGATGGCAACTCGAACACCCTGCGGTTCCCCAGAACACCTGCTCGCCAGCAGAGGCGTCCCCAGGCGCTTTGACGTCGACCGCCGGTGAGGTGAGTGACCTTACAAAAGCCGCCAGTTCCCAACCTTTATCTTCTGGCAAGTTCGCAGCCGGCATAATGCCAACGCCCTTCTGAATGGTGGTGTACAGGTTTGCGTCTGTCATCGGATGCCAGACACCGCGCTCGATGAGACTTGGTCCGCGTCCGCCACCGCCCTCAGGCCCGTGGCATCCCGCGCAACCGCCAAGGTAGGTTTTACGCCCAGCCTCAATGCGGGCAGCATCGCCCATAAAGGGATGCTTCGCCGCTTCGTCTTCTTTTTCGTGTTGGGCAAACAGTCTCGCCGAGAGGGCGAGACCCATCAGGGTTCGATTCAGATACCGCACAGTATCTGGATTCTATACCCGCAACTATTCCTTCGGTGCGCCTTCGGCCTGCTCGGCCGCCTGCATTTTGTGCAACACCTTGCGCACGTAGTTGCGCGTCTCTTTATATGGCGGAATTCCGCCATGGCGCGCCACAGCCCCAGGCCCGGCGTTGTAAGCGGCTAGCGCTTTGGCCACCTGATTCGGGTCGTCCTGATACTTGATCAGCAATTCGCGCATCAACCTCGCTCCGCCTTCGATGTTCTGTTCGACATCATGCGGGTTCACACCGAGCTGCCTGGCGGTGCCAGGCATCAACTGCATGACCCCGATCGCGCCCTTATGGCTGACGGCGTTCGTCCTCATGCCGGATTCCACCGAAGCAATGCTCTCGATGACGTAAGCCGGTAGCCCATTCGCCTTGGCGGCCTTGCGGATCAGTGCTTTCGTGTCATTCCCAGCAAACTCGGTGATGGGAGCCTTCGGCGCGGGCTTGTTCGGGTCTGGTTCTGGCTCGATGCTCTTGATGTCTGCCGTCGAGAAGATGGTCACCACCGAGGCGACAGTAATGTAGACCTGTTCCCCATCTACATCTGCCTTGTCCACGCGCATCGAAAGTCCGTTGTTCAACTTCACAATCTGCGCCGCGGGCAGCAAAACAACGCTGGCCAGGGCCAATAAACTGAGGCGCAAAAATGACATGAAATCTCAGTGTAAGGAAGTTCCGCAAGGGAACGAATCGGGTAAAAACCTTAGATCCTACTCATAGCGCAAGGCTTCGATGGGGTTCAACTGGCTCGCGCGGTTCGCTGGCAGCATCCCGAAAATCAGCCCAACGGCGAAGGAAACCACAAAGGCAACAATCACGCTTAGCGGCGAAATCGCTACGCCAAACTCAGGCACCAAATACTGCGCCACCAGCGGCCCACTCACTCCCACGAGGATGCCCAGCAGCCCGCCGCCCGTCGAGATCAGTACCGCCTCCATCAAAAACTGCGCCAGCACTTCGCGCCGCGATGCGCCGATCGCCATGCGGATCCCGATCTCCTTGGTGCGCTCTGTCACTGTCACCAGCATGATGTTCATAATCCCGATGCCACTGATCACGAGCGCAATTGCAGCCACCAGGACCAGGACAAACGTCAGAATCAAACTGATGTTTTTTGCGGTGTCGAGGATGGCACCGAGATTGTCTACGAAATACTTCGCTCCCCGCCGGTGCCGGCCTTCAAGAATCCGCTTGACCTCTGCGGTCAAGGCTTCGACATCCTCGGCCCGCTTGGCCTGGATGTACATCGGGTCGATCCGCTCCACGCGAATGTAGTAGCGCACCACGGTAATTGGCACCACCATCGCTCGGTCGGCCAACTCGCTCAAGCCGAAGCTCTGCACTCTTTCCCGAAATACGCCAATCACGGTGAACTGGTGATCCTTTACCTTGATCAGCTTGCCGATCGCGGCCTGGTTCGATCCGTAGAGCAACTGCGCCAGTGGTTCGGTCAATAACGTCACCTTGGCTCTTTGCTTCACCTCAGAAGCGTCAAAGTATCGCCCTGTCAGCAGAATCAGATTCCGCACCTTCGGATAGTACTCATCCACACCCAGGACGCTCGTATCCTGAGGTTTCCCCTCCAGCACCAGCGTGCTGCTGGATGACATCGTTGCCGTTACTGCGACGATTCGGTCCGCAAGTTGATTGCGGATCGCTTCGGCGTCGGCGATCTTGACAAAGTCGGCTTCGCTTTGCTCGCTCTCGCGGCTGCCCGTCTCAAAGTAAGCCCACACCACGTTCGACCCAATGCCACGAATCTGATCGAGGATGAATTCTGTACTCGTTAGCGAAATCGTCACCACCAGAATTACGCTGGCATTGCCGATCACCAGCCCCAACGCGGTCAGGAGCGTGCGAACGCGATTGGCCTTCAGGGCCTCATAACTCGACTTGAGTACTTCGCCAACGCGCAAGTCTCAAGCTCCCTGGATCTTCGACAACAGTTTTCTTGCTTCTTCTTTGTGGTCGTCGTCCGGCTTTACCTTGCTGTTCATGTATTGCTCCAGCAGTTGCCGGGCTTCGGGCAGATTTCTCTTCTGCTCGATCAGCAGATTGGCCCGCTCCCAGAGGTAGGTAGGGTTGCTCGGTTCGATCTTGCGGGCCTGCTCAAAGATCTGCTCGCTTTCCTGCGTCCTGCCTCGCTTAGCGAGAAACTTTGCCAGATCCACGATCCGACCGATCTGTTTCGGCGCCATTTCCATGCTGCGGCGCAGTTGCGCCTCTGCCGTCTTGAAATCCTTTTTCTCTTCGGCCACGCGCGCCATTGCCCAGTGACGTTCCACAGGGTCTACGGCTGCGATCTTCTCAATCAATGCTTGTGCCTTATCCAGGCCGCCGCCGAGAAATCCAGGAGCTTGCAGGTAATACTCGAACAGGTCGTTCAGAGCTTCGATATTTCGCACATCGAGCTCAACGGCTCGCTCAAAATTCTGTCGTGCCTTGCTGGCATAACCGGGTGCGGACAAGAACGAAGCCAACTCGGCCCGACGGCCGTAAGTCCTTCCCAGCCAATGCCAATGACTGCTGTTTCGCGGGTCCAGGCTCGTCGCCTTTTCAAAGGTATCGGTCGCCTTCTTGTACTCACCCATCATGAAGTAGTTGCGACCCAAGAGGTTCCAGTCCGCTCCGGTCTTGTTTTGAACCGCCTCAAGCACTCGCGTGCTCGCCGGATAATCCGTCTTTTCAAAGAGGATGCGCGCTTTTTCATACTCCTGGCCGGCGGCCAGCGCAAACAATGCGGAAATCAACAAAATCAGGACAAACTGCATAAGACCCACTTATTCAAGTGTAAGCGATTACAATACTCAACTTCTACTCGTTGAGACGCAGCCGGGCGATGCTTCGGATTCAAAAATCGCCTTCGCAATTGCTACACTTGTCATTTCAGCCTTCCATGCGCCGAATCCTGCTAGCCAGTCTTGCGCTCGCGCTCCTGCTCACCGCCCAGGACCGCAAACCCAAGCCTCCCGAAATCGAATTCGTCCAGGTCAGCGTCCACCGCATCGACGACCAGTTGCTTGCCGCTGACGGCAGCCTGCGCAATACCAGCGCCAAGACGATCAACAAAGCGCAAATCATCTTTGAGTTTTTTGCCCCCGGCAAGCAATCCATCACGATCCAGAAGGGCTCTCCAGAACCGGACACCATCGAACCCGGCGACCTGGTCGAGTTCCACCTGCAACTGCGCGCCCCCGCGCGAGCCGTGCAAGTGGTTCTGGGTGCCGAAGATGGCAGTGGCCGCGACCTTCGCGTCGGAAAACCGGGCCCCTATCCAGTCGAATAATCCGCATGATCGAAACCATTCACCCCGCCCAGAATCTTTCCGGCGCAATCCGCCTTCCCGGCGACAAATCCATTTCACATCGCTGGGCCATGATCTCCGCCCTTGCCGAAGGTAAGACGACCATTCATGGCTATGCCACTGGCGAGGATTGCCATTCTACACTCGGTATTCTTACGAGTCTCGGCATTGAGGTGGAGGATAAGGGCAGCGAAGTTTCCATCCAGGGCAAAGGTCTCGACGGGCTTCAAGCCCCCACCCGCGATCTCGACGCCGGCAACTCCGGCTCCACGATCCGCATGATGAGCGGCATCCTCGCGGCCCAGCCCTTCGTTTCGCGCATCCATGGCGACGAATCTCTTTCAAAGCGCCCCATGCAGCGCGTCATGACTCCGCTGGCCGAAATGGGTGCCAACATCGTCGCAACCAACGGCAAGTTCCCGCCGCTGGAAATCCATGGCGGCAAGCTCAAAGCAATCGACTATTCAACTCCCGTTGCCAGCGCCCAGGTGAAGACCTGTGTGCTTTTCGCAGGCCTGTTCTGTGACGGCGACACGATTGTCCGCGAGCCGATTCGCACTCGGGATCACACTGAGCTTGCCCTGCGCATGTTCGGTGCTGACGTCCGTTCCGCGAACAATGTCATCACCATCAAGGGCCGCCCGCATCTGACCGCCAAGGACCTCACTGTGCCTGGCGATCTGAGTTCCTCGGCGTTCTTTCTTTCGGCCGCGCTGATGATTCCCAATTCCAATCTGGTGATCGGCGGCGTTGGTCTCAACCCCACTCGAACGGCCTTGCTTGATTATCTTGTCGGTCTCGGTGCCGGCATCAAGATTCTCAATGTTGGGGAACAACACGGTGAACTTGTCGGTGACATTCTTGTCCGTGGTTCCGTTCAGCGTCCCGGCCAGATCTCTGGCGCACTGACTGCATCGCTGATCGACGAAATCCCCACTCTCGCCGTCCTTGGTGCCGCAACCCACGGCCTCGACGTGCGCGACGCCTCTGAGCTGCGCATCAAAGAGACCGACCGCATCGCCACGGTTGCCGAAAACTTCCAGCGCGCTGGCATCGAAATCGAAGTCCGCGAGGACGGCTTTACCGTTCCCGGCAATCAGAAGTTCCGCGCCGCTCAATTTGATAGCTTTGGTGATCACCGCATCGCGATGGCTTTCGCCGTGGCCAGCCTGGTCGCCGATGGTCCTTCGGAAATTCACCGCGCCGAAGCGGCCAGCGTGAGTTTTCCCGAGTTTTATGAAACACTGAAGCGCATCACCGCTTAAGCGCACTCCTATGCCGGAACGGCTCGCTAATCTCACGCTCCAGGGCGTCGTACACGATCTCAACAACGTCTTCGAGACGTTGTTCGAAGCCAACGACATTCTTAAGACCGATCCTAAGTACACCAAGCTCTGCGCGACGATGCTGCGTACCATCAAGCACGGCGCACGCATCGTTAAGAGCCTCGAAACGCAAGGAGGCCTCACCGATGCGGGGCGGCTGATGGATCAGGGTCAAGCCTTGCTGAACGACTTCCTCGTTGCCAGCCGTGGCCCTGCCATTGAAGTCATCCCCACCATCGAACCGAATCTCCAAATCCCAGGAACCCGAGGCGCCTGGGAGCGTGTGCTGCTCAATCTCTTGCTAAACGCGGCCCGCATGATGCCCCAGGGCGGCACCATTTCAGTTCATATGAAGACAACGAAAGCTGGAGTTGAAATCCAGGTTCTCGACACCGGCCCCGGCATCCCGGCCAAAGTTCTCCCCAATCTCTTTGAGCCCGGCTTCACTACAACTCCGCGCCACAAAGGCCTCGGCCTACACATCGTCAGCACCATCGTCGAATCCCAAGGCGGCACCGTGACAGCCGCCAATCGTGAAGACTGTTCGGGAGCTTGCTTTACAATTCTGCTGCCCCGCTGAAGCCATTCAGCACGACCCCGTGCCGCTCAAGGGCTTGCTTCACACTTGGGTCCACCAGTGCCCGCAGTTCTGCCTCCCGGCTTTCTTTCAATCGTGTCGGTGCCTCGCGCAACTCTGGCCCCAGAAACCCGGGATGGCACATGAATTCTGTGGTCCCCTCAGGCAACGCCTCGATCAGGGCCACAAGATCCGCAGCCGTGAATATCCCGGTCCAGACAAACCCGGCGAAGTGATTTGTAGATCGTGCTCCATGCTCACCCAATACACTTTCGAAGTGGCCCTTCATAAGCCCCATGATTTTTGATGCAACGCGTGTCTTGAAGCTCGTTCGCGAGCCATCCATCGGCAGATCAAAGGGTCGCCTCACCCAGGGAATCCCGTACTCACGGCTCAATCTGGCCACTGCCTGCAGCACTGGCGGCAGCAAATGCGTGTGTTTGTGAGTGTCGAGGTGTGTTGGTTTCAACCCGGCCTTCAGGATCTTCTCAATCTGAGCCCGCAGCTCGCGCTGCACATCCCATCGCCCCAGTATCAAGCTCGCCATCAGTGCCGAAACCGTGGGTGGAAGTGCTCTGCCGGGTTCGCTCAGGCTCATCCCTTGCACCATCTGCAGGTGCACGCCGATATCAAGCTTTGGGTTGTCCGCGGCCAGTCTCAGCGCATCTTCAAACGCATCGCCGTTCGCCATCAGCGTTGTTGCCGTGAGAATCCCGTTGCGGTGCGCCTCCACAATTCCAGCATTCACATCCCGTGTGAATCCAAAGTCGTCGGCATTGACGATCAGGCAGCGCAAGGTCTAGAAGAGGGCCAGTTTGATTCGCAGAAACTTTTTCGGGTTGGCGCGGAAGTCCTTCATCAGGCCTTTCATTTCGACCGCCGTACCATTCAGATTTTCGTAAAGTGATGGGTTCACCAACAATTGCCCCAGAGATCCTTCACCCTTATTCACCTTATCGAGCATCATGTCCACGCGACCGATCGTCGCTGAGATTTGCTTGGCTAGCGCATCGCTTTTCAGTAATTGCCCTGCCGTTCCCTTGCCCGCGTTCACATCCGCCAGCAGGGTTTTCAGTTCGACGATACTTGCCTTCGCCTCGAGATACACCGAGTCATCCTTCAGAAGCTTGCCAGCCGTTCCCTGGCCGGATTGTATGTCGGCCACAATCTGGTCCATCCGCCCAAGGGTTTTGCGAACGTCGTTGTACAAGGATTCATCGCTCAAGAGCTTACCCATCGTGCCCTTACCTTGATTGAGCGCTGCCGAAAGCCGCTCCACTTCGCGAGTGATGTTCAAGAAGCGGTTATAAAGCTCTTCGTCTACGAGCAGCTTGCCGATGGTTCCCTTCCCTGCTTCCACCTGGCCCACAATGCCTTCCGCCTTGGTCAGAATATTTTGCAGCACCGCGATGGTTTGAGAAGCCTGCTGTTGGATGTCATCGAGCTCGGGGGTCGATCCGCTGGGCAACTCCCCGCCCTTAGCAACGGGCGTCGATCCTGCGCCCTTCTTGATCGCCACCAGCTTTGCGCCCAGCAAATTTTCCGCCCCGATTGAAACCTTTGAGTCGCTCGGGATCGAAGCCAGCATCTTGTCGTCGATTTCGAGAGTCACCTTGATGATCCGGTTCGGCTTTGATTCCCCCGACAGCGCAATATCCGTCACCTTGCCCACGAGCATCCCGTTCAGCCGCACCGGTGCATTCTTGAGCAGCCCGCCGCTGGTATCGAGGTAGGCATAAACCTTCGATCGCGATTCGAACATGTTGGTCGAGCTCGTGATGTAGAAAGTCAGGGCCACTAATAGCATAAAGGCCGCTATCGCCAGCAGCCCAACTTTCAACTGTGCCCAACTGGTTTTCTTTGACGTCATGCTGGCAGGTGCCCTCGATCTCCTCCGGGCCCAATTCTGGGTGGAGGCTGATGCAATACAAATTGTGACACATAGGGGTCGCGTGAAGCTTCTAACTGCTGCTGCTCACCGAGAAACGCGATCTTCCCCTCCTTCATCACTACAAAGCTTGTGTTGAGGCTGGCGTATTGGCCGTGCGGCACCGCCCGCACCACATCGTGCGTGGCCTCGTCCCATTGATAATTTGCCGCCATTGCCCCATCCTGATACCGGTGGGTTGCCAGTACCGTTGTTGTCTTGCGCAAGTCCCGCTGCTTCACGATCAACGACATGATCGTGTGCGCCGTAATCGGATCCAGGCCCGCGGTGGGCGAATCGTACAAAGACAGTTTGGGATTGGTCACATTGGCGCGAGCGATGCCAACGCGTCGCCGCATGCCGCCGGATAGCTCGCTGGGAAATTTGTCCAGGGTATGCCCCAGCTCGACAAACTCGAGCGACTCGGTCACTCGCGTCAAAATTTCTTCTTCCGGAGCTCGCAAGCGCTTCTGGTTCCGCAACGGATAGCCAACATTCTCTTCGATCGTCAGCGAATCGAAGAGCCCGCCTTCCTGAAACAGAATCCCGACTTCGCTACGAATCTCGAACAGCTCGCTTTCTTTCAGGTCAGTGATGTCGTGGCCCAACAAGCGGATTCGGCCCGAGCTTGGCTGAATCAGCGACATCGCCAGCTTGAGCAGCACCGTCTTGCCGCTGCCGGCCGCCCCCAACAGAATGAATGTGTCTCCGCGGTTCACTGTAAGGTTGACGCGATCCAGCACGAGGTTATCCTCGAATCGGAGGCTCACGTCTTCAAACTGAAGGATCGCTTCGGCCATTACGTCAGGCTCACGAAAATCTGGGTAATCAGAACGTCGATCACAAAGACCCATACGCTCGATACGACCACGGCCTTAGTTGTCGACAATCCCACGCCCTGGGTTCCGCCGGTGGTTCGCATCCCATAAAAACAACCCACCAGCGCAATCACGATCGCGAATACAAACGGCTTCGTCATTCCCTGGGCAATATCATTCAACGCGAGAATATCGATCGCCGAGCTCCAGTATTGGTTCGCCGTGTTACCAATGATCGTGACGGCGATAATCAGCCCGCCCAACAACCCTACGAAGTCTGCAATTGCAGTGAGTAGAGGTTGCATGATGGCGGTCGCCACTAGCCTCGGCACAACAAGTTTTTGGATCGGGTCGGTGCCGAGGGCCCGCATGGCGTCGATTTGCTCGGTCACTTTCATCGAGCCGAGTTCCGATGCGATGCCTGATGCATTTCGCCCAGCGACGAGCAGTGCTGTGAGCACAGGCCCTAGTTCGCGGATGATACTGATCGAAACGACCTGTCCGGTTTGCGAAGTTGCGCCATACGTCTCCAGCGCGCGAGACATCTGCAGGGTCATGACGATACCACTGAAGGCACCAATCAACGCGACGATCGGCAAGCTGCCCACACCGATCGAATCCATCTGCATCAGAATGTCATTCCAGTAGATCGGAGGCTTGGCCACATTCCGCATGCTGCGGCCAGCCAGGATGAGGAAGTCCTGAAACGATTGAACTGGGCTTTTGAGGTAATCGAGCAACCGGGTTAGGCCTCTTAAGGAATGATAAGCGCTACTGATGCTAGCATACCGTTCGTGAACGGCTTAACGGCAATTGAAGGCATCCGCGTCGGCCATGCCACCGACCTTGAGGGCATTACCGGCTGCACTGTTGTTCTTTGCGAAGCTGGCATGACTGGCGGAGTGGACATCCGGGGAGGAGCGAGCGGGACGGCTGAAATTGGGGTCCTCGACCCCATGCATATCACCTCATCCCTTCATGCTGTGGTGCTGTCCGGCGGCAGCGCCTTTGGCCTTGAGGCATCAAGCGGGGTCCGCTGCTTTCTCGAACAACACGACATCGGCTTTGAGATGCGTAGCGCCCGAGTTCCCATCGTGCCTTCTGCCATACTATACGACCTCGGCATCGGCAATCCTCATGCTCGCCCATCGCGAGAAATGGGAGAAGCCGCGGCGGCCGCAGCATTCTCAAGCAAGCCATTCAACCCAATCGCGGAAGGCTCTGTCGGTGCGGGGACAGGAGCCACAGTGGGCAAGCTCAACGGCATTGAGTGCGCCATGAAAGGTGGCCTTGGTACCGCGGTTTGGAATCTCTCCGGCAAGTTCGCTGGTATTCAGGTGGCCGCCCTGGCCGCAGTGAATGCCTTCGGCGACATCCTCGACGCAAAAGGCAAGATCATCGCCGGCACGCGCACCAAACCATCCAGCCGCGATTTCGCGAATACAACCTTAAAGATGCTTGACGGGGCCAAGTCCAAATTCGAAGGCGGTAATACGACTCTCGCTGTCGTCGCCACCAATGCCAAGCTCACAAAAGTCGAGGCCACCAAGCTGGCCCAACTCGCCCAGGCGGGGGTCATCCGCGCAATTTCTCCAGTGCACACCACTCGCGATGGCGACACAATATTCACGCTTTCCACGGGTGCGCGCCCCGCGATCGACATCAATGCCCTCGGCATCGCCGCAGCCGAAGTTCTCGCGGAATCGATCCGCCGAGCCGTCAAACAGGCTCGTTCTCTCGGCGGTGTGCCCGCGATCAGCTAGCGGGCTCCGAGCAACTTAGCGGTCGTCGCCAATTGCCCGAGGTGCCTCTGCGTATGTTCCGCGATGTGCGCGAGCAATGTCCCGAGCGGCACTTCAATCTTTCGGCGGCCAATCTCTCTGACCCCACTCAGATCAGCCCCAGCCATGGCGATCACCCGGCGCTTCGCCTCATCCAGCTGGCTCTCGAGCAGCCCGAGCAATTCGACTGCGCTCAGCTCGTTGCTCAATTCTTCTTTCAAAACCGCCAACTGCTGCTCGCTCAGTTGCCTTCCCTCTGCATAAGTCAACAAGCGATCAATCGATTCCCCGATATGGCGCACATGAAACCCGATCGGTGTTAATCCGCCTGGGCGCGCCCAAACCTGCTCGTCGGCCAATCCCTCGAGGCGACCGCGAACCTCCTCGCGAGTCTGCTCTAGCGTACAGAACAAAAGATGCCGCAAGGGATCGTATTCAACAGGCAAACCTCTCAGCCAGACTTCCGCCATTTTGGCCCCACCTCCTCCATCGCTATAAACGAGGGCCGTCCAATTTTCTTTTCGACAACGTAGTTACTCTCAATCTTCATATCCTCTGGCTCGAGCGTCGTCTTAGCCCCCTTCACGCTCAACGCCATTATCTCAGCGCAATCGACAATTGTGTTCTGGCGAATCACTGCCCGCTTCACTTGTGCATAGCCGTTGAGAGGAGTGTTAGCCACACCCTGCATCACGCTGATCGCCGCCCGCGAGCCTGTGCCCGTCAGTCTCTCAAAAAAATTGCGCTCTACTACATGATCTTCCCCAATGATCCTGACGCCGCCGGACTGCGGATACCCTTCACCTAAGAAGACGTTCCCCTCAACAACGCACGAATTGCCGTGCCGCAACGTCAACGTGCCCGCGCACTCGCGAAACACATTGCCGCGATACACGTTCTCGCAACTCTTGTTCGAGATCACCTCGATCTCGCCATCGCACCTGGTAAACCAATTCTCCTCCACCACACACTTGCCGGGCTGCAGCGATGTCGCCGAATCCCCCACGCGAATTGTCTCGCCGCCGTTCTCGCCAAGCGGCTCCCGAGGCCCGAAGTGGTTGCGATAAATCTTGTGCCTTGCCCCGCTGATATCCCCCTTCTTGAGCCACACAACCAAGGTCGTGCCGCGATTCGTTTTCCCTGCTATGTAGTTGTGGTCAAACTTATTGGCCTCCCCATAAATCGAGACCCATTTCGTATCTACCGATTTGGAGGCGCCATTGTAGTTTTCGATCGCGCACTGCGTCACGCGATTCCCCTTGCCAACCATCGTGATGACCGCCTTGGGCACGGCTCCATCGCGAAACCACAACCCTTCCACACGATTGCCTTCGCCCCCGACAAACAGTGACGAAGCCCCGGTGAACACAACACCGCCTGGGGTCTCGGCGCGGACGCGCATCCCCTTGCCGTCGTATCGGAGTACGCGATCCCGGTACACGCCGTTCGGGATCACCACTTCTGCTGCTTGCATCGCAAACGGCAGCAGCAAAAGCTCCCGTCGCCGCATCACTTCACGATCGTTGTCGGAAACGGAGCCGCCTTCGATGCTTCGCCATTCCGCAGCTTCTGCTGGTTCAGCGTCCGATCCGAGTTCAGTGGAATATACATGCCACCCGTCGATTCGAGAATCCCAAACAACTTCTTGTTCATCTCGACGGCTACTGACTGGTGCTCCTTCGAATCAATCAGATTCTGCATCTCGAGCGGATCGTTTTGGAGGTCGTACAGCTCATCGACATCCCACAGGCCCTGATAGCGGATGTACTTGTAGCGGTCGCCGCGGATGGCATGCACCGTCGGCGTTTGCGGGAAATTACGCTCCCAGTAGTACTCGTAGAGCAGCCCATCGCGCCACTCCGTCTTCTTGCCTTGCGCCAGCCCGAGAAAGCTCTTGCCTTGCATTTCCGGCGTAGCCTTCAAGCCCGCGGCTTCCATACAAGTTGGGGCGATGTCGATATTGGCGACAACTTCATTCAGCTTCTTGCCACGCCCGAACAATTCGGGGCAGTGCAGCAACATCGGCACGCGCATCGATTCTTCATAAGCCGTTCGTTTGTCGATCAGGCCGTGTTCGCCAAAAGCAAAGCCGTTGTCGCCCATGTAGATCACGAGCGTCGAATCGAGCTGATTGCGGCTCTTCAGCGCTGCCATCACTCGCCCGACATTGTCGTCTACGCCACACAATGTTTCGGCATAACGCTTGTAGTACTCGGCGATATCGAGCTTCGAATGATACGGATACTCCACGCCGTGCCAGGAGTTGCGCTGATTCTGTACCCACATCGGCAGGCCTTGTTCAGGCTTGGCAGGCGCATAGGATTTCGGATAAACAAACTTCGCGTTTGCAAACTTGCCCTTGTGGCGCGCTGCGGGTTCAAACTCCGAGTGCGTCGCTTTGTGCGAAAGATACATGAAGAACGGCTTGTCGCGATTGGTTTTGCCCAACCAGTTGAGCGCATAGTCCGTCAGCTCATCGGTGATGTAGCCTTTCTGCGCCACCTTCTGCCCATCCACATTCAAACCGTTGCGACTCGGCCAATAGGTGCCCTGCCCGCGAAAGCTCACCCACCGGTCAAATCCCGGTTGAGGTTCATCGCCTTCTCCACCCATATGCCACTTACCGAAGAAGCCGGTCTGGTATCCGGCCCGCCGACGCAACAGCTCAGGGAAGTAAATCGTCCCGGCGGGGATCGGGTTGTTGTTATCGACAACCCGATGCTTGTGTGCGTATTGCCCAGTCAGAATGGAGGCGCGCGACGGCGAGCACAAGGCCGTTGTTACGAATGCGTTCGGCGCATGCACTCCATTGGCAGCCATCGCGTCGAGGTGCGGAGTCTCCAGAAAGCTCTGACCCTTCAGAAAGCCCATCGCGTCATAGCGATGGTCATCCGTCAGGATGAATACGATGTTGCGAGCCTTGGTTCCCTGTGCCGCAAGGGCGGCACCCGCGCCAGCCAACAGACTTCGCCTTGTCATTAGAGCGGCAGGATCTCTTCGCGAACCGGGTCGAACTTGAGGCGCCGCTTCTGCACATACGCGACGTTGCCCAGATGGCTCGCCTGCGCCGACCGGTGACCGATCCGCACATCGCCATTCGGCAGCTTGCGCGACCGGCAGCAATCGAGGAAGTTCGCCACGTGCTCAATCGTCTGATCCCGCTCGCTCTTCACAATCACTGGTTGCGCATTGCGCTCGTTCGGCCAGAACTCGTAACGGCTGCGATCGATCCAAAGCCGCCCGTTGGTGCCGCACATCTCGACAGCCGCCCCACGAATCCCGGGTGCGAGCGTCGCCTCAAACGTTGCTGTCCACTCCTTCGGATATTCGAGCAACACATGGATCGTGTCTGGCGCGGTGCGCCCGTCCTTGTAGTGATACACACCGCCCGCGGCCACCGCGGAGATGGGGTCGTCCTGATTCATAAACATATGAACCACATCGATCCAGTGCGTGAACAAGTCTGTCACCTGCCCGCCGCCAAAATCCAGATATGCGCGGAAGTTAAAGTACTGCTGCGGATCATAATCGCGCCACTTGAGCGGCCCAAGGAACCGCGCCCAATCGAGGTTGCTCGGCTTCTGCTGCAGCACTGGCGGCGCTTTGCGCAGGTGATACCCGTTGCCGTGCCACCATGTCCTTGCCAATGTAATCTTGCCCAGCTTGCCGCTATCGAAGTACTCCTGCTTGGCCTGCAAATAGTGGCTTCCCGAGCGTTGTTGCATACCCACCTGGCAAATGCGGTTATTCACCCGCGCTGCCTTCACGATCATCGGGCCTTCTTCGATCGTCAGCGTCAGCGGCTTTTCGACATAGACATCCTTACCGGCATTCAAGGCATCGATCGTACACCCGGCATGCCAGTGGTCTGGAGTGGCAATCAGCACAGCGTCGACATTCTTCTGCTCAAGCAGCTTGCGATGATCCACGTAGCCCTTTGCGCCCGGGTAGGTCGTCACGGCTTTATCCAGCTTGTCACCCCAAATTTCGGCCACCGCCGTCACATCGACCTGCTTGGTGTCATTGAAGGTCTTGCAGACGTAGGTGCCGCGATCTCCGGCCCCGATCCAGCCCAAATGGATCCGGTCATTGGCGCCCAGGATTCGCGAATACGATGCTGCGGTAAAAGTGGCCGCTGCCTGACCACTCAATTTCAGGATGTCTCTTCTTGATTTCGACATGGCGCGATTCTATCACTTGCTACGATGGTCTTTGAGCTTCAACTTCAATAACGACAGGGCCGTCGCAGTGATTGGCGCCGGTCTGGCGGGCAGCGAAGCCGCCTGGCAACTGGCCCGCCAAGGCTTCAACGTCACCCTTTACGAAATGCGCCCTGCGGCCACCACCGCCGCACATAAGACTTCTGATATGGCCGAGCTGGTGTGCAGCAATTCGCTCAAGAGCGAAAGCGCCAACACCGCCCCCTGGCTGCTGAAGGAAGAACTACGGCGCGGAGGCAGCCTTCTACTTGAGATCGCCGCGCAAACCCGCGTCCCCGCTGGTCATGCTCTTACCGTGGATCGTGTGGAGTTCGCCCGCGAAGTCTCCCGCCGCATTGGCGAAGTCCCCAACATTCAGGTGATTCGCGAAGAGCTCAAGGCCGTCCCCACCGAGGGGAAGGTCGTTGTTGCCAGCGGGCCGCTCACTTCGGACGCACTCGCTGCCGACATCGCTCGGCTCACCGGATCCACTCGACTTTACTTCTACGACAGCATCAGCCCCATCGTCGACGCTGATTCCATCAACACCTCGATCGCCTTCGCCGCTTCCCGTTGGGGCAAGAGCATTGATGGCACCGACGATTACCTCAACTGCCCGTTGAACAAAGAAGAGTACGATCGTTTTGTCGACGCCCTGCTCGCTGGGGATAGTGTCCCCTTCCATATCGCCGAAGACAACCCGAACACGCCGTTCTTTGAGGCCTGCCTCCCGGTCGAAGAACTCGCCCGCCGCGGCCGCGAAACGCTGCGCTTCGGCCCGATGAAACCTACGGGCCTCGACGATCCCAGGACGGGCCGCTGGGCTTACGCGATCGTCCAGCTGCGTAAAGAGAACTGCCGCAGCGATAGCTACAACCTGGTTGGTTTCCAGAATCATCTGCGCTTTGGTGAGCAGCAACGGATCTTCCGGCTCATCCCGGGCCTTGAAAATGCTGAGTTCCTTCGCTACGGCCAGATCCATCGAAATACCTACATCAACGGGCCCGAGCTGCTGAATAACACTTTGCAGCTCAAGTCTGACCCACGCATCTTCTTCGCCGGCCAGATCTCCGGCGTTGAGGGCTACGTCGAAAGCATCGCCACCGGCTTTGCTGCCGCGCAATTCGCCGCCGCCGACAATCCCCGTCCTTACCCTCGCGAAACCGCAATCGGCAGCCTCTGCGCCTATATTGCCGGGGCCGATCCCAACCATTACCAACCCGCCAACATCACCTTCGATCTGTTGCCCAAGCTCGACGAAGAAACCGGCCGCAAGTTGCGTAAGGACAAGAAGGCCAAGCACGCTGAAGTTTGCAGACGCGCATTGGAGAAATACGATGAGTATCTCGGCGTCACCGTCTGAGCGCCTCGCCCGATTCTCTCAAGGGCCGCTTAAGGATGCCGTGGTGTCCTTTCTCGACGATCGCGCCCGTCAGTCTTCAAGTGCGCACACTCTGCGTAATTACTCGATCGACCTCGAACAATTTCTCGATCACTTCCCGGCCTCCACCAACGTCAGCTTGATCGGCATCAACGAACTCCGCGAATGGATGGCAGGTCTGTACGAGCGCAACTTGACTCCAGTCACCATCCGGCGCAAGGTTTCGAGCCTGCGCAGCTTCTTCCACCATTGCCGACAGCTCGATCTGTGTGATCAAAACCCCGCCAAGTACCTGCGCCTGCCGAAGACCCCCAAGAAGGTTCCTCAAGTGCTGGATGCAGAAGCCGTCAATTTCCTCGTCGACAACATCGGCAAGCAGGAACTTCAGCGCCCCTTTCCCGTCCGCGACCGTGCCATCTTCGAAATTCTCTATGGCTGCGGCCTTCGTGTCAGCGAACTCGTTGGCATGAATCTCGACGATCTCGACATGGAAGAGCGCTGGCTCCGCGTCATTGGTAAAGGCAATAAAGAGCGACTCACGCCGATTGGCCACTCAGCACTCGATGCACTCAAAGCTTATCTCGCTGAACGTTCCACCTCGAAGGAACGCGCTGTCTTTCTCAACTACAAAGGCACTCGTATTTCCACCCGCGCCGTGCATCAGATCACGCGGTTCTACGCCATGATGCTGCTGGGGGACCCAACCGTTCATCCTCACGAGTTCCGCCACAGCTTCGCCACTCATCTCCTGAATGCGGGCGCAGACCTCCGCGCCATCCAGGAACTTCTCGGCCACTCCAGCCTTTCGACAACTCAGATTTACACCAAGGTCGCCATCGAAGATCTCGAACGCGTCTACCAGCAGGCCCATCCCAAAGCATGACCACCCGCGGCCACCAATTGCAATACATCACACTCGGCTACAACACAGTTGAAGCTGTGGCGGCCATCTCAGCCGGAGCCCTTGCCAGCAGCGTCTCGCTGGTCGGCTTCGGCCTCGACAGCGTCATTGAGCTCACGGCCAGCCTCACCGCCTTACAACTCCTCAGCCGCCGCCTCAGCGAGCGCCTGGCCCAACGCGCCATCGCGATCAGTCTCGGCCTGCTCGCCATCGGCACCGCTTGGCAGGCGATCACCCAGGTCGGCCAGGCCGAGCGAACTCTCACCGGCCTGATCATCGCGATCGCCAGCGTCATCATCATGCCCTGGCTGGCCCGAGAAAAGCGCAAGGTCGCCCGTAGCCTCAATTCCTGCGCCCTCGAAAGCGAAGCTCGTCAAACCGACTTTTGCTTCTACCTGTCTTTGATTCTTCTCGCAGGCATGGCAGCTCAGTTCACGCTCAACATCTCCTGGCTCGATTCAGTTGCGGCCCTCGCGATGACACCGCTTATGGTTCTTGAAGCCCGCAAAGCATGGATCGGCCAGGGCTGCGGCTGCCACTAGTCGCTAAACTGTTCGCATGCGTCTGTTGATTCTGCTTGCTGCTGCTCTGACGTTGGCGGCTCAAGCCCCGCCCCTGCTCGACGAATGGGTTGAGCGGTCCCTCAAACAGTTCGAAGTCCCCGGTATGGCCGTCGCCATCGTCAAGGATGGCAATCTCGTCACCGCCAAAGGCTACGGCGTCCGCAAGCTCGGCAACCCCGCAAAAGTCGACGAACACACGCTGTTCGGCATCGCTTCCAACACCAAGGCCTTCACGACTGCCGCCCTCTCCATCCTCGTCGACGAAGGCAAGCTCAGCTGGGACGACAAGGTCACCCAGCACCTCCCCGGCTTCAGCCTCTACGACCCCTACATTACTCGCGAGCTCACCGTTCGCGATCTCGTGACCCATCGCACGGGCCTCGGCCTCGGCGCGGGCGACCTCATGTTCTGGCCAAACACCAACTTTACGCGCGAACAGGTTCTCAAGGGCGCGCGCTATCTCAAACCCGCCACCAGTTTCCGATCTGCCTATGCGTACAACAACACCATGTTCGTGGTTGCAGGCGAATTGATTGCCGCCGTCTCGGGCCGCAACTATGACGATTTCATCCGCGACCGGATCTTCAAGCCCCTCCAAATGACGGAGGCCCGCATGTCCAACAATGGCTTGACCGACACTGCCAACACCGCCGTCCCTCACTCCCGCGGCTGGCGTCTCGAAGGCACTCTTAAGCCCATCGCATGGACTCGCGACGATACCTGGGCCGCCGCCGCAGGTATCAAGGCCAATGTCACTGACCTATCCAAGTGGATGATTGCTCAGCTCAACGAAGGTAAGCTTGGTGAGAACCAACGCCTCTTTAGCGAGCGCATGAGCCGGCTCATGTTCTCGGCACAAACCGTCATGGGCGTTGGCCAACAACCGAAGAACCTCGGCGACCCCGAAGCCCAGTTTGCCGCCTATGGCCTGGGCTGGTTTCTCAAGGATTATCGCGGCCGCAAGGTTGCCTATCACGGCGGCGGCCTCACCGGCATGGTGACGCAGACGACCCTCGTTCCTCAACTCAAACTTGGCATCGTCGTTCTCACGAACCAGGAAGAAGGCGGCGCATTCCAGGCCATCACGAACCTGATCCTCGACCACTACTTCTGCGTCATCTCTCCAGACTGGATCGCCACCCAACACACCAACCGCCTGAACGGGCTCAAGCGCAACAACGAACGGGAGCAGAAGGCACTCGCTGCCCGTCGCGCGGATACGAAACCCTCACTTGAGCTCGCTGCTTTCGCCCACACCTATAGCGACCCGTGGTACGGCCAGGCCACCATCACTGCCAGCAACGACACGCTCTCCCTGCGCATGCATGCCACCCCGGACCTGAAGGGCCGTCTGGAACATTTTCACCACAATACGTTTGTGGCCCGCTGGGAGGATCCCACCATCCCCGACGCGTATCTTACCTTTCAACTTGACGCGAAAGGTGAAATCGAATCCTTCAAGATGGAAGCCATCAGCGACCTCGCCGATTTCAGCTTCGACTACCATCACCTTGAGTTCCGACCAGTTCCACGCAAGAACTGAGGCAGAAAAGCCTGCCACAGTGGGTCGATCTTCGGATGCACTGGCGTGTGCCCCGTATCGAGCAAATGAAACTGCAAGCGTTCTCCGGCATTTCGCCTCCGATACTCAACAGCAGCTTTCTCAATCAGCGGCAGCGTGCTTGGCCCATCCGAGTGCTTCTTGTCATTGCCGCCGATGATTAACACCGGCTTCGGTGCCGCCATCATCAGCAACTCATCATGATCGTGCCCCCGCAATAGGGACCGCACGGTCTTCTCCGGCGTTCGTATGTCGTCGAACTTGCGGTCTGCATCGAGATACCAGGGCGCTTCGTAATTCGTGCCCCCATCCCACAGCGGCACATGCGGATCAATCGACACCACGGCGCTCACCTCGGGTGCGAACGGAGCGACATATAGCGCCGTCTTCGCACTCAGCGAACTCCCCATAAACCCGATCCGCCCGCGATCCACAATGCGCAACCCCGCGAGAAAACGAGCTTGTTGCCGCACATCCCAAACCATCCGCGATAGGCCCGCCCAGCGCCCAAACCGGTCGTAGACCTTCTCGCTCACTCCATTCTGAAATGACGTCCCATCCCGATAACTTCGGATATGCGCCCAACTGGTCAACACAACGAAACCCTGCTCAGCCAACCATCGACCCCACCAATCTTCGGGCTTGCGCCAATCTGGCGAAGTGGATGCCCATGCAATCACTGCCGCCTTTCTACCCTGAGTCTTTGGCTCAAGCAGCAATGCGGGTTGCCAGAAATCGACCTCAAGTGGCAACTCGATGTATCGACGCACATAGCTACCGCAATCTGTCTCTTCGATCACACGCGGCTTCATAGCAGGCACGAACCATCGGCGATCACTCGCCGACGGCTCAAGTTTGCCCAGGATCTCCCGCCACTGCTCACGCAGGGCCCTTCCTTTTAATGCCAGCAGCAGCGATCGCCGCGTCACTTACGAACCTGCCAACCCACTAGACAACCAGCCAGAAAATATCCCACTGAGGCATCAAGCAAGCCCATCAGCACCAGCGGCGGTGGAAAGGCATACCAACCCCAGTACGAAACCTCGATCGCGATCCAGGCCATCACGCCGAGCAAGGCCGCAAACTTACCGTAGCCCAGCACTGTCGTCCGCTCAATCCGCCCCAACACCAGGAACAGCAGAAACGCTTGCACAAGATTCGTCGCAAACTCGATCCCAAGTTGCGGCCCCATATCCACTGCCTTATCCGACTTGTCCGGCCTGAACCCAACGATCACCATGTAGCCTCGTGGGTCCATGTAGGCTCCGTTCTGCGGCGTATGCTTCGCGGCAAATTCGTCAATCGCCTTCGTATCGCTCAGCGTCGTAACTGGTTCTGGAGGAATCATGTGAGAGAGGGCGCCCCAGACAAAAATCGTCAGGCCGCCGAGCAGCGTGGCAAGGACAGCAGATTTCAGTTTCATGGCCTGCACTATACCCCAAAGTGTTAGACTTGAAAAAGCCAGGCCGTGGCGAAATGGCGGAATTGGCAGACGCAGCAGACTCAAAATCTGCCGTAGTTCACTCTACGTGTCGGTTCGACCCCGACTTTCGCCACCACTCTCCCTCCTCAAACCCATATGCGAAAAAAATGGAATTTCTACGTGAAGGTCCTCGTGCTTGAGGAAGAAGAAGGCGACGTCAACCCCGATCGCGTCACCCGCGAAATCACACGCCAGCTTCAGAAGATCTACGGAGTGCGCTCCGCCGAAGTTACGAACGTAACGACGGAGTAAACTGCGGCAGCAGTTGCGCGTAAACGCGACGGAAATAGCTGTCCGTCATCGAGGCAATGTAATCGGTGATCCGCCTCGGCAAACTCCCCTCACCCTCATCCCCCGGCACCTGTGTGGGATTCTCGAGCAAATACTCGAACAGCCGCTGGATCGCCTTAGCCGATTGGTCGCGTTCTTCTACCAGAATTTCCGTGTGATACACACGCGCATGGAGAAACTTCTTCATTGCCGCCGAAGTTTCCGCAGCCTCAGCCGTAAACCGAACCAGTCTCTCGGGCCACGCTCTCACGGAATCGACATCGGCAACCCCCGCTGCGGTACAGGCACCGATCGTACCCTCCATTAAGCCGCGCATCAGGTGATCGATCAACCGCCGCTGCATCTCATGGAGGTGGATGCGTTCTTCGGAGGCGGGGAAATTCGTTTCCACTTCTTCGAGAATCGACGCAGCCATCGGCACGGCTGCTGTCAGTTCGCTCAGCTGGAAAAACCCGGCCTCGTGCGCATCGTCGACATCCGCGGTGTTGTAGGCGATCTCATCCACCAGGTCGATCAACTGTGCCTCAATCGGCGGACGCAATCCAGGCAGATATTCCTCGAGCGGCCCTGCATAACCTTGAGGCAAATCGCGCGAATGCTTCACAATTCCCTCGCGCACCTCAAAGCACAAGTTCAATCCCGGATACATCGCATAGCGATGCTCAAAGGCTTCTACAATTCGGAGCGCATGCACATTGTGTTCGAAGCGTTCTCCAAAGCGGGCCAGAATCTGGTTCAGCGCCGCTTCGCCGGAGTGCGCAAACGGCGGGTGCCCGATGTCATGAGCCAGCGCCAGTGCCTCGGTCAGATCCTCGTCCACTCCCAAAACGCGGGCCGCAGTTCTGGCCAGTTGCGCCACTTCGAGGGTATGCGTCAAGCGATTTCGGAAGTGATCGGAAATCCCCGCCGGAAATACTTGCGTTTTGGCTTCCAGCCGGCGAAACGCTCGTGAATGTACGATTCGATCACGGTCCCGCTGGAAGTCGTTGCGGAAAGAAGGAAGACTCTCAGGAAAACGACGGCCCAGACTTCTCTCCACAGGGAAGCGAAGCTGGGCCAGTGCGCCGGTCCGGATCATGCGATACCGGTTATTTCTTGGGGGTGGATACGACGGGTGCGGGAGGAAGGCCGCCGAGAATTTCCATCGCGGGCGTGGAAATCGGGGTCCGCGCGGTGCGCAACGGCTCGAGCAGCTTGCGTGCTTCTTCGGGCTTGGTCTTTGCGATGTAGCGAGCTAACTGCAGGGTGGCCTGTTCGGCAGGCATCATGTAGGACGGATTTGCAATCAAGTCCCGCAGGATCGTCTCGGCTTCGCTGGTCTTGCCCTGGCCTTGCAACAGTTCGGCCATCGTAAACTTTGCGAGGGACGCCGGTTCTTTGTCGCCAGCCATCACATCTTTCAGCTTCTTTTCGCCAGCAGCCATGTCGCCGCGCTCGATGTCGAGCATGGCAAGCATGTAGAGGGCAAGATTGCCTTCTTTGGTACCCGCGTAGCTGTTGGACACTTTGGCAAAGGCGTCCACGACTTTCTTTTCTTCGCTAGTCGTACGGCTCGTAGTTGCTTGAGCGATACCCATCGCCTCACCCAGCGCCAACTGCCGCTCCGCCCGCTTGGCACCCATATAGGACCAAACGCCATAGACGAGCGCAGCCACCACCACGGCAACTACCAAATACGTTGTGACTTGTTTCTTATGACCCGAGACGTACTCGGTTGCTTCGCCGACCGTTTCCACAAACTGGTCGTGCTTGATTACATTCTGAAGTGATTTATCCACAGGGAAGTCCTACAAACGGGGAACTCCTAGATTAACACGGCCACCCGCCTCAATGCGAATCGAGCGCCGTACGGATGCGTATGGAATTCGAATAGCGGCCGGAGGCCTCGACGCGCAAAACGGCATAGCCCTCGTCCACCACCGGCGGCAGCTTCGTCTCAACGGCGTAGAAGCCGACGTAGCCGGCTGCCAATTCCGCTCGACTTACCTCGAGCGTCACGCCGTTCAACCAGACTCGCACCGGCGCCACCACTTTCGGTGCATTCTGGGCGGGGGCCGGAACTCCCGCTGGCCACGCTGGTTCTACCTTGCCGAGGCCCGTCAACAGGATTTGCACCTTCATCCCAGCCTTGAGCGCCAGGGTGGGGTCTAAAAGTTCTCCGCTCTCGGCATCCAGCAGCAGGGGTGCCCCATCGCGGTCGGTGAAAATGACAGGCGCCGTTTCGCTCAATTCCAGATCCATTCGCTGCGGCCCGCTACCGGTATTCACTTCGAGCGTGGGTGAGGGAATCTCGGCATCGTAGGGGATTTGTACCTGGGTCTCATCTGCCGTCGCCGACAGGATTGGCACCTTGCGCCCTGACAACTGCACGTCGGTGAGCTTTGCGCCCATGATCGACATTAGGCCACCCGGCGCAGCGCCGCGCGAGTTCATATCTCCTGCGCTGATCAGGGCCGGGGATCTTCGCCGATGCGGCGCATAGGTCAAGAATACGCCTTCGCCCATGAGCGACACATAGAGGAAGTTGCCCCCCTCATTCAACATCACATCGAGAGCTGCTTCCTTCGGCAGGTTCCCGCCCAGCCGGATCCAGCTCGTTGGTCCTGATGCCGTCTCAAGACTGTTTAGCGTGTAATACACCCCACGCTCAGTTGCCAAGTAAATTGCCCCGCTGGCGCGGTCGGCGGAAATGCCGGTTATCTGTTGGGCAGGCAGATCGCTTGTGAGTTCATCCCATTGGGTGCCGCCGTTGCGAGTGCGGTAAACATGCGCGCGGTCCGTAACGCGAATTTCAAGCTGAATCTCAGGCCGTTCTCCATCTACCCACTTGCTCGGGTTCCGAACCGTAGCCGCTTCTCCGCGAGTCACCCATGCGGCTTTGGCGCCTGGCAGCCATTCCACAAGTTCTCCATTTTCCCACTCGGCCACCAATCCGCGTCCGCCTTGGGGTGCAGCCACAAGTCGCGTCAACCGCAAATTCGGTAGGCCCGGGTTCAAGCTGATCCAGGCTCCGCCGCCATCGGAAGACAACCAAAGGCCTTCATTCGTTGCTGCGATCACGCGATCCGGATCCAGGGGCGAAATGGCCAGCGCTTGCACGTTTTTGCCGATCAGTTGCGTGTCGCCGGCCGCAATCAGATTCGTCCAGTGCCGGCCGCCATCGTCGCTGCGCCAGAGCCATTGCCCGGCAGCATAAGCACGATAGCCATTTCCGGGCGAAGCGAAGGCTTTGGCCCCGGGTTCAGGCAACGTGTTCACGATCTTTGCGGACAATCCGGCCCGGGCAGCGGCAGTTGCCACCGGCTGCCAGTTCTCAAAATCTTCTGTCCTGTAGAGTTTCCCGTTGCGCAGTTGAATTTCCACCGAACGCCCATCGACGCCGAACCACGCCCCAGCAACTGGCCCGGACGAAAAGCCGGCCCGAGAATTGTAAACCACCGTTGTGCCAATCGCCCGCCAGTTCAGCGCAAACTCATACCCCTGTGCATACCCCGTCGCCGCCAGGGTGATCAACCCGAGCGTGAGAATCAAACCGCGGCGCTTTGTCCACATCAAAGTGTCAATCCGACACATAAGCCTTATCCATTCTAAACCTGCCGCCAATCCTCAAGATCGGCGGGAATTCTGCCGAACTGTTGATTTGACGGGAGAAAACTTTTCCGGTTTCCGCCGTTTGGGCCCAGGGCACCCTCCGGTGATGAAAATGCTTTGCTATTTTGGTGTTAGTATTAGGGATTAGGTAGTGCTGAGAAAACTCTTCCAATCCGGCCTCTCCGCCTTGGCGATCACTGTCGCCTTTTCCGCCGTGTCCTCTGCGCAGTTCATGCCGATCGCGCCGGGCTCGACTGGCAAGGTGCTGCACGCGCAGGGTCAGGTGCAGGTACTGCGTGATGAGACTCCATGGGCACTCAACGTGGGGGACTTGGTCAATCCTCGCCAGGAGATCCTCACCGGTCTCGATGGTTATGCCAAGATCCAGGTTCCGGATGGCAGTGTTTTCGAAATCTTCCCGAATTCGCGGGCTACCTTCCGCTCGAACCAGGGCAACCTGCGCGAACTTCTCGACCTCTGGATTGGCCGGGTGAAAGTTCACATCGAAAAGCTGAACGGTAAGCCCAACCACAATCGCATTCAAACTCCTTCGGCTGTCATCTCGGTTCGTGGCACCACCTTCGACGTTACGGTCGAGCCTGACGAAATGACACTGGTTTTGGTTGAAGAAGGCCAAGTGGCGGTTCAACATGCCCTGATGCCGTATTCGGATGCCAAGATTTTGAATGGTGGCGATTACCTGCGCGTTTTCAAGAATCAGCCTCTGGCTCAAAAGCAATTCGACCGTGGTCATGTGCTGCAGAAGATGATGCGCATCATGGCTGACGTCTGGCTCAACACTCCCAAGACGGGTGGTGGCACAGCCGGCCCGAGCATCCCTGTTCCTGGACCGACAGGAAACCCTGGGGGTTTACCGGGTGACACGGGCGCACCCGCACCGCCGCCTACCGCACCCCCGCCTCCTCCTCCGGGCTTCTAATGCTTCCTCTGCTGCTCTTGGTATGCGCTCAGAGCATCCCTTCGGAGTGGAGTGTCCGGGAACAACTCGACGACCTCAAAGCCAAGTTCGAAGCGATCCCTCCAGCTCTCGCAAAAGTTGATCTTGACCGTTGGCGTAACCAAGGTGTTGCAGTGGCGTATCTTTCGCAATATGAGTCGATCAACGTCCAGTTGCGCAGTCTCACACTGGCCATTGCCGACCTTCGCCAGACACCTGAAAAACTCTCAGTTGCCTTGGAGATCTTTCTCCGTTTCGACGCACTCGATAACATGCAGCGTGCCGTTATGGAAGCCATTCGCAAATACGAAACTCCGGAGGTGGCCGATTCGATCGAAGCGAGGTTTGTCGAGAGCGCTCCGGTTCGAAATCGCTTTCGCAACTATTTGCTCGACCTCGCCTCCCAGCGCGACCGCGAGTTCGACGTCCTGTTAAGTGAAGCGCAGCGCTGCCGCATCGATCGCAACGTCCCCACGCCGCCCAAGCCACCAGCCCCTGCCAAAAAGAAATGACTCCAGCCGCCCCGCCAGCAGCCAAGACCTTCCACTGCTACATCTGCAAAGAGACCTCAACGGAGATCTGCGTCTACTGCACCAAAGACACTTGCGAGCTTCACCTGTGCGAGCGCTGCAAGCGCTGCACCGATTGCTGCATCTGTTTCCTCGATCAACAAAAGCGTCGTTAGTAATTTTCTCTCGGCGAGCCCGCAGAAGCACACTTCGAGCTCAAGCAGCATCGACACAAATTGGAAATCCGATCCAACAGGCTGCAAACTTCTGGCCGATACGAAAGCTGAAGGCGTTGCTCGGGCTAACATTCGAAACACAAATGGAATCATGTACGTGGGCTAAATGCGAGGCTTTCCCGCCGAACAACTTGGTAGCCGTCCTCCAAGAAAGCCTCCTCTCTAGCCGTAAATGTGTCTCAATTGATACTTGCGCTGCGGTCTAAACGAGCGCTGGACAGGCTACTATCTGGGCGACGAGGCAACGATCCCGTCCGCCCAACCTTGAAGCAGAACGCGAAGGTTTTTTGCGTTGCGGATCTCTTGAGGACAGCAGGTTTCAGTCATTTCATAGTGGGCTTGGTAGATTGTGCGCCCGTTAAATGCGCCCGCACCCTGGATCGTAGCCCGATGAAGAAGCGAAGCGTGAGACATTTGAAGGGAGTTAGTGTAAGCTTCATAGTTCTTTATGAACTCCTCGATCTTGAGCAGGATATCTGCCTTGACGACGGATGGGATGTTCAAGTTAGCAACGTAGTTCTGCATGTTTTGATACTCTGCCTGATACTGGCTCGATGACGACATCACGTAATTTGCAGGTGTAACCTGTTCTGAGGCACTGGTGGGGCCTAAATCTTGAGTTTGGACACGCCGGAAGCCCGTGATTGTCCAACAAGACGGTACCGAGTAAAGAGACTGATCCGACTTTGATTTTTTCCTTGATGTGCCTTGGGGAAACTCAAGCTTGAGGTTGGCGACATTGTTGACTTTGGTCTCGCCTAGACGGCAGCAAGCTTGAAGTCCGGCAGCCTTCCGGTCAGGCCAGAATTTTCCGACACTATTAATCGTGGCCCGCTGCATAGCCGCGCAGGCCGCTTGACGAATAAGGTGCTCTTTCGGTCGGTCCGAAACGGGCACATGGGTAACGGAATAAACCGGGCACATAGGTAACACTTTTGGCTGGAGGGGGAAGCACCCGATGGCCTGGAAAGAGACTTGTGTGATCGAGCAAAGAGAAGAGTTCATCGAGGATTGGCT